>Ga0255051_10000204_pt1 | contig 22069 bp, 18 predicted proteins | sample JV7_2_9_MG_FD_181719 | JGI IMG/M metagenome (GOLD analysis project Ga0255051, IMG submission 181719) | Seawater microbial communities from Jervis Inlet, British Columbia, Canada - JV7_2_9 | ecosystem: Environmental > Aquatic > Marine > Inlet | place: Canada: British Columbia | collected 2016-10-06
CGGTCATAACGCAGGTCTCAATTTGCGGTCGTTACTCACTAAATAAAAGCAATAGCTGGAACTATCAAGGATACTAGCCATCTATTAGCAGCAGGCGCTTGACGCTTTACCGATAAAATACTACAACATCAGCTCGCTACCCCGGATTAATATTAATATTCAGTTATGACTTTCCGCTCGATCTTAAAAAATATCCTGCCCCTGGTTATAATCGCAATTGCGGGCGGTGCGTTCCAGCACCTTAAATCCGGTAAGCCGGAAAGACAAAAACCTGTGCTTAAAGAAAAGGTCTGGCAGGTAGCGATTATTTCGGCAACAAAGCGAAATCTGTCTCCCAGTCTCGAGCTTTATGGACGCGTCGAATCCCCGGAACTATTGCAGGCTGCTGCCCCGGGAGCCGGCATCGTCAGTAAGGTACTGGTACGCAGCGGGGCTCAAGTGAGCCAAGGTCAATTACTGGTAAAAATAGACAGCCGGGATTTCGATTCCGAACTGATACAGGCCGAATCGGATTTGCGCGATATTGAAAACCAGATTAGCGAGTTAAAGATCCGCCACCAGTCAAATAAAAATTCACTGAAAACCGAACGTCAACTACTGCAACTGGCTAAGGACGAGGTAGAACGGCTGCTCAAATTGAAAAAACAAAATCTGAGTGCCGATACGATCCTCAATGTAGCCCGCACAGCGCTGGGACGCCAACAATTGTCGGTATATTCGCGTGAGTACGAAGTCGAAAGGCATCCGGTCCAACTCAACAAACTGAAAGCTAAACTAAACCATAATCGAGCGAAACTCGAAGAAGCCCGCCTCATGATCGAACGTAGCGAGGTATTCGCGCCATTTGAAGCAGTAATCAGCGCAACTCCCGTTTCTGTAGGCGACCGTGTCGCGACTGGTGATATTCTGGTGGCCCTTTACCCGGTGAATAGTCTCGAGATTCGCGCGCACATTCCTGCACGATATATCGCGCGGATACAGCGGTCCATGTCTAGTGGTATGGCCCAGCCTGCCAGCATTGTCCTGCCCAACACGAATCTGCAACTTGAACTTGTCCGGCTCGCAGGCGAAGCCGAGCCTTCGGGTGTCGATGCTTATTTCCAGGCGGCCCGGCCCAACACCGGGCTACGTCTCGGGGCCCTGTTACCCCTGAGTTTCAGCTTACCAGTCGAAAATGACGTGATAGCGGTTCCGTATCAGGCAATTTATGGTAATTCGAGGCTTTATCTGTTGCAGGATAATCGCCTGCACGGTGTCGATGTCGAGTCGATCGGCCAATATAGCGATGACGATGGTACAGCATCGTTGCTGGTTAAAAGCCCGCTGATAAACACTGGCGATAAAATTGTCGTCACCCATTTACCCAATGCCGTGAGTGGTCTCAAGGTCAGGAGCGAAGGTGATGAAGCATCGCAATGATGTCATAGGCCTGTTCGCCAAACACCGTGTAGCAGCCAATCTGCTAATGGTAATGATGATTCTGGCGGGCATCATCGCGCTGAAAAAACTGAACGTACAGTTTTTCCCCAATTTTGACCTGGATACAATAGCGGTGTCTACTAGCTGGAGCGGTGCGAGCGCCGAGGACATGGAAACTGGAATCACAATTCCCCTGGAACAACGTTTGCGTAGCGTTGACCAGCTCAAGGAAATGAGTTCCTCATCCGCGCCCGGAGTTTCAGGCGTTGCCCTGCAGTTTCACGAGGGTACGAATATGGTACTTGCACTCGATAACGTGAAAAAACAGGTCGATGACTTCACCAGCCTGCCCGACGAGGTGGAAAAGGTGAAGGTTACGCAGAGTGTACGCTACGAGTCGATAGCTCGATTATTGATCTCCGGCACTGATCGATTAGAGGAATTGCGTACCATTGCTCGGCAGTTTGAACGCGAACTGCTGGCACGCGGGATAGATAAGGTAGAAATTATAGGATTACCCCAGGATACTTTGCAGATATCTGTCCCTTCCGAACAAATGCGACGGCTTGGGCTCGGACTGGAAGATCTCGCTCGCCGTATTGACAACGCTAGTCAGGACCTGCCGGCTGGGCTGATGGGTGAAAACGACGGTGCACGGGAAATTCGCAGTAAAAATCAACGTCGATCACCTCTCCAGTTTGAAGGACTGAGTGTCATCAGCGAGAACGACAAACGCATCAACCTGGGCGATATAGCCACCATCGAACGTAAGACCAGGTCGGGCGCCCCGTCGATTACTGTAGGTGAACACAATTCTGTGGTGTTGGTTCTGCGCCGTAACGAGACAGGTGACTCACTAGAATCAGCAGAAATCCTGGAAAAATGGCTGGCCGAAACAATACCCACTTTACCACCGACGATCAAAGTTCAAGTGTTCAACCAGCGTTGGGAATTAATCAAGGAACGGATTATGTTATTGCTTAAAAACGGTGCCGGTGGCCTCGTCCTGGTATTACTGATTCTGTATCTGTTTTTATCGACCCGCGTGGCTTTCTGGGTCGCGGTCGGTATTCCGGTATCATTTATGGCCACCCTCGCGGTGATGTATCTGGTCGGTGGCAGTATCAATATGATTAGCCTTTTCGCATTAATCATGGCACTCGGTATTATCGTTGACGACGCTATTGTCGTCGGCGAGGACGCACAGGCGCACTATGATATGGGGGAAGATCCGCTGAAGGCTTCCGAAGGTGGCGCACGACGTATGCTCGCCCCGGTACTGGCTTCGTCTTTAACCACCATCGCCGCCTTCCTGCCGTTAATGATGATAGGCGGACACATGGGCAATATCATGTTTGCGATTCCGATGGTCATCGTATGCGTAATTATTGCTTCCCTGATCGAGAGCTTCCTGATTTTACCCGGGCATTTGCGACATGCTTTTGTCAATGAACACCATAAACCACCATCACGCGTCCGTGTTTTTCTGAATAATCGCTTTGAGGCTTTTCGTGATCGTATATTCAGACCCCTGGTTCACTACGCCATCGAATTCCGCTGGACCACGATTGCAACGGCAATCGGTTTCTCGTTGTTTGCGACCGGTCTTTTTCTCGGTGGAAAAACCGGCTGGCAATTTTTCCCATCACCCGAGTCGACCACCATCTACACCAACGTGCGATTTGTCGCTGGCACTTCCGAAGAAACCGTCAATACTTTTCTACGGCAGGTAGAGCAGGAATTACACAACACAATCGCAGACTTTGATGAGAAAGTTGTATCTACCTATTACACCATGCACGCATCCAGCACCGGACAGGGACGATCTATTGAAGGCCAACGCAACGGTTCAATCTATGTCGAATTAGTCGGTTCTGAAAAACGCAAAACTGAAAACCGCGTGTTTATCAAGAACTGGCGGGAACGCATCGTGCTACCCACGGGTATCGATAGCTTCAAGATATCTTCACGTAGGGTTGGTCCTTCGAGGCGTGATTTAAGTATTCGTCTGATCGGTTCATCACCGCATCAGTTAAAAATCGCCGCGCTCGACCTGGCCGAAGCACTCTCTGGGATTCCCGGTGTTAGTGCCGTCGACGACGATTTGCCTTATGGCCGGGAGCAATTAATCTACTCGTTGAGCCCGGCAGGAGAGGCTCTCGGATTATCAATCAACGATATTGGTAAACAACTACGCGCCGCATACGACGGTATCATTTTACAGCGATTTCAACAGGGCGCCGATGAAATTGAAGTACGCCTGCAATTACCCGAAGAAGAACAACGCAATCTCACCAGTCTGTATCAACTACCCATCAAATTACCGAGTGGCGAATTTGTACCGCTTGAAAGTGTCGCCAACTGGTCATCCAACCAGGGCTTCGAGGCGCTTCGCCATTTCAACGGCAACCTGTCAGTAGATGTAACTGCCGATGTCAATCCGTTGATTAACAACACTGCCGAAATCGTCAATGACCTGAACGACTCGACCCTGCCTTCACTGTCGAGTCGCTATGGTATTCGTTACAGTATTGAGGGTCGATCAGCGAGCCAGCGTGAAACCTTCTCCGATATGAAAACGGGCGCACTAATCGCACTGTTATTGATGTACCTGGTGCTAGCCTGGGTATTTTCTTCCTATGGCTGGCCATTTCTGGTGATGTTGACGATTCCACTGGGGTTAACCGGCGCAGTACTTGGCCATTGGATCATGGATATGAATATGACGATTTTATCGGTGTTTGGCTTCTTTGGCCTGTCCGGCATCGTCGTCAACGATTCGATCATTCTGGTGATTTTTTACCAGCAAATTCGGGACGCTGGGACGCCGGTTTATAAAGCTCTGGAAGAAGCCGCCTGTCAGCGCCTACGTGCAGTTTTATTAACTTCAATGACTACCATCGCCGGACTGACACCACTATTATTTGAGACCTCGCGTCAGGCCCAGTTCCTGATTCCAATGGCTGTATCGATCGCTTTTGGTCTCGCTTTTGCAACCTTGCTGATTCTTTTAGTAATCCCCGCAATGCTTTCAATTTATGAAGATGTGAGAATATGGCTGAGTGCAGAAGGCGATAAAGCGCTCACCGAATCCTGAATACGACAAGTGAAATGGCAAAAATATTCGACCTGAAGAATGAACAGCTTAAATCAGTGGCTTTACCGATATGGAAAAATATTGCCGAAGCCGCCGGCGAGAAAAATTACGCCCGGTTTTCTCGTGGATTTTCCAACGACTTATTGGCAAAACTTTCCGAAGAGCACTTTAGACAAAGCTGTGAAGATTACCCGCTATTAACCAGTATCGCGCCGGATTTCGAGATCATCGATTCGATTCAACGTGAAAAAGGCGTGACTATATTGTGGCGTTTACACAGTACACAGTTGGCAGGGGAGTTTCTTGGGCAACTGACTTTGCAAAGTGGTGAGTCAGGTATGGAGATTACCGGGGTTTCGGTTAGCTAGTTTTTTGGGCCTATGTATTTGGCTGGAAATTTATTGATTTAACAGGACTTCGCGCACTTACTCATACATTTACTACGAAGTTGCGAAAGCCCTGGTGTGCGAAAAATTGTTTAGTCCGTAGGTTGAGCTGAGCCCGCTTAAAGCGCCTACTTTTGGTGCGAAGCCCAACCTACGCACTACTGAAGATCGCACCGTCCCATCGATAGATTCCGGCTCGGGGGCCGAAATGACGATTTATACTATAACAATATAAAGATCAACCGTCGGTGCCACCGACAGTAATCTCATCGATTTTCAGGGTCGGCTGACCGACACCCACCGGCACCGACTGGCCTTCCTTACCGCAAACCCCAACTCCCTGATCTAGTTCCAGGTCGTTACCAACAATTGATATTTTACCCATAATATCCGGACCCGAACCTATCAAGGTCGCGCCTTTAACCGGTGCACCGATTCGGCCATTTTCAATCAAATAAGCCTCGGAAAGCGAAAACACAAATCGGCCCGAGGTGATATCGACCTGGCCGCCACCGAAATTGACGGCATAAAGACCTTTGTCGACAGAGGCCAGTATTTCTCCGGGATCGCTCTCACCGGCCAGCATATAGGTATTGGTCATACGCGGCATGGGCAAATGTGCGAAGGACTCGCGACGCCCATTCGAGGTCGACTGCGTGCCCATCAAACCTGCGTTCATTTTGTCCTGCATATAACCTTTGAGTACGCCATCTTCGATAAGCGTGGTGCACTGGGCAGGCACACCCTCGTCGTCTATGCTGAGCGAACCGCGACGATCCTTAAGTGTACCATCGTCGACCACCGTGCATAATGGTGACGCGACCCGCTCGCCGATCCGATTACTGAAGGCTGAAGTGCCCTTGCGATTGAAATCTCCTTCAAGACCATGCCCTACTGCTTCATGCAATAATACGCCCGGCCAGCCGGGGCCCAGTACCACCGGCATACTTCCCGCAGGGGCTGCAACCGACTCCAGGTTAACTGTCGCCTGCCGCACGGCATCACGGGCCAATTCGTAGGCCACGTCAGTATTGAAAAACAAACCGTAGGAACGACGCCCGCCGCCGCCTGCCGACCCCTGTTCGCGACGACCATTCTGGTGCATTAGGACGGTTATATTAAGCCTCACCAAAGGTCTGATATCGGTAGCCAGTGTATTATCCGTGGCCGCGATTAATATATGATCGATACCACCCGCCAGCGAAATTATCACCTGCTCGATACGCTCGTCCAGCGCGCGTGTATAGGCATCCAGCTGCTTCAATAATTCAACCTTTTCATCAGCACTACGCCCATCTACCGGGTTCATGCTAGTATATAGAGAATTAAATGTCCGCGTATTGAGGGTTACCTGCGACCCCCCGTTCTGTCCCTGCTTTGCGATCGCACGGGCGTTCTTAATCGCCTGGGTAATAGCATTTGACTGCAAATCATCACAATAGGAAAAACCGACTTTTTCGCCCGAAATAGCGCGCACGCCAACCCCTTTTTCGATATTGAACGAACCCTCGCGAATAATGCCATCGTCCATCACCCAGGATTCCTGCTGGCTAGTCTGGAAGTAGAGATCTCCAGCATCAATTTGATTGCTATGCAGACCATCGAGGAATTTATCGAGGTTTTCAATACTCAGACCAGTTGGTTGCAGTATCTGGCTGGTAACATTATCCAGGGTTGAGGACATAATTATTAATCCTTAAAATTTCAGTTCGGTACGATTACCGACGATGAGTGTGACTTCGTCAGCATCCCGACTACCCGGCACCAGTAAAATGTAGTCCGATGGTACGCCAAGAGAAATAAACCAGTCGCGTAACTCTGAGGCCCAGATTTCACCGCTGTCCTCACCGGGATATCGTATTAGCAAGGCGAAATTCGTGCCTTTGTCCCAGTAACCAACTGCGGCCCGCAGCGCTTCAAAGTCGGGAATTATGTCACCCGCGCGCGGTCGAGCCCACTCGTCGGCACTCAGGGTAAAAATGCGCAGGCTATTGGCCGCCAAAGGTAAACTCAGCGTAACTAGAATTACCAACACAAATAATTTATCTCTCATTTAATCTTCATTTCCCTTTTTATAACAACTTTCTTAACCAGGTCTACCTGTGGATTATCCCAGGAGCCGGTGACTTTATATTCAACCTCGACAGTTTTATCGATGGCCTTTTTAAACAGGTTTTGAAGGATTAATAACCCCCAGCCTATCGTACTACCCGCTGCCAGCCCCCCTATCAAGGGCAGAGTTTGCCTAATTTTGGGAATTACCAACATTGTCTGATCGTAATCTCGCTGGCGTAGTCCGATTCTACCCGAAATTTTGACCTTGGCCGAGGCTCCTTCCATCTTCGTGTTAACGGTATACATATTCTCGCCTTCAATTTTATAGGTGCCAGAAATTTTATCAAATTTCATCCCTTCTAACAGCACGTCTTTAAAGTCTAACGCAAAACGTCGTGGCAAGGCACTTAAACTGAACAAGCCGACAAATCTGCCCGAACCCGGATCGATATTTTTCAGAACACCATCGGTTATTTCAAGCCGGGCATCACCCGTTAAACCGTCCCAATCCATATGCAATAATTCTCCTGACCACCTGATTTGACCATCCATGTTGATTTCGCCATCCTGCATAGTATCCCCAAGACCAAGCGCTGACACGGTTTGACCTATCTGCTTGCCTGTGATTGACAAGTTCAAAGCCGAACGATGTTGTTTTATCGCGGGTAAGTATTGCCAATTGGCAGTTGACGTCAGAAATACTTTGTCACGTCGAAATGCCAGCCTGTCGACAGTGAGTTGATCGTCTTCTACCCGGGTATCGATACGAAAATCGCTGACCAGAAAATGACCGTAGGACATCACTTTACTGTATAAATTAAGATTGAAGAAATTCTCTGGCAGCATACCTGTCGATTGTGATTCGGAGTCCCCAGGCTGGAATTTAATGTATTCAAGATCAGCGACAATAGGATTTTGAGGAGAATCCTTTAGTGGTAAGGAAAAGTTTCCTTTCAGCAACGATGATTCGATTGTGCCGGTAAAGCCATTCATTGCCCGGGTCATGACGAAGTCGGTGTCAGTAATTTCACCACCGTAGAACAGGGTCGTATATATATCCAGATCAACCATGTCTACCAGGCTTAATATCTCGTCTGGACTGGTATCATAGGATTCGATTCGGGCCCTATAATAATCAACCCATTCATCGAGCGGTAAACGCGGTAGCGATCCATAAATATTGATGCCCGTCGAAGATAATGGTCGCGGCGAAGTTGAAAATCCAAGTCCGAGCATCGACAACCGGTAATCTTTTCCGGCGCCCAGTTTTAGTTGCCCTCGCGCCTTAACGTCAGAACCATAGTCCACCTCGAAACCAACAGAGTCACCTTCAAAAATCGAAACATTGATTGTCGTTGGTCGACTCGCGTTAGCCGGTTTACTAAATGGTTCAGGGAAAAAAACCTCAGTGTTCTCGAGTTCACTTTTCGCGTTAATCTGGACTGTCGGTTTAGCCTTGTTCGGCTGCGCATTGGCAATGCCAACTTTTATGTCCCATTGACTGCTTCCCGCAAACCCTTGAGTCAGGTAGTCAGGTAAAAGAACGAGTACCTGCCGTGAGTCTAAGAGCCCATTGGCGTGAATTATAGTTTGAGTATTTTTTTGGTCAGTACTGACATCAATGACCACGGGATCCTGGTAAAAAAAGGCCTTTATCCCCTCGCCCGTTATACTTTCCCCTGTAATTCGTAAATCGCCGTCTATTTCCGAGAACTCAAGGCCCCAGGCCGGTGCTTCAACTGCAGCATCCTCAAACCGTAAATTCACATTGACTTGTTCACTCGCATTCTTGATGCCTATGGGCAGGGAAATGGCAATTTTTGCTATCACAGAGCCTTCCGCATTACGCAGTTCTTTCACGACTGAGCTGTACTTTCGCCCAACCGGAGATCCAATCCAGGTCTGCAATGCAGAATTCGTAGAGGTGCTGGTATTTACATCTACTTCGATCAGGGCATTCTTAAAGTCGGCTATCGAAATCGTGGCGCTAGCATTGTCGATTGAATCGAAACTGACGCGCTCGAGATCTATTTTCACACCCACATTGTGAAACAGTACACGGCCTTTTCCTTTTTGTGCCGGCTTCCATTTAGAATCGAACAGGATTTCAGTATTATCGACCTCAAAATCGACCATCATTTCTCCCGACCTGTCTTGTTCGAGGGATTGAATATGTTCGAGCCGACCATGAAATAACAAATTACCGTTAGATATATCGACTTTCCTGATTCCCCGGTTCACCCAATTCACAATCTTTTCTGGCAAAAGCTTGAGCGGTAGATATTTTGGCGCCCTGCTTCCATCGCCATCTTCCAAATTTGCGCGTAAGTATAGAAAAGGCCTCGCAGCTTTGTCGGACTCCAGCCACAGTCGTCCGAATGCCTTGATATCACTATTGACTGCCTCGAACACTGGTACAGAAAGCAGCAGGCCTTTCTCAAGCAAACTAATGTCAGCTTTCAGTTTGAAACGATCAATTTCTAAAGGCGCAGGGAACTGGTCAGCAAAATCTAGCGACATCTGGCTGCTACCCACGTCCAGACCTGCATTTTGATTGCCAAAGACTAAATTACCATCGATACGGTTAATGCCCGGGATTCCATTGACGGGTTCGCTGGTAATATTGACCGCCTCGGCCATGAATCGAAGGCTGCTGATATTACCCGGTTCCAGGCTGAACCAGACGTTATTGAGTTGCCCGTGTAACTCACTCTGAATTAGCGTATCTACAATTTTGGCTGGTATTAATTGCTCATCGAGTACCCTCAGATTGTATAATTCGAAATCTTCTATCCAACCCTCAACTTTGCTAGCCTGGCCGGCATCCGTAACCACTCTTAGTTCCGTTCCGAATCCCTGTAAGGGAAGATAATTAATTGACAAGCTCCTGAAACGGTTACTAATGGTCCATCGATCTTCAGCCTGGTAAACGCTGATTCGGCTATCCAGAGTAAACGGCAGCAACTTGCTTCCTTCACGGGACTGGAACAATCCCTGCTTAATGGATACATTTCCGTTCATCGCCAGGGTTTGATTATTGAGAAAGTTTAGCCACACTTCGCCACTGAGTTTGGCCTGCTTTATGCCACCAATATTTATGCCGAACAACGACGCGAGGCGATCGAGTTCAAGGCGATCAGATTTTAAATAACCAACACTATTTTCCGGACTGACAACTGATCTTACACTGAGCCTGTTGCCAAGCACGTCGGGCAGGTTTGCGTTCAATTGCAGGTAGTAGGATCCATCGCGTTGCTGCGCGTCAATCTCGATATTATTAATTTGGTATGTTTCATCACTGGCCTGATCGAATATGATCAGTCGATCTAGTTCCAGATGAAGATAATGAGGGATTCGTGCAATTAACTGCTCTATATTGGCTTCTGTCTTTTCCAGGCTCGCACCACCCAGACTAATCTCGTTAAGCCACCACTGTTGCGAGCTATCTTTTGTTAAACTCAGCTTGCTAATAGTGCCTGATACTTCACGCACCACCGGCGACCTGATGCGCAGGCTTTTCCAGATATCAAACTCGACTGACATTTCATCCACAGCCGTCGTCTGCCTGCGATCTGGCAGCATTATCGAGGCATTATTCAACTTTATAATTGGATTGAACTGGTTCCAACCGCCCTGAATACTGGTATAACTAATGCCGGGAGCGACATTACTTGCCAACCAGCTTTCAATGTCAGATTTGAATAAATCGATATTGGCGAGACTTATGCGCAACCCTATGACAACCAATGCCAGCAGGATGATTGTCAATGACAACAGTTTGATAATAAATCGACTTATTTTATCCATTTGAGATTAAAACAGCCTGATGAGCTAAACAGGCACCACGTCATAAGATTCTTGTGAAAAGTGAGCTTCTACCTGAAGTTTGACAGGGATATTAATAAAGGTTTCCAGCTCGGCGAGGCTGGCAGCTTCTTCGTCGAGTAATCGATCGATCACATCCTGGTTGGCCATGACGAGTAATTGCCGTGCCTCGTCATAAATCCGTGCTTCGCTTAGTATTTCACGAAAGATTTCGTAACATACTGTTTCGGTTGTTTTGTGCGAACCTCGCCCATGGCAGATCAGACAAGATTCGCATAACACGTGTTCAAGGCTTTCACGCGTGCGTTTGCGGGTCATTTCAACCAAACCTAGAGGCGAGACTTCGCAAACCTGAGTTTTTGCGTGGTCTTTGCCCAGGTATTTTTCCAGCGCTTTCAATACCTGACGTTTGTGTTCCTCGCTCTCCATGTCAATGTAGTCAATTATAATAATGCCACCCAAATTGCGTAGCCGGAGTTGCCGGGCTATTGCTTGCGAGGCCTCCATATTGGTCTTGAAAATCGTCTCCTCAAGATTATGATGCCCGACATAAGCACCGGTATTAATATCGATGGTGGTCATCGCCTCTGTTTGATCGATAATCAAATAACCACCTGATTTCAGGCTCACCTGCCGTGCCAGAGCGCGTTGAATTTCACCGTCGATATTGTGCAGGTCAAACAGTGGGCGTTCTCCCGGATAATGTTCGATTTTGGCCGGCATATCGGGAATATAGCGCCGCACAAACTCGGTCATCTTTTGGTAGGTTTCTCTTGAATCAACCTTTACCAGGTTAGTTTCCTTACCCACCATATCACGCAGAGTGCGTATAGAGAGAGGCAGGTCCTCGTGAATTATGCTGCCCGGCTTCATATTTTGTGCGTGTTCAATCAGGGAATCCCATAGCTTGCACAAAAAATTGATGTCACGATACAACTCGTCCTCCTCTACACCCTCAGCCGCAGTTCGAACAATACACCCACCATTACGGTTATCGATAAGGTACTCGGCGAGCAAAGCACGCAGCCTCTCGCGTTCGTCTTCATCTTCTATTTTCACCGAAATTCCAATCATCGACGAATTGGGCATGTAGACCAGATATCGTGAGGGCACCGAGATATTGGTAGTCAGTCGGGCACCCTTGGTGCCTAGTGGATCTTTGACCACCTGCACCAACAAGATCTGACCCTCGTGTAATAATTCTCCGATCACCGGGCGCTGGGTGGTTTCCTCGGTATCGCCATTTGCATTATCTGCGCCTATATCTGAGACATGCAAGAAACCCGCTTTTTCAAGCCCAATGTCGACAAAAGCTGCCTCCATTCCGGGTAGTACTCGATTTACCTTGCCTTTATAAATATTACCGACAATACCCCGACTCCCCTGTCTTTCAATACAAACTTCCTGTAATGAGCCGTTCTCGACAATGGCGACACGGGTTTCCTGAGGGGTAATATTAACGAGGATTTCTTCACTGATAGTCATGATTTTAACACTGCTACGCCGACCTGTTTCAGAAGTTCGGCAGTCTCAAATAAGGGCAGCCCCATCACTGATGAATAACTACCTTCCAGATGATCAATAAAAACGGCCGCTTTGCCCTGTATCGCGTAAGCACCAGCCTTATCGAGGGCCTCGTCACTGGCGCAATAAGCCTCGATTTCGATTGCTTCCAACACACGGAAGCTTACCCGGCTTTTCGAAACCCTAAGCTTTATTTCGCCCTGGTAATTCAGTGCGACCGCGCTCAGTACCGCATGCTGCCGACCAGACAACTGTGCCAATATACTACGGCAGCAGCGATGATCAGCCGGCTTGCCGACAATATTACCATCAATAGCGATAATAGTATCCGCTGCAAGTATAGGCGCAGCGGTGGACACCATGCTTTCACCCTTACGGGCTTTGGTTTCAGCCATACGGCAAACGTATTGATCGGCCGTCTCTGAATCCCGTCGAGATTCGTCGATCTCAACCGGCAGGCACTTAAATTCTATACCAATTTGAGTTAATAATTCTGCCCGGCGTGGCGAACTTGAGGCGAGATAAATCATGCTTCAATGATAGCCTGAAATCCTGAATTTCACCTGAATACGGAGATATTTGTCGATAAGTGTAAATAGTCCGTAGGTCGGGCTCGGCTGCATGAATGCAATCGAGTCCAGTTTATTAAAGTGGAATACATTTACCACCTTTGAACCACATACGGGGCAATTTATTCGCGATGATAGGGGTGGCTGTTGAGTAGACTCCAGGCACGATAAAGCTGTTCTATGAGCACTACCCGTACCAGTGCATGGGGCATCGTCATGGCGCCAAGCGCTACGGTCTGGGCACAGGCTTCCCAGCACTCATCAGTTAGACCATCGGGGCCACCAATAATCAGGTTGACGCGTGGATGTTCCCGCATCCAGTACTCGAGTTGCCGCGACCACTCGCGACTCGACCAGTGTTTGCCGCGTTCATCGAGAGCAATACTGAAACTACCGCGAGGCATCTTTTGCATAATTTGCATCGCTTCCCGTTGTTTAAGTTGCTCTACCGATCCGCCGCCCTTGCGCTGCGCCAGGGCGATATTGGTCACACTAATCTTCAGTTCGCGCGGCATGCGTTTGAGATAATCCGCACAGGCAGTTTCAACCCAGGTCGGCATTTTTTGACCCACTGCTATGATTTGGAGCTGCAATCTATTGCTCTAACTCGACCCGCTCTTCGCTCCACAACTTTTCGAGCTCATAAAACTGACGAGTATCCGGCAGCATAACGTGAACAATGACATCACCAAGATCGACCAGTATCCATTCGCCCACGTCTTCTCCTTCAATACCAAGCGGGGGTAGACTGGCCTTTTTTGCCGTTTCAATCACTTCATTAGCAATTGATTTCACGTGTCGTGTGGATTTGCCACTGGCAAAAATCATGAAATCGGTAAAACTGGCGTACTTGCGGACATCGAGCACAAGGACATTCTCTGCTTTCAGTTCATCGAGTGCCTTTAGTGCAATTTTTTTAATCGCCTCGGGTTGCATAGGTATCGGCGACAACTTACTGACTTTACTCATACAGATGATTTCTCACAATAAATTGATATACAGCCGGTGCTAAACACCGATCTGCCTGATTTTGTTCTAACAGGAGTTTTCGAACATGTGTCGAAGAACAGGGATTTTCGTCAATTTCCAACGGCAGGATGCAGGATTGAGTCTGGCCTCGTAATTTTTGCACGGAAATTACCCAATGATCCGCATAAATCGATTTATTCAGTTCAACCCCCGGCCTTTTGCAGACCACGAGATGTACTAATTGCAAAATTTCCTCGGGTGATTTCCAACTGGAAAACTGGTTAAAGGCGTCCGCCCCCAAAATCAGGATTATGGTATCGGTTTGATTCTGTGCCTTGATCTGGCGCAGGGTATCGACCGTATAAGACCGGCCGCCCCGATCCAGTTCCAGGGTATTGAGCCTGAACCTGTTATTCCCGGCAATTGCCAGTTCAATCATTTGAACCCTATTTGCGTCACTGACCCGTGGTGTATCTCGATGAACCGGGATTGCACAGGGCAAGAAATGTATCTCTTCCAGCAAAACACGCGACTGCACCTGTTCGGCAACATGCATATGGCCCATGTGTATCGGGTCAAAGGTACCGCCGAGAATGCCGATCATGTTCAATGTCGAATATGTCCGTCTCCGAAGACAATATATTTTTGTGAAGTCAAACCCTTGAGACCTACCGGCCCGCGCGCATGCAGTTTGTCTGTACTGATGCCAATTTCAGCGCCAAGACCATACTCGAATCCATCGGCAAATGCGGTAGATGCGTTAACCATCACCGAGCTCGAATCCACGCGCCGCAAAAACTGCCGGGCTCGCGTATAGTTTTCGGTAACGATGGCATCGGTATGGTGTGAGCCATGGTGGTTGATGTGTTCGATAGCCTGCTCCATGCCGTCTACAATTTTAATCGACAGAATCGGAGCCAGGTACTCGGTTTCCCAATCTTCATCGACAGCGCTACCGATCACCGCAGGATTAAATTGCCGGGTACGAGAACAACCCCTGAGTTCGACACCCTTGTCAACCAGCGCCTCGATCAAGTCAGGCATCATATGTTGAGCGATTGAATTGGCAACCAGCAACGTTTCCATAGCGTTACAAACGCCATAACGACGAGTTTTGGCGTTTAGCGAGATATCGAAGGCCTTCGATAGATCCGCATCGTCATCAATATAGACATGGCACAGCCCATCCAGGTGCTTGATAACTGGAATGCTAGCCTCCGTCGCGACACGTTCGATCAACGATTTGCCGCCGCGCGGAATAATCACATCGATCGAGTCCTGCATATTCAGCATCAGGCCAACGGCACTGCGATCCACGGTATTGATCACCTGAACGCAAGTCTTTGGTAAACCGGTTTTTTGAAGGCCTTGCACGATGCACTGGTATATGGCCTGGTTGGAATTTATTGCCTCTTTGCCGCCACGCAAGATACTGGCATTACCGGACTTCAGGCAGAGTGCAGCAGCGTCGATTGTGACATTGGGCCGGGATTCATAAATGATACCGATCACACCCAGGGGAACGCGCATTTTGCCCACCTGAATACCCGATGGACGATATTCCATTTCACTAATTTCACCAACAGGATCCGCTAGCGATACTACCTGCCTCAATCCTTCGATCATCGCCTCGATACGCGCATCGGATAATAAAAGTCGATCGAGCAATGCCGCATCAAGACCATCGTTTTCAGCTTTGAGCATATCCTTCTGGTTCGCGATTTTAATTGACTCGCGTTGTTCGTCTAGAGCCTCTGCAATATTCAATAAGGCAGCGTTTTTTATCTCAGGGTCGGCATAGGCCAACACTTCAGCGGCGACACGCGCATCACGGCCCAATTGCGCCATATATTGCCCAATGGCAGTACTATCTGGACCAAATTCATTTTTTACTGCAACACTCATTGACTAATCCTGGCTCTTAATATCTCATCGGTGTGATACCACAAAATTCACAAACCAGAGCTTTCATCTGTAGCCAGTCCGAATGTGGAAAATTAGCATCCTGCTGGCCTTTTCCGATACGGTCTAATGTAGCACAGCTTTGTAACAAACGCTCAATCTGATCGAGCCCTAATCTTGCCAGTGCAGCTTCAAATAATCGTTGTTTCGAGCTCCAGATCCTCAGCTCCTGCCAAAATCGCTCACTAATCCGAGCGCTTACCTGCGCCTGTTTCAAGCTAGTCAATTGTTGCAGAGTCGATTGCAAAGCCCAAAGTAACTGCGTCGTAACATAACCTTCCGCGATCAAACTGTTCAGTACCTTCATCGCTCTTTTAGTGTTGCCCGCAAGGCAGGCGTCTACCAGTACAAAATGATTGTAGCGTGAGCTTTGTGCTACCGACGCTTCTATAACATCAAAATTAAGTTCGCCTTGTCCACAAAATCGAATTGAAAGTTTTTCCAGCTCCTGATCGGCTGCGAGTAAATTGCCTTCGGTACGTTCGGCAAGAAATGCCGCCGAGGCGAAATCTATTGAAAGCGATTTTTGACTGGCTCGCTGTACGATCCAGTCCACCAGTTGATTGTTATATACTGGTTTCAACTCGACAATTTTCCCCACCTGTTGCAGGCGCTTAAACCAGCTGGAATTTTTACTCGATCGATCCAGTTTCGGTATCACAAAAATGAATATCGTATCCTCCTGTGGGTCATCACATAAGTTCTGAATAACCTTACTACCATGCTGACCAGGTTTCCCATTAGTTATGCGGATGATGCGACATTTTTTATCGGCGAACAAAGAGGGTGTGCCACTCTCGTAAAGTAAATCATCCCAGTCAAAGCTGGTATCGGTCGAGTGGCTCTGAATATCTTCAAATCCGGCCTGTTTAAGCGAATCTCGCGCACCATCCAGCCAGTCACGCAGCAACAAAGGTTCGTCACCGGAGAGCAGGTAAAGCGGCGGGGAATTTTGATCTAAACTCAGAGATGGCATTCGGAACTGCGCACACTATGTGATGCGGTATATATATTTAACGACTCGAAACATGAAGATTAACATGGTTCTGGGCAGTTGCTAGCAACTATCTGCAGGATACTTTTTTAAATCGGTTCTTCCCCTACTCGATCTGGCAGAGAGCCATAAAACTAACAGCCATAAAAAAACCCCCAACCTTAACGGACCGGGGGTTCAAAGATTACCTGCTTTATTTCATTCAGCGGCATCCTGCGAGGCGTCGTGCCCAAACGTAGGGTGTATTTCCGTATTCACGTATCCCTTGTCTCAATCCATCTAGACATGAAACCATTATAGACCTGAATTAATTATTGCCTATCAGTCACCATATATAAGCCTTGTAGTCCTTTCGAGAATTTATTTGTAGGAAATATCCTACAAATAAATTCGGGTTAAATGTCTCGCAGCCCATCAGAGGGTTCAATCTCGGCCGCACGCATGCCCCCTATAATTGCGGCGAAGATAGCTGTTGCCAAAGTCAGTCCGAGGGCCCAAAAAAAATGGTCCGAAATCAAATAACACAGGGTTTGATCCAAATTCAAACGCGGCGCAAGAACACTATTGATCAGTTGCTCAAAAACCAGGTAAACCAAGACAGCCAGCAACCAGCCGAGTATCGCGGTGTAGAGTGACTGCATCACCGGGAACAATATTATCCTGCCACTCTTAAATCCTAACAGGCGTAATATACTGAGATCCTTTTTCTTACGATCAACATTTGCCCACAGACTCGCACCCAGCGAAAAAGCGAATCCAGCGGCGCCTACGCAGGCAATAATCCAGAATATTATCGAAAGATTACGGTCAATTGATTGCACCGTCGCGATCTCCGCCGCGTTTGCCTTCACCCATACGCCCTGATTTTCAAGGTTTTTCACCAGGTTTTCGACATCGTAAATCGACCGGGCATACATGCGAAACGAAGGATAGCTGCGTGATGTCTCACTGACCACATCACCACCCCACCCCAGTTCAGGTACCGCCCTGCCATCTTTAAACTGCTCGGTCGCGAGCAATAAATCGAGATGAACAAAAGCGACACTACGACTGGCTACTGACGCAGCGGCAATATCTATTACCTCGAGATTCAGATGCACCCGATCTCGTTTGCCCTTAAACTGGCGAGCCAGGCTTGCGTCAATTTGATCGCCTTTAGCTACATTCAGTTTTTTTGCTGCGTGTTTGCTCAAAACAATCTGATAGATGTTTTGGGGTGAATTCGACAGATTCGCGAGCAATGGGTCATGCTCCGCTGTTGCCAGCAACTCGGTCGACAAAATTCTGTTTGCTGTTCCACTTTTTAATTGAATACTGGCCGCGAGGGCGCGAGTTTTAGGTACAATAAATTCGACATCGCCTCGATCCCTGTACTTTTCAATCCATTGTTGGTCATATCGACCGCTGCCTATCGGTCTAATTTCGCGGTTGGCTGGATTTTCCACCAGTTCGTAGACCATCGAACTTACGATTCCAAATTTCAATCCGAATAATATCATCATCGGTGCCAGCACCGCCGCGAGCGCGAATACGAAACAGCCGGACATACGCCATTCGTGAATGTAGTCCCGAAAGCTCAATCGAAATATGTTACTAACCTGGCTCATGCTAATTTTTTTGATTCATTAATGTTTTAGGGAGATCCAGGAGTTTGTCCGAAAGTATAAAGTCCCGGATCCTGTCCCCGGCTCGACTCTAACGCCGGGCCGTTACATCCATGCAAGCGTTATGCGGACAGACTCCTGGCTAATCTCGAAATGTCGACTGATAGATGCGCCCATTCTCAGTTGGCCCGGCTTCCTGATTCAGTATTCGCAAATCCATTTTGTAAACATGTGCCCAGTCGTGACTGGCGGTGATCAGGGTGATTTTCAGGCCCTTGATCAACTCCATCACCACCGCCATTATTTTTCGGGCAGTGATTGGATCCAGCGCGGAGGTAGGTTCATCGGCAAGTAATATTGAGGGCCTGTGCGACAGGGCCCTCGCAAATGCCACACGTTGTCTTTCCCCCGCGGATAACAGGCCGGGTAATTTTTCGAGTTGCCGCTGTATGCCCAACACGCGTGAAATCGAATCAATCGAATCATCGTTCGGCAAGTTGAGTAATCTACGCGGCAATTCAATATTTTCACGTACAGTCAGATAGGGTAACAGACCACCCGTTTGCAAAACGTAACCTATATGTTGCTTACGAATCAGAGACAGCTGATCTCTTTTTTTTCTTTGCCACATGGAATCTATATCATGCAGCTTGCCGCCGGCCGGGTTGATCTCGAAACCATCAGATCTATCAGGGTGCAATATTAGCGCGAGCATATCCATCAGCGTACTTTTACCACAACCACTGTCCCCGACTAATGCAATGTTTTCCTCGGCATGAATTTCAATGCTGGGCACCTGCAATCGAAATCCCGCGTTTTCGATCAGCCGTTCCTTGACGACATTTTTCAGTGAATAGATGATATCTCCCATATTTTCTACTTTTCTACTGCGAATACGCATTCGCAGTTAAACTGCTTTACTACAGGCACTAAGGCAGGAGGTCCAGGGCGACCGGGAATACCGAGTTACCCGTTACTGGACCACCGCCCGGGGTAACCCACAGATCGGTATGGTCGTGTAATGTCTGATAATAATTTATTTTGCTTTCCAGCCGGTTCATGAACTCGATCTGGACTTTGGCTGACCATTCTTCCCAGGTTTCGAGCGTTAGATTCATGACTTCGCCGGTATACGGCAAATCTTCAATATATTCGCGCATGTATCCCATCGACGCCAGATTAGCACCCGCTCCGGATGTGCTTCCACCCACCGACGATGGATCTCGGCTTACTGTTGCTGCCAGGCTTTTCAGGTCATCGATAAAGTTTTGTGGGCTCAGCACACCTTCTTCCGCCAGTTCCAACACCTGTTGCATAACATTTTTTAGATCGCTGAGTTGATCGCGTGTCAGCAATACGCGTACATCGACTGCAGAACGCTCAGGATTCATAAAATCACGGTCGACCATCCAGGCATCAAATACTTTTGGTAAGGGTTTGCCTGATTCTCTCTGAATGTAACGCATGCGTAGCGCATTACCAAGCTTGGCAACGCGATCCTGCAAATTAGACAACTGCGTTTGAGTTACAGTACTTTGCGCCAATGGAATCGGTGGCACACCATTCGTGGTAGCCAATACCTGCTGCGTAATCTGATTCGCCAGTATCTCAAGAACACTACCGAACTCATCGACCTGTCCAAGGCTCACGCCATAATAAAAATCTCCGATTCCAGGGTAATAAGATAACTGTTTATACTGTACTTCGGCTTTTTGATGATCTGCAGCGGCTGCGGGTGTGCGCAAATGCAAAACCCAGATCGATATACCTTTATCATAAGCGAGTTGGCGTAACGCCTGTGCATTCAACCGCGTTGCACCGAGCGAATCATGGCTTTCTCGTGGTCCAGCATCGGTGATCAAAACAATATAACGAGCATCGAATTTTGACCAGTCCGAATCCTCGATGGCTGATTTTATACCGGCATAGGCGTCTTCCCGAAAATCACGACTGGACACCGTGGCGGCGCTGAGTTCGTTGACTCGGTTAAAGAATTGTTCGACGTCAGTGCCCTGTTCAAGACTGACGAAACGCTGCGTCAAATACTCGAGCTCAGGCACCTGATCGATATTATCGCGGTACGCGGTCAGGCCAAAACTCACCTGATTGGTGAGCCCCTGATTCTCCATAGCAGAATAAACCTTCGCCACTGCTTCTCGAGTTCGATCAATATAAGGACCCATCGAAGCGGTCGAATCAATCACGAAATGGATACCACTACGATAACTGCGCGCTTTTACATCAGCTTCTACCAGGCCGGAATCCTCCACTATATTTTCTTCCAACGGCACACTCGCAACTTCCAGTAACCTCGCCTGTTCGTTATCGAGGTATACATCCTCGTGCTGTATAATCGGAACCAGATAGAAATTTTCGCGGATATCTACATGTGCATCGGGTTGAATCGCAATCACCGGGGAATCTTTTTTTGCCTCATCGTGAACTACCGACTGGTACAAATCCTGATAGGCCTCTGTATCGTAATCGTCGACCAACTGCTTAATCGACTCCTTATTATTAAATAGCATAACCCGCTGAATGTCCTGAGGGTCCTTGAACGAAACCGTCAGCGCCTGATTCCAGACGATGGTTTCATCCCTTTGCATCCAACCCACTGTTTTGCCAAAACTGCCATGGCCCACTTTGATCCAGTCATCGCTTTTTTCGTATACATACAAAACACTAAAAGGTGTCATTGCGCTCGATTCAACTGAGTTATCAGGCGATTGATAAATTTGAGCATCGGGTGTGCTCAATACGCGTTGATACAGTGTTTTTTTACCCTCCATTACCAGCGGTTTGTCCAGGGCCGCCTGAAGATTAGCGGTGAAAAAGATTATCAGGCTGATAACCAGGGTTCTTAGTAATAATTCCAAAGTAGTTTCCATTCGCTTAATTATTCGAAATTTAGTAACAACTGGCGTGCATCGGGATTGCCAGCGTTTGATTCTAATTTTGCCCAGAGCTGTAAGTTTTTGACCCGCTCGACGGCAGGCTCATGTCCCAATAATGCAGCCTTTTGATACCATTTGTACGCCTGAATCACATCTGCACTATCAAGCAGGCTATCTTCCGAACGAAATAATTCAGGATCCGCCATTTCACCCATCTTCATCATTGCCGGTAGATAACCTTCCCTGGCACTAAAGAAATACAACAGATGGGCGTCGGCCAAGTTACCCTCACTTTGATAAAAGGCCCCTTTTTCGAATACGCTGTCAAGCGGAAAGGGTTGTTCACCTTCGCGGATTTTAGCGATGTACTGCCGGGCCCGCATCCCCGGAGGGATCAACAGGCTACGCTCGATTTCCCCACTGTTATCTACCTGTGCGGCCTCGTGTACAGGCTCCACAGGTCCGCCCCGATCCGAGGTGAAAAGAATATACATAATTAACCCACCCACGATCAGGACTATCCAGATCAGTGGATTGGGTCGTCGTACCGGTGTACCAGGTTCAATCAAATCAGACATTAGGTATTGCCGTCCTCTGTATTATTTTCTGTCACTCAATTTACCAGATTAACAAAGTGAAATTATGGCTCTTCGGGATAATTCATGGGTTAATACAAAGGTGGTTCTCGCCAAGGCGCGGAGAACGCAAAGGATTTTATCTGCATATTCAAATAGATAAAGCATTTACCATTTATCTCTTTGCGTGCTTGGC
>Ga0255051_10000212_pt1 | contig 21667 bp, 19 predicted proteins | sample JV7_2_9_MG_FD_181719 | JGI IMG/M metagenome (GOLD analysis project Ga0255051, IMG submission 181719) | Seawater microbial communities from Jervis Inlet, British Columbia, Canada - JV7_2_9 | ecosystem: Environmental > Aquatic > Marine > Inlet | place: Canada: British Columbia | collected 2016-10-06
GTACCAGTTCATCGAGTATCCGGATTTTGCGAAAGAACTGGCGATCGTCAACATCAAGGTGCCGCAGGCGGAGGAACAGCTCGCCCGCCAGGTGGTGGCATTCGTGCAGCAGATTCGTCGCATGGAGTTGCAGAAAATACCGGGCGTTGCAGAAACGCTGGATTGGACAGCAGCTTTGCTGCGCATGGGAATCACCGTCATCAACGATGAGGGTTCGGAACGAATCATCGATACCCTGGGCGCCCTCATCAAGACTCGCGAAGACCGCACCGGATTTACGCCCGACGTGGTGGCGCGCATTGCGGCGACATGTTAACGGTTGCGGATCTCGAACGAAGCAATGTCGGCACGGTTTTATTGACGCGGATCGCGGGCTTTACGTCGTTTTTGCACGCCAACGGCTACGGCGTTAGCGCGGCCGATTCGGTCGATATCGTCAACGCCGCCACGCAGACGGGGGTAGTCGACCAGGCGATCCTGCGCTGGAATTTGAAATCGCTGCTTTGCAACCGATACGAAGAATGGCAGCGCTTCGACGCTTTGTTCGACACCTACTTCCTGCCGCCTAATATAAAGGTGTTTATACAAGGCGATGCTGCGATTGGAAAACCGGAAGTGCCCACCGGGCAAAAGGACAGCAGCGCGTACGAATCTGCGAACGATACAGAGCATGAGCTGGTCGACGAAACAAGAGCAGCTCGATATGCCGCCAGTCGCGAAGAAAACCTGTCGGCAACGGATTTTAGTGAACTCGACCAGGCCGACCAGGCGCGCAAAGTCGAAGCGTTGATGCGACGCCTGGCGCGTCATCTGAAACACCTGAAACTGCGGCGTGAGGCGCGCTCGCCGCGTGGCCGGCGGCTCGATTTGCAAAGCACCATACGACAAAGCGTATCGACGGGCGGCACGCCTTTGCGATTCGCGTGGAAGACACGTCGTCGTGTGCGCCCGCGTTTGGTATTGCTGCTGGATGTCAGTCGCTCGATGAATGCTTACAGTTTCTTCTACCTGCGTCTTGCACGGGCGTTGTGCAACGAGCTCAAGGACGTGCATTGCTTCATTTTTCACACCGGCATTACCGAAGTCGGTGACGCATTACGAGACCCGGATCCGTGGCGAGCGCAGGAACGCCTGAATGTGCTTGCAGCCGGGTGGGCCGGCGGTACACGCATCGGTGAATGCTTGCAGGACTTCAATCGCGATCAAGGATCGCGCCTCGTGCATTCGCGTACGGGAGTAATCATTGTCAGCGATGGCTACGACACGGGCGAAACTTCAGTACTGGCTGACGCCCTCGGCACGCTGCGGCGCCGCGCGCGCCGCGTGGTATGGTTGAATCCATTATTGAATCAGCCCGATTTCACGCCCGTGGCACAAGGCATGCGTGCGGCCATGCCTTATCTCGATTTACTGGCACCGGGCGGCGATCTCGCGGCCATCGAGCGGGTATTGCCGAAACTTATTGAGTCATTACAATGAGTTCGCAAGACATCAAAGAAACGATCGAGCAACTGACCGCGTCCGGCAAAGCCTACGTGGTTGCCACGGTTGTTCGCACCGAGCCCCCAAGCTCGGCGAAAGCGGGCGACCGGGCGGTACTCGATGAGGAAGGCATCCTTGCCGGTTGGGTCGGTGGCGGTTGCGCGAAGCCGGCAGTTACCAATAACGCAGTGGACGCGCTGCGCGATGGGCAAACACGCCTGATCCGCATCAGCCGCGATCTCGAAGGACTTGAAAACGGTATCATCGGTTACCCGATGACCTGCCAGAGTGGCGGGACGTTGGATATCTTTATCGAGCCCATTATGCCCAAACCTTTACTGGTCGTGATCGGACAGACCGCGATCGCCCAGTCACTTTGTGCCCTTGCATCAGGCGCCGGTTTTGATGTTGTCGTCGCGGCACCAGGCGGTAAACGGGAAAGGTTTGCGGCGGCGAGCGACTGGATCGAGGATCTCGACGACGTCGCCAACATGGAACGGACCGCGTCGGCCATTGTCGTTGCCACGCAAGGCTCGGGCGACGCTCGCGGTCTCGACGCGGCGCTGACGTTGGGTGCGGCCTACATTGGTCTTATCGCCAGCCCGAAAAAAAGTGCGCGTCTCAAAGAGACTTTGAAGAAACGAGGTTTTGATGCCAACGCCGTGGATCGTATCGACGGTCCCGCAGGTCTGGATATTGGTGCTATCACGCCAGAAGAAATTGCCGTCTCCGTGTTGGCTGAACTCGTGCAACGCCGTCGGCTTCGTAACGCGGAGAGCGACATAGCAGGCGAGCATGCAGGAGCCCGCTGAAGTCCTTGCAACGGCACTGGCCTGGCTCGAGGACGGCCGGAAAGTTGCGCTGGCGACCGTGGTGGAAACCGGTGGTTCGTCGCCGCGGCCCGTCGGCAGTAACCTGGTCGTCGCGTCGGACGGCGCGTTCGAAGGATCGGTGTCGGGTGGCTGTGTCGAAAGTGCCGTCGTTAGCGCCGCACAAGGTGTGATTGCGCACGGTGAATCGATCGTCATGGACTTCGGCTACACCGATGCCGAGGCATGGGACGTGGGCCTCGCCTGCGGTGGATCGATCCAGGTGCTCGTGGAGCGCCTCGAGTGAGGCGCGAATTGCTGGGCGCAGTGGTTGCGGCTCAGCAGAAAAAACAGCCCGCGGTGCTGGTACGCGGACTGACGAGCGGCAAGCAATGTGTGCTCACGCGACACGAAAGCCTGGGGGACATCGACGACATTGATTCAACCGTCGTTGATGCAGCGCGCGAAGCGTTGGACGCCGACGGCACACGCACGATCGAGTCAGATGGCGAATGCTACCTGGTGCAGACGTTGGCGAGAAAACCAAGGATGCTCATCGTCGGCGCGGCTCACATTGCGCAGTCGCTGATACCAATGGCGATGCAGGTCGGTTACGAAATTATCCTCATTGATCCCCGCACCGCATTCGCCAATCCGGAACGCTTCCCCAACATTCGTATCGATAACCGCTGGCCAACTGAGGCGATGTCCGATGTCCAATTGGATGCCCGCACGGCGGTCGTAGCGCTGAGTCATGATCCGAAAATTGATGAACCGACGTTGCAGGCGGCCATGGATTCGAAGGTTTTTTACATCGGCGTCCTCGGCAGCAAAGCCAACCATGCAAAAAGACTTGAGCGGCTCGCGGCGGCTGGCTACTCGAAGGAACAGCTGAGCCGGGTTCACGGACCGATAGGCCTGCCGCTCGGGGGCCGTTCGCCGGCAGAGATCGCCGTGGCTATATTGGCAGAGGTTATCCAGTCAACAACGAGACACACAAACCGGTGACTAGCCGGATGACGGCGACGGCACACGGAAGAAAACCGCATACAGCACTGGCACGACAATCATTGTTAGCACCGTCGCGAACAGCAGGCCGAAAATGATCGTGACGGCCATCGAGACGAAGAACGCATCCGGCAACAGCGGGAACATGCCCATAACGGTTGTCAGCGCCGCCATCGCGACTGGTCTGAGGCGGCTGACGCCTGACGACACAATAGCGTCGTATATCTCCTTGCCAGCGGCCTTCTGTGTTTCGATTTCATCAATCAACACGATTGCATTCTTGATCAGCATGCCGATCAGGCTTAAGAATCCGAGCGTCGCCATGAATCCAAACGGTTGCCCCGTCGCTAGCAGACCTACGGTTACACCGATCAGCGCCAGTGGCACGGTTAACCAAATGACCAGCGGCTGACGCAGCGAGTTAAACAAGGCGATCACGATCAGGACCATGGCGAGCAGAAAAAGCGGCAGGCTTTCCACGATGCCGGCGCGGCCACGGGCCGTGTCGCGGTATTCACCCCACCAATCCAGCGTGTATCCGGACGGCAATGCGAGCGCCTCGATCTGCGGTTTCACCCGACTGAGGACGGTGTTGGCAACACCCGAGGCCGGGTCCGCGTGTATCGTCAGGGTCGCTTTACGGTTCAGCCGCTGAACGATCGGGTCCCTGAGATTCGTTTCGAAATTAGAGACTACCTGGCGTAGCGGTATCGATTGCTGCGCCGTCGGGCTCCAGATGAGCAGGTTGTTCATGCTCGAGACCTCGGTGCGCTCCGCTTCTTCTGCACGTACGATGATCGGCAACAACTCATCACCGTCGCGAAACACTGCGATGCTCTCGCCCTCAAAACCCGCGCGCATGGTCGATGCAACGTGCGGGCGCTCAACACCTGCCTGGTTACTCTCGAGATCGGTCAGCACCGGGCGCAAGTAAAGGACCTCGTTCCTCCAGTCGGAGCGAATCCCCTTGGCACCGCCATCCTCGCGCAGAATTCGCATCGTCTCCTGCTCGAGCCCACGCAAAACCTTCGATTCCGGGCCACTGAAACGCGCCTGGATTTTGCCGCCGGCGCCCGGGCCTAAGATGAACTGGCGCCCAAAGACCTCCGACTCGATGAATCTCTTCGGTATCTCCCGCTCAGCCTGGGCGATGAGTTCGGGCACGAGACTATAATCCTCGACATCGACGAGAAACTGCGCGTACGCACTGCTTGTCTTCTCCGGCGCGTAGGTCAATATGAATCGCAATGCCCCCGAGCCGACCACGCTCGTCACGTGCGTGACGCCTTGCATTTCACCCAGGTATTTTTCGACCTGTTCGACTTGCGCAAGCGTTTCGTCGATATGCGTGCCCTCGGGCAGCCAGTAATCCAGCATGAATTGCGGGCGCGTCGAATCGGGGAAAAAGCTCTGGTCGATGTAGCGAAAGCCCCACATCGAGGCGGCGAACATGGCAACGACAAGGGCGATCGTAATTCCGCGGCGGCGGATCGCAACCTCGAGCACGTTCCGGTATTTTCCGTAAAACCCGCCCGCATAGGCGTCCGCGCCATCGCCGCCCGCCGCTTTTGGTGCTTTCAAAAACATCACGCAGACGACCGGTGTCACCGTCATGGCCGTCACCCAGCTCAGTGACAACGAAATCAGTACCACCTGGAACAGGGAACGGCAGAACTCACCGGTGGCATCGTCGGACAGGCCGATCGCACCGAACGCCATAATGGCCACGGCCGTGGCCCCGAGCAATGGCATCGAAGTTTGTTCGACCACTTCGATCGCAGCATCTTCGGCCTTTTGCCCCCCCTGCATCCGGACCAGTATCCCGTCGACGACGACGATGGCGTTATCGACGAGCATGCCGAGTGCAATGATCAGCGCGCCTAAGGAAATTCGCTCGAGCGCGACCCCCCAGGGCGCCATAAAAATAAATGTGCCCGCGATCGTTAGCGCAAGGATGAAACCGATAATGACCCCGCTGCGCAAACCCATGAATACCAATAATACGGCGACGACGATGGCAACGGCCTGCAACAGGCTGACGATGAAACCCGATATCGCCGTGGTAACCGCGTCCGACTGCATCGAGACGATGCCAAACTCAACGCCGAGCGGTAGTTGATCGAGGATTTCTTGCGTCTTCGCCCCTAAAGCGTCGCCCATGGTGACGACGTTGCCACCGGATGACGTCGAAATGCCGATACCAATCGCTACCTGCCCGTCGTAGCGCAAGACTTTCGTCGGCGGTTCCTGGTAGCCGCGGCTTACGGACGCGATATCGCGCAAATAGAATTGTGCATCGCTCTCGCCGCGAATCAACATGTCGGCGATGGACTCGGCTGTCGGGAACGTGCCGGTCGGATCAATGTCGATGAAACGTTCGCCGACCCTGACTCTTCCGGCGTCCACGACCATGTTCTTGTCCAGGATCGATCGCTGCAGACTGGCCGGGGTTACACTGAGCTGGGCGGCCCGATCGCGTTCCATATCAATATGAATCGCCTCCTGCCGGTCACCCCAGAATTCGACCTTGGCGACATCGGGCACGAGCATATACTCACGCCGCAGCAGTTGCGCGACCGCCTTGAGTTCCGCGTAGCTGTAGCCCGGTCCATAGAGTGCTACGAACACGCCAAACACATCGCCAAAATCGTCATTCACCAGCGACGGACCCGCCATGGGCGGCAGCTGCCCCTGGATGTCATTGATCTTGCGTCTTAGCTCATCCCAGACCTGGGGCAGTGCGTCCCGAGTGTACTGATCCTTGATTCTGACCGTCACCGTCGACAGTCCGCGTTCGGACCGGGACTCGACCTCCTTGATCTGTGACATTTGCTGCACGGCGCGTTCGATTTTCTCGGTCACCTCCCGCTCGACTTCGACGGGTGATGCGCCGGAATACGGCGTGAAAACCAGTGCTTCCTTAATCGTGAACTCGGGATCCTCGAGTCGAGCGAGTTGCTGGAAAGACTGAATACCGCCCACGACTAAAACCGTGGTCAGCACGAGTGTCGTGACGCGATTGCGCAGTGACAATTCAGCGAGATTCATTGTCTGGATCGTCCGTTAATCATCGCCGCCGTAGCGGGACACCTGCATGCCTTCGGCAAGCTGGGCGGCGCCTGTTACCGCGATCATATCTCCGGCCTCAAGTCCCGCGACGATGTTAACGTCTTCACCCATCATTTGGCCCAGTTGCACAACGCGCGCATGCGCGGTCATCGTGTCGGGATTGATGACCCAGACTGTGGCTTCCGCACCCGGGCTCGCCGCGAGCGCCGAGACTGGCACACTGACCGGCGCATTACCCTGAAAACGCCCGCTGACGCGCGCCGTCATGCCGGGCAACAGGCCCGCGTCTGGCGGTGCCTCGAAGGCGATGCGCACGGCAAACGTGCGAGTCGTCGGATCAGCACGCGTTGCAACCTCGCTGAGGGTGCCCGGATATTCAACGTTGGGGAACGAGCTGAGTGCAACCATCGGTTTCACGGCGCGCTGAATCGCCTCGAGCTCCGCGCGCGTACGTCTGCCGGATCCGCGGCCCAGCATATCCCTCTCCGGTACGCTGATCTCGACTTCGACCCGATCAAGGTTTTCGACGATTACAACCGTTTGCTTGGCCTGCACATTCTCGAAAACTTCGACGAGCCGCCTTGATACGGCGCCGTCGAACGGCGCACGCATCACGGTATCGTCCACGGATTTTTGAGCCTGGGTAAGTTTCGCCTCGGAAACCTCAACGGCCCGACGATCGGAGTCAATGCGTTCCTGGGTGATGGCGCCCGGATCTTCCGCGAAGATATTCTCGCTGCGACTCAAATCCGACCGCGCCTTGTTCAAGTTCGCCATGGCGACGTCGAATTCGGCAACAAAAAGGGTGTCATCGAGCACCGCCAGTATGTCGCCGGCCTTAACGCCTTTCCCTTCTCTTGCATCCAGCCTGATGATGCGCCCGGCGACCTCGAAGCTGACCTCGGCGCTTTCGGCGGCGCGGATAAAACCCGGATATTCGCGCACGGTGCCGCCGCCCAGGCTGTCGATTTCCATGATCTTCACGGGTCTTATGCTCGGCGCTGTCTCGGGTGCTTCCTGACTGCAGCCGGAAATGAATATCGCGGCTGCAAGCAATGCGAGATACCGACCGGCAACATGATTACGGTAATTCGTCTGGCCTAATTCGTTCATCCGATCACTCCATCTAATCCGGTGTACCAAACAGCGGCTGGTCGCTGGCTGGTGCTGGCAAACTTACCTCGTCGGGTACTACTTGCTCCGGATCGAGCATATTGCCCCAGTTGGTTCTCTGTATCATTTGGTCCGCAGTATCCTGATCGATGATGGGATTTCCGGCGCGAATCTCCCAGCCGCCGCCCAGGGCCTTGTATAACACTACGAGGCTGGTGGCGACTTCGCCCTTACTTTGCACGTATTGCTGCTGCTGGCCATTCAATTCTCTCTGCGTATCCAGCACGCGCTGGTAGTCGACGATGCTTTCGCGATATTGCAGCAGTGCGAGGTCGACGGAGCGGGCTGCCGCAGCGGCACTGCGACGATAAAATTCCAGGGCCTCTCTTTGGCGAAGGTGCGCGGCAATGGCGTCCTCGACTTCACGTGCCGCGTTCAAGACGGAACTTTGATAGGCGACGAGCGACTGCTGCAGGCGGGCGTCTTGCACACGGACCGAGTTCTTGATACGGCCGTAGTTCAGTATCGGCCACGAAAATACGGGCCCGGCGACGAATTCGACACTGTCGCTCGAGAAAAAATCGCTGAGTTCCGAGTCGCCGGTGTCTGACGCGCGCAGACCGAGTGAACCCGTCAGACCAAAGCGTGGGTAACGATCGGATTCGGCAATGCCGACGCGCGCCGATTGCCCCGCTGCACGTAATTCGGCTGCCATCACGTCGGGTCGTCGCCGCAGCAGTTCTGCCGGGACGCCCACGGCAATCTGCACCGGCGGATCTGGAATCGGACCCTCACCCAGCCGGGCGTCCAACTGACCCGGTGGATCGCCCAGCAAAAAACTCAGCGCATTCTTCGCTTGCACGAGTCTCGACTCAATAAGCGGTACCTGCGCGTTGGTCGATTCGAGTAACGTTATGGCTTGCTCGACGTCAAGTTCGGTGACGCGTTCGTTCCTCGCCAGCACGTCGGCAATTTCGTAACTTCGGCGTTGCAGGGCGACGTTTTCCTTAGTAACACTCATAAGTTGTTGTAGCGAGCGGATGACGAGATAAGCACGCGCCGTTTCGGCGGTAATTGTTACCAGTGACGCATCGTAGCCGGCCAGCGACAAAGCCAGGTCTGCCTGAGATGCCTCGACGCCGCGCCGGTACCGGCCCCAGAAATCCAGTTCCCAGCCGACATCGAATCCCAGGTCGGCGTTCAAGTATCGATTTTCGGCGAATGCAAAAAAGTTCGGACTGTTCTCGCTGACGCCGGTAGTCACCACACCACCGCGAAGTGATTGCTCCTGCGGGAAGCGGTTACCGAGCGCGATGCCGAGCGCCGCGCGGGCCTCGATAATCCGGAGCCCGGCGACTTCAATATCGAGATTCTCCCGGTACGCCTCGTTGACCAGCTCATCGAGCAGCGGATCATTGAAGACCTGCCACCAGGACGCGGGGGCCGCCGGCAATTCTTCGATGAGCTCGGCGGCATCGGTCTCGGACCATTTTTCCTCGATCTCGAGCTCGGGTCGCTCGTAGTCGGGACCCACGGCGCATGCTGAGACCATCACGCTAGCGGTGACGGCGAAGAACGTCCGATTCTTTAATATACAGGTCTTTATAAGCATGGCTGACGTCGCAAGGCTTCTTTTATTGTTGGTATCTGCCACCTAAGGTCAGCCTTCAGAGTCTACCTTAATAGTGGATAATAAGGTCATGGTAATGGCCAGATTATTCAAAATCTTGCTGCTGCTTGCCGGTGGCCTCGCCCAGAGCAGTGCGTGCGGGCAGACTGGTTACGAATCACAGCGGCAGGCGCTGATCGAAGAGCTGCGCGACGCATCCCGGCTGTCCGAAGAATATGGTGCGCCGCCCATCAGCGAACGTACGCTTGCTGTGCTCGGACAGGTTCCGCGGCACGAGTTCGTGCCCGATCCGCAGAAACGCTACGCGTATGAAAATCGACCATTGCCGATCGGCGCCGGGCAAACGATATCCCAGCCCTACATCGTCGCCTTGATGACAGACCTGGCTGACGTGACGAAAAAAGATGTCGTGCTCGAGATCGGTACGGGCTCCGGTTACCAGGCCGCGGTACTGTCAGAATTGGCAGGCCGCGTCTACACGATAGAAATAGTCGAGATGCTCGGTCGGCGTGCAGCGAACACCTTGAAAAGACTTGGATACAACAACGTTACGGCCAAGGTCGGTGATGGTTATGCGGGCTGGCCCGATCAGGCCCCGTTCGATGCCATCCTGGTAACGGCTGCGCCGGAGGAAGTCCCGGCACCTTTGATCGAGCAACTTGCGGTTGGTGGGCGCATGGTCATCCCAGTCGGTGGGGAATATGAGGTGCAGGTTCTCCAGGTACTGACGAAAAAAGAAGACGGCCGCGTGATTGTCAGCAATGTCATCCCGGTTCGCTTCGTCCCGCTAACGCGCGACGAAAACTAAAATTCAGCCCTCGCTGGGTTGCGGATTAGCATCCTGTTTAAGGCGCATGACTCGCCTGCGCCTTACGTAGAGCATAGCGCTGATTTTGTGAATCAGTGAGTCCTCGTACTTGTCGAGTCGGCCGTCGGCATATGCAATCTGCCAAAGCAGCGTGACGATGTACTCCTTCTCGCCTTCGCTGAGGGTTTTGTTAAGCAGTTGCGTCAAGCTGTACAGCTCAACATAGTCTTCGGTCGTCTCACTTGCTTCGTTCGCCAGCGTGATCGCATCTTCCGGCGACATTTGAAAATGGCGGGTAATCAGGTCGAGCAATAATTTAAATTCAGCTTCGTCATATTCGTCGTCTGCGCGGGCAACTTCGGTCATGAGTACGGCAGTGGCCATACGGATGGCCTTCTCTCGTGCATCGTCGTCAGGGACAGCCGTCTCCGTCGCCGCGAACGCCCTGGAAATTTTCTCTGCAAAACTTTTGATCATCGTTTCTGTGATTTGGCATTTCTGTCCATTTTTATAAGGATACTCCTTCTGTTGCTCGATGAGTCTACCAACGATCTCGACCACGAAAATGCTCTACACTATGGCCGATGGCTAGCGCCGAGCAACTCCTCAACGAAGCACAATATGCGTTTCAAAGCATTAGCGCCGGTGAGTCGCGAGACAACCGACGCAACGCTTCTCGTGCCAAGTCCCTTTGCAGGAAGATCATCCAGAAGTTCCCGACAAGCACCGAGGCGGTCTCGGCCCATGGCATTTTGAAGCGTCTGGGGGAAGAGGCGTTTACGTCCAGACTGAGCTCACAGCATCAGCACAGCGATGAGCACACGTTTCACGAGGCGCCATTACCCGTGCCTCAACAAGGGATCACTCAAAGTGATGAGACAGTGGTACTCGACTGGCGTGGTTTGCTGAACCTGATTTTCAATACCCCAAAGTCGAGCTTGGCTGTGGTAGGGAGCGTGGCCATCATGCTGTTTGCCATCCTCGGACCGTTCTTTTTGTTTTCGCTCATCTTACTCGGCATCTTCACAGGGCGATTCAGGCAGCTGCTGAAACCAATGCAGCGGCAGAAAATGAATGAGTTAATTGCGCGAACCAACGCATACGTCGAGGAACGACGTAAAACGGGTGGCGCCTAGTTCATCCGGTCTGCTAACTTATGCGACAAGGGCCTGAAAATAGTCTTATCATTAGGTCTGTGGCTCTTCAATATGCGAAATATCAGGAAGGAACAATTATGAGAACGTATGACAAGTTCTATATCAACGGCCAATGGGTAGAGCCGATTGGAAAGGGAACGAGCGAAGTTATTAATCCTGCCACTGGCGAAATATCGGCCAGGGTACCCTACGGCAATGCCGAAGATGTCGATGCCGCCGTCAGTGCAGCCAGAAGTGCGTTTGCTTCCTGGTCCCAGACCTCTGCTGCCGAAAGAGCAGAGTTTTTGAGAAAACTTGCGGCAGAAGGTGAAAAACGAAATGCCGATTTGACCCAGACAATTATCGATGAGTTGGGAATGCCGATTCAAAATGCGGCCGCATACCAGGTCGATCCTCTCGCCATTATTTGCGAATCATTTGCGAATAAGGCTCAACATATGGAAGAGCAAAAAGAGGTTGGCCATTCGGTCATCGTTAACGAGCCGATAGGCGTTTGTTCGATGATTAACCCCTGGAACTATCCCATTTGGCAGATGATTGGCAAGGTCGCCCCGGCCATTGCGGCTGGTTGTACCATGGTGGTGAAAGCAGCGAGCCAAACTCCGAGTCACCTGTTTATATTTGCAGAAATGTGTGACGCGGTTGGATTGCCACCTGGTGTATTTAACATGGTTCATGGTAGTGGCAGAGAAATTGGCGCGGCGTTGAGTTCGCATCCCGATATTGATTTGGTGACATTTACAGGGTCGACTGCAGCGGGTGTACAAGTATCGAATATGGCGGCGCCGGACGTAAAAAGGGTTTGCCTTGAATTAGGGGGTAAGTCGCCATTCATCATCACCGAAGAGGCGGATCTGGATGCCGCAGTAGATTTTGGAGTCAATCATGTCATGGTAAATACGGGTCAGACTTGCGATGCGCTGACCCGAATGATTGTTCACGAATCGAAATATGATGAGGCGGTCGAACTTGCGAAGTCCAAAGCAGAGGCTTTGGTTGTCGGTGATCCAACCGATCCCAACGTTTTCATAGGGCCTATGTCATCGGCTGGACAGAAACAAACGGTTCTTGATCATATTAATCAGGCTGTCTCTGACGGGGCACGACTGGTTACAGGAGGGACTGATATGCCGGAAGGATTGACCACCGGTAATTACGTTGCACCTACCATTTTCGCGGATGTCACGAATGACATGACCATAGCGCAGCAAGAAGTCTTCGGACCGGTCTTGGTGATGATCAAGTATTCTGACATTGATCAGGCGGTTGATATTGCAAACGACACGCCCTATGGGCTGGCCTCAGCAGTGTGGGCAGGAGATAAAGACAAAGCGACATCCATAGCCAGAAGAATTCGAGCAGGGCAATGTGCTATTAACGGTGCCGAACCGAATCATGAGGCACCGTTTGGTGGTTACAAAGAATCCGGCAATGGTAGAGAGTTCGGTGTTGAAGGTTTACACGAGTATTGTGAATTGAAAGCAATGCAATATTGATCGGTTAATTTAATGGCTATCGGGCCAGGACCCGATCCACTTTCACACGCTCGTCCGGGCGCTTGTCACAATCGAGCTCTCGCGCATATTTGTGACCGGCAAAAACCGCGGCCGCGATAATGGCGGGTGCATTCGCATCGCCAATACATTGGACCGTCTTTGGTGCCCCTTCGACGCCGTCGTCGACGGCCTGTTGCAGTTCGTGAAAAAGCGCGTCCCGCGGTTCCCGGCAGGTGACCAGCACGACGTTATCCACGTTGACCGTCTCCTGGGCCCCCGTGTACACGCAACCCGTCACCGCCTGCGCGCCATCGAAGCTCAATAATCCCCGATTCAGAATGATCTGCACACCAGCTTCTGTCAATCGTTCGTACACCAGGTCATGTTCGTCGGTGTAAAAGGTCCAGTATGACGCCAGCGACCCCGGCGTAAGATACGTAACGTCATTACCGTTTTCAGCCAGCTTCTCCGCGATCACTCCGCCCATGTAGAAGCGGTCGTCATCGGACACCAGCACGGAACCCGCCGGCATCCGGCCTGCCATGATGTCGTCGGGTGTGAAGGTATTTTCGGGCGGTGGAAGCGGGTCCATGGCGACTTCGTGCGTATGCCCGAAACCATCGCGGCGCCACGTCGCACCGGTGGCGATGGCCACGTGGTCGGCACCGACTTCCAGGATGTTTTCGAGCGTCATTTCGCTCTCCCGGTAGGTTTCGACATTGGGCAACTTGTTGAACTGGCCCAGTCGGTAGTCCCGCACCCGGGCCCACTCGGCGAGGCCCGGCAACGCGGACTCCGCGGATACCCGACCGCCGAGTTCGCGCGTGGCCTCGGCGAGCATGACGTCATATCCGCGTTGACCGAGCGCCCGCGCGGCCTCTAGCCCCGCCGGGCCGCCACCGACGACGAGTACCATCGAGTCAGAACCCTTGCTGGCGATCTTCTCGGGATGCCAGCCGCGTCGCCACTCCTCGCCAAAGGTCGGGTTTTGCGTGCAGCGAGTCGGGTAGTGTCGGCTGTCTCCCGTGTAACAGATATTGCAGCCGATGCATTCCCGGATGTCCTCCTGCCGGCCTTCCTCGATCTTTTTGGGCAGGAACGGATCGGCAATGGACGGACGGGCGGCGCCGATCAGGTCCATGACGCCGCGTTTAACCTGGCCGACCATCGTATCCGGCGACGTGAATCGGCCCACCGAGACCACGGGTTTGCTGGTCATCGACTTGGCTTTGCTGACGTGCGCTTCCAGTGAGCCTTCGGCAACGAATCGCGATGCGCCCATCTCGAGCGCATAATTCTCAACGTTGATGTCCCACAGGTCCGGCAGCTCGGCCATGGCTTCGAACATCTCCATGCGGTCGGCATGTACCGGCGCGCCATCCTGCCCGCCGCCGTCATCGATCGCGAAGCGAACGGCCACCGCACAGGAATCGCCCACGGCATCCTTGGTGTCTTCAATGATTTCGCGCACCAGTCGCATGCGATTTTCCTGGCTGCCGCCGTACTCATCGCCGCGGGTATTCAGGGTGGGGTTTAAGAAGTTGGATAACAGGTAATGGTGTGTGGCGTACACGTACACGATATCGAATCCTGCGTCTTTCGCGCGAAGCGCCGCGTCACGGTGCCAGCCGCGCAGGTCGCGAATATCGGATTTGGTCATGGCGCGGGACTGGTAGGGATCCGCGTTCCAGTTCGGCATGGACACCACGTCCATCGGTGCTTCGCGACTCAGGAAGTTCGGGGAACTGCTGCCGCCAATCCATAGTTCGACGCCGGCCAGGGCGCCGTGCTCGTGAACCTTGTCCGTCATGACGCGGTGCGCTCGAATATCGTCGTCATCCCACAGCGTGTGGGTGGGGAAGGGGACGTCGTCCGAGGTCGGATGAATTGAGCAGTATTCCGTACAAACAACACCCCAGCCGCCGTCAGCCTTGGTCGCGCGCACGTCGGCGACCATGTTCGGGCGCAACCAGCCCATGCCGGTACAGTGGGGCACCTGGTAGAAGCGGTTCTTGGCCGTTACCGGTCCGATATCCACCGGTTCGAACAGTATTTTGTAGCGTGCATCAACGCTCATGAGAATCCGGATTCATAACCCCATCCGGCACTGTACTGACACCGAACTCTTACCGCCGTCCACGCCTACACGCTTAGATTATCGCTTTGTTGGATTCCTATCCTTCCAAATAGGCTTTCAGCGGTTCCCAATACATCTTGTGCCAGCCGGGCTCGAGGTGTTCGGCCGCATCGTCCGGGTAGCCCGTTTGGGTGAGTTCGAGTGTCGTCGCATCACCGGACGCACTGAGGTCAAATCTCACCTCCGAGAAAACGCCTTCCGGCCACGCTTTGACGCGCCAGGCCTGGACAATTCGTTCATCCGGAATCAATTCGATATGGCGGCCAGTGATCTGGCCGCCGAAACACGAAAATTCACCACCTTCGTCGCTCGAGATTTCCGCAGCCGCGCCGGTTACATCGCCGAACTGCTCCGCCGAGATGATCGCTTCGTAGACCTTCGCGGGGCTAGCCTTGAAGCTTATCGACTGACTAATGGTCACGCGGCGGGCCGGGCTTATTCCGCGGGCGCGGCGGGCGGATTGTCGCTGTTAAAGATGTCGTTGCTCATGCGCCATTCGCCATCATCGCCGCGCACGAAGGTCTCGACGAACTTGCCCGTGTCTATCACCTCGCCATCGACTCGCAACGTGTACGTGCCAACGTCGTAGCCAACGTCGCCGGAGACCCTGGCTTCGATGCTGGCGAGTTCACCGCTCATACCGGCATCGATCATGCCGCCGAAAATAGTGCGGACGGCATCGCCGCCACTCGCCATCTCGGCATTGGGCGGCAGGATACGACCGTCACTCGTGTAAAGCGCCACGAGTGCATCGATATCCTTGGCATTGAATGCCGCTTCCCAGGCTTCCGTCTTCGACGAAAGAACCGACGGGTCCGTGGCCATTGGGGCCTGAGTGCAGCCCAGTATCATCAGGAACAGGGGGAGGGTGCTCAGTAGCTTCTTCATTTTTATATCCTCTGCAGTAAGTCTTGATTTTCCCCAATCCTAGCAGAGGAGAGGACGATCCGCAGCGCTGTGGCGATTGCTAAACCGCGCCCTATCGGTAGAATTCGTAGTCTTTCGAAAAATCAAAGTCTTTCAGGAATAAGAACAATGAATCGCGCAAATCCACATCATTTGGCCCTCATTACCGTTGCGCTGGGCCTCGCAGCCTGTCAGCCTGCCACCGAAACCACGGTCGATGCCCCGGCACAACTAAACACCCTGTATACCGAGTACGACGAGGACTACCTGGCCATGAACCCGTTGTCCGCGACGTTTCGGGGCGACAATCGATTCAATGATCAGTGGTATCCGCTGGATCCCTTGTCCGACGAGTACGCGGCTGCGGCGCTTGCCATGGATAAGCGTTACCTGGCACGACTAAACGCGATCGATCCGTCGATGCTCGATGGTCAGGATCTGCTGAGTTTTGAAATTTTCCGACTTGAACGACAGAACGCCATCGAGCGCAGTGAGCAAGGCTATGATGCGTTTGAGTCGCTAACGCCCGTGAACCAGATGTTCAGCATGCCGAGCCTCGTCGTCATGCTGGGGTCTGGGTCGATGGCGCAGCCGTTTGCGACGGCCGAGGACTACGACAACTGGATCGCTCGCTCGACTGGAATTGTCGAACATGTCGATCTCACGATCAGCAAGATGCGAGAGGGCGTCGAAGTGGGTGTCGTTCATCCCCGCATCCTGATGGAGAAAGTGTTGCCGCAACTCGACGCGCAGGTGGTTGACGATCCTGAACAAAGCGACTTCTGGCGACCGGTTGCGAACATGCCGGACAGCTTTGCGGACGAAGACCGTGAACGAATTGAAGCGGCGTACCGCGATCACATTTCAAACGTACTGTCGCCGGCCTTCGCAAAACTACACGACTACATCGCCGACGACTACATTCCAAATACGCGCGAGACGATTGGCCAGGGCGAGGTGCCCGGTGGCGAGTCGTACTACGCTTTCAAAGTACGGGAATCGACGACCACCGATTACACGCCGGAAGAAATACACGAGATAGGAAAGCTTGAGGTCGAACGCCTGTATGCCGAGATGCTACGCGTCAAGGACGAAGTGGGTTTCGACGGTGACTTGCAAGCGTTTTTTGAGCACCTGCGTACCGATCCGCGCTACTACTTTGAATCCAGGGAAGCCATTGTGACGGCGTACGATGAACTTCGCACGGTCATCAATCCACTGCTGGACGCAAGTTTCGATATCAAGGCGAAGGCCGACTACGTGGTACAGCCGATTCAGGAATTTCAGGAACAGTCTATGCCAGCTGCATTTTATTTCGCGGGCACGCCGGACGGTTCCCGCCCGGGAGTGTTCTACATAAACACCTACGATCTTTCCGCGCGTCCGAAATACATGATGGAAGCGCTGTCGGTGCATGAAGCGGCTCCCGGGCACCATTTCCAGATCTCGGTGGCACAAGAGATGGATGAGTTGCCCGCGTTTCGGCGCTTCGGCGGTTACACCGCGTACTCCGAAGGCTGGGGCTTATACGCCGAATCGCTCGGCAAGGAACTCGGGCTCTATACCGATCCGTACCAGTATTTCGGTGCGCTTTACACTGATATCTGGCGCGCCGATCGCCTCGTCGTCGATACCGGCATGCACGTGATGGGTTGGTCGCGGCAAGACGCCATCGACTACATGAAGAGCAACATGCCGATCGCGGATACCGACGTTATTGCCGAAGTCGAGCGCTACATTGCAATTCCGTCGCAAGCCCTGTCGTACAAAATCGGGCAGTTAAAGATTCGCGAGCTGCGAAATCGCGCCGAAGACGCACTCGGTGATGCGTTCGACGTGCGCATGTTTCACAACCAGGTGCTTACAACCGGGTCCGTACCGTTACTCGTGCTCGAGTCCCGAATCGACCGTTGGATCAAATCGCAACAGTAGCGCTCTTTCGAAACCCTACTTAACGGGCACCATGATGTGGGCGTAATCGGTGTCTCCCCACATGACGTACGGGCCACCTGAAGACGGGTCGTCAGTCATGCCTTCGAGTAGTTCCTTCGGCACGATGAGCATCAGGTGTGGTCCGGTTTCGACGTAATCATCCGCGCTCGGTGGATCCTCGTGATAGGGATCGGAGTTGCTGACCCCGCCACCGGGAGGATCGCCTTTCAGCATGTAGGAAATACCCACACTGGTGGCGGCAAAGGGTGCTTTCGCACCGACCGCGCCCATCATCTCGCCCCAGGTCGCATCGATACAAACCGCAGCGCCGTCATTGGCCATGGTATTCGGCATACAGGTCCAGCCGTTGCTTCCCTCGGCCGCGACTTCTCCGCCGATCACGACCGTCGCGTCGGCCCCCAGTGCCGCCGGTGCCGCCGATCGTGCATGGGCGATCAGTCTCTCCGTCTCATCACTTGCACCTGCACAACCAATTCCTGTTGCGATCAATGCCAGCGCTAGTGTGGATTTTGAAATAACGTTCTTGTTCATTGTCGTTGTCCCCACAGTTTTTCTTTTGAACTCGTTATCCTACTAGCTTTTGTTACAAACAGCCCTTTAGATAGAGTATAGACGGCGGACTGTCTATACTCTGCGCTGGGAATTCGGGAAGCACGGGCGGCCAGGGAAAGAATGGGTCTAATTACCGAAATGAAGCGGCGTAACGTTTTTCGTGTCGCTGTTGCCTACACTGTGATCGCCTGGGTGCTGGCGCAGGCCGCCGATCTCGCATTCGATAATTTCGGGACACCGGAGTGGGTACCCAAGTCGGTGTTGTTTGTTCTCGTACTCGGTTTCCCATTGGCCGTTTTTTTCGCCTGGGCGTTTGAGATGACGCCCGAGGGCGTCAAGCGTGAAAAAGACGTCGATCGGTCTCAATCGATTACACGCCAGACGGGCCGCAAGCTCGACTATCTAATTATTGCTGTCTTGGTAATTGCTGTTTGCTTCCTGTTGGCAGACAAATTTGCGTTGCAGGAAGCAGCGCCAACGGCGGGCGAAAATATTACGGCGGTAACGGTCAAGTCGGTGGCCGTGTTGCCCTTCGTTGCAATGAGCAACGGTCCCGATGACGAATACTTCGCCGATGGCCTGACCGAAGAGATCTTGAATTCCCTGGCGCATTTGCCCGAACTGCTGGTCACGGCACGCACCTCGGCATTCGCCTTCAAAGGCCAGGACATGCCCGTTCCTGAAATCGCCAGCAAACTCCGGGTTGCGCATGTTGTCGAGGGCTCGGTACGGCGTGCCGGTGAGCGAGTGCGCATCACCGCACAATTGATTCGAGCCAGTGACGGTTTTCATCTCTGGTCCGAGACCTACGAACGATCGGGCGAAGACAGTTTCGGCGTGCAGGGCGAAATCGCTGAAAAAGTGGCGGCGGCGCTCGATGTCGTGCTCGATGACGATCAACTGGCGAGAATGCGATCGAGCGGCCTGCGCAACCCAGAGGCGTTCATCGCCTATCAAAAAGGCCTGGAGTTAGCTGCCCGCGGGCATGAGTTTGACGATCGCGATGAACTCGTCGACATGTTGGCTGCGAACCGATTCTTCGAACGAACCATCGAATTGGAACCGGGATATTCAGCGGCGCATTTTGATCATGCCGATTATTACGTTCACCTGGTCACAGATGCAGATCAAACCGGCGCGGATTCCGATGAGATTGCGGCAGCGCTTGAGGCCGCCGAAACCGATCTCCGAAATGCGGCGCGAACGGCGACGACTGAGGGCGATCGACTCAACGCCACACTCGAACATGCGCTCATTTCAGAGCAGTGGGGCCGCCTGCCGCAACTTTTGTCCGCTGCATTCCAATCTTCTGATTGCATCGCCGCCTCCTGGTGGGGGGGCGTAGTCACAACACTGGATCCATCAGACGAATTGCTCGAATTCTGGCGGCGTTTAGCGACGTGTGATCCGTTGAATTACTATGGTTGGGCTAATTTCGTGGACACTCAAACTGCACTGGGTGACCACCAAGTGGCGATAGAGATGGCGAAGCAAGGATTAGAAGTCATTCCGCATCAACAAATTACAGGCAGTTTAATTCGCGCCTATTTGGCGGTTGGACAATTCGACGATGCTTTGGCTACCGGCCAGCGGTACATCGAAGACGAACAAGTCCGGCATATCTTCAGTTTCACTGTTGCAGCCGCGATGGGCGATGCGAATGCGGCGCGAGCGGTGCTCGACGAGTTGGCCGAAAAGGGCAGTTTTGAACCAGGGCCCTATATTTCTGCGATGCTGGGCGATCGTGAACGAGCCAATCAACTAGCTGCCATTGTCGATGCGACGCCGCTCGGCTTTCTGAATCTTTTTGTTGAGATTGGTAACTGCCTTTGCGGCGCGCCGTTCGATCTTGAGGTAACCCCGAATTTTGCGCGACTGATTGACGAGACAAATTTTCCGTGGCCGCCACCTTCGCCCATCGAGTGGCCGTTGAAAGATTGGTAGAATCCGAGCCCTGTTTGCGGGAGACCGACATGAGTGATGAGAAGGAACAACACAAGGATAGAAAACACCAGGACCGGGGCGAGGACCGCAGGCAAGGAGACCGGAGAGTCGCGGACCGCCGAGATTCAGAGCGGCGGGGCAACGATCGCAGGCAAGAAGAGCGGCGGGGCGAGGACCGCCGGGAAGAGGAGCGGGAGAGCGAGGACCGCAGGAATGAGGAGCGCCGGCAAGAGGACCGCAGGAAAGAAGAGCGGAGAGTCGAGAAGGACCGCCGGAAAGCGCAACGGCGAAAACAGGAGCGACGGGAACCTGACTAGTAGTCCCCGACACTCCGCCTAAACGTTTATTGATATTCGCCGGCTAAAGCTGGCGTACCGTCGTTGCCCTTATCGCGAAATAATTCAAAGAGCATCATTCCTTGCAGAATATCCAGCACCGCGTGGGCGATTATGGGTAACCAAATCGACCCGGTGACGATGTAGAAAATAGCGAAAACCAGTCCGATCAAACCGCATCGCAGGGCACCGGATGCACCCTGGTAACTGTGGCCGAGGCCGAACGCAACCGATGACACGGCGACCGCGGCCCACAATGGCATGAACTGGGCCAGGTACCAGAGCACGAAGCCGCGGTAAACGATCTCCTCAACGATACCCGCTGTTATCGATATCGCGAAAAAAGCGCGAAGATGACGGCGGGTTACAGGCAGGAAATGTACCAGGTCGCCGAGCTCTTCTGCCTGCTCTAACTTTTCGTCATCGCTTGCGTGCTTGGCGCGATGCCAGGTGTAGATCAGGTAGCCTGTAACCAGAACGAGAACGCCGGCACCGCCCCAAAAGCCGATGCCCGCGGGTGCAACAAAACCCAGGTCCGCGACAGGTCGGCCGAATTTGAACCAGGCGAAGGCCAGGGCGGCGAGAAATGCCCACTCCACCGCCAGGGTTTCCATATAAGCGCGGACACGTCTGGCGGGTTTACCTTCTTTGATACGTGCGATGTAGCGGCGGAAAGTTATTGCGCCCTGGATGGGCTGAACGACGAACAGCAGTAGTATGAAAATATGGTCGACAAGGTACATTGGTTTCGGTATCCTGAATATTCACTGAAGTGTGAATAATATTATTCACCTTTTCGTGAATAATCAACCCCTAAATTGAATTTAACTGGAGTCTCGTGAAAGAAGTCCACACAATCAAAGACTTGGAGCATATGCGCCTGTTGACGGATCCGCTCAAATTGCAGCTTATCCAGGCATTTGCCGAGAAACCCAGGACCACCAAGGAGGTCGCTGCCGAGCTGGGCGAGAGTGTTACGAAGCTGTACCGGCACGTGGATGCATTGCACGAGGCGGGATTGCTGGTTGTCGTCGAAGAGAAGCAAAAACGCGGCACCATCGAGCGCACGTTTCGGGCGGTAGCGGAGCGGTTCGAAGCGGATCATTCACTGTTTGCTGATGACGCGGGCGAGGAGGGCGCCGGTGCAATCCGCGACATGCTGCGTGGCGCAGAGGCCGAGATACTCGACGTAATTGCGAACGCCGACGACGACAGTGATAGGAAGGCGATCGTCATGCGACTTCGGGGCAAGGTCTCACCCGAGCGAA
>Ga0255051_10000214_pt1 | contig 21542 bp, 16 predicted proteins | sample JV7_2_9_MG_FD_181719 | JGI IMG/M metagenome (GOLD analysis project Ga0255051, IMG submission 181719) | Seawater microbial communities from Jervis Inlet, British Columbia, Canada - JV7_2_9 | ecosystem: Environmental > Aquatic > Marine > Inlet | place: Canada: British Columbia | collected 2016-10-06
CTAATTCGCTCATGCCTTATCCACTTCCGATTTCGACGCAGGACGATCCTCAAACGACTTCGGAGGCCCGGCCGACCCGAAACGCGCGATAGCCATATCCGACATATGCTGACTAGTGACCCGATCTTCGCCCAATTCACTCACGTACGCCTCGGCACGCTTCTTTACCATTTGACGCAGGAAACCAGGTACCCGGGAAAGGCGTTGCTCAGCGTTCGCACTCCAGTGCGGCGTGTTTTTAACAAGATTTTCCAGCGGATAGACAGGTGCCTGCCCACGTGGTTCGTATACACACAAATCGTCTGCATCCATTAATCCACCGCCTTTTGCCAATGGGCGTGCACGACAGCCACCACAAAGCATTCGGTACTCGCAGACACCGCACTTACCGCCGAGCGAAGCCGAACGTAGAAGAGCGAAATCTTCAGCGTCCGTCCAAAACTCACTAAACGCGGCTTCGCGAATATTGCCAACTTCCTGTTCGATGTAGGGGCAGGCCGTAACACCTCCGCGATGGTTTACACGTGCATAATGAACACCCGCGATACAACCATCGGCTTCGTGTCCGCTGATTCGATTTATCGCGGCCTGCGGTTGTAACTGATAGGCAATGCGTTTGTAGTGTGGTGCGCAGCGTGGGCGTACGATGAGGCCCGGATAGTCGGCCTGAGCCTGTATTAAATCAACCAGTATATTTTCGTAACGTTCCGGCGTAAGCGTAATTATCGACTGCGCACGTCCAACGCAAACCAGAAAAAACACGTTGATAGCACGAGCCCCGCAACTCTGTCCAAATTCGATCATAGCGGGCAACTCGTGCGCGTTATCATCGGTCACGGAAAAATGTAGTTGAAAATCGACCCCATTGCGGCGGCAGCGCTCGATGCCCGCCATGGTTTTTGCCCACGCGCCTTTCTGGCCCCGAAAACGGTCATGACAGTCTGGATCCAGTGAGTCCAGGCTGATGCCCAGGCCCAACACTCCGGCGTTTTTCAACGAGCCTACGCGACGCTGGCTAAGTAACATGCCATTGGTACCTACTACCATTGGCAGACCCAGGGCAGAGCCGTGTCGGATGAGTGTCTCGAGGTCTTTACGAACCAGAGGTTCCCCGCCAGTAAGAACTACCATGGTGCCGTGTCCCAATGAGGCGACATCATCGAGTAGCGCCTGCACTTCCGAAGTGCTTAATTCGTCTTTGTCGCCCTGACGTAAAGTTTTCGCATCGAGGTAGCAGTGAGCGCAAGCGAGGTTGCAGCGCCGCGTCAGGTTCACCGCGAGCAACGAAAGATTGGGCGCGGCTACCGGCATGAATTCAGGTGTCACCACGAGGATCACCTGGCTCGAGATGAAACACACCACGATCCTGCCACTCACGCTTTATAGCACGTACTGCCCGCTCATCGACTTCTGCGAGCCCCTGCAACCGTGCCCAGGTTTCAATTTCTCTTACCAGCATACCACGCACAGAATCCGGCGCTCTCTCGATTCGTGCGCGGGCATTTGTGGTCCAGGGTACGGAAGTTTCCACGGACTCGGAACCCTCCTTAAAGACTTTCAAGACTCCTTCCAGGAACTCGATATCAACCTGGTTAAGATTATTTTGCGTTGCGATCGTTTCGGTGGCACGCTGCGTCAACCTGCGACAGTAACCCGCCGGGACTTCTTCGAGACGAGCTGTGGCTTCTGCCGTCCAGTCGAGATTGGCAGTACTAGTCTTTTTCGTCGGCAAGGGACTTGCCTTTTGCGAAAAGGGACATTTACTTTGTTGCGTATTCGGCTCGGCGACACCGGTGCCATTCGACGCACTTTCTTCAGCCATTACGGCACGCGCTATCGCGAGACCACTTTCGACAAGGTCGAGTGTTACGGTATTTTTATTTTGCTGCCTTGTGTGGCTTTCAATACGCTCCCGACAAGCATCGCGCATAAAGCCTTCTGGCACTCGCATCAATCGGGCGAGCGCGTTCGCCTCCCAATGCAGCGGATCCTGATCGCTTACCGACCCTTGATCTGATTCGGCGCTAAGAGCCCTGGTCGTGCTATGAAGAAAGACGTCCAGGTGTGTTGATGTAACCACTGCCTCGCGTTCACCGCGTGCTTTCTTCTCCGCCCGTAGTCGAATGTTGTCTCGCAAAGACAAATCATCGATCTGATCGAGTTGCGCCTGCGCTTCATCGGACCATGCCATTTCAGCAATTTTTGCATTTCCAAGCTCGCCCGCGTCATGCGCTTCAACGATCTCTGCAAGGGCTTGCTCCGCGCGTGCGGGCATCAAAGTAGCAGTAGCTTCTTCGACAATACGTTCGGTGACCACGGTATGACCGCGTTCCTGGGCGTAACGCAAAATCGCCATGCGCGCCATGTTTTGCACGAAGCCCGGCGCGCGTTGTAGGCGCTCTTTCGCTTCGTGTGTCCAGGAAACAGTGACGTCGGCAATACGCTCCATCTGGGGCTGGTGTTCACGTTGGCTGAGTAATACTGCACACCGCACGTTACGCAACAGGTTCTCTGCATTTCCGCCGATGTCCAACTCAGCATCGGCGTGAATGCCGAGCTTGCCAATCACTAGTAATGACGGATTCAAATCGCGCAAATAGCGCCCGATGATATCGTGTGGCTTACCGTCAAGCAGTTTAGTCTCGACCGGGATAGCGTAGTCAGCGGCAATGTCGCGAGCAATCTGTAAGTGGCCCGCGTAAATTTTCGCCAGCCCAGAATCGATGATTTCTTCGTGAAGCCGTTCCTGTTCTTTGAAGTGAAACACTTTGCCAGCTTCTTCTGAAAGCACACCGGCAATGCGATTAAAAGCCACGTAGTGGTAGTAAGGGTCGAAAGCGGAAACTATATGCAGCGGAACCTGCCATTCCTGAACTAGAGAAAGGGCAGTCAGCAACCCGCCGTAAGCTTGCGCCGACCCATCGATTGCGACCACGATAGGACCTTCGCTAATTGCTTGCGCAGGAGATTTGATTACCAGAGTGTCGATATCGGCCCGGCGCACCACCCGCTCGCAGACAGTACCGATGCATGATTCAGCGACTGCACCCAAACCAAGCGCACCCAATACCAGCAGATCGTAGTTGCCACTATTGGCTTCCGCAACCATTTGCCGATAGTTTTTGCCTTCCAGAGCGCGGCGGACATACCGGAGACCCGCCTCTTTGCAGGCACGATCAGCCTGATCCAAATAGGACTCGGAGATGATCGACAATCCTCTCGTGATCAAATCATCGTGTACGTCGCGTTGGCGTTCGAGCTCTTCTTCCTCACGAAATTTTTCGGGTAGCCCACCTTCCATTTGACGAAATCTTAAATCGTGCATTTGTGCCGCATAAACATGTGCTGCGGTAACCTGCGCGCCCGACAATTTCGCCAACGCAATTCCGTCCTCGACACCCCGATTGGAGTGATCAGAGGAATCGACTGCAAGCAGAATTTCCCGATATAGCGGCAGTGGCTCGACGCTGGTTGTTGCTTGTTTTACATTTGTTTTCATCTCGCGGACTCCAATATCTCAACCCACCCCGGCATGTACTTAACCTGCGAACAGCCAATAACCGATCAAATATCCGACGACCAGCAAGTTCACGGCCGCCCCTGCGAGTACGAAATAGTCGAACGCGCTAAAGCGGGCGCGTAGCGCATGGATCAGGCTAGCCATGGGCATACTCGCTCACTTTTATTTGAATAAAAAACTAACATACGAAACTCTGGAAGGTGGGCGCATTTTTTAACAAATTACAGTGACATTGTAGTGACACAAGCTGCTCTATCGCTATAAAACCGACCGACATTTGCTGCGCATACTCGGTAGTTCAACCGCCATCTGGACAAGGCATTGCACGATTAGCCTGTTGCAGGCTAGAATATTCATCGTGCTATACAGAATTACCTAGAACCAAAAATGGCGAACAATCCAAACTCCGAGATATATCAACTGGCTCTGGAAGCGGCTCCCTCCGGCATCATGGTGGTTGACGATCTGGGCGATATCCAGTATGTAAATCAAACACTTGCGGATATGTTTGGACATCGCGTGGAAGAGCTCCTGGGTAAACCGATTGAAATTCTGCTCCCTTACCAATTCGCCGACGCTCACCGGCGCCATGTTGAGAAATATGCACGCAGCCCTAAGTCACGGTCGATGGGTGTTGGAAGAGACCTGGAGGGTATTAGCAAAGACGGCCGGCAGTTTCCCGTGGAAATCGGGTTGCGCCCCGCGCAAACCGATTCTGGACGATTCGTGGTCGCAACGGTGATCGATATCACCAAACGCAAGGCCATCGAAGAACGATTACACAATCACGAAGAGCAGCTCGAGGAGATGGTTGTAGAACGAACACGAGAGTTGCATGAAGCACAGCAGGAAAAGGAACGTGTCCTGGATCAACTCATCCAGGCAGAAAAAATGACCGCCGTGGGAACGCTGGTCAGCGGCATTGGCCACGAGATCAACAATCCCCTGTATGTACTTTATGCCACAGCCGAAAGACTCACAAGCGAAAATGATGTCACCCGGTGCCACGCTTACGGTCACGATATCCTCAAGCAAGCGAAGAGCATTGCAGCGACCGTGAAGTCCCTGTCGCAGTACGCTCAGCCAGGCACCCGACACGACCTTCAACGCGTGGACATCACCAGATCGGTTGCCGACGCTGTGCATCTTGCTCAAAGCACACTGCGTGGAAACCAGGTCGATTTCAAAATCTCGGAGAGCCCCGTACCGGAAATACTGGCCAAATCCGAGGAAATTCAACAGGCGCTATTCAACATTGTGCGCAACGCCATTCAGGCCATTGATGGCAAGGGGCGAATAGAGATCAGCACGCTACAGGAAGGAGACTGGGTTACCGTTCGTATTCAGGATAATGGAGCTGGGATTTCAAACGAACACTTAAAACGGGTATTCGACCCGTTTTTCACCACCAAGGGGCCGGATGAGGGTGAAGGGCTTGGGCTTTATATAGTCAGTCAAATCATCACCCGTTATCAGGGCACGATAGATGTCGAGAAAACCGCAGATGGCGGTACTCGATTTATAATCCGGTTTCCTATTACCGGCTAAAATAATTACCAAAGAGAGGAGTTTCTATGAAACATCATGTTCTAGTTTTGGATGATGAAGCGGATGTCCGTACCGCCATCCGACTGCAGCTCGAGGATACTCATTTCGAGATCCTGGAAGCAGAAAATGTGGAGCAGGCTATCGGCTTGCTGGACGACAATCCGATCAGCATCGACGTCATTATCTGCGATGTTCGAATGCCAGGGGTAAGCGGGGTCGAGGCGGTCGCTACCTTTCAACGCGAGTATCCGACCACGCCGGTGATCGTCCTGACTGGCTTTCCGGATACCAGCCTTGCGGTAGACTTCATGAAGAAGCGGGACGTAGTTGATTATCTGACCAAGCCAGTAGAAAAGGATCTATTGATCGCGGCGGTTGAGCAGGCCGCGCAAGGTCGAAAGCTGTTCGAGTGAGGTGCTAAACGCAAATATGATAGGAAAAATTATCCCTTCCTGTTATTTGAGATTGAGTCTGAATTTGAGAGCATTCCGACAAGACTCAATCGAGCAACACCAACTTCCAATAGCAGCTAGTAGGTATTTCTTTCATGAAAGGATAACCGTCAGCTAATCGAATCTACGGCTTTACTACCCCGAACAGTCAAAGCTGAAAATGGATACCTGGGTATTTGGCTCCAGTGGTAGTTTTATGGTGGCGCATATTACTACTAAATCATCGATCGAACCGGGTCTTACCAGCGAATAAGGTACTAGCAGAAAGGCGTTCAAAGTCCAGATTCGGCAACAATGATCGGGCATCCGGCATCGGCTAACATTTTTTCAGGTTAGTCCATAAAATAATCCTAAACCTTGCGATCTCCGAGTTTAGCCTGGGAACACATTATTTTGAAATAGTACAGAAAACGAGAATAACACTTGACTCAAAAACCTGAGAGTTCAACTGCGAGCCTCCCATAATAAATTTAGCAATTAGGTGCTTAGATAACAATAAATAGAGCCTCAACTAGATTGGAGAGAATAAAACAACTGACATATACTGAGTTCCCAGTTACCAACCAGCTTCACCCATGATTTCCAGAGAATTGCTGCAAAAAGCCGCGGATAAAGACATAATTCAAAGCCATCAGATCGAACCACTGATGCTGTTTTTACAAGAACAGGCCATTCAACCACAGTCAAATACCTCTGGTACCGATAATCGCGAAGAACCGTTAAAATTTATCCGCAGCTTCGGCGATGTATTTATTACACTTGGAGTCGTTTTGCTGGTTATCGCGATCAATATGATCGGGCTTTCAGGCTATTACTATTTAGTCCCGGTGGCCGGTTTTATTGCGATTGCAGAATGGCTGGTGCGGGTTCGCCGACTGGCCTTACCCGGCATCGCGATCCTGATTTCGATTCTATTTTTTGTTAATAAGGCCATCTCCTTTGACCATGAAAATGCGACGATTTTTGGTCTCGGAATTCTGTGTCTGGCCAGCCTGCTGTTTTACCTGCGATACAAAATGCCTTTCAGCCTGTTACCGCTGGCGGCCGGGCTGGTGGCCATTGCCATCATCCAGATTGGCGGGGATGTGATCAAACACCCGATTATTTTCAGTGGTTTCGGCCTGCTGGTGTTCATCATTGCGATGTGGTTTGATATCCGCGATACGGCGAGGGTGTCACACCTCAGTGACAGTGCATTCTGGTTGCACCTGCTGGCTTCGCCACTGATTGTCCATGGCGCCATGGTCTCGATGTTATTCAACGACCAGAGCTGGGTTCAGGCGATGGGAAAGGAAGTCATCATCGTCACCTTTTTTAGCGGTATCTTGTTGCTGGCGTTACTGCTGGATCGTCGAGCGATGCTGATTTCGACACAACTATATATGATTTACGCACTTACCCAGTTACTCCAGGGCCAGCTCAACAGCACCCAGAACATACTCATATACATATTAATGGCGCTGGGTTTGTTTGTTATATTCTTCGGTACCTACTGGTACAAAACCCGCCGTCTGATCTTCGGTTTCCTGTCGGGTAGTGTCATCAGCCACTATATTCCAGACCTTAATCTGGCGGATAGTAAGCGATGACCAAAATAGGCAAGATTAGAAACCCTGGATCGGCCATCCGGAGTACTCCACACCTCGGGCAGAAACCACACTCGGCGATACTGTGAGTCCACCTCACGCCCGCAAACGCCGACGTTCTGAAGATCCGTTAATTGAACAATTTAAACATGAGGCTGCTTTTTTCCTTTATAAGTTTTGCAGTTTTATTGTGACCTGAATTGGTTGCTATTTGATAGGCGTTCTCGTCATCCATATTTCGGGTAAGCATGTCCGCGCCAGCCTGTATCAGGGAGTCCACCGTAGCCTCTTGCCCAGTAGCGGCTGCCAGCATCAGTGCGGTATTTCCAGCATTGTTTTTGGCATCGATGTCGATATCCCTGGCGAGCAGAAATTTTGTCATTTTTCTATTTTCAGATAATACGGAAAGCATAAGTATGGTATTTTTTTCTCTGGTTAGTGTTTTTATGCTTGCTCCGCTACTAATAAGAAGTTTGACGATTTCCAGATACCCACCGGAAACAGCACCTGCCAGAACGGTATATCCGTTCACATCGGCAAGGTCGATAGTGGCCTGTTTGTTTTGTATCAGCGCTGCCGTAACTTTTCTCAGCCCGAGGTTAGCGCTATACCATAATGCTGATCGTTTTTTACTATCGGTCTTGCCAATCCGGCCATCAATCTTGATCAATTGGACAGCCAGGGGTTCCATTCTATTCTTTATCGCGAGTAAACTGGCGCGATGGATCGATGCTTTATCCAGGTGACCGCCGGACAAAGCCAGGGCGGAATTCTGGTGTCCATTGGCGATAGCTATGGATAAAGGGCTGGTTTTGTTTTTTGCGATGATGGCGGTATCCGCGCCGTTCTTGAGCAGTAATTTTACAGTTTTTAATTGACCTGATGCAGCCGCTAAATACAGCGCTGTTTCATTCCTTTTATTTACCACATTAATTTTGCCGCCATGTTTAATCAACAATTTTACAATTTCTTCGTGTCCCTTTCCTGCTGCTCTATGCATAGCGCTATTACCACTCGCGTCAGTAGCTCGAATATTGGCACCCTGATCAAGCAGTTGGCTCACAATGGCTGTCTCGCCAAGCAGGCTGGCAATGTTTAAAAGTGGCCAGCCCTTATAAGGTGACCCAGACTTGCTAATAGTTTGCTGAAAATCCCCGATATCAACTCTGGCATATCCCTCTTTTTGTGCTGGCATTCCGATGCCTTGTTTAACAAATACAGACTTTGCTTTTTGTAAATCCAGAATTTGTGCTAGTTGTGGTGCTGATTGGGATTTTTTATTTTTTATACTGTAGTCAGCATCATTGTTGATTAAAAGATTCATCATGTTCTTATCTTCATGGCGGGTGGCAATAATGAGAGCCGTATTACCAAGATGATCAGGTGCATTGATATCTACCTTACTTCTAATAAGGTCCAAAACTATACCGATATAACCGTTACGAGTTGCGATGTGGATTGGGCGGTCATTATTGATATCTGGTGTATCCAGTCTGGTCGATTTGGATAGTAATAATTCCGACATTTCACGATGTCCTGCTTGCAGGGCAACTATTAATGCGGATCGAAGATTGGTATCAACAATATCGAGGTTAACACCGCCTTTAATCAGTGATCGTATGCGATCAAGATCGTTGGTGCGAATGGCGCTGAAGATACGGTCTTGACTGATATTAAGATCATTGTTGCCAGAGTTTGATTTCTCCAGGTAGGCCAATTTTTTGATTGCTCGTTGATAACCCTGGTCAGCAGCGGCCTGGTACCACCTTAGCGCTTCTGCAGAATTTTTTTTGTTTGGATCTTGTTTCTCCAATATTAAGGCCAGCGTATATTGCGCGGCAGGCAGACCATTAATTGCGGCTTTTTTATATAGCCCGGTTGCCTTGTCGAGATTAGGTTTTACGCCTTTACCAGAACGGTACAGTCCTGCCATTCGGTATTGTGCTTCGGCGATATTCTGCTTTAGCAGTGGTTGCAGTTGTTCAACAGCCTGGCTGTATTGACGTAAACGGATTGATTTATCAACAGCTTTTAACGTGGTTTTAATATCAGATAAGACCGGGGTTGATAGCGACAGGCTGAATATAATAAAAAGGAGCGGAATTATTCCTGTTTTTGTCAAGCTCATCAGGCAGTGCCATATTTAGTATCGACCTGGATACCGATTTTTTTGAGGAATCCGGCTGGTAAGATACCACCTGCGTTTATGATAACGGCGTCATTGGCCAACACCGTTATTTTACCCTTGAAATCGAGGGTCACCTGGGTTTCATCGATTTTGGTAAGGGTCGAGGACAGGTAGAGGTTGATTTTTCCTTCCCTGGAATACGCATCAATCCGGTTACGATTTTTGGCTTTGGCTCGCGAAAAACTTTCACTGCGATAAGACAGAGAAACTTCACTACCAGTAACCTCGGCAATCGCAAGAGCTGCTTCCAGGGCGCTATCACCACCACCTACAATCATTACTTTCTGGTTTATATACTGCTCGGGATCGATCAATTGATACACCACCTTGGGCAGTTCTTCACCGGGGATATCCAGTTTCCTGGGTCTACCTCGACGGCCTATGCTAAGCAATACTTTATCGCTGAGATAACTCCCCCGGTTTGTTTTGACGGTAAATCCATTACCAGTGTTTTCCACGTTAGCAACAATTTCATTATAGTTAATCGCAATACCGGATTTCTTTTCAACATCTTGCCAATATTCCAGTAAAGCTTCCTTAGTGGTTTCTTTGAAATACATCTTGCCGGCCAGTGGCAATTCGACCGGTTGAGTCATGACTATTTTGCCGCGCGGGTATTGAAACACTGTTCCTCCCAATGAATCCTGATCAAGCGTCAGGTATTTCAATTTCTGCTGTTTGGCGGCTAGTGTTGCCCCAATTCCGGCAGGACCAGCGCCCACGATAATCACCTGATACTGATTTTTACTATTTTTCGGCAGTGTTGCGGTTAATGCCTTGATCGCAGTCTTTCCTTGCTCGATGGCATTGCGAATCAATCCCATGCCACCCAGTTCACCAGCGATATAGATGCCTTTGACATTGGTTTCAAACTTATCGTCCACCTGGGGTATATCAACCCCACGATTTTTTGTGCCGAAAACCAGAGTGATAGCATCCACTGGGCAAACTTTTTTACAAGCTCCATGGCCAATGCAATTGGCGGGTTCAAGCAATTCTGCCTTGCCATGAAAGATCCCCAGAACATTATGTCCGAGTTGTTGTGGACAGGCATATACACATGATTTACAGCCTATGCATTTATTTCTATCAATGATCGGATGCAGCGATGCTGGTTCGGACAGGCCGAAATCCACCGCCTGTTTACGAGTGAGTTCACTACGTTTTTGGCGCCGCCGGTATATGAGTATGTATGCCAGCAGGAATAGAGGTATTGGTAAGAAGTAAAGGTAGATGTCCATGCATCGCTATATCGAAGTTAAGCTTATATCTTGTAGCAGTATGGTAGAGAGAATCCAGTCTCAATTGGAGTAATTAATTCTATATGATAATTAATTCCCATAATAGTGGTTGGGCGCTTGATATACTTCTTTATGCTGACTATAGGCACCTTCTAATACATAAATTTAGCGGCTAAACGATGATCAGGATCACACTAAATACCCTCACTCTGTTCTGGTACAGCAGTATTGCCCTGTTCATAACGGCTGGCTGGTTAATGCGCGATCAACGATACCTGGTTCCTGAATCGGGCATAGGGTACTGGCTTGGTATTCTGGGCGGTTTGATGCTGCTGCTTTTGCTGGTCTACCCCCAACGTAAGAAAAGGCCGAGTTGGGGATTTACTGGATCCGTCAAATTCTGGTTTAGGCTTCATATGTTTCTGGGTATATTCGGCCCAGTTTTGATTATTTTTCATTCGGGTTACCAGTTGGGTTCGCTGAATGGCAAGGTTGCTTTTTTCTCTATGCTTATAGTTGCCGGCAGTGGTCTTGTCGGGCGCTATTTTTACCGGCGTAGTCACCACGGGCTTTATGGTGAAAAAATACACTTTGAGGAACTCTATCATCAGAATGAAGACTGGGAACAGCGGTTGACCGTGCTGAAACAAAAACGACCCGAAATTATCGATGAATTAAATGCAATCGAACAAAAACTGGTCAATCTGCACACCGGAGAAAACCGCTCCCTCTGGTTTTACAAGTCTACGAGTTGGAAACTGGACGGAATTAGAAAGAAACTTCGTAGAGTGACTGATCGATCTGAGGATCGGAAAATGCTGGTGAAAAGGTTGAGAGACCTGCAATCTATTTGCAATCTGGGGGTTAACGAAATTCTCTTTTCTTACTGGCATATACTTCATTATCCGCTATTTATTTTGTTGGTTATGTCCGGAATTACCCATGTGGCAGTAGTTCATTTTTATTAATGAGAGCTATTACTCCGGTCATAGCGCTGTTACTGGTGTTGATACACAGCGATACGACTTATGCGCTGGAACTTGAAGGTTTGTTTATGCCCGGTAAATTAATTGCAGGACATATGGAATATGAAAGCGAATGCAAGCAGTGCCATGTGCGCTTGCGTGACACAACGCAAAAACAATTGTGCATGGACTGTCATGAACCGATTGGTCTTGATGTTCAGAAGAAAGAGGGATTTCACGGTAAAGATAAGAAGGTTATCTCGTCTGCTTGCAAGGTTTGTCATACCGACCACACCGGTAGGGATGCCAATATCGTTTGGCTTGATAAGGACCGTTTTGATCATAAACAGACCGATTATCCATTACTGGGTAAGCACTTGCAGATCGAATGTACCGATTGTCATAAGAAGCAAGAAAAATTTCGGGATGCCCCTTCGGCATGTATTGATTGCCACAAAGACGACGATATTCATAAAAAAGAATTGGGCAATAAATGCGCTGATTGTCATAACCCGAAAGCCTGGACCAGTGACCAGTTTGATCATGATAAAACCGATTTCAAGTTAAAATACACTCATAAACGGGTGGCCTGCGATTTGTGTCATGTCGATAATCAATTTAAAGATACGCCTAAAACCTGTGTTGCCTGCCATGCAATAAGAGATGTACACAAGAAACGATTTGGCGACAAATGCCAGGATTGCCATGTCGAAAAAAAATGGGATGAATCAAAATTCGATCACGACCGGGACACAAAATTTCGTTTGCAGGGGAAGCACCGCTCGGTGTCATGCCATACCTGCCATTCAACGAGTAACAAAAGCAAAAGCAAATCTAAAAAGAATGTCTTAAGGAGCTGTTATGACTGCCACCGCCTGGATGACGTGCACAAGGGTAATAATGGTAAAAAATGCCAGGATTGCCATACTGGAAAAAGCTGGTTGGAATCCGATTTTGATCATGATGAGAAAACTGAATTTCCTTTAAGAGGCGCCCATAAAAAAGCCAGCTGTCAGGCCTGTCACCAGACCAATGCATACGATGAAAAAACCGACAAAGCGTGTTATAGCTGCCATAAACACGAAGATGCCCACAAAGGGCAGCAAGGGGAGCAGTGTGAAACTTGTCACAACGAATCCACCTGGTGGCTGCAAGATGTGCGATTCGATCACGAGTTGAGTGATTTCCCCCTGATTGGTCAACATGCAGCTTCAGGTTGCGAATCCTGTCACTTTACTTCGGCTTTCAAGGATGCAGGATCAGACTGTATTGACTGCCATCGGAATGATGACGTTCATAAACAGGCGCTAGGCGATGATTGCGTGCAATGCCATAACCCAAACGATTGGTTGATCTGGCAATTTGATCATGATGAGACCGATTTCAAGATCGAAGGGGCACATGATAAATTGCATTGCGATAGCTGCCACTTCAAACCACTTGATAAAAATAATAAGCCTGCCAGTCGCTGTATAGATTGTCATAACCGGGATGATATTCACAATGGAAACTTCGGCTCCGACTGTGATATCTGCCATACACAGGATGATTTTTCGTCGGTCAACATTCGTTCGATGAAGCGCTTCGAATCGAAAGTATCAGAATAAAGAGAGGAGAAAATTGAATTTTTATTTCACCTGTTTGAAGTACAACGGCCAGTTAAAATTATCCGTGAAACTACTCTCATTGTTTTGGATACTACTGACAACATGCTGGATTTATGTCCAGGCGGCTGAAACCACGCAGACCTTTAATCACGATGAAACCGTTTTCCCGCTGGATTTTGCACATGCGCTTGTCAGTTGTGATTCCTGTCATATAAAGGGTGTTTTTTTGGGAACCCCCACGCAGTGCTGGCGCTGCCATTCATCGACCGGTCGCATTCGCGCTAGTACCGCGTCACCACAGCATATCCCTACCACTCGAGATTGCGAATACTGTCACCAGACCGGAAATTGGGCTTATGTTTTTAAGGTGGACCATTTCGCGGTATTGGGAACCTGTCAGAGTTGCCACGATGGTGTCACAGCCCTGGGGAAAAACCCGGGCCATATTCAAAGCAGTGACGTATGTGACGATTGCCATCAGACTTTTTCATGGGCTGATACAAGATTCGATCATACTAATATCGTTGGTAACTGCATCAGTTGTCACAATGGTGTCACGGCCACCGGGAAAAACCCGACCCATATATTAACTACTGATACCTGTGAGGATTGTCATAGCACATTCAGCTGGTCACCGGTTATCCGTGTAGACCATACCGCGGTAATCGGGAGTTGCTTCAGCTGCCACAATGGCGTTATCGCTCAAGGTAAAGAACAAAAACCAAATCATGACCTGGCAGCTGGCTCTACCAGTAACGATTGCGCATTGTGCCATTCCTCGCAGGCATGGTTGCCAACGTTTTAGTTGATCTCAAAAACTGACTGCATGGCTGAATCGGCGGCCTGGAGTCAGGTTGACGGTAATTATCCTACTAATAATTAAACAGGTTTATGCATTTTAAAAATAAATTCAGATACTTGTTGTTGTGCGTACCGTTACTCGCTTCAACAGGCTTATTTGCAGCAAGTGTAAGCTTTATAAAGGTTGAAGCGATTTTTGTTAAGCCACAGCAGCCAGTCGAGGTATTGTCTTATTCAGTAATTCTTGCATCGACTTCAAGACCATTTAATAAAAGTGCGATCAAATATCTGGATGATCTTAAAAGTGATTTTATTTATCTGACCAAGGTGGCTGTGGACAAAAAATTATATTATCGCCTGGTGGCAGGTAATTTCAAAAACGAGAAACAGGCGAGATTGCAGCTTTCCAGAATAAAAAAATATTACCCCGATGCCTGGATTAATATCAGAACCAGACCAGAGCGACAACAATTAGCCAGATTATTGAGCCCTGATAAAAAGCAGCAGCAGGTGCAAAAAATAGCGCTACCGAAAATTGTCCTGAAAAGTAATTCCTCACCCCATCCAGACCCTGCAAATAAACTATTAGACCAGGCAAAACAGGAATTTCTGGATGGGAACTATACTCGAGTACTTGCGATCGCCAGTAAAATCATTGAAATCGGTTCCACTGAACAGGCCCAATTGGCCATGGAGCTGTCGGGTATCGCGCGTGAACGCCAGAATAAATTCACTCAGGCAATCACCATATATAGTGATTTTCTAAATTTGTATCCGGATAGCGAGATGTCCCCAAGAATAAAAAATCGCCTGGATGGACTTAAAACCATGGGCCTGGAGCCGAAGAGCCGAATAAACCCTGTTAATCGCCGGACAGCTGATAGCGACTGGAATATTTACAGCTCTTTATCGCAGTATTATCGGGATGACGTAATCAAACGTGAAAACGATGATACGGAAATAGCCAGTTCAGTACTGGTGACAAATTTAGACCTGTTGGCAACGCATAAAACCAATACGAGCTCCCTGGTTATTCGCTTTGATGGTGGCATGTTTAGGACTATTGAAGAGAAAGAAACTGCCTCACGTATCGGTCATGCACTGGTCAGTTACACCAATAGTGAATCAGGATACCAACTGACCGGTGGTCGCCAGCGTGGAACTGCAAAAGGTGTATACAGCCGTTTTGATGGTCTCGTATATAAAGGCCTGTCGAATAGCAGTTTTAGCTATAGCGTCTATTCGGGCTTCCCGGTCCGGACATCTTATGATGATGTGCAGACAGATCGTCGATTTATCGGCACCAATATACATTTTAGACCCTTTAGTCGGGTAGAAATGGATGTTTATTATTTGCATCAGGAGGTTTCGGAGCTGACCGATCGCCAGGCCCTGGGAACCGAGTTTGAGTATCGGCGAGGAAGAGGCTACTTGCTTGGTATTATCGATTACGATTTATTCTATGACGAATTGAATAATGTCACGGCAATGAGTAGCTTTCCCTATAGTGAGAAATTGGATTTTAATCTAAGCTATAATTTCCGCAATGCACCCCAACTGACGACAAGCAATGCTTTGCGGGGTCAGACTGTAGAGTCGATAGAGGAGTTGAAGGCACTCTTTTCGGATGAAGAAATTTATCAATTGGCTGAAGATAGAACCAGTAAGGGTCAGAATATTAACATCGGTTCTAATTATCAAATTGACAGCCGCCGCCAAATATACCTGAATTTTTCATACGACTCTATCGAAGAGACAATCGCATCGGGTGGTGTAGCGGAAACTACCGCTACAGATTATGTATATTTCGTCGCGGATTATTCGATACGCGGATTTTTCTCCAGTGACGATTACACAAGTTTTGGCTTCAGAGTGTCAGATACTACCTCGACCAACATCATTTCATTGCGTGCACGAGCTTATTTCACCGGGTCCGGCAATCTTAGATATGATCCGCGTCTTCGACTGGACTATCGACAAAACAAGGATTCAGATGCGGCCCAGTGGATACTAAATCCCAGTATTAGATTGACTTTCAGGTCTAGCAAAAAACTTAGTTTTGAGGCAAGCCTGGGTTTTGAGTTTTCCGATTCCGAATTACCGGAAATCGAGAATCAGACCGCCTACAACTTATTTCTCGGTTACGTCTACCAGTTTTGACAGGCCTGATTTTCGGTGGGGAAACACGGGGGTCAAATAGGTTCTCATGACACTGGTATCGATGAGGTCCTGGAGACAAATGGCAGTCTCTGTAGGTTGAGATCGAGCTATCCGAGCAGGGATCTTCGCCGTGAACAACCCTGGCGAGATGTCGTGCTAATCAAACCCCCTATCGCTCGCTCGGTGCTCATCGTTGCGCGTTTTCAATGCTGCCCCGATCCACACTCTGCAGCTATCAAAATCCACTCTTGCTAACGCTATGACATCCGCTACTACCGCAATCTTTGTTTTGTTCGACTGTCCCGCCTTTTCCACCAATGTGATCCCCTTCACTTTCGAAATCACGCTCATGACAGGCAGCGCAGAAGGGCGCATAACGGGCCGAGAGATACACAAACGGAGTGGTTATTACACTGCCGTGGCAGGTGCTACACGTTGGGTTGACCCTGTGGTCGCCTGGGTAGTTCCCCTGAGGGTCATGGCTGAAGCCGGTCGGCGCCCAGCCGTTTGTTGAATGACACGCGTCGCACTGTAAATTCGTGTTTAAATGACCAGGCGGCTGGAAGGTAGCGCCGCCGCCGGTATCATTATGACACGAGGTACAATTACCGGTACTAGTGGCATCGTGAGCCCACGAGCCGCCAATGAAGGTTGCAGTGGTATGACAGAGGTGGCAATCCTGCGCGGTGACAATGTGGGCGGGGTTGGTTTTGGCTTCCTTGCCAATCGCGATACCACCATCATGACACGAAGCACAATTGTCGACTACACCTGTATGATCGAAAACCGCGCCGGTAAAGCTACGAGTGGTGTGACAGGCACCGCAGTCCTGAATGGTGGCAACATGATTGATTATTTTACCTCTGGCGAATACACCATCATGACAGGACACGCAGTTATCCACGATGCCAACGTGCTCAAACATCGAGGGCAGAAACCCCGTGGTTTGGTGGCACTCGACGCAATCACCGTTGGTTGGCATATGGTTGTTGGCTTTTCCTGTAGCGGTATCACCATTGTGACAGGATACACAGTTATCAACGATACCCTGGTGATCAAATCTGGCACCAGCAAAGACCGTGGGGGTATGGCAAATCGAGCAATCGTGCGTGGTTGGAATGTGGGCGGGGTTGGTTTTGGCATCCTTGCCGGTCGCCGCAATACCATCGTGGCACGACGCACAGTTGTCAACAATACCAGTATGGTCGAACACCGCTGGCGCAAAGGTTCCGCCGGGTACGTGACAGACAATACAATCGTCGTTTGTGGCAACGTGGTTGAGCTTTGCATTCTTGCCGGTTGCATCGGTACCATTATGGCAGGAATCGCATCTATTACTGACAACGCTCGGATCGCTGTGGTCGACAAACGCCGCTATAAATACAGTCGTGTTATGACATACGGAACAGTCGGCGCTTGTGTTTTGATGGATTGGCGTATCCGTCTTTCCCAGGGCCCCGGCTGCAATATTATCTACACTTCCATCATGACAGGAGACACAATTACCGGTGATACCCACGTGTAAAAAAGGCGTTATCGGGATAGTGAAATTAGTTTTCGTGTGGCAAATGTAACAGTCCTGGTCGGTTGGCAAATGGCTGGCTGGTTTTCCGAGGACAGTGATCGTGGCAGTGCTGAACCGACCATTGTGACAACCTTCACAACCACGGTTAATGGCTTGATGAACTGTACTAAAAAATGTTGTCGACGTAAAAATATCAGTGGAAGTGTGACAGACGCTGCAATCATCCTGCGCCGGGATATGATTAATCTTCTTGCCGGTCGCAATACCCGTATCATGACATAATGCACAGTTGGTGTTATCTATGCCCACATGGTTAAAAGTTGTTAATGCGAAGCTGTCGAAATTGTTAAGGGTAAAATTAGTGTGACAGGCTGAGCAATCCAGGTTCGACGGAATAGTCGGGGGGTGATCAAGCGTCTTGCCGGTCGCGATACCGGTGTCATGGCATAGTGCGCAGTTAGTGTTATCTATGCCCACGTGATCAAACACCGCCACGGCAAAGTCAGTAGTGTTATGGCACGCGGAACAATCCTGGTCGCCCGGAATAGTAGGTATGTGATTAATCAGCTTACCCACACTGATAATGCCGTCGTGGCAGGTCGCGCAGCCATTAACAACACCGGCATGGTCATAAGTGCCAGTGGTAAAGGTACCTGGGCTGTGGCAATCACTACAATCGAGGATATTCCCAACTGGAATCTCAATACCCATGTGATTGAGTTTCATACCGAGTGCGGTAACATCATCATGGCAGGAATCGCATCGGGCGGCCAGGACAGCGGGATCGGTATGATCGGTGAACGCGCCGGTGAAACTCTCGGTGTTATGGCAATTACCACAATCGGCACTAGTTGCCGGGTGGGTGGGCACCGCGGACGACTTACCCGGCGCATTAATACTATTGTTATCATTGTGGCATGATTCGCACGGTTGTATCACTGGATCAACTATTCGGTGGTTGAAAACGCCACCGAGACTGAAAGTTACGATGCTATGGCATACACCACAATCAACGTTTGTTACCGGATGGCCTGCTGGTTGCCCTGCCACTTGCCCAACACCATGACAGGAATCGCACCCGGCAGCCAGGACAGTGGGGTCTGTGTGATCGGGGAAGGAGCCCAGAAAGCTTAGCGTTGTATGACAGGAACCACATTCAGCGCTGGTATTCGGGTGGGGGGGAGTGGGCGTCTTACCGATGGCTACGGTGCCGTTATGGCAACCGACGCATGCTCTTGTAATGTTTGAGTGATCAAAGCTGCCGTCGTCCGGTGATATTTCCAAAAAATGGGCGGTAATGTGACAGTCATCGCATTCAGCGACGGTCGCTACGTGGAACTCAGATTTTCCGATGGCCAGTACGTCGTTGTGGCATTCGCTGCAATTTCCGAAAACTTCGAGATGATCAACAAATGGGATAATGGAATATCCGACGGGTGTATGACAGGTCTCACAGGTATTACTGCTGGCGAGGTGATTCAGCGATTTTCCCGGAATTTTACCCGGGCGCGAAATAAGATCAATTTCGCCGTTATGACAAATCACGCAATTTGACGACAATCCTTGATGATTAACAGGGCCCGTGTCTCGTTCGGGTGGAATTGAGGCCACGACAAGCTGAATAGCGCGCTGACTGGAAAGGCCTCCGGCGCTGACCACCAGTTGCACCATGTAGGTTCCCCTGATATCGGCGACGAAACTGGGATTTGCCGTTGTGGCGTTTAGCAATTCAGCAATGCTGGCATCGGGTTTAGAGGAAAAGAACCAGCGAAAACTCAAAGGTTCCGTCGATGGCGTAGTCGATCTGTTGCCGTCCAGGGTAGCCGTCTCGCCGACTCGGACTGCAACGATAGACCCCGTTCTGGCGGTAAGGTGAACAACTGCTGCAGGAATAGATCCGGTTGCACCGCCATCCGAGTTTCCTCCACACCCAACCACTAATGCAGCAAAAATGACTGCAAATAAGTAACCAGTCAGTGTTCGAGACAACCCTTTTGTCAGCATCGTATACTTAGCGATCGAATTACCCTTAGGTATTGAATTACAGGAGGTTTTTTCAACAGATGAACTTTCGCCGTTTGATTTAGGGTTCCTATCCTATACCACCAAAAAGAGATTAATACGGGATTAATTCACTAAGTAATTTATTTACTGAGACTGAATTTCTATAGCTGTTAGTTAAGTATTTAACTGAAATTCGGTGAGAATTGCCGAATGAAAAAACATAATATCTACAAACTATACCGATTTCCCTCTGAAATAATTCAATATGCGGTATGGCAGCTACCCCTGTCTGCGAGCCAGCATTGCAGATTGGGGTCTAGTCTTTAGCCTTGCCAGTAATTACTAATCAAACAGAGGTAAGGGTTTCAAAATGAAATCAAATCACAAAGGCTAAAAGCTAGACCCTGTTTCTTTTCGGCGATGCCTGGCTCTCGGGTTCTATTTAATTGCCTAAACCAACCATTGTTAATATCATGTTAAGCATTGGTCTATTAACCTAGCGTTTCAGCTAATTTTTTAACCTGATCGAAAAAGGCAAAACATGAAAATAGTCACTTCAATAGTCGCAGTTACCTTACTCTGCGTGAATTCCGTAACGGCTTTCGCGGGAGACGCCGCGGCTGGAAAAATCAATTCCGCGAGTTGTGGGGCCTGCCATGGTCAGGACGGGATAAGCCTGAATGATCTCTGGCCCAATCTGGCCGGTCAGAAAGAAGGGTACATTGCGGCCCAATTGAAAGCTTTTCGCGATGGCCAACGCGTTAGTCCAATGATGTCACCGATGGCTGCAGCGCTTGCCGATACCGATATAGCCAACCTCGCCGCCTATTACGCAAGCCTGGGAAAGTAGCTTCCATCGCCGCTGCCGTGACTGGGGCAACCGAAAAAATATAAAGAAGGCTCTAAATGCTTCTATCGCCCGTTGATGGCTGAAACAGAAATCATGAGTCTTCACGAGGGCAGTATTGCACGCTATCGTTTGTGGCCGCCGGAACATCGAAAATGATGTGAGAACTGGCGATAATGGAGTAATAAGGAGCTGCAGGAGATCTCTCCCTGTACTCCCCCATCCCCGTAACGCTTCCGGTAAACAAAAAAATCCCGCGAGTGCTGCGGGGGCGGGTCTGGCGACCAGGATGGACCGGTTTTATCGACGACCCATAAGATTTTTGTACACCCGCGGCCACGTCACGCGGACCGTTGGTGGTGTCGACGATATTGCCTTATCTGGGGACAGTATCCCTATATAATGGCGATCTCTTCCCTGCTTCTTAAGACCCTCCATTTTCCTTGATGGAAATAGGCTTCTAAGCACTATTTCACGCCCCAAACTAACTTTTTATTAAGCATTATCAGCGACTTGCGCTGGCTTGATCCCACATGTTCTCATGCCATTTTCTATACTTATTCAAATAAATTCTCGCTGACCCTAACAGTAACCTTTCTTGTTTTTTCATTATCGCAATAGCCGGCCCTGTGTGTGCTTCAAGCCCCAGGAAGGATTGTAAAATCTGTATAGTAATGACCCGGTCGTGCCAGTCACCCAGTAACTGCTCCAGTATTTTTATTTGTTTTAGTTCGTCTTCATCCGATTCATGACCCGGACAGAAGTGAAAAGCATCCAGCTTGTGATGATACCTTTTAAGTAGTATTCGCTTCTTATGCCACTTCTCAGTGTTCATCCATCCTCCAGTACTGAGAATTTGGGCCAAAAGGTCATTCAGTACTATCGGCTTGCCTCGAAGGATGGCTGTTTGGGAAATACCTGTGGATCTGACTGTAGGCATCCTGATTGATGCCCGGGCATTCGCCTGAACATTTGTTTGAAATAAGCGGTAGTCTTTTCTTATCCTGGATCTCATAGCTCTAACCAGAATTTTCGACTCCTTTAAATTAACCTCATCCAATTCTTGTATTAGATGCACCGCAATATGGCCGTCCCGGA
>Ga0255051_10000216_pt1 | contig 21465 bp, 20 predicted proteins | sample JV7_2_9_MG_FD_181719 | JGI IMG/M metagenome (GOLD analysis project Ga0255051, IMG submission 181719) | Seawater microbial communities from Jervis Inlet, British Columbia, Canada - JV7_2_9 | ecosystem: Environmental > Aquatic > Marine > Inlet | place: Canada: British Columbia | collected 2016-10-06
ATGCACGCCTATACCTATAGCGGTCATCCCACCACCTGCGCGGTAGGCCTGGCAGCTCTGGATATCATCGAAAACGAAGATCTCCCGGGGCAGGCAGCCAGTAAGGGTGTTTATCTACTGGAAAAATTACACACCGAGCTCGACGGCCATCCGCATGTCGGCGATGTACGCGGCAAGGGCATGATGTGTGGAATTGAGCTGGTCGAAAATAAAACGACTAAAGAACTCTATCCCGCCGAATGGGGTGTTGGTGCGAAAATGAACAAAGCGATGATCAGTCATGGACTGTTCACGCGGATGCGCAGTGAAGTGGTCTGTATTGCGCCACCGTTGACGACCGAAGAGTCAACGTTGGATGATGTAGTTGCAGCGGTGCGTGATTCGGTGGTTGATGTGTTTGGGGAGTAGGGGGGTTGTTTTTGCCTAACGTGTTTTCGCACACCAGGACTCTTCTTACTCATACACCTACTACGGAGTAATGAAAGAATTGGTGTGCGAAATCAGGCATATTTATTAATAGTTTACCGGATAGCGCCCGAATAAGACCTAAAGTAAAAATCAATATAATCTAGTTCAGGGTGGATACAGCACGGCTAAAAATTTATTTTGGCAATTCCTTAATATACAAATCCTGCTTGCTATATGGAATTTCAATTTCCTCCTCAATAAACCGCTTATAAACCTGGCAATTTAACATGTCTATGATACGCCCACGCAATATTGGCTGATCAATCCAGCATAGCAGCTCAAAATCAAGACTGGAGGCGCCAAATTTTCGGAATCGCACGCGCGGTTTCGGGTCTTCACAGACGGCTTCTTCGCTGAGTGCAATGTTCATCAGTATCTCGCGCACCTTGTCGATATCTGAACCATAAGCAACGCCTACCGCTATGCGGATTCGGTATTTTTCCGCGGGCCCACCGGATTCATTGATAATTTTGGTATTGCCCATTACCGAATTTGGTACAGTGACCTCGATATCATCACGAGTCAGCAGGCGCGTGCTGCGAATACCGATATGCGTAATTTCGCCACGTTCACCCGAATCGAGTACCACAAAATCACCTATTTTATAGGGTGCATCGGCGAGTATAAATACGCCGGAAAACAAGTTCGCGAGAGTGTCCTTGGCGGCGAAACCAACTGCAATTCCGATAATTCCGGCCGAGGCTAGCCAGGCGGTCATATCGATATTCCAGGCAGTAAAGATGATGTAGACGGCAAATACAAAAATTGCGATGTTGGCAATATTTTCAAACAACGGCAGGGTTTGCGGGTGCAATATATTGATGTGCCGGTCGTTTTGCGCGATATGCCCGAGAACCAGTTTGGTTACCCTCAATAAAAAAACAGTCCAGACTACATAGGCGATGCTTTGCAAAGCCGAATACAAGATAAATTCGAAAGGACCGTCAATTTCGAGCCTGTGCACTGCAAGCGAGAGGCCGAGCAGAATAACGCTGGTATAGATTGGGCCGTGTAGTAATTCGACCAGCCGGTTGTCAAAATCGATTCGGGTTTTGTGCGCGAGATTCTTTATCATCGTTATGACAAACCGATCGAAAATCCACGCGATCAGGAATGAAAAAACGACTATCACCAGGGCCTGAATCCAGGGATTGTCGCCAAAGTAGGCTAGATAGGGCTGTAGAGTGTTTTGCAAGTCACCGAGCATTTGGCTTTTCCCGCTATGGATGAGTGGTCATGTATGCGAAAGATATCATACCCAAATTGGACATGCTTCGACGCATGCTCAAATATTTGGCCGATTCTGCGCCCACGGCATGGCATGTTCGATAGCAGCGCCTATGCGTAAAGCGAGCGCGTCATCCCAGCGCCGGGCGACGATTTGAATTGCTGTGGGCAAACCTTCGGTGAATCCCGAAGGCACCGACAGCACCGGGCATTGGGCCATGTAATTAAACACGCCGGTCATATCCATGCATTTCAACAGTCCCTGCTCGTTTACCCCGCGGAAATCGCTGTCGCGCATTTCTACCGGTGGTGCGGGTATTGCCATCGATGGGCAGAGCAGGGCGTGATGATTGGCCAGTACCTCGCCTAGCGTTCGCCAGTAACGAGTTCGTTCGAACTCCCACTTTCGTGCGGTAGCCGCATCAATTTTCCGCCCCAGTTCGATCAGTTTCACCAGGCCAATGCTCATGCGTTCGCGGTTTTCGTCGAGGGGGATGTCCGTCAGTTTGTCATAGGCCGCCGCCATGAAAATACCCCAGCTGCCAGTCCACATGTCGACAATTTTGCTGTCCCAGCCCAGATCGACTTCTTCGATGATCGCACCGGCTTCGCGCAGGGCCTCCGCCGTGATGCGCAGGTTGGCTTCGACGCCAGCGTCTACAGCACAGAATCCCAGTGTGACGTCGAGCGCAAATTTCATTCCTGTTACATCGGATGGGGCAGGGATGCTCAGTTCACAACGGGGAAGTGACTGGATATCGGATGCGTGTTCACCTTGCACGGTATCGAGGAATAGTGTGGCGTCATCGACTGTTCGTGCTAGCGGGCCGAAGTGCGAAATATTGCAGTAGACTGTGTCGATGATATCCATCGGAATCCGGCCGATGGTTGGCTTGAGTCCGACGATGCCGCATAGTGCAGCGGGAATACGCACGCTGCCACCCATGTCTGTGCCCTCGGCGAATGGCACGCAGCCCGAAGCCACCGCTGCACCTGATCCACCGGATGACCCACCCGGGGTGCGTGAGCTATCCCAGGGATTACGCGTAATGCCCCACAGCGGCGAATCAGTAAAACCCGAGGTAGCAAATTCCGGCGTGTTCGTCTTGCCGACCATAATGGCGCCTGCCGCTTCGAGTCGCTCGACCAGTACCGGGTTCCAGTCGGGTACCCAGTTTTGTAGTAGCTTTGAGCCGCGAGTCGTTAGTTTGCCTTTGGTCGGAGTGAAATCCTTAATCGCCATGGGAATGCCTTCAAGTGGGCGGGCCTTGTCTGCGGCGAACGCTTTTTCGGCAACCCTGGCTTTTTCCAGCGCTTCTTCAGGATAGGTGAAGCAAAAACAGTTAAGTGTCTTGTTAACCTCGTCGATTCGGTTTAGAGAATTTTGAATGGCTTCGATTGGCGAGATTTGTTTGGCGCGATAAAGACGTGCCAGTTCGGTAGCTGAAGTGAAACATAGATCAAGGTTTGCCATAGCAGGGTTTGGGTGGGGAACGAATCTGAAATGATATCACCAAACAACGACAGCAGTATTTTACCTGGCTGGACATTATTTATGTTGGGCTCCGAGGGCTAACGCCAACTTACAGGCAGGACGCTCTGGAGCCTAACACTCGATAATATTTACCGCCAATCCGCCACGTGCGGTTTCCTTGTATTTGGTTTTCATATCGGCGCCGGTTTCGCGCATGGTTTTGATCACTTTATCGAGTGATACGAAATGCTGACCGTCACCCCGAATTGCTATCCGTGCAGCATTTATCGCTTTTACCGAAGCCATCGCGTTACGCTCGATGCAGGGAACCTGTACCAGCCCGCCGATTGGGTCGCAGGTGAGTCCGAGGTTGTGCTCCATGCCGATTTCGGCTGCATTTTCCACCTGCTCCGGTGTGCCGCCGAGCACTTCGGTGAGAGCGCCCGCGGCCATCGAACAGGCGCTGCCAACCTCGCCCTGGCAACCAACCTCGGCTCCGGAAATCGAGGCATTTTCCTTGTATAAAATACCGATTGCGCCCGCTGTCAGTAAAAAACGCACGATGCCGTCGTCATCTGCATTGGGATAAAAGTAATGATAAAAGTGCATCACCGCAGGAATGATTCCAGCGGCGCCATTGGTCGGTGCAGTGACTACACGTCCACCGGCAGCGTTTTCTTCATTCACCGCAAGCGCGTAGAGATTGACCCAGTCCAGCGAGGTCAGCGGATCCTTGTAGGTAATATGCGGTTGTGTGCTCAATTTGCGATAAAGCTCGGCGGCACGTCGCTTGACTTTCAACCCACCGGGCAAAATGCCTTCGTTGCGGCAACCATTATTGACGCAGGTTTGCATCACTTTCCAGATCTTGAGCAAGTTGGAGCGAATTTCTGTTTCGTCGCGCCATACTTTTTCATTTTCCATCATTACATCGCTGATGGGCATATTATTGTTGGCGCAATGGATCAACAGGTTGACTGCGGAGAGAAATGGATAGGGCAGTACCGTGTCGTCCTGTTTGATGCGATCGGTACCCGATGCGGTTTCATCGACAATGAATCCGCCGCCAACCGAATAAAAGGTAGCGCGACAAAGCACTTCACCCTGCTGGTCAAACGCACTGAAAGTCATGCCGTTGGAATGGAACGGCAGTGCCTTTCGCTTGTGCATGATTAAATCATCTTTCTCGATAAACCCGATCGGATGCCGGCCCAGCAAGTTAATCTGTTGCTGATCGCGGATATGTTCTAGCCGGTCATCGATGGTCGTAGTATCCACCGATTCGGGCAGATCACCCTCAAATCCCAGCATTACGGCTTTATCGCTACCGTGCCCTTTACCGGTAGCTCCAAGCGAGCCGTAAAGTTCGGCTTTAAGCCGATGGGTGCGAGCGAGCAAACCATCCGTCTGCAGATCTTCCACAAACTGATTTGCTGCCCGCATCGGTCCGACCGTATGCGAACTCGAAGGTCCGATACCGATAGAAAATAAATCAAAGACACTAATTGCCATGAGTGAATCTTAAACTACGCGCCCCAAATCTTCATAAGGCCAGAATAGTCGAATGCCCAATCCAGAGTGGTCTGAATGCGTCTTACAAATGCCTGGCCACGTAATTTAAGACTTGTCTTCGTAGGCTGACAACGGCGGGCAGGAGCAAATCAGGTGCGTGTCGCCATATACATTGTCAACCCGACCGACCGGTGACCAGTATTTGTCTTCGCGCAGCGAGGGCAGTGGGTAGGCGGCCTGCTCCCGACTATAGGCGTGGTTCCATTCATCGGCGCAAATCATGTCGATGGTATGCGGTGCGTTTTTGAGCGGGTTATCTTCCGCATCCATTTCTCCGTCTTCGATAGCCTTAATTTCTTTGCGAATCGAAATCATCGCATCGCAAAATCGGTCGATTTCCTCCTTAGATTCGCTTTCGGTTGGCTCGATCATCAGGGTGCCAGGTACCGGGAACGACATGGTCGGGGCGTGGAATGCGTAATCGATCAGGCGTTTCGCTATATCGTCGACGGTGATACCAGTGGTTTGCTTGACGATACGGGTATCGATAATGCATTCGTGCGCAACAAGACCATTGGGACCGGTATAAAGAATCGGAAAATGATCGTTCAATCGGCTGGCGATGTAATTTGCATTGAGAATCGCGATGGCGGTGGCTTTTGGTAATCCCTCCCGCCCCAGCAAAGTGATATAGGCCCAGCTAATCGGTAAAATACTGGCGCTGCCAAATGGAGTTGCCGAAACCGGCCCGGTCGAACTCTGGTGGTTATTCATGCTGGTTGAAGGCAGGAAAGGCTTCAGGTGTTCGCGAACACCTATCGGGCCGACACCGGGGCCGCCCCCACCATGCGGAATACTGAAGGTCTTGTGCAGGTTCAAATGCGATACGTCTCCGCCGAATTTACCCGGTGCGCAGACACCGACCATCGCATTCATGTTTGCGCCGTCGATATAGACTTGCCCACCGTGTGAATGGATCAGCTCGCAGACCTCGGTAACGTCATCTTCGAAAACTCCGTGCGTGGATGGATAGGTAATCATGATCGCGGCCAGTTCATTGCTGTGTTTTTCGGCCTTGGCTTTCAGGTCATCCATATCGATATTGCCCGATTTGGCGATCCCCACCACTACCACTTTCATGCCAGCCATATGCGCCGAGGCCGGGTTGGTGCCGTGCGCAGAAGCCGGAATCAGGCAAATATTGCGATGGCCTTCATCGCGGCTTTGATGGTAACCCTTGATTGCTAACAGACCGGCATACTCGCCTTGTGCCCCCGAGTTGGGTTGCAACGAGACGGCGTCGTAACCGGTACAGGCGCATAGCATTTGCTCAAGTTCGATGAATAACTGTTGATAACCCTGCGCCTGATCAAGCGGTACAAACGGGTGGATGCGACCATATCCGGGCCAGGTGACCGGCACTAACTGTGTCGCCGCGTTGAGTTTCATGGTGCAGGAACCGAGCGGAATCATGCTGCGGTCGAGCGCCAGATCCTTATCGGCGAGTTTGCGCATGTAACGCATCAGGTCGGTTTCTGAATGGTGTTTGTTGAATACCGGATGGGTCAGGTACTTACTGGTGCGCACCAGTGCTTCAGGCAGTGAGCTTTTGGCTTTGGCGTCGATCGCATCAAGCGACACCTCATCACCCCGGTCATGGGTAAAAATATTGAAAAGTTTTTCGATATCACCCGGCGTCGCCTTTTCGTCGAGCGAAATGCCGATTGTGTTCATATCCACGTGGCGCAGGTTAATTTTTTCAGATCGCGCTGCCGCCATGACGAATTCGGTTGCGTTACCGGTAGTTACGGTGATGGTGTCAAAAAAATGTTCGGTCGGTACGGTATGTCCTAGTTCGCGTAATCCATTAGCGAGTATTACCGTGAGCCGGTGAATACGTTGTGCGATTCGGCGAATTTCATCGGGGCCGTGATAGACCGCGTACATGCTCGCCATGATCGCCAGCAGCGCCTGTGCAGTGCAGATATTACTGGTCGCCTTTTCACGGCGAATGTGCTGCTCGCGAGTTGCCAGGGCAAGGCGCAATGCGGGTTTGCCGCGGCTGTCGATCGATACACCGATCAGGCGCCCTGGCATCGAGCGTTTAAACGCTTCGCGTGTAGCCATGTAAGCTGCATGAGGCCCACCATAACCCAGCGGTATGCCAAAGCGTTGCGAAGTTCCGACCACAACATCTGCGTCGAATTCTCCCGGTGGCTTGAGCAGGGTAAGGCTGAGTAAATCGGCAGCGACCGCGACTAAAGCCTTGCGTTCATGCACCTGCTGTACCAGTTCGCGGTAATCTAAAATTTCACCGGTTGAGCAGGGGTACTGTAACAACACACCGAACAGATCAAGTTCATCGAGGTCCTTGAATGGGTCGCCGACAACAATTTCGATACCAATATGCAGGGCCCGATTGGCCACCACGGCAATAGTTTGTGGATGGCAGGAGTCGGCAACAAAGAATATGTTGCCTTTGCTTTTTGACATGCGTTGGCACAGCGTCATGGCCTCGGCAGCCGAGGTCGCCTCGTCGAGCATTGATGCATTAGCGATTTCCATGCCGGTTAAATCGCTGATCATGGTTTGAAAGTTTAACAGGGCCTCGAGTCGACCTTGCGAAATCTCAGCTTGATAAGGAGTGTATGCGGTATACCATGCCGGGTTTCTCAGCAGGTTGCGCTCGATTACGGTTGGGGTCTGCGTATTGTAGTAGCCCATACCAATGAACGACTTGTACAGCAGGTTGCGAGTTGAAACCTGATACAGTTTGTCGAGAACCTGGCGCTCGGACCGGCTGGTTTTTACCGCCAGCGCTTTTTTACGTCTTATTGATGTCGGCACGACCTTGTCGATCAGTTCATCCAGGCTCTTCATGCCGAGCTCGGTGAGCATTGCCGGTTCGTCAACTGCGCCTGGGCCAATATGTCGACGGATGAAGTCATCGTATTTATCCAGGTCTTGCAGTTTCAGGTCAAGATTAGTCATGCGGTCAAACTCCGGCGCTTGTTGGCATTGAGGTGTTATTTTTAGAGTCCGCTAAGTTTATTAGTATTCGATTGTGGTTACCAGCTCGTCGCTAATCAATTGTTTTAATAATCCTGCAGCGGCAATTACAGATATAATTTTTCGTTCACACATCCCATCGAAGCAATAATCAATTTAGCTCAACCTAGTGATACTGCCTGATAATCAGCGAATCACCGCGTTGCACCAGTTCCATTTTTTTTAACACATTCATTCCGAGCAGAATAGCGTCGTTGGGTAGTCCGGGATTTAAGCTGGCTTCAATATCGGTTAAGCGGATTTCACCCAATTTGAGTTCGTCCAGCCTGGTCATATAAGCGGTGGCGACTCCATTGGCAGTGGAAACATTGAACGCGGGGCCGACCTTGAGTTGCAAATACTTTTGTAGATTTGCCGGTATACTGGTTGTAGTTGCGCCCGTATCTACCAGAAATGTAACCGGTTTTCCGTTGATTTCGCCATCAAACACATAGTGTCCGTAGCGGTTGCGTTGCAGCACTATTTGCTGGAATTGACTGGATTGAGAAGTTGCAACCGACCGGTTGGGATTGTTTTGATTATCAAGAATATTCGAGAAAATCAGTGCCAGTATCAGAAATCCGATTATCCAGCCGCTGAGGGTGAACATCATGCCGAGTTTTTTAGTAGAATGCTGCATACAGGATTAAGTGTAGTCGTTTAGTCAAATTTCAAATTAAGGGTCAGGCATCTATGTCGGGAAATAGTTTTGGCAAATTATTTGTAGTCACATCGTTTGGCGAAAGTCACGGTGCCGCAATCGGCTGTATTGTCGACGGCTGCCCGCCGGGGCTGGAATTATGCGAAGCCGATTTGCAGGATGATCTGGATCGCCGTAAACCCGGAACCTCGCGCCATACCACGCAACGGCGCGAGGACGATGCGGTACAGATACTATCGGGTACCTTCGAAGGCAAAACCACTGGCACACCGATTGGCTTGCTGATCTTCAACAAGGACCAACGCTCGAAAGACTATAGCAATATCAAGAACCAGTTTCGACCCGGGCACGCGGACTATACCTATACGCAAAAGTACGGGTTTCGGGACTATCGCGGTGGTGGTCGATCCTCGGCCCGCGAGACCGCGATGCGCGTCGCGGCCGGCGGTATCGCGAAGAAATACCTGGCCGAGCGCTGCGGCATCCAGATTCGTGGTTATCTGTCACAACTGGGGCCGTTGAAACCGGAAAATTTCGACTGGCAAGAGGTCAACAATAATCCCTTTTTCTGCCCCGACGCATCGATGGTGCCGTCGATGGAAAAATACATGGATGCGCTACGCAAGGAAGGGGAGTCTATTGGCGCGCGGATATCCGTGATGGCAACCGGCGTACCACCGGGTCTCGGCGAACCCATATTCGATCGCATCGACGCCGATATCGCGCATGCAATGATGAGCATCAATGCGGTCAAGGGCGTCGAGATAGGTGCCGGTTTCGATAGTATCGAGCAAAAGGGTACAGCACACCGCGATGAAATCACCTCCGAGGGATTTCTTTCCAACAATGCGGGCGGCACGCTCGGTGGCATTACCTCAGGTCAGGATATCTTAGTCAATATCGCGCTAAAACCGACATCGAGTATTCATTTGCCGGGTAAAACAGTCGACCTGGATGGTCAACCAGTCGAAATAAGGACCAAAGGCCGCCACGATCCCTGTGTCGGAATTCGCGCCACACCGATCGCCGAAGCCATGCTGGCACTGGTTCTGATGGATCATTACCTGCGGGACAGGGCACAGAATGGCGATGTTGAGCGACGGACTCCGATTATTCCGGCGGGCTTATAATTCGCTCTAAAAAAGCCTGTGATCAGTTTCTCGCTGACAGGTATGCCCAATTAGATAAATATTTCATGATGTACCCATTAGCTTTACAAGCGCTGTGAGCTGATCACCGAGGTAATTTGACTCTCCACCCTGGGGTTTAATGACAGGTTGATACTTTGTTCAGGTAGCCTCGGGGCCCACGGTAAGAATCGTGGTGTCATCGTCGCTTACTCCCGATGGGTAGGCATTGATCATACCGAGTAAATAGTCGGCACCGTGGGATTTTAGAAATGCTGCAAGATCTTCTGCATCGGATGCGTCGCCGGTGCTCAATTCGATTATCGTCTTGCCATCGAGGACCTCGGGATTCATCGCCAAAAGTTCCCGTGTCTGACGATGTGATTTGATACAGATGATTGACGCTGAACTCGCGCCTGTTAGCCTAAGTGGCTATATCAAACACGCTTCAGTCAGAATATTTCCCGGGAACACGAATCATAAGCGCTATTATGCCGCTTCAAGCCCCAGCAAAATTTCCCGGTAAATCAAACGCGCAAAGTGAGTTTTGCGAGCTTGGGTTTTTACACTGTCGAAATTTCGCCAGAGCTGGCGCAGTTTTTGGCGGTTTACATTAGTCTGCCCGGTCAGATACTCCTCGATTGCATCGCTCCCACGGTTGATAATTTCATCACGCCAGAATTCCGCCCGGTGATGGCGTTGAATCTGATTTTGGCTTGACAGTTCCAGTTGATCCAGGGCCGAGAATATAGCTTCTGTATCTCGGGCACGCAGCAGTTTGCCTATAAACTGATAATGCCTTTTTAACGCGCTTCGTTTGTTTTGGATTTTGTGCGCGAGTGCGATTGCATCCCGTACGGGTTCATCGAGCGGAATTCTCGCCAGTTGTTCGGCAGGCAGGGCTACCAACCGTTTACCTAGTTTTTGTATCTCGTGACTTTCCCTTTTGAGTCGTGTTTTGCTGACCAGCTCTATATCTTCGAGCGCGTCATTGTTTGTTTCGTTTTCCATATAGGGATAGGTTAGAATGCGTCGATGAACGATAGAAATCAAAACATGTTAGCATTTTCCGATGCCGAATCATTTAAAAACATCGTCGCCGATACGCTGAAGATGGCGCAGGGTAATGGTGCCTCGCAGGCCGAAGCGGGGTTGTCGGTATCGCAGGGTCTGTCCGTTGCTGCACGAATGCGGTCAGTTGAAACCATCGAACACCAGCAGGACAATGGCCTCGGCATCAGTGTTTATTTCGGCCAGCATAAAGGCAGCGCCAGTACTTCGAACCTTGATCCGGAGGCAATCCGTAAAACGGTTGAGGCGGCCTGTAATATTGCCAAATATACTTCCGAAGACCCCTGCACGGGGCTTGCTGATGGAGATTTGATGGCGCAGCAGTTTGCTGACCTGGATTTGTATCATCCCTGGGATATTTCCCCAGATGCGGTTATCGATCTGGCTCTTGAATGCGAAACTACCGCGCTCGATTATGATCCGAGGATAGTTAATTCGGATGGTGCCTCGGTAGATCTGAACGTTGGCGTTTCGGTTTATGGTAATACACATGGTTTTTTGCAGGCCGAACACAAAACCCGGCACAGCATCAGTTGCTCGGTGGTGGGTGAATCCGATGGCAATATGCAACGCGATTACTGGTATGAAATCAGCCGTAATCCTGATCATTTGGCCAGCGCGAAAGCGGTCGGATTAAAGGCTGCAGAACGGACGCTGAAACGACTCGATGCGCAAAAACTGAAGACCCAGCAGGCGCCAGTACTTTTTGTGCCGGATATTGCTCGTAGCCTAATCGGCCATTTCACCGCTGCTATCGGCGGCACGGCCCAGTACCGCAAGGCCAGTTTTTTACTCGATGCGATTGGTACAAAGGTGTTTCCTGAATTTTTACAACTGAACGAGTATCCATTCGAAACGCAGGCTCTGGGTTCGGCTAATTTTGATTCAGAGGGGGTTGCGGTTAAACAGGCTGACCTGGTCACCGATGGTGTGATGCAGAGTTATTTGCTTGATAGCTACGCGGGGCGAAAACTCGGTTTACAAACCACCGGGCACGCCAGCGGTGTGCATAATTTAACCCTGCAAGATACCGGGAAGTCTTTTGATGAATGCGTTAAAACCATGCATCGGGGCTTGCTCGTCACCGAGCTGATGGGTCATGGCGTGAATACGGTAACGGGAGATTACTCGCGTGGAGCGGCCGGTTTCTGGGTAGAAAATGGAGAGATTCAGTTTCCCGTTGAAGAAATAACGATTGCGGCCAATTTGAAGGATATGTTTCAGAGAATTATCGAAATTGGTAATGATCTCGACATGCGCGGGAATATTCGCACAGGTTCGATCCTGCTTGAAACTATGACAATAGCCGGCGCAGTGTAAGTTGAGGGAGTGTGTTTTACTGGTATTATTTTTCAGCCTGCAGTTCCCGGCCTTTGCTGAAGGGGAGGACAAGCCAGCAGAAACAAATTCGGAAGCACAGTCGGAAACTGTACCACCCGGTTACGTATTTGGCGTAACTGTCAGTTCTGTGCAGGAGCTCGATGTAATACTAGATCGTGCGGACAGCTTGCGGAAGTTGTTTGATCCCGATCAACATGGCCGTATCGCAATCGTATTGCATGGTGACGAATTACTACTGTTTCAAAAAGATAATTATGCCGCCAACCAGTCTATCGTCGAGAGAGCCCGCCTACTCGACGAGGAAAAAGTTATCGATATCAAAGCCTGCCAAACTCAGATGCGTTTCCTTGAAATTGAAGCTAGCGAACTGCCAGGCTTTATTGAGCAGGTGCCTTTCGCACCGGTCGAGATTGAGCGACTGAAAAAGGAGCACGGATTCACTCGTCTCTAAAGAACTTCTGAATTAATCAGGCCTTTGTTGATGAATTAACGCCATTCGACCGATCGCAACAGCATGATCGTGGTTTTTTTCTCAGGTTTGGTTCTTTCAATCTTGATTGGCAATAACGGCTTTTCAGGATCATAAAAATATTTCATTTTTGAGCGGGATCCTTCGGTGGTTTGCTCGAATACTAAAACCTTGATTATTTTCTTGTTGATTTCGAGCGTCGACTTTCCAGTCCGTTTTAGATGGGATTTTGCCAACTTGCCCTTGCGGTAATAATAAAAATCAGATTCCTGTATTTTATGTTTCAGCATATGAGCTGTGAGCAGGTGAATACTGTGTGAATCGTAAACTTCGCCCGGTGTAGTTTCAAAATAACGTTTGCCTTTGTATTGAACGTCTATTTGTTGATTATTCCAGTCAAATCGGGCATTTTCGTAACGCTTATCGTCCCCCTCGTCGCTGAGTAAAATATTGTGAATTTTATATTGATCTTCGAGTCGCAATAAGGTGGTCTCAGCGTATAGGTTATTATTGCTGAACAGGGCATAAATGCCTTTTGGCTTGCTGGTTTGCCGCCAGCGCCAGTAGCGGCCCGTTTGTTCCAGGGAGAGCTCCGAACTGGCGACGTTAAGACCGCCACGGTATAGCGCGTAACTGGCCTGATAAGATGTTAAAGCAATATCAGCTGCGAGCCCCGGTGTTGCCAGGAACATCGTCAGGAAAAAAATGATCAATCTATGCATTGGTTTCTATTACTCACTGAACTCGATCGGTTCCTGTAAAACCTGCTGCTCGAACTCGATCGAGTGTTCGTCAATTTGTAATTTTTTTTCGCTCAGCCATTGAATGATTTTCGGGTACATACGGTGTTCCAGTTTATGGCCCTTGTGTTGCAGGTCGGACAGCGTATCGCCATCTTCTATCGCGTAGCGGCCGCGCATCAGGACCGGCCCATCGTCAAGTTCAGCCGTGACAACGTGGATACTGACGCCGTGTTCGGTTTCGCGGTTATCCATCGCACGTCGATACGTGTTCAAACCCTTGTAATTTGGTAATAGAGAAGGGTGTATGTTGAGTATTTTATTTCTATAGGCCTGAATCAAGGCTGAACCAAGAATACGCATAAAACCGGCAAGGACGATATAGTCTGGTTCAAACTCCTCTATACATTGCTGCAGTGCCTTGTCAAAGGAATCGCGCGAATCGTACAGCCGATGATCGATTACACGGGTCTCAATTGCGTGATTGTTTGCGCGAGTGAGCCCGTAAGCATCGGCATTATTGGAAATCACAGCGCTTAAACTGGCATTAATCTGCCCCGCATCGATGCTGTCGATAATCGATTGTAGATTACTGCCATTGCCCGAAATCAGAACAATGAAGGACATGCCTGTCATATCAAGACAACGGATGGTCCACTATTTTTCTCGACAATTTGACCAATTTCCCAGGCTTGCTCGCCGAACTCGCCGAGCAGTTGCAGGCATACGTCCCGGTCGCCTTGTTCAACTACCAGAACCATACCCACGCCACAGTTAAAAGTGCGGAACATTTCGCTGGTTTCCACATTGCCAGCGGATTGCAACCAGTCGAATACTACTGGCATTGACCAGCTTGAGCGATCGATATTTGCGGCACAATGCGGTGGAAGTATCCTCGGTATATTTTCCAGTAAACCACCCCCGGTAATATGTGCCATGGCCAGAATCCGTATTTTTTCGCCTAGCGCGAGCAAATTTTTGACATAAATTCGCGTGGGCGCAATTAAAGCCTCGGAAAGCGATTGCCCGCCGCAGTCCTGGGCCAGATCGACGCCAGAGAATTCGATTATTTTTCTGATTAATGAATAACCGTTTGAATGTGGACCTGACGATGCCAGCGCTATCAGTTTGTCACCTGTTTTCACCGCGTCACCATTGATGACGCGCTCCCTTTCTACGATGCCGACGCAAAATCCGGCCAGATCGAAATCGCCTGGTGCGTAGATGCCTGGCATTTCCGCGGTTTCCCCGCCTATCAGGGCACAGCCAGCTTGCTGACAACCCTCGGCTATGCCTCCGATCACCTGTTCGGCAATCTCAATACTTAGTTTTCCGCTGGCATAGTAGTCGAGAAAAAACAGGGCCTCGGCACCGAGCACTGCAATATCATTAGCGCACATGGCGACCAGGTCGATGCCGATGCTGTCGTATTTTTCGATTTCTATGGCAAGCTTTAATTTTGTGCCAACACCATCGGTTCCGGATACAAGCAGCGGGTTACGGTAACGATCGAGCGGTAATTCGAACAATCCACCAAAGCCACCAATACTACCAACACAGCCTTGCCGATGGGTCGCCTTGACAGCGGGTTTGATGCGTTCGACCAGTTCGTTACCGGCATCGATATCAACGCCCGAGTCACGATAGCTAAGAGATACTTCAGAATTCATGGTTTGCAGGTTCAGGAAATATATCGGGTGTGTTATTTTACACGCCTTGAAAGTAAATGTCCGATAGACGTTTTGAGAAAAAAATGAATTTTAAAATTATTTACCTATTAATAGCATTACTGGGTCTGCCGGTGTTTCAGGCTTCACAGGCGGTAGTCGTCGAGGATCTGTTTACTATCGAAATACCGGTAGCGGATCAAACCACGAGTGTACGGCTGGAGGCATTTGGCGAGGCGTTTAAGCTGGTAGTGATCAAGGTGAGTGGTTCGGACGATGCGCTCAGAAGTCCCGCGTTCAGTCGGCCGATGCAAAGCAGTGCCCGTTACGTTAAACAGTTCAGATATATTAATCGCAAGGACGAGAATTCAGAAGGTTTCGATTCGGGACAGCTATATTTAAAGATCGATTTCAATCAGCCGCTGATTGAAGGTTTGTTACGCGAAAATAATTTTCCGATCTGGGGCCGGGAACGCCCCGGTAGCTTACTGGTGGTCAGCTATGATGTGAATGAAACCATTAGTCTGGTGTCGAGTGACACCACGCCGGAAATAATCGAGTTGCTCGATGAGGCAGCCATAAAGTTAGGTGTTCCGGTACTGTTTCCATTGATGGATCTGGAAGACATTGCCCTGGTTAACATTGGTGATATCGTTTCACGGCAATATGAAAATATAGATATCCTGGCGGACCGATATGGGCCGGATGCATTGGTCATCGGTCAGATAGTCGGCCGTAGCGGGCAGGGCTGGCATGGCGATTGGGAAGTGCGTTTTGCCGAGCAGGTTTTTAAATGGAAATTCAAGGGTTCATCAAAGCAGCAGGTAATCGATCAGGCAATCAAACACCTTGCACGTGTTCTGGCATTGGAATACGCATTGGAAGATCATCGACGCGTGGACCGGGCATTGTTAATGAGTGTTTCGGCTATGCCAAAATTTAATCAGTTAATTTTGGTACAACGTTACCTCGAATCATTGTCGGTGGTCGACTCAGTTCGTGTTGCTTTAATTTCAGGCGATGTGGTTACTTTCAAACTAAAACTACGCAATGATGCAGAAGACCTTCAACGCTTGATTGAACTTGGCGAAATACTTGAGCAACTAGATTTGCCGCAGGTCAATGCGCAGGATGATAGCCAGGTTATTCTTAATTATTTATACATTGACCGGGGAGTTTCCAATTAAAGCAGCCCAGATTGCGCTGCCATTGTCATTCGACAGGCAATTCAGTTTTGACAATTATTTTTCTCAACAAGGTGATTTGGTCATCGCTAATTTGAAAGCACTGATCACAGGCAAGGGAGAGTCGATGATTGGTTTATGGGGCAAGTCGGATAGTGGCAAAACCCATCTGATAAATGCATGCGCTCATTTTGCACGCCAGCGAGGAACCAGTTTTCAGCTTTACGATGGAACCGAATTAGCGCAATGCGATGCCAATAATTTCGAAAATCTGGTGACCTGCCAGGTGCTCGCCGTGGACAATCTTGACGCTCTCTGTGGTATTCAGAAATGGGAGGAAAAGTTTTATCAAATTATTAACAGTAGCAAGAACGAGGGATCGAATCTGATTTTCACACTGTCAGAAAATCCCTCGTACCTGGATTGCCGATTAGCTGATTTCCAGTCGAGGTTATCCTGGGGCCTGTTATTACAGTTGCAGATGACAGGAGATACAGATATCGGAGACGTTATAAAGCTGCGGGCAGCTTTGCTCGGTATTGAATTATCGAAGGAAGTTATAGCCTATCTATTAGCGCACTACTCCAGGCAACTATCGACGCAAATTGAAATACTACGTGTTCTTGACAGGGCATCGCTGTCGGCACAGAAAAAGATCACCATACCTATGATCAAACAAACCCTGGCCGATTATCCGACCTAAGCATGCCTGTCTGACGTTCAGTTGGTTACACTCAAATACCTTGAGTAATAAATACTGGCGATGAATAAAACGGTACTGAATAAAATGGTCAGTAAGGCATATATTTTCAAATCCGGATTTGTAACAAGTTCGCTGATACCCACGCAAAAATAAAACAGGGTTAGAAACCCGACCCACTTATAGGTATAGCGCCGGTTTTCGATCAGGCCCTTAACCGGGAGCAAAAGCGGTAGGCTTAATATTAGAATCAAGTAGAGGTTAAAGGGATGGTTTTGCCACAAAAACAGGCCAAGCTGGCATAACGACAAGCCTGCTAGAGCCACCATACAGGTTAATTTTAACGGATGAATCATATTACTGGATTAGTCGAGTTGCCAGGCTGGCAATTCGCTTGCCCAGAGTCTGGCAGGCCGAAATTTCGTCCTTGCTAACAGGGTTACCCTGCTGACCAGCCATATGGCTGGCACCATAGGGTGTCGCACCGGTACTGGTCTGATTGAGTGCGGGTTCCGAATAAGGTATGCCGCTGATTAACATGCCATGGTGCAATAATGGTAACATCATGCTGAGCAATACGCTTTCCTGTCCCCCGTGCAAACTCGAAGTCGATGTGAAAACACCAGCGGGTTTACCGATTAATTTACCCGATAGCCAATATTGACTGGTTTGGTCAAAGAAATATTTTAGCGGTGCGGCCATATTGCCAAAGTATCCGGGACTTCCGATGATCAGGCCATCGCAGTCTTCCAGATCGCTGGTCTCAGCATAGGGAACACCCTGTTCCGGTATCAAAGCTGTAGTCCGCTCAGTGGTTGCAGAAACCTCGGGAAGGCAGCGGATTATTGCTTCACAGTCCGGATTCGAGTCGACCCCTGAACCAATATGCCCGGCCATGGCGGCCGTTCCCCCATGCCGGCTATAATAAACGATCAATATTTTGTGCAATTATATATCCAGTTCGGCTGTTCTATCTTATCTCGTAATGCCAGCCAACCAGCCGCCGGTTTTCAAAAATAACGCTACGCACTGAAGTTTTGCGTTATTTTGTTAAATAATTTCCAGCACCCGGGACGGCGGCCTACCGATGATTGCCCGTTTACCCGAAACAACAATCGGCCGTTGTAATAATATTGGAAATTTGCAAATAGCGTCTATAATAAGATCATTCGTGACCGAATCGTCCAGTTTAGCATCGATGTAGGCCTGTTCGGTGGTTCTTAAAAGGTCACGAGGGGTGATGCCAAGCATTTTGATGATTTGTATGAGTTCTTCCTTACTGGGAGGGGTTTGTAAATATTCGATAATCTCGGGTAACTTGTCATTTTGTTGCAGAAGTTGCAGAGTTTCTCTGGATTTACTGCACCCCGGGTTGTGGTAAATAGTTAGTTTATCGAGATTCATTTGTATAGGCGTAACAACAGAAATTAACCACTGTTTTACAGTAACGAATGAGTATTAGCAATAGTGTTATTCCGGTAATATAATTTACTGGTTGGTTGGTTGGGTAATTTGAATTGTGGGCGTAAAATTGGCCAATCTAGAGTGAAACTGCGGCGATTTAACGCGAAAATGGCGAATAAAAAGCGCATTAATTTACATATTAAGACTTGCTCTGCAAGGGTGATCAATGTAGTCTTCCGGAGCACACGGGCACACAAAATTTTTATCCAATTTGACACAGTTCTCGGAGAAAAGAACATATGAAAACTAAAGAATTTCTGAAAGTAGCTGCTATCGCAGTAATCACTGCCGGATTCGCTGCTGGGTGTACCACTACAGACGATCAGGTGGTCGAACCAGATACACAAGAATGCATGGGTGCAACTCCTGAAGTCAAAAATGCGATTTATGCGGCGAAGCTGAAAAATGCTCGTGCTAGAAATCTGGGGTTCGAATGGCGCGATACTGCGAAATTAATTGAAGCAGCTGAAAAAGCGGCCGGAGAATGTGATAACGACAGGGCAAAGGCTCTGGCTGATAAAGCCGACCAGCAAGCATCAGATGCTATCGCTCAATATCACGCCGAACAAGCGAATATGGAAGACTCGACGGCTGACGAATCTATGTCTCTTGGCACTTATCTGGTCGTAACCGGAGACAATTTATGGAGTATTGCCGGACAGGATTCTATATATGGTAATCCCTACCAATGGCCACTGATTTACAAGGCTAACTCCGGTCAAATCAAGGATGCGGACTTAATATACGCCGGACAGTCCTTCGACATACCCAAAGCGTCGGATGCAGAAGCTGCCGCCGCAGTTGAGCACGCGAAGACTCGTGGCGCCTGGACAATTGGAGAGACCGAAGCATCAGATCTGGATTATCTGGCGCAATAAAGTACTAGGCAGAAAAATAAAAAGCCCGCGAAAGCGGGCTTTTTTTTGTTTATATTTTAGACCTAAAGTCCTGGATAATAACTAAACTATTACTGGACAGCCTATTCTTAGAATTTGTTATGACTCGTTTATGGATTGCACTTTTTTTTAATGTCGTTCTGTTGTTACCCGCGTATGCCGTCGATATGAAGCTACAGGGGCTTGACGGATCTATCCAGCGACTTAGTGATTTTAAAGGCAACTGGGTGGTGGTCAACTACTGGGCGACATGGTGCCCACCCTGTGTTAAGGAAATGCCTGAGCTTCAGTCATTTCACGACGACTATGAAAAGCGTGGAGCAATGGTCATAGGTATTAATACAGAACTGATTAGAAAGGACCGATTGCTTGGCTTTCTTGATGATTATTTTATTACCTATCCTATTTTCACATCGTCGCCGTTACTGGAATCCCCGTTGGGAAGCATACCTGGATTGCCAACCACATTTATAGTTTCGCCACAGGGAAATGTAGTAGCCCGGCAGGTCGGAACCGTTACCCGTGAAATGATTGAGCAATTTATAGAAAAATGGGAAGCTAAAAATCAACCGAATGGTAGTTTCATACTACTGGAAGGATAAGCTTTTCCGAATTTCGAAACTTCCGATGCCGATATTCGGCTCTATTGCGACTGCAATCGAGTTCTACGGAATTCTGCCTTGTCCACCTGTGATTATCCATGGTTATTTCCTGTCGGCGGAGAAATTCCTGCTAATATTGAGTAACGATTGAATTTAAAAAAATGAACAAATCAAATAGTCTCGAAAGCATTCTAGATCTTCTGGTGGCACAGGATATTGTCGGACAGGAACAGGCGAGTATGATTTCTTCGCTGGTTTCTGCGAAGGATCGAAAAAATCTGCAGCCAATAGAAATAATCGCCAATCGTAAGTGGGCCAATAAGTCACAACCCGATCAGGTAATATCGTTGGATTTCCTAACCGATTGGTTATCCGGCGAATCTGGATTGGAGAGGTATTTTTTCGATCCTCTTAAAATGGATGTTACTTCCTGCACTTCTATTATGTCTTACGCTTATGCGTCTCGATTCAAAATTCTCGCGGTAAAGGTTAGTCCTGAAGAGGTAATAATTGCCGTAACCGACCCCTTTAACACCGAATGGAAGGATGAACTGGATCGAATTGTAGCTCGCCCTATTAGCGCTGTACTGGCTAATCCCAGCGATCTTAAATCGTATCTGCTTGAGTTTTACAGTATCAGCAAGGCGATGGACAATGCAGGGTCCAACCAGGGTCAAATGCCGAGTAATCTACAAAACCTGGAGCAATTGATCGAACTCGGCAAACTCGGTTCGGTCGATGCGGATGACCAGCATATCGTTAGTATTGTCGACTGGTTGATGCAATATGCGTTCAATCAACGTGCCAGTGATATTCACATTGAACCGAGGCGAGAACATGGCAACGTGCGATTCAGAATAGACGGGGTGATGCACCAGGTTTATGAGATTCCCGCCAATATCACCGCCGCAGTCATCAGCCGCATTAAAATTATGGGGCGGCTAGATGTGGCGGAAAAACGTAAACCGCAAGATGGCCGAATTAAAATTCTCTCACCGGATGGCGCTGAAATTGAAATGCGATTGTCGAGTATGCCGACAGCGTTCGGTGAAAAGCTGGTACTTAGGATTTTCGATCCGGAAGTGCTGGTGAAAAATTTCTCGGCACTTGGTTTTGAAAAAACGGAGTCCGATATCTGGCACCAGATGATAAGTAAACCACACGGCATCATTCTAGTTACAGGGCCAACAGGATCGGGCAAGACTACAACGCTGTACACCAGTTTGAAGCACCTGGCGACCTCGGAAGTTAATGTTTGCTCGATTGAAGATCCGATAGAACTGGTAGAACCCAGTTTCAATCAGATGCAGGTACAGCACAATATTGGTCTGGATTTCGCCAGTGGCGTAAAAACTCTACTGCGTCAGGACCCTGATATTATTATGGTAGGTGAAATCCGCGACCAGGAAACCGCAGAAATGGCAGTACAGGCCGCGCTTACCGGTCATCTGGTACTCTCAACTTTGCACACCAGCGATGCGCCATCGGCAATTGCGCGACTCATGGAAATAGGTGTGCCGCCTTATCTGATCAGTGCCACGTTGATAGGGGTAGTGGCACAAAGGCTGGTTCGCACCTTGTGCCCACACTGCAAGCAAAATCAAAGTTTTAACAAGCTCGAGTGGGAAGCCTTAATCAAGCCCTGGACGACATCCGCGCCCGATTCAATTGCCCTTGCAGAGGGTTGTCTGGAATGCCGCCAAACCGGGTTTATAGGCCGTGTCGGAATTTACGAGATGATGCCGATTAGTGAGTCCCTAAGACAGGAAATTAGTAACGGATCTGACTTGATCAAATTTAGAAAGGCCGCCATC
>Ga0255051_10000217_pt1 | contig 21434 bp, 19 predicted proteins | sample JV7_2_9_MG_FD_181719 | JGI IMG/M metagenome (GOLD analysis project Ga0255051, IMG submission 181719) | Seawater microbial communities from Jervis Inlet, British Columbia, Canada - JV7_2_9 | ecosystem: Environmental > Aquatic > Marine > Inlet | place: Canada: British Columbia | collected 2016-10-06
CGCAATACCTGGAACACCCAGAACATCACCGGAACTTCCCGGTAATATCGAGGGACTCCGTGGTGAAAGCGACGTAGCAGTTCGACAATACGCCTGAGATTATCGTCGTTACGAACATCAGCCTCCGCAAAAACCTTGCCTTCGATAAAGCGAACCACGAGTACCCCCGGCTCGGAGTAGACTAATTCTGGAGAAACACCGGTTTCGAAGGCAGCTCGGCAGCATTCGGTTTCATTACGACGGGAAATTAAATGCACAGGATCATCCTCACCGATTCGGACTACAAATAGTTGGCTGCCATCGGTGACCTTGAAATTAAGATTAGTCATGCCGCCACCCAGGGGCTCGATTTCCACGGCTGTCTGCCAGCATTCGAGTTGGCCAATTTTATTAACTAGGGCTTCATTCATCGGGGGTGCCTGGGATGTTTAGCAATTATTCCTGTTTCGATACTGGGGAAGCAGGTACCCGATCCATGATAGCATCGACGAATTCTTGCGCAATGACACGATGAACGAATCTCAATTTTTTAATAAAGGCTGGTGCCGGTTTAAACACGATAAAACCCTAATGCAGTGGATCGACCGGGTGCTGCCCTGTGCGCGGAAAACCGTCGTCGCTGGGCAAAATGCAAAGTGGCTACGCTGCGGTGGCACCTGGTTTGCCGGTGTTAATGTACTGCCCAATGCCGCCGATGGTTCGGTTTGTGGAAGTGGCGCTATACAGGGTGAGGTAATCGACTTTATCCGGCAGACGCTCGGATTTGACGGTTTCGACTGGGACCAGGCGCAGGTGTCGGTATGCTATCCCGGCTATCCACAGCCAATGCCCAGTGAATCCGAGGCGGCGTTTATTTATCGTCGGGATCACGATGCCGCGCATATCGATGGTCTTATACCCGAGGGCCCGAAACGGCGCAGGCATTTACGCGAGCATCATGGTTTCATTCTTGGTATTCCGATGGTTGAATACGGTCCGGGTGCCTCGCCGCTGGTAGTCTGGGAAGGTTCGCACGAAATTATCCGCGAGGTCTTCACCGAAGTATTTCAAGATGTAGCGGTGGACCAGTGGGGCGATATAGATATTACCGGGGTATATCACGAAGTTCGACACAGGATTTTCGAGTGTTGCAAACGAGTTGAAATTTATGCCAGGCCGGGCGAGGCTTACCTGATGCACCGACTCGCACTACATGGCATAGCACCCTGGCAAAGCGGCGCTAGTGCTACAGACGATGGTCGCATGATCGTTTATTTCAGACCCGAAACCGGCGGCCCTGAAGGCTGGTTGTTTAATCCATAATTAGCAAACGGAGCACGGCCGTAATCGGTTCATGAAGTGGTAAATTCAAGCATATGGGTTATAGTTTGCTATGCTCAATTAGTCCTGATTATTCGCAAAGCACTCACCTGGAGGCAATATGGAAATATCGACCATTATCACACTCGTCATTATTGGCGCCCTGGTTATTTATATCATCTCAATCTTCAATACTCTGGTGGCATTAAAAAATCGTTTTAAAAATGCATTCTCCCAAATTGAAGTACAGCTAAAACGCCGCTACGATCTTATTCCCAACCTGGTAGAAACCGCGAAGGGATATCTCAAACATGAGCGTGAAACGCTCGATGCTGTAATCAAAGCGCGTAATGCCGCATCGGACAATCTGTCTGCCGCTCAGAGTAATCCGGGTGATGCCGCCACTATGCAGGGACTGGGGCAGGCGGAAGGTAATCTTGCCGGCGCATTAGGTCGTTTTAATGTACTGGTGGAGGCTTATCCAGATTTAAAAGCCAACCAGAATATGATGCAGCTAACCGAAGAATTGACCAGCACGGAAAACAAGGTGGCGTTTGCGCGACAGGCGTTTAATGATCAGGTTATGGAATTCAATGTCTATAAACAATCATTCCCGCAAAATATATTTGCCGGTATGTTCGGTCACGCCAAAGATGCGACGCTGCTTGAATTCGAAGATAGCGCAGAAATTCAGGAAGCCCCAAAAATTTCATTCTAGTGTCTAGGCCGCATATCCCCAGCGTTTGATGCATAACCGATGAATTTTTTTGAAGCACAGGACAGGGCCCGTAGAAATACGCTCTGGATGATTCTACTGTTTATCCTCGCGGTAGCCGGGTTGGTCTTTTTGACTAACTTGCTGCTGCTGGTTGTGCTGGCCTATTTGAAAACCGGCTATTTTGTATTTTCGATCTCTGGGCTGAAAACTTACTTTGATCCGGTCGTGTTTATCGGGGTCACAGTCGGCGTATCTCTGCTGATTTTTGGCGGTAGCTTATATAAAACCATGTCCCTGTCCAAAGGTGGTCCTGCCGTTGCTGAAATGCTTGGTGGCAGGTTAGTGCCGCAAAGTACCAACGACCTGCTGCAGAGACAGTTACTCAATGTAGTCGAAGAGATGTCGATAGCCGCCGGAATGCCAATCCCCAAGGTATATCTGCTCGACGATCACTCTATAAACGCTTTTGCAGCAGGCCAGTCGCCTGCCACTGCGGTAATTGGTGTAACGCGAGGAGCGATAACGCAGTTGAGCCGGGAGGAACTTCAGGGTGTAATCGCGCACGAATTCAGCCATATATTCAATGGTGACATGCGGCTCAATATCCGCTTAATCGGGGTATTGCACGGCATTTTGCTGGTCGGCATAATCGGCTATTTCATATTGCGGTCTTTGCGTTTCGCCGGTAGATCACGAAGCAAAAAAGGCGGTGGTGGCCTGGTCGCAATAGTGGCGCTGGGTGCTGGCTTGATGGTAATCGGCTACGCCGGGACCTTTTTCGGACAGTGGATAAAGGCCGTGGTCAGTCGACAGCGCGAATACCTGGCCGACGCGTCAGCAGTTCAGTTCACGCGCAATAAAGACAGTATCGCCGGGGCTTTGAAAAAAATTGGTGGATCGAGCGCGGGCTCGTTTATCGAATCTCCTGCAGCACCCCAATATAGTCACGCTTATTTTGCCAACGGCCTGAGTAGTTTTTGGCAATCGTTATTTGCAACGCATCCTCCGCTCGAAAAACGTATAAAGGCCATAGATTCAGGCTGGGATGGGAAATTTGTCAGCCCCCAGGCGAAACAACAACCGGTATCGGCAGAAGCATCGAGTGCAGTATCGTCAAAGGCAGCGGCCGAATTAGCGGTAAACACAGCAATTCTGAGCGCGGCTGGAGCGGTGATTGAACGGATTGGCACACTGAACGAAGAAAATATCGAGCAGGTGCGCGAGCTTATTATTGCTATGCCCGAGTCGCTCAGAATTGCAGCGCAAAGCGCTTTTACGGCCCGGGCCGTGATCTATGCGATATTACTTAATTATCAGTCCAGTCAAAAAGAAGTCTGGTCACTATTGGAGCAACATGCCGACCAAAGTATGCCAGCTTTAACTGCGGAGTATTTAGCCGAAATTAAAAATCTGCATGAGAAATTTAAGCTTCCATTGTTGGAACTCTGTATTAATGCATTGCGCGAGTTATCGACCAACCAGTTCATTCAATTCGAACGCGCGATTAATAAAATTATAAGAGCTGATAAAAAGATTGATCTGAATGAATGGATAATCCAGCGGTTTGTACTGCAACAATTGAACGAACATTTCGGCTTGCGTAAACCGGCAAAAGCAAAACATGCCAGCCTTGGCGCGGTCAAATCCGATGCCGAAACCCTGATGTCGCTGATCGCTTACGTGGAACACGGGGACGATAACGAGGCGGCACGAGCTTTTGATCACGGCAAGAATGAAATCGGCGCGACCGCGTTTAATATAATCGCCAGGAAGGATTTTTCTCTCGACGCGCTGAACCAGTCACTCGACAACCTGATGCAGCTAAAACCGCTGGTTAAACCCCGCATATTGAAGGCCTGTGTGGCTATTATTCTGGCCGACGACAAGGCTACCACCAGGGGCATCGAATTAGTGCGGACTATTTCGACATGCCTCGATTGTCCGATGCCGCTATTGCGAGCCTGAAGCCTGGTCTACAGGTTGGGCTTCGTCTCTCAGCATAACCTATGGGCTAGGAGTTTGTCGGATCGATCCGGCTGGTCAAAACTTTAATACCCGATGGGGTTTCTATATTTGCTGAAAGGTATGACGGTTCGCTATCGGGCAGTGTATGGATGCTGACCAGGTGGTCTGCACCAATGGACTTCAGCATCGGACGCAGCCAGTTGGCCCTATTGTGATGAATTTCCAGCGACTGCAATTGGCAACCCAGATCAGCCATCGCGGCGGATGGGTGCGGCGTTGATAACCACTGGATACTATAAGGCAATAAGCCGCTGGCCAGTAATCGGCCGTCCCCGGTCAGCGCAATCTGCCAGCGTAGATTATCACGACTGAGTTCGGTCGGAGTGCCAATTGAAAATGCAGATTTCTGACTCAGATGATGAATATCGGCTGTATTGATTACCCAGGTAATTAGCCTTGGCTGCTGGTGTAGTGATTCGCGCATCAGGGCGTCATCGAGGTTAAACCAGCGAGGTCGATCGGGTATCGTGGCATCAGGGTCGATCGCAATCACTTCGAGATAGGCGTTATTGCCGAGTTGCATCAGGTGATTGCAGGTTCCCATGGTTTTGTGGAAGCCGCCTTTGGGAATTTCAACACCAAGTGCCGAGCGAATATAGTCAACACCCTGTTCAAGCGATGCGGCGGCGATTACCAGATGGTCGAGTCGATTCATGATATCAATTTATTTTGAATGGCGATAATTCTCAAGTCGTATTTCAACAGATTACATCGAACAACGTAATCAGGGTGGATTTTCCCGTGCTACTGATTTATGTTGTATCGTTCAGTTGATTGGAGAGCAGCTATGAATATAACAACCAGTAGAATCGACTATCGAGTCGGAGACAATATCCACCAGGCCCAAATCGTCTGTGATGATTCCGCCAGCACACCCAGGCCCGGCGTAATTATTGTGCACGAGTGGTGGGGAGTGAACGACTATATCGTAGAGCGAGCGCATCAACTCGCCGAACTCGGATATGTAGCGCTGGCGATCGATATGTATGGCAACGGCAGGATAGCCGATAACCCGGATGAAGCGGGTGGATTAATGAATGCAGTATTAGGCGATATGGAAGCCGGCACAGCGGCCCTGCGAGCCGGTTATGAGTTATTGCTTGAACAGGATTCAGTGGACGCAGAAAAGACAGCCGCAATTGGCTATTGCTTCGGTGGTGCGATGGTATTACATATGGCGCGAATTGGTATGTCATTAAGCGCTGTTGCCAGTTTTCATGGTGCGCTGGGGTCATTCCATACAGCCCAACCCGGCAGTATTACGTCGCGAATTCTGGTGTGCCACGGTGAAGCCGATTCGATGGTGACGATGGACGATCTGGCTGGATTTCGCACTGAGATGGATACGGCGCAGGCAAACTACGAAGTCAAACTCTACGCCGATGCGAAGCATGGGTTTAGCAGTCGCGAGGCCGACGTTAATGGCAGTAAGTATGGCATTGATGTCGGTTATAATGCTACGGCTGATGCGGCGTCCTGGGAAGCGATGAAATCGTTGTTCAGAGAAGTTTTCCAGCGGTAGTGATTTTAATGTCGAATAAAAACGATTTTAGCGACTATCGTCGAGATTACGAGAGCTACAGTATTGGCAGGGGAGATTTAGACCCTGACCCGATCGTGCAGTTTGGTAAGTGGCTGCAGGATGCGATTGATATAGACGCGGTCGATGCCACCGCGATGACGTTGGCGACAGCCACCAGGGATGGTATTCCTTCGGCAAGAATCGTGCTGCTGAAAAATTACGACGATGCAGGTTTTTGTTGGTATACCGATTCGCGCAGTCAAAAAGGTCAGGAACTGGCGCTTAATGATCAGGCTGCATTGTTATTTCACTGGCGCGATATGAGCAGACAAATTCGGGTACAGGGCAGTGTAGAGCGGTTACCAGCAGGAGAGGCCGAGGTCTATTTTCATTCCCGTCCCGATGGCAGCCGTTATAGTGCCGCTGCCTCGCATCAGTCATCGCCGGTCGATAATCGTAATGTGCTTGAGACCGAGGTTCGGCGATTAAACGAATTATACCCGCAGGGCGATGTGCCGCGTCCCGAGACCTGGATCGGCTATCGCCTAAAGCCGATATATTTCGAATTCTGGCAGGGGCTGGTAAACCGCCTGCATGATCGTCTGGTGTATAAGCCACATGAGAGTGGCTGGTCAATAGAACGTATTTCTCCATAGATGCTTGTTCCCGCGCTCATTGCCTTCGGCCACTTTTTTGCATTTTTTGCACTCACCGCCGCGCTCATTTTACAGCTTACGCTGCTTTCGGACTCGATCAGCATTGCTAGCGCGCAGCGAATTCAGCGTGCAGATCAATTTTATGGCATGTCTGCGATATTAATATTGATATTCGGAATTTTACGCGTGGTTTATTTCGAGAAAGGCGTTGATTATTATTTAAGCAATAACTTCTTCCTGATTAAAATTGGTTTATTCATTATCGTCGGCTTGCTATCCATCTATCCGACAGTTTATTACAAACGCTGGGATCCGGAACTGAAGCTGGACATCGCGCCTGAATTGTCGATACGGGCAGTGGAAAAGCTACGCAAAATTATTCACACTGAACTGGTTGGCATTCTGGGAATTTTGCTGTGTGCTTCGCTGATGGCAAAAGGGTTTGGCTAAGGTAGTTGCAGCGGTTTTCCCTACGGCTGTCTTGGGCCGCTTGGGCTTATTGGCATTGATATCGTTATGAGCTATCGGGGGCATCAGGTTCGGATTGGTGCAGATATCGGTGGGACATTTACTGATGTGGTACTTGAGGCCGGTCCGCAGCAATTCTCGGCCAAGGTGCTGACCAACTATAGCGAGCCTGAGCAGGCCATCATCGACGGCTTGATGAAAATCACCGACAAATCCGGGATCGGTATCGAGCGTATTGACCAGCTGATTCACGGTACTACACTCGCGACTAATGCACTGATCGAACGACGCGGCGCAAAAACCGCGTTTATCACCACCGAGGGATTTCGTGACGTCATTGAAATGCGTACCGAAGGGCGCTTCGAGCAATACGATTTAAATCTGAGTTTACCGCCACCGTTAATATCACGTGAACATCGCTTCCCGGTGGCGGGGCGAATAGCTGCCACCGGTCGCGAGCTAGTTGCGCTCGATGAGGTCGCGCTGGAACGCATCGCCGTTAAAATTCGCCAGGCAGGGTACACCAGTATTGCCATCGGGTTTATCCATTCTTATGCAAACGGCCAGCACGAAAACCGCGCGCGCGAAATAATCAGTATTCTGGTAGGCGACGTCAGCATCTCGATATCCAGCGAAGTTTCACCGCAGATGCGTGAATTCGAACGCTTTAATACGGTTTGCGCTAATGCCTTTGTCAAACCCTTAATGGCCTCCTACCTGGGACGTCTGATCGAACGTCTGAAATCAGTCGGCATGGATTGCCCGGTATTCATGATTCACTCGGGAGGCGGGTTGATATCGATCGAAAGTGCAATCGAATTTCCGGTACGCCTGCTCGAATCCGGTCCTGCCGGTGGTGCAATTTATGCCGCCGATTATGCCGCTCGTTATGGTCTCGATCGAGTGCTTTCCTACGACATGGGTGGTACCACCGCGAAGATTTGCCTGATCGAAAACCACAGGCCGAAAACCGCGCGTAGTTTTGAAGTTGCCAGAACTTATCGTTTCAAGAAAGGGTCGGGCATGCCGATTTCGATTCCGGTGATCGAAATGGTCGAGATCGGAGCTGGTGGTGGGTCGACAGGCTGGGTTGACGAGTTGCATCAAATTCGGGTCGGCCCCGAGAGCGCCGGGTCCGAACCCGGACCGGCCTGTTATGACCAGGGCGGTGAACACCCGACGGTAACCGACGCCGATTTGCTACTCGGTCGGCTCGACAAGGATAACTTTGCCGGTGGCGATATCAGGCTATCGATTGAAAAGTCAGCGGCCGCGCTGGAAAGCGAAATTTGTAATAAACTCGATATGAATGGTGAGACCGCCGCCATCGGTATTTGCGAGGTGGTGGATGAAAACATGGCCAACGCGGCGCGTGTACACGCGGTTGAAAGTGGCAAGGAACTGGCCGATTACACCATGATTGCATTTGGCGGCGCGGCACCTTTACACGCCAGCCGATTGTGCGAAAAGCTCAATATCGATACACTTCTAATTCCACCTGGTGCTGGTGTTGGCTCAGCCATCGGGTTTCTGCGGGCAGCGTTTGGGTTTGAAGCAGTTCGTGGGGCGTTTTTAAAACTCAGTGCCTTCGATCCCGACTGGACCAATGCACTGATTGATGAGCTGGGTAGCGAGGCAGAGAAATTTGCTCGCGCCGGGACACCTGGTGGCATACTTAATCGCGAGCACAAGGCTTATATGCGTTACCAGGGGCAGGGTTGGGAAATCGTCGTCAAGCTGCCGAATCGGAAATTATACGGTAACGACGATAAAGAGCTTCGACGCCGTTTCGAAGACGAATACCGGCGCCTGTTTGGACGATCGCTCAGAGGGCTCGATATTGAAATCATGAACTGGTCGGTGCAGGCGAGTTCGCCACTCGTTGCGGTCAGGCCGGTCACCCAGGTGTCGAGATTCACAACTTTAAAAACTGATATCAAACGCAAAATTTTCGACGCTCGGGAACAGAAATTTGTCGAAGCTGGTATCTATGCGCGCGCGACCATGCATGTTGGCAATCAGGTAAGCGGCCCGGCCATCATTGTCGAAAATGAAACCACGACCATAGTCACTTCTGGATTTGAAGCGACTATGCAGGAAGATCGCTGCTTGCTGGTGCAGCGTAAATCAGGAGGTAGCGATGCAGGCTAGAGGCATATCGAGCGTCCACATGCAGGTTATGTGGAACCGGCTGATCTCCGTGGTCGAGGAACAGGCGCTTACCCTGTTGCGTACCGCCTTTTCCACCTCGGTACGCGAGGCCGGGGATTTGTCTGCCGGTGTATTTGATCAAAATGGTTTGATGATTGCACAGGCGGTCACCGGCACACCCGGTCATGTCAATGCGATGGCCGAGGCGGTCGGACATTTCATCAAAGATATCGGCAGGGACAATATTTTTGAAGGTGATTCCTATATCACCAATGACCCCTGGAAGGGCACAGGCCATTTGCACGATTTCACCTTCGTCAATCCCTCGTTCCGAAATGGAAGGCTGGTGGGATATTTTGCCTGCACAGCTCATGTTGTCGATGTCGGGGGCCGTGGCTTTGGGCCGGATGCCATTGAAATTTACGAAGAGGGTATTTACATCCCGATCATGAAATTTGCCGAGCGCCGCGAAGTCGATATGCGCCTGATAAATATCCTGCGGCACAATGTGCGCGAAGCCGATCAGGTGATCGGTGATTTGTATTCGCTATCGTCCTGTAACGACACCGGGCACCGGCGTTTGATGGACATGATGGATGAATTCAATCTTGACGATTTAAACCAGTTACGCGATTTTATTTTTAGCAATAGTCTGCGCGCGACGCTTGAGAATCTGAAAAAGCTCCCGGCCGGTTCTTATAGCAACGAGATCACAGTGGATGGATACGATGCGGCTGTGACCATGAAGGTACGACTCGATGTATCGGGGCAGCAGGTATTGGCCGATTTTGAAGGCACCTCCGGGCTGAGCGCGAAAGGCATCAATGTGCCGCTAGTGTATACCACTGCCTATGCCTGTTACGCGCTGAAGTGTACGCTGGCACCGACGATTCCAAACAATCACGCTTCGCTGGAGCCATTTAAAGTTACCGCGCCGTTGAATTGCATACTCAATGCAGTGCATCCGGCGCCGGTTGCGATCCGTCATGTGCTGGGGCAGTTTTTGCCCGACGTGGTACTCGGCGCCCTGCATAAGATGTTACCCAATACCGTTCCCGCCGAGGGTTCGAGTGCGTTGTGGAATGTGCAACTGGGCGCGCGCCCGATCGATGGCGCCGAAGCAGTCGAAGGCGAGACCTTACGCCATGCACAGATTCTAATGTTCAACTCGGGCGGAACCGGCGCCCGCCCCGGCCTCGATGGCCTATCCGCTACCGCATTTCCCTCCGGCGTGCATACCATGTCATCCGAAGTCATCGAGCATGTGGGTCCGATCACGGTATGGCGCAAGGAATTGCGCGAGGGCTCCGGTGGCGCAGGCAGACAGCGCGGTGGGCTCGGGCAGATCATCGAAATATCAGCCAATCCGGGCCACAGTATCTACATCAATGCGATGTTTGATCGCTGCGAAAATCCGGCCAGTGGCCGCGATGGCGGGCAGCAGGGTGCGCCGGGAAAGGTCAGTCTTAACGATGGCAGCGCCATGCAGAGTAAGGGCAAGCAGTGGATCCCCGAAGGCAAGCATCTGCTACTGAGCTTGCCCGGTGGCGGCGGATACGGGGAGTCAGCTCAACGTGATAGATCGCTGGTGGAGCAGGACCTGTTACGCGGCTACATCGGCGAAGATGAGGCTAAGCGGGTATATGCCTATAAACCCGATTGATAAATCATTGTTAACTTAGCCAAAGGTTTTTGACAGCAGCACGCCTCCCCAGACTACATTTCTATTCCCATTTCCCTGCTTGAGTTCCGAGGTGTGTCCTCTAATTGAGTAGGTAAAACTATAGCCGTCCCTGAATCCCATGGTATAACCCAACCACGCCTCGACGATGCCGTGATTGATTTCGTCACTTTGGTAAGTGACTGCGCTATCTTTAAACTGTCCTTGCAGAAAAGCATTGTAGGCTCGTAATTTTAACGATATACCAGCCCAGGCGTATTGTTCAGAACCCTTTACTCTACCGATAGGATTTGATTTCTCACCATAACTCGTAAGTTCAGGGTTAAACGAGACCCATGGGGTTCGAATTTTTCCTGCACGCGTGCTAATACTCCAGCTGGCTTCGGTGATATAGCCCACTGATCCTTGAACTGTGCTCTTAACTTCCAGTCCAGAGCCGCTCTTAAATAACAGGCTTTGTCGTGAAACACTATAGCGAGCAGTGAACTCACCCCCTTCAGAGATCTGGTTATCCCATCCTTTCGGTTCGGCGGCACCCAAAGCAGAATGTACTACTTCCTGAATATCACCTACCAGACTAAGACCCATAACACCGAGTGTTAGCGTACTTTGCCAGGAGACTTCGCGGCTACTGTCGTAGTTCTCGCGAGAGCTGGAGACATAAATCAGGCTGGCGTAGGGACGATCGTCCTGTCGTGCCGCTGTCAGGGATATATCTTCAGGAGTAAATCCGAATAAACCGTATTCTATTTTGCTCGCTTTAATACCCTGGCCGGTTAATCCATCTAAGCCAATCAGATTGTCGATCCAGCCCAGCGGCTTGTGCAACGAGGCCCATTGGTTTTCCGCTTGTTTACCGGTATAGGTAAAGTTAATCCCGTAGGTATAGTCCTGGTCTCTTGATCCTGGAACCAAAGTATCGTTGTCGAAGGCTATCGACCAACTCGCCCTGGAGGCGGCCTGGTTTGAACTTCGCTTTTCGATTAGCGCTGCCCTGGCCTCATCGGAGATCTCGGCAGATGCAATACCAGCACTGAAAAGCAGTACGGCTCCTATCAATATTTTGTAGCCTGGTAATAAATTTCGTAAAAAATGTTTCATGGTTATTCTCAATTGTTGTTAGATAGACGACCGGTCGGCTTATTAATTTTCAAATAAAAAAACACAAACTCTATAATATATATGACCGGTCGTCTTGATCTTGGTTCAAAAAAAATTACTTCACTATTTGTGGCAACATATTTAAAAAAGTATCCAAAGGTTCTCTGGATCTTGATGCTTTCATTCGCAATAGTGTTCCTTCCCAGGCATTCATTATGAATTCAGCGATCATGTCTGTTTGCGCTGTTTTCTCGATTTCTCCTGCTTCTTTTGCTTCTTCCAGTACATTTGCAAATAGCTGGGTATTGCGCTTCAATATCTGCTTCACTTTCTGACGAATAGCCTCGTTGCTATCCGACATCTCCTGCCCCAAATTGCCAAAAAAGCAGCCTACCTTAAATTCACAATCACAGGCATGAAAGCCATTTTGTTCAAAGTAGTACTGTAATCGTTGTAAAGGAGATTTGTCGGTCGTGGACAGTAGCTTTCGGTTGGAAAGATAGTCTTCAGTAGCGACCGCCTCCAACGCATCTACAGCAAATGATTCCTTGCTTTCGAAATAATTGTAAAAAGACCCCTTGGGCACACCGGCGGCATCGACAATGTCTTTGACACTGGTGCCATTATAGCCTTGCTTTTTCATCACCTCTAAACCTGCCCAGAGAATATGATCTTTTTTGGAATTTAATTTATTCATGATACAATAATATGACCGGTCGTCTTATATGTCAATAGTATTTCAATAAAAATATTTAAATTTTTTTATAACCCGGTAAATTTCGATAAATTATAGAGAACTGGCTCGCGCGTGATCGATATATAACCCGCGTAATTTTTGATAGTAGGGTCCGGGTGTGCCGCTGCCAATTTTCTGCTGGTTGATTTGAACCACCGGAAGCACATAACTTGAAGCACTGCTGATAAAGGCCTCGTTTGCTTTTAACGCCTCGTCGAGCCTGAACCTGGTTTCGACTAAACGGATTCCGTGCGTGTTACAAAGAGTCACAAGCGCCTTGCGAGTGATTCCAGGTAAGATGTCGTTATCGAGAGGGTGTGTTAAAAGCAGATCGCCGGTGACAATAAAAAAACTGTTAGAACCACATTCGGTGATATATCCATCGCTATCGATCATTAAAGCCTCGTAGGCGCCAGCATCGCTGGCCTGTTTTTTGGCCAGCACTTGCGCAAGTAGATTGACCGACTTGATATCGCGTCGCGCCCAGCGAATATCGTCGACAGATTTCAAAATCACACCAGATTTGGCGGCTTTATTTTCGTCCGGCAATTTATCTTGAGTAAACATGAACACGGTGGGCAGTAACTCGCCTTGCCACAAAAAATCGCGGTCGGCTTCACCGCGCGTGATCTGCATATAGATCAGGCCTTCATCAATATCATTGAGTTTGACCAACTGACGAAAAGCGGTGAGGACCTGCTCATTGTCCAGGGGTGCTGGAATCCCAAGTTTGCTGAGGGAACTATGATAGCGCGCCATGTGGGCCTCGAAATCGATCAGCTTGCCATCGAGTACACCGGCGACCTCGTAAATTGCGTCGCCAAACAAAACGGCGCGATCGAAGATCGAGATCTTGGCTTCATCTTCCGGCAGGTATTCACCGTTTAAGTACACGGTTCGTTTCATAGTGAGTTAAAGAAGCATATAAAATTGCTTGCAATTTACGCGATTTAATTAGTAACCTCAAATACTGTGCGCAACCGGGCTGGTTGTCATCAGCCACACAGGATATTATGCAAGGTTTATCAATATTGACCAGGGTTTGTTATCGATGAGTCTGTCACGCCAACAGGAACTCGCTCAATTATTCCGCGGGTTTTTAGCGCAGGAATCGGTCATCGATGCGCCGACGTCGCTGGCTGCCTACGAATGTGACGGTCTCAGTGCTTACCGGCAGACACCGTTACTGGTGGTGCTACCAGAAACCATCGAGCAAGTGCAACAAATAGTGCAATTGTGTAATGAACGAGGGATTCCGATTGTCAGCCGTGGTGCGGGTACCAGCCTTTCGGGCGGCGCCATGCCGCACAAAGATGGTATCGTACTCAGTCTCGCGAAAATGAACCGCATACTCAGGCTCGACGCCCTGTCGCGCACTGTGGTGGTCGAGCCCGGGGTGCGTAATCTTGCGGTTTCGGAGGCAGCCAACCCGTTCGGGCTATATTACGCTCCCGATCCCTCATCGCAAATCGCCTGTTCCATTGGTGGAAATGTTGCCGAAAATGCCGGTGGCGTGCATTGTCTTAAATACGGTTTGACCCTGCACAATGTGCTCGGTGTAAAACTGGTAACCGCGAATGGTGAACTACTCGACATCGACCAACAGTCGATGCAGTCGCAAGGTTTCGATTTGCTTGCGCTGTTGATCGGATCCGAAGGCATGCTCGGAGTGGTGGTCGAAGTCACCCTCAAGCTGCTGCCGATTCCCGAATGTGCACGTGTCGTCATGGGTGTATTCGACAGTGTCGACAATGCCGGTGATAGCGTCACCGGCATCATCGTCGAAGGCATTATTCCGGCCGGGGTGGAAATGATGGATAATCCGGCGATACGCGCCGCCGAAGCTTTTGTGCATGCTGGCTATCCGGTCGAGGCAGAGGCGATATTGATTTGTGAACTCGACGGTACGGAAGAAGAAGTGGAGTCGCAGATAGCACGAGTTGAAACAGTGATGAAAACTGCTGGCGCCACCGAGACCCGACTCGCCAGGGATGAGGCTGAACGGTTGTTGATCTGGTCGGGGCGCAAGGCCGCGTTTCCTGCGGTCGGGCGTTTATCGCCGGATTATTATTGTATCGACGGGACCATCCCGCGCAAAGCCCTGGCCACGGTTTTGCGTGAAATACGTCGATTGTCCGAGCAATATGAACTGCGTATCGCCAATGTCTTCCATGCCGGTGACGGAAATTTGCACCCGCTAATTCTATACGATGCTAACAACCCGGGTGAACTCGAAAAAACCGAAGAACTCGGTAGTAAAATTTTGCGGTTTTGTATTGAGCAGGGTGGCACGATTACCGGTGAACACGGTGTTGGGGTGGAAAAACTGGGCGAAATGTGCGTACAGTTTAGTGATCAGGAACGCAATCAGTTTCATGCAATTCGGCAGGCTTTCGATCCGAAATGCATATTCAATCCGGGCAAGGCAATACCGACCATGGCTCGATGTGCCGAGCACAATGCGATGCACGTTCACGAGGGCAAACTGCCTTTTCCAGAGCTAGAGCGCTTCTGATGCAGCAAAGTATTGCGGATAACAATCTCGAAACCGAACTAGCGGCGAGTGTCACGCAAGCCGTTGCTAATGGAACTGCTTTGCAAATCGTCGGCGGTGGTAGCAAGTCGTTTTATGGCAACCCGGTCGAAGCAGAGGCACTTGAGGTTGGCGGGCATAGCGGCATCATCGACTATGATCCAGCGGAGCTAGTGATTACGCTACGCGCAGGCTGCAAATTAGACCAGGTGGAAGCCCTGCTGTCGGAAAATAATCAAATGTTAGGGTTCGAGCCACTGCATCTGGGTGATAACGCAACGATTGGTGGCGCAATTGCCAGTGGGCTTGCGGGGCCACGTCGTGCTTATGCTGGTGGCGTGCGTGATTTTTTATTAGGGGTGAAATTGCTTAGTGGACGCGGCGAAATCTTGAACTTCGGTGGCCGCGTGATCAAGAATGTCGCCGGGTTTGATGTTTCGCGGCTAATGGTCGGCGCACAGGGCACACTCGGAATTATTTTAGAAGCATCGTTGCGCGTCATCCCCTGTTTCGAAACTGAATTAACCCTGGGGTTCGAGCACAGTAGTGCAGCGGCACATATTCAATGGATCAATGAACTGGGTTCTAAACCACTTCCGCTGTCGGCATCGTGCTGGTATCAGGGGCGCAGTTATATTCGCTTGTCAGGTAGTCAACAGGGAGTTGACAGCGCCGTAGCGAAACTCGAAGGCGCAGCTGAAATGGATATCTGGAAGCAGCTTCGAGAGCAGAAGCATGATTTTTTCACCGCCCACGAAAAAATATTGCGGTTATCGCTACCCCAGACCCGTGAAGACCTGTTTTCCGCGGAACCCCAGTTGATCGAATGGGGCGGGGCGCAACGCTGGCTGAGTGGGGGTCTGGAATTGACGCAACTCAGGCAGAAGGCCGAAAGTCTTGATGGCACTGTGTGCGCTTACCGGGGTGTAGACCCGGAGACCGGTTTTTTTCATCCGTTAAATGACTCGATACTTGCCCTGCATCGAGCTTTGAAATCCTGTTTTGATCCGGCGGGAATCTTTAATCCCGGTCGGCTTTATAGCGAATTATAGTCAGTGCAAACCAATCTCAGTCGGTCTTTCAGTCAGAGTTCGAGCGCCGAAGTAGTCGAAGGCATACTGCGCAGTTGTGTGCATTGTGGTTTTTGCAACGCTACCTGCCCGACCTACCAATTACTTGGCGACGAGCTCGATGGTCCGCGTGGGCGAATTTACCAGATGAAGCAGTTTTTCGAGGGAACTCCGGCAAACCCCGAGATGTTGAAACATCTGGATCGTTGTCTGACCTGCCGCTCATGCGAGACTACCTGTCCCTCCGGAGTCAAATACAGCCATCTACTCGAAATCGGGCGCGCAGCAATCGAAGCAGAGTTAACCAGGCCGGCGTTCGAAGGTATCACGCGCTGGGCGATGACACGTTTTTTGAACTCAGGCTGGTTGTTTAGACTGGTATTAGATTGTGGGCGGTTATTTGCACCATTGTTGCCGGCCAGTTTAAAAAACTCGATTCCCCCCCGGCAGAAGCCTATAAAAGATTCTTTTAGCCAACATTCGCGTCGGGTTTTAATGCTGTCGGGTTGCGTGCAACCGGCATTGTCACCAAACACTAATCTTGCTGCGGCAAATATTCTCGACCGTCTTGGCATTACCGCGATTGAAATTGATCGTCCACATTGTTGTGGCGCGGTTGGGTTGCATACCTCGCAGATCGAGCAGGGCAGGCAGCAGGCACGCCGATTGATCGATTACTGGTGGCCGCATATCGAGTCAGGCATCGAGGCGATTGTCTTTACCGCCACTGGTTGCGGTACAACGATCAGTGATTACAGCACGATGTTTGGCGACGACGCGGAGTATAGAGATAAAGCGAAAACCATTTCCGACCTGTCACAGGCATTCAGTCAACTGGTGTTACGGGAACTTCCGGGGTTCGAAATCAACGCGCAACAAACCAGACGAGTGGCGTTCCATACTCCCTGCAGCATGCAACACGGGTTGGGTTTAACCGGTATCGTCGAGAAAATTCTAAGCCAGGCGGGTTATAACATATGCTGGGTAGATGATGCTCACCTGTGTTGTGGCTCGGCCGGAACCTATTCCCTGTTACAGCCTGAGATTTCTTCGCAATTACGGGCTAAAAAACAGGTGGCGCTGAGTGTCGATACCCCCGATGTGATCGCTACAGCTAATGTCGGTTGCCAGATGCAAATTGCCAATGGCTCCGATATCCCCGTGGTACACTGGATTGAGCTGTTACACGATGCGATGAGCCAATCACCGGCAAAATAACAGAGGGAACCTAGTAGCCTGTAAGAAATGCTGTGCGTTATTTGGGCACCGGTGTAGGCCGACCATCCTCGGCAAGGGCTACGAATTTAAACCTGGCTTCGGTGACCTTCTTTTCATTGCCGGAACGGGCATGTTGAGTCCAGGCTTCGATATGAATATCGAGTGAGGTGTTACCAACCCCGATTAATTCTGCATAAACACATAAAACATCGCCTATTTTGACTGGTTCGAGAAAACTCATGCTATCGAGGGCGACAGTGACGGTGCGGCAGCGCGCGCGTTCGACAGCGCAGATGCCGGCGGCAATATCCATTTGTGACAAAACCCAACCACCGAATATATCGCCGGAAGGATTCGAATCAGCGGGCATCGCCAGGGTGCGAATGGTGAGGTTGCCCTTAGGGATATCGGCCATATTATAGTGTCCAAAATTGTTTAAAGAAAAAATGATTCTATGCAGATAGCAGGAGTATTACCACTTAACAGGAAAGGGGAAAATCAATACTTCTCAGGCAACCGGGTTAATACACTCTATTCAACCCCCCTTGTTTTCGCGCGATCAGGACAGTATCGCACCCCCATCCACATCAACGATAGTACCGGTAACAAATTGATTTTCGAGTAGGAAAATAGCTGCTGGTGCGACTTCTTCAGGCTTGCCAACACGAGGTATCAGATGACCCCGGGTGGTATTTTTAAAATGTTGGTCGCGGGCTTCGCCTTCTAGTGCAAACATGGGTGTATCGATCAATCCGGGGCAAACTGCATTGATGCGTAGTGGTTTTATCTCAGCAGCAGCTAATTTGACAAAACCTTCTACCGCGTTACCGACGGTGCCAATCGCTAATGCTCCGGGTCTAGGTTTACGTGCCGGGTAGCCGCTCAATAAAACGATTGCGCCATCTTGAGCCATATGGGCTGCGCCCAGGCGCACCGTATTGACATAACCCCAGAGCTTGGAAAAGGAACCCAGAAATCCGTCCAGATCCATCTCCAGGAAAGGGCCGATTGCACGTGAACCGCCGGTTGCCGCATTGACCAGGAAATCGAAGCCTGCGTGTTTTTCGAACAGTGCCTCAAGCGCATCTCGATCCAGCACATCGGCGACCTCGTTTTGCATGCCGTCGTTTTCTTTGGATATAGCGCCGCGTCGACTAACCGTCACCACTGTCGCACCAGCCCGGTGCAGTAGTTTAGCAATTTCGAGGCCAATGCCAGAAGTGCCGCCGAATACGATTGCTTTTTTACCGTCAAATTTTGCCACTGTTCGGTTCCGCCCAGTCTATTAAAGCGGGTTATTGTATTCCAAAGCAGTGCTGGACGCGAAGCAGGTTTAACAATTACAGTGTAATCGTGACGGCCTAAGGTGGTTAGTGACGGGATTAAGGAGAGATAGCTCATGTCAGATTACAGTTTGCAGCAATTCATAAGCGAATGCCGGTCAGGCCATGCCAAAGGGCATGAACCCGCTGACTTCGTCGAAAATATTGTGCCGTCGATGTATCGATTACTCAATGGTGACAAGGCGTTCCTGAAAAGCGAGCATTTTCGCAGCGATCCAGAACACTATGCGCGTAATGCAATCCACATTGAAGACGACGGTCTGTTAAGCCTCTACGCACTGGTGTGGCAGCCGGGGCAGTGGACGCCGATTCACGATCACGGCACCTGGGGTGTGGTAGGTGTGCACGAGGGCATGCTGAACGAATGTAATTATATCCGTACCGATCACGGCGAGGCAGCGGCGAAGGAAAATATTGAATTGGCCCGAGGTGGTGTCATTATGCTTTCCCCCGGCACGGTCACCAGTTTTGTACCCAATCCCGATCACATCCACATGACCGGTAATCCCAGCCCAGACAAACGCGTGGTGTCGCTACACCTGTACGGTAGCGCGATGGCCGGGTTTCATGTTTACGACAGGGATGCTGGCACGCGAAATTGGGTCGGAGTGAGTCACAACGAGAGCTAGCCCGCATATTGCACGGAGGCGATAACGACTTATGATATTTATCATTAATTCCAACCATTAGACATGAAAATCATGAATACGGAAAATTGTAATAGTTGGGATCTGATCTTACAGTCAGTGTCGTATTTGATCGAGATTATTTGACCGCTTCCACCCGCAGCGGCCATTTGAGAGGCCCGATATACTTCTACCATGTAGTCTCTGATCGGCACATTGCGGTCGTTCCTTTAGGTTCGACAAATAGCTGAAAGATGCGACGATCTGTTATTTAAATATTCCAAATACAACGGCAGGTCAGTTGATAAAGCAGTCATTCACATGCATTGGTTTAAATGATGGGTGAGTGCCCGGCTCTTTACATACTGCCGGGATCGAGTAGACTGAATTTGCCCAAATGATCAACCAGCGCTAGACTCGACGATCACTCTGAATCGCATGGAAGCGAATCATGTCCACCATTGGCACAGCAAGGAACGCCTGTGAGGCCTCCGGCGCTTTTCTCTATCAGCGCCATCGGCCCGAGAAGACGCTACTTTATCAGTTGGTGTTAAAGCACTACCCGGTATTCAGGCAGCAGTTGGCCGAGGAAGGCAAGATACTGCCGGGCTATGTGCAACTGGAATTCGAAGACTACCTGAAGTGCGGCAGGCTTGAACACGGATTTCTACGGGTACAGTGCGAGAACTGCCACGAGGAACGCCTGGTCGCTTTCAGTTGCGCCAACTGCAGGCGCTTTAGGCGAGCGCCGCGGTTTCTGCCCGAACTGTGGAGCACACCGGATGGCCGAGAACGCAGCCCTGCTGGTAGATGAGAAATTTTCCCTTCAAGCGGTGCGCCAGTGGGTGTTCAGTTTTCCATTCCAGTTGCGTTTTCCCTTCGCCAGCCTTCCGGTGATCACGGGCCTTGTGCTCGGTATCGTTTACCGCATCATCTCCATGCATCTGGTCATGAAAGCAGATTATTCGAAAAAAGGCAGCCCGCACTGGCGCGGTAACGTTGATTCGCAAATGACGGCTATATAGGGCACCTTTCGGTCTATCATCAGTCTGGAACGCGATCGGCAGCTTACTAAGTCTTAGCGGTCGTTCGAGGCGCCCGAACTGGAGCTGTCAAATAGTCTCTGATCAGCACGCAGGAGACATTCGACCAGGGCAAAAGAATCGTACCAAGGAAACATTGCATTGGAAGTTCTAACTTGTATTGGTCATTCGAGAATGATTAAAATGATGGATATGGCGTAAATTGAAAATATTCGCACATAAAATAAATTATCCCGATTTAATACCGACTACCATCTTAAGGTTTATATTATCTCGCCAACCGTAAGGAGACTAACAAATGAACACCTACAAGTCGTTTCCAACTCAGAGAGATGGCCATCTATACATGTGTGAAGGCGGAACAGAAACCGAATTCATGTACAAACATGGGTTCGAGCTTCCCCATTTCGCTACTTTTCCATTACTCGAGAATCCAAAGGCAGCCTCTGTCATGCGGGATATGTATCGTAGCTATTTGGATGTCACAGCCAGCCATGGTATGTCGGCGATTATGGGGGGACTGGACTACAGGGCAAGTCCTGATTGGGGTGCATTGCTTGGCTATTCTCCAGAGGGCCTTGCCGAAGCGAATCTCAACGCACTGGATTTTCTTAGAAACATAGCGAACGAATATGTTGGGCAATTGCCTGAGATATTAATAAATGGAATGATTGGTCCGAGAGGTGATGCTTATGAGGCTAACCGTACTATTACTGAGAATGAAGCAGAGGACTATCATTCTATACAACTCAATACTTTGAAAGAGGCAAAAGTTGATCTTGTACTAGCCATGACTTTTAATAATATTCCGGAATCGATTGGTGTAGCCAGAGCTGCTGCTAGGGTCGGTTTACCACTAGCGATTTCTTTATCACTAGATAGTAGTTCGAGGTTAAATACCGGGCCAAGCCTTGCAGATGCTATAACGACGATTGACAGCTCAACTAATGGATCACCTGACTTCTATATGGTGAACTGTGTACATCCGATTGAATATGAGCCCGCTTTGGAATCGGGCGATTGGATCAAAAGAGTGAGAGGCATACGGCCGAATGCATCAAAGATGGATAAAATGAGCCTCTGCTCCCTGGGTCACCTGGAGTCTGGTGATCCGGTAGAATTGGGGCAGCAAATGGGGGATCTTGCGCGGAGATATCCTCACATGGATATATGGGGTGGCTGCTGTGGAACCTGGGAAGTTCATCTGGATGAAATTGCAAAAAATGTGCTTGCTGTTCGTGGTA
>Ga0255051_10000223_pt1 | contig 21319 bp, 18 predicted proteins | sample JV7_2_9_MG_FD_181719 | JGI IMG/M metagenome (GOLD analysis project Ga0255051, IMG submission 181719) | Seawater microbial communities from Jervis Inlet, British Columbia, Canada - JV7_2_9 | ecosystem: Environmental > Aquatic > Marine > Inlet | place: Canada: British Columbia | collected 2016-10-06
CGACGCGTGCTTGACGGTGTCGAGGCTGCGAAGCAACAGGTGGGTGATAGCTTCTACCCGAGGGTCACCGTGGCACACATTGAGTTTGCCGATCCAACGGACATTGAACGGTTTGCCGAACTTGGCATCATTTCTAACTTCACGCCGTGGTGGCACGGCGTGGATATTGACAGCGTCGTTGCTCCTGCAGCCGGCCCGGAGCGCATGTCACGCACCTATACCGTAAAACCGTTGTTTGATGCGGGCGCGCTTGTGACATTTTCGAGCGACGATTGGGACCGACCTCAAATGCTGACTCCCTTCTTGGGTATGCAGGTCGGGCACAACAGGCAATACCCCAAAGAGTGGTTGGCGGACGGGGATGACGGCTCTGCTTACCGGCTGCCCGAGTCAGAGAAACTGGATCTGGAATTGATGATCAGGGGTTACACGATTAACGGCGCCCACCAATTTCGACTGGAAGACGACATCGGATCCATCGAAGTTGGAAAGGTTGCTGACCTTGTGGTGCTTGATGACAATCTGTTTGATGTGGATCGTTATAAGATTTGGAAAATAAAACCATCAGCTGTCGTCATGGAAGGCAAACTTATTCAAGGATCGTTACCAGAATAAAAATGAGTCTGCCACCAGGCCAATAGGCATACGTACATATGCGTATGCGTATGCTCGGAAAAACTGTGAGTCGAGTCTCAGTATAGGTTTGGGTCACCCCTCAAGATTCGGTAATGAAACGACTTTTCGGGGCGCTCAAGAGCAAATTATCCTCCGCAACAGACGTTGCTGAGGATGACCCGCCGACGACCACCATGTCGGCAGAGAATGTCGTGATGCCTGATATTTATGCTGACGAGCATGTCGCGACGGTGTCGGACCTCAAGATCATTGGCCCTTCTTCGCCTGACTCCAACGATGCAGAAGGATTCAATCCCTACGACACTGCTGTCCTGCAGAAAAAGTAGTACTGTTGAAAAAAGGCCCACATTACGTGGGCCCTTGTTGCTATCCGGCAGATAGCTCAGCCAGTAACGCGATCGCGTCCGCCCTGAAGAACGGCAGATTTGCACTCAGCGTATTTCGGTTCGCAGCACGCTCAGCGAGATCACGTGCTTTGTCCATGTTGCCCAGCTCCCTGTTCACAACTGCAGACCAATACAGCACGATCGGTTGCTGCTGGCTTGCCTGCTCAAAGTGCGCGGCGGCCGCTTCATTTTCTTCACTGAACATGGCGAGGTAAGCCGACAATTCATGTGCGCGGCGTTTTTCGAAGGCGGTTCCATTGGCTTCCGCGGCCGCAACATACTCAGCGGTACGCGAGGCACCCGCCTCAGCATCGTCACCAATCATCGACGCAATCGCCGTCTTGAACAGGTGTGTTCTGCCCGCTTGCGCCTTATTCGCTTCATTGATATTCGCCTGCAGACGATGATCATATGCAGCGTCGAAAAATTCCTCGGCCTTTGCGGTATCGCCAGCCACCATCATGATGTCACCCATGTATTCGGAGATGCCACCCATCGCGCCGTGATTACCTTCGACTACGGCCTCGGCCAGAATGACATCGCAAACTTCCATCGCTGCATCGGTGTTGCCGGCATAAAGATGTGACGTAACCGATCGGAACATGGCGCCCTGACGCTCGCCGAAAGTCCTGGCCGCCGCCAACATCTGATCGGCCGCTTCCTGGGCTAGATCAGCCTCTCCCATCAGGGAATAATTGATCGTTATCCCGGCGTAAGACGCTGCAAAACTCCGATTCCTCTCGAGAGCCTTGCGGTAATTCGAGATCGACTCTTCGTAGTCGCCCGTTTCCATCAGCAGCTCGGCCAGAGAATCGTAGGGATTTGCCTCATCCGGATTCAGTTCGACGTATTTTTCGAAAGCAACACGAGCGCTATCAAAATCCTCAAGGCTTCTGTGCGAGTAACCCAACGAGTTATAGGGAGCCGCAAATTCCGGCGCGATTGCAATGGCGTGATTGAGATGCGTTATTGTTCCTGCGAAATCCTGTTGACCAAACAGGAAGTTACCCAGTGCATTATGAGTACGCTCATCCTGCGGATACAGCGCCACCAGTTGCTCAAGCGCATCCCGCTGGGCGGCCTGATCATTCTCGGATCCCGCGACCGCCGCCTTGATGTAGAGCTGTTCTCCATCCGATGCGTTCGCCGCCAATTCGTTCGCTTTTGCGAGTGCTCCGAAGAAGTCGGCATTCGTTTGCGCCGCCGATGCCAGCATAAAGTAGCCTGTGGCGAAACCATCATCCGCTGCGACCGCCTGCTCAAACACCTCGTAAGCGTCGACAAATCGCAAATCGTCGAACAGGGCGCGACCTTGCAGGAACAATGCGCGTGCTTCGTCTGAGGACGTAGTGATTGGCACCTTCGCGGCTGCTGCATCAGCGGTCGTCGCCTGCTCGCCGTCCTGTCCGGATTGCCCGCAGGCAACCAGGATTATCGCCAGCAGACTAGCCGCCAGCAAAGACCGTACTCTCTTTATGATTATCGTATTCACGGTTCGCTCCTCGGTTTCGAGTGGACATAGTCTACGCCTGTCCATGCGAACATATACTCAGAAACTACTTGCACTTATGCGCGTAAGTCATTGAAAGTAAGTGAGCAGATGATTGCAAGAAAACGGATGACATTTAGCGAGTGGTCATTAAGATGGCGGGAGAGATGAATACACCTTCTGCCAATTCAGGGCCTTCGGGCGTTTTCGAGCGCCTGTTTGGCCTTGAAAAGCACGAGTACGTCGCCGTGGGTTGGTCGTTCATCTATTTTTTCTGCGTTCTATCATCCTATATGATGTTGCGCCCGGTCCGCGAAACAGTGGCGGCCTGCGGCGGAGCCCTCACCATTTCGTTTCTTTTTCTGGGGACGTTTGTCGCGATGCTCGTCGCCGCGCCGATATTTGGCTGGGTTGCATCGCGCTTTCCCAGGCGCAAGTTCCTGCCCTGGGTTTACCTGTTCTTCATCTGCAACATCCTAATCTTCTGGGCTGTATTTTCGGTCGCGATTAATCGCGAGCAAAGTTATATCTGGCTAGGGCGCGCGTTTTTTGTTTGGTTAAGCGTATTCAATCTGTTTGTCGTGTCCGTGTTCTGGAGCTTCATGGCGGATATATACACGCGTGAGCAAGGTCGTCGGCTATTTGGCGTCATTGCGGCTGGTGGCAGCATAGGTGCGTTGATCGGTGGTGTCGTCACAAGCGTTCTCGTCGTCAAGATTGGCTTTCATAATCTGTTCCCGATTGCCGCAGCTTTGTTGGCAGCGGCAATATTCAGCATACGACGACTACGCATGTGGGTTTCCGCTGAACAAGAGGCCAGAGGTCTCGCCAGGAAACGCAAGCCGCTGGGCGGCAGCCCGTTTGCCGGCATTACGCATATGATGTCGTCGCCCTATTTCGGTGCCATAGCTTTATCTTCGGCCATTGCCAGCTTGCTTGGTACCGCGTTGTACATGTTCACCGCAGAACTGGTCTGCGATGCTATTCCAGATGTTAATAAGCAGACGCAGTTTTTTTCGAACGTCAACAATGCGACCAACCTCATCGCCCTGCTGGCACAGTTATTTATGGTTCGGCACATCGTCTCTCGATTTGGTATCGGTATGTCGCTCGCGCTGATGCCGATCGTGTCGATTGCCGGATTCGCGATACTGGCCGTCAACCCGACTCTGGCTGTCGTGGCGATTGTGACAATCGTGCGCCGTGGACTCGGCTTCGGCTTGACCAAGCCAACGACGGATATGCTGTATTCGGTCGTTACACCGGAGGAAAAATACAAGACCAAAAATTTCATTGATACGGCGGTCTATCGCGGCGGCGACGTCGTCGGTACCTGGTCAATAAGCGGCCTGATGTCCGGTCTCGGAATGGGCCTGTCCGCGATTTCCTGGGTGATGGTGCCTTTCACAGCCCTTTGGGCGATCATCGCGCTTTGGCTGGGTCGCGACTATAAACGCCGGGCGAAACTGGGAATTGTCAAGCAGGAATCATGATGCAAAACTCCGGACTATTGCGGCGATCAGGCGCCATGTTGTACGACGCATTGCTCATTCTCGCACTGCTGTTCCTGGCAACGATACCGTTCATCGCCATGCGCAGTGGAGAACCCGTCGAAGCAGCGGAAAATCTGCCCTACCAACTCACTCTCGGACTGGTTATTTACCTGTTTTTCGTGGGCTTCTGGTCACAATCAGGACGAACGCTGGGAATGCAGTCCTGGGGATTGCGCGCAGAGACTGACGATGGCCGGATTCCAACGATCGGGCAGGCATCAATCCGCTTTTTTGCGGCCATCATTTCCTGGATACCGCTCGGCCTTGGATTCCTCTGGCAACTCTGGGACAAGGACCAGCTGACCTGGCACGACCGTTTGAGCGGCACGCGGTTGATCCACTATCCAAGACAATAGTAGGAGGGCCTTTAGGCCCGACCGCGGCTAAAGCCGCTCCTACAGTCAGCGCGCGCGGTTGAGCGCAAATACTGTTACGAGCACCAACAACACTGTTGGCAACCAGGCAATGACTGCCGGGTTCAGGTCGAAGACCTGCCCGGAATTCGCGAGCATCTCACTCGCCAGATAATAGGCAAGTCCGATCACCATGCCGATCATCAGTCGTGCGCCAGCCCCGCCTGTCCGCAGTGACCCAAACACGAATGCCAACGCCAGCAAGGGCATGATCATAACCGTCGTCGTGCGGGCGATTCTGTACCACAGTTCCGCCTCGTAGCGATCGGCGTCCAGGCTGTTGCGCTTCAGGTAGCCGATATAGCTCGTCAGGCCTCTGCCAGACAGACTTTGCGGCTTGACCAGCGAGATACCGAGCACCTCTGGGTCGATATCAAAGGACTCAATAGCCAGCGACGTCTCGACGACCTGCACACCATCGTCGCCGAAGGATGTCTTGCGGAAATCCTGTAATACCCAGTTGTCGTCGTCATCAATACCGGAATTTTCGGCACGCGCGATCGATTCGAGCTCGTTAAATTCGTCAAACCGAAACATGTAAATACTGCCGAAGTCGAATTCCGAACTCACTCGTTCGAAATGCAAAAACAAGGGCCCGTCCCTGACCCAGGCTTCCTGTCCAAGCCTGTCATCGGACTGTTCGGAGCGAGCTTCGAGCCGCATGTTGCGGGCGTAATAGTCCAGCGGCGGTCCGATATATTCGCCGAGCAGGCCCGTCAGGATCAGCATCGTCATTCCCGCCACGCCGACCATGCCAGCAAGGCGTACGACCGACAGCCCTGCCGAACGCATGACGATGATTTCACTGTTCGACGCCAGAGCACCCAACGCGAGCAGCGAACCGATAAGCGCGGCGATCGGCAACATTTCGAAAGCGAGTTGCGGCAAACGCAGCAAGGTATACAACACGGCTTGCGGTGTCTGGTAGTCACCCTGCGTATCGTCGAGCTCCGCAATGAATTCAAATAATCCGGCCAGCGCTAATAGAACCAGCAGTACCAACGCCGTCATCGCGAGAATAGAGCGCATCATGTAGCGCGTCAGGATGCCGTTCATGACCAAATCCTGCGATGAATCATGTTCTGGTGCCCCAACAAACCAAGCGCCAACAGTAAGGCTGCGGCGTGCACCCACCACAGACCCAGACTCGGCGACAGTGAGCCCTGCTCGATCCAGGCCTTGGCGGCGCTGAGCATATTCAGATAGATGATAAAGACAAGCAATCCGATGGCGAGGCGGCCGTAACGGCCCGCCCTGGGCTGCGTCCGGCTCAGCGGAACAGCGATAATAGCCAGGATGATCGTCGCCAATGGTACGCCGATGCGCCATTGCAACTCGGCAATGTGTGCCAACTCAGCGGACTGCATGAGATTGCGAAACGTCATGGCACGTGGCCGGGGATCCGGTGGATCCAGGCTGGGCAGGCGATACGGAATGCCGTGCTCCAGAAATTCGACTACTCGGAATTCGGACGTACCCGGTATGCCCTCATAACGACGTCCTTCGTGCAGCACGAGAAATCGAATGTCGGGGTCATCCGACTCGACCTGCTCACCAAGCCGCGCGACAACTACCTCCAATTGACCGTCGTCCAGGCGGCGCTGCAGGAAAACGTTTTCCATCAGGCCGTCCTCACGAATTCGCTCGCCATAAACGACGGCACTGCCCGACCCGATAGAGACGAATCGTCCCGGCTCGATACTCGCCAGATCCGCCTCACGACGAGCCTCGGCACCAACGCGCTCGATCGTATGCAGCGCCCGCGGGCCCAAATCGATGGACAACCACGCGACGCCCAGGGCCAGCGGCACCAGCAACCAGGTCAGCGGCCGGTAGATGTCCGACGGCCCCACCCGGCAAGCCATCATGGCGGGCAATTCGCTGTCGCGGTACAGGCGGCCCAACGCCAGCATGACCGCAAGAAACAGGCCGATCGGCACAAGAATGGTCAGATACTGTGCCGCCGACAGCCCGATAACGTCAAAAGCGGCATCTTTAGGCAGTTTTCCCTTGGCAACGTCGCCAAGAACCCGGGCAAACTGGTTGGTCAGCAGGATCAACAGCAAGACCATGGTAACGCCGAGCCAGGTCGAGGCTATCTCACGAAATATGTAGCGATCAAGAATGCGCAGCATCGAAGTCTGTGATTTGCTTAACCAAAATAGGCGGAATCAGTTAGACTACCGCTTTTATTTTGCCCGCGACAGCCCTTGCTTCACAACGATTCAGGTCTGTCCGGCACCCTACTACAAGACACTCTATGCAATATTTCACTACGACGAGCAAAGCGTCGCGCAGGGCCGTTGATTGCGTGATCGTTGGCATATACAAGCGCGGCAAACTTGGAGCCGGCGCGAGCGAAATTGACGCGGCCAGCAAGGGGGCCATCAAGCGGTTGATCAAGAGCGGCGACCTGTCGCCGGAACTCGGTAGCTGCAAGATACTCCACGATGTCGCTGGCGTAAGAGCAACGCGCGTCGCTGTCGTCGGCCTTGGCAAGGTTGGTGCCTTCGGCATTAAGCAATTCCGGAGCGCTTTTGCAGCATCGCTACAGGCCTTGTCGCGAACCAAGAGCAAGCAAGTGCTCAATTGCCTGACACTTGAAGCCAACAGCGACGCGAGCGTCTATTACCTCGCTCGCCACACGGCGCAAACCGCCGCGACTGTTGCGTACAAATTCACGCAGATGAAAAGTGGTCGCAAGCCGGCCGGAAGCGCGCTGCGGCAAATCGGCATGGCCGTCAGCACCCGAAGCGACGCGGCCAAAGCCATGCGTGGCAGCGAGCACGGCGACGCCATCGGCATCGGCATGTCGCTGGCGAAAGATCTCGGCAATCTGCCAGCCAATGTCTGCACACCCACACACCTGGCGCGTACGGCGCAAAAACTGGCTCGCGAAAACAAGAATCTGCAAACGCGGGTTCTGAGCGAGGCTGAGATGAAGCGCCTCGGCATGCATTCCCTGTTATCGGTAAGCGCAGGCTCTGATCAGCCCGGCAAACTAATCGTCATGCAATACAAAGGCACGACGAAACAGAGTCCGATCGTTTTGGTCGGCAAGGGCGTCACTTTCGATACGGGCGGCATTTCCCTGAAACCAGGGCCCGCGATGGACGAAATGAAGTTCGACATGTGCGGCGCAGCCGGTGTCATCGGCACCATGGCAACCGTTGCCAAACTGAAGCTACCGGTCAACCTGAATGTCATCGTTCCGACTGTCGAGAACATGCCGAGCGGCGGCGCGACCAAACCTGGCGACATCATCAAAAGCATGTCTGGACAAACAATCGAGGTCCTCAACACTGACGCTGAAGGGCGACTGATCCTGTGTGATGCGTTGACCTATGCGCGCCGCTTCAAACCGGAAACGGTTATCGATGTCGCCACGCTGACTGGCGCCTGCGTGATCGCACTGGGACACCATCGAACTGGCGTTATGAGCAACAACGACAAGCTGGCGACCAGCATCGTCGCCGCTGGTAATGCAGCGAACGACCTTGCATGGCAATTGCCACTCGACGAAGAATACGCAGCTCAACTCAAGAGCAATTTTGCCGACATGGCCAATATCGGTGGCCGCGATGGTGGTGCCATAACGGCTGGCTGCTTCCTCGGCAAATTCACCGATGGACTGAACTGGGCACATCTCGACATCGCGGGCACTGCCTGGGCCAGCGGCAAGCAAAAGGGTGCCTCCGGGCGACCGGTCCCGCTGTTGACTGAGTTCGTGTTGTCCCGTTGTGGCGCGCTGCCTTAATGGCCCGCGTAGACTTCTATCTCTTACAGCAGGCAGGCGCTCAATCGCGACATTCGTTTGCCTGCAGGCTGGCGGAAAAAGCCTATCGACTCGAAAACACGGTGCACATTCACACCGTCAGCCAGGAAGATGCCGATCGCGTCAATGACCTGTTGTGGACTTTTCGCGACGGCAGTTTCGTGCCGCACGATTTGCTGGAGGACACAGGATCCGGGCTGCAATCACCGGTCACGATCAGCTGTAGTGTCGACAATATTGAGCCGCGCGATCTGCTGATCAACTTGTGCGACGAGATCCCACCGTTTGCCGAGACTTTCCCGCGCGTTGCGGAACTTGTAAGCTCAGACGAGCCGTGCAAGCAATCGAGCCGCAAACGATTTTCTACCTACCGTGACCAGGGTCATACACTCGAAACTCACAACGTATAGCCCGTAATGGACAAATCCTACCAGCCAAACGATATCGAACAACGCGTCTATGCGCGTTGGGAGAAGAACGGATACTTTGCCCCGCAAGGTGATGGCGAAGCATATTGCATCATGATCCCGCCGCCCAATGTGACCGGCACGCTGCACATGGGACACGCTTTCCAGGACACGATCATGGACGCGCTAACGCGCTACAAACGCATGCAGGGTTACAGCGCGCTCTGGCAGCCCGGCATGGACCACGCGGGCATCGCCACACAAATGGTCGTCGAGCGGTTGTTGAACAACGAAGGCTCGCACCGGCGCGATATTGGCCGTGACAAATTTGTCGAGCGTGTGTGGCAATGGAAGGACGAATCCGGCGGCAAGATAGGTAATCAATTGCGTCGCCTCGGCGCATCGGTCGACTGGAGTCGCGATCGCTTTACGATGGACGAAGGCTTGTCAGAAGCGGTTGCCAGGGTTTTCATCAGCCTGTACGAAGAGGACCTGATCTATCGCGGCAAGCGACTGGTCAACTGGGACCCGGTCCTGCACACGGCGTTATCCGATCTCGAGGTATTGTCGGAGGACGAAAACGGCCACTTGTGGCACTTCCGTTACCCGCTCGCCTCCGGTGACGGCCACCTGACCGTAGCAACCACTCGCCCCGAGACCATACTTGGCGACAGTGCCGTCGCGGTACATCCAGACGACGAACGTTACCAGCACCTGATCGGTGAAGAACTTGTCCTGCCGATCGTTGGACGCCGTATTCCTGTGATCGCGGACGACTACGTGGAAGTCGAATTTGGTACTGGCTGCGTGAAGATTACGCCAGCGCACGACTTCAATGACTACGACGTCGGCAAGCGGCACGATCTGCCGATGTATAACGTTTTGACCGATGACGCGGCCATGTCTGCAGACGTCCCGGAACAATACCGCGGCCTCGATCGCTTCGATGCGCGCAAGAAAATCGTTGCCGAGTTCGACTCACTCGGATTGCTCGACAAGATCGAGGACTACGTCGTCAAGATTCCACGCGGCGATCGCAGCGGCGCGGTCATCGAGCCGTATTTGACCGATCAGTGGTATGTGAAGATCGAGCCTCTGGCGAAGCCTGCGATTGAAGCCGTCGAGTCCGGGCAGATTCGCTTCGTCCCGGAGAACTGGTCGAAGACCTACTTCGACTGGATGTACAACATTCAGGACTGGTGCATCAGTCGGCAACTCTGGTGGGGGCACCGCATCCCGGCCTGGTACGACGAGGATGACAACATTTACGTTGGCCGCTCCGAGTCTGACGTGCGCATCAAACACAAGCTGGCTGACGATGTTGCGTTACGGCAGGACGACGATGTACTGGATACCTGGTTTTCTTCCGCGCTGTGGCCGTTCAGTACGCTGGGCTGGCCTGAAAAAACTGCCGCGGTCGATAAATTTTATCCGGGCAGCGTGCTGGTTACCGGTTTCGATATTATTTTCTTCTGGGTCGCACGCATGATCATGATGGGCATCAAGTTCATGGGTGATGTGCCGTTCCGGGAGGTCTACATCCACGGCCTGATCCGCGATCAGGACGGGCAGAAAATGTCGAAGAGCAAGGGCAATACGCTTGACCCCCTGGACTTGATCGACGGCATTGAATTACCGGCCTTGCTCGAAAAACGCACCAGCGGCCTGATGCAGGATCATTTGCAGCCCGCGATCGAGAAGGCCACGCGCGAACAGTTTCCGGACGGCATCGACGCCTACGGCTGCGATGCGCTGCGATTTACGTTTGCCGCTCTCGCAACAACTGGCCGGGATATTCGTTTTGACCTCGGCCGCATCGATGGCTATAAGAATTTCTGCAACAAGCTCTGGAACGCTGCGCGCTATGTCCTGATGAACACCGAGGAAATTGGCGAAGGAGAGGTTGAACTCAGTGCTGCCGATCACTGGATTCACGCCAGGCTTGATCACGCGATTTCGACAGTGCACGAGCAGATGGCGGTATACCGCCTCGATCTCGCTGCACAGGCAATGTACGAATTTACCTGGTATGAGTTCTGCGACTGGTACCTGGAACTGTCAAAGCCGGTCCTGCAATCCGATGATGCGTCTGCGGCTGCACAGCGTGGTACGCGCCAAACCCTGATTACTGTGCTTGAATCGCTGTTACGGTTGATTCACCCGATCATGCCGTTTATCACCGAGGAAATTTGGCAGCAGGTTGCGCCTCGCGCCAGCATTGCGGGCGACACCGTGATGTTACGGCCTTACCCGATCGCCGGTGACGGTGCTGGCCAGGAGGATGCCGAGGCCGATATCGAGTGGGTTCGTCAGTTCATACTCGGAATTCGCCAGATTCGCGGCGAAATGGACATATCACCGGGCAAACCATTGCCGGTAATCTTGCAGAATCCGAGCGAGAATGACCAGGCACGGGCGGACAAGTACTCACACCTCCTGCAACGGGTCGGGCGCGTGGAATCCGTCGCCGCACTCGGGGAAGGTCTGGAGCCACCTGCGGCTGCGACGGCTTTGCTCGGTGACATGCGGCTGCTCGTGCCGATGAAAGGCCTGATTGATGTTGCTGCGGAGCGCGCGCGACTTGAAAAGCAGATGGTCCGTGTAAATACTGATCTTGAGCGCACCCGCGGCAAACTCGACAACAAAAATTTTGTGAACAATGCTCCAGCCGACGTGGTCGCACAGGAAAAGCGGCGCGCAATCGAGTTCCAAAAGACGATCGCGCAACTGGCCGAGCAGCTCGAGAAACTGGCCGAGCTCGACTAGCGCCGCGGGTTTTCTGAGGACTGCATCACAATCCTGCCGGCCTGAAGTGCAATCGTCGTGGCTATCCGCGACGATAAGCGGGTTAGCAGGAGATCCTTATGCCGGGCGGAAATACGATTGAAACGTTACCTCTAAGCAAAGACGCAGACCGTGTTGCACTGGATGGTGCACGCGAGGCGTTAGGCGGGATCATTCTTGGCAAGGACGGGCAGATAGGTCTTGCCCTGTCCTGTCTGCTGGCCCGCGGCCATCTTCTGATTGAAGATCTGCCCGGTCTTGGCAAAACCATGCTTGCGCAAGCGCTCGCACGTATCCTCGGACTGAGCTTTCGGCGCATTCAATTCACAAGCGATTTGCTGCCGGCCGACATCGTCGGTGTTTCCGTTTTCAAACAGAACAAGGGTGAATTCGAGTTTCAGCCCGGTCCCATTTTTTCGCAGCTAATCCTCGCTGACGAGGTCAATCGCGCCACGCCGAAAGCACAGAGCGCTTTGCTCGAAGCGATGGAGGAATACCAGGTTTCTGTCGACGGTAATACCCGGCCTCTACCCGAGCCCTTTTTCGTGGTCGCAACGCAAAACCCGGCTGACCAGATCGGCACGTTTCCGCTGCCAGAGTCGCAACTCGATCGCTTCCTGATGCGACTGGAACTCGGCTACCCGAATGCTGAGAGCGAGCGGGAACTGATCGTCGGCGACGATCGCCGCGCGATGCTGGAAAATGTCACCGCCGCCGTCACGCCCGATATCCTGATCAAACTGCAAAACGCCGCGTCTGGCGTGCACATGAGCGATCCACTCGTTGACTACATCCAGGAACTCGTTCGACAAACTCGAGAGTCCCCTGATATTGACATCGGCCTGTCGCCGCGTGGCGCAATTGCGTTGGCGGCGGCTGCAAAAGCACATGCTTTTGTGGAACATCATTCCGGCGTCTATCCCGACGATATCCAGGCCGTATTTGCAGCCGTCGCAGGACATCGACTGAAACCAGCAGGAAACACCAGCTACCGTTCCGCCGCCGAGCTTTGCCAGCATGTCCTCGATTCTGTGGCCATTCCCTAAAGGCCGGAACTCTCCCGGTATCGCCGCCGCTGCAAACCGGCGGGTGCAACGCTGGGCGAAAAAACGTCAGGGTACTGACCCGACGATTACCCGCTTACAACCAGGACGGGTTTACATCCTGCCGACCGGGGTCGGATTGATCTATGCCCTGATGTCATTTGCCATGCTGCTGGGATCGATGAACTACAACAACAATTTGTCGTTCGTGCTGACATTCATGCTGGCGGGCCTGGGATTTGTCGCCATGCATCAGTGCCAACGCAATCTCGTCGGCCTGGAGATGAGTTTTGCCGGTGTCGAACCGGTATTTGCCGGTCAATCCGCCCAGTTTCGTGTCGCGGTAAGCAATCACAGCAAGAGTGCGCGCCACGGCGTCATGCTCTACTCCGACGAATCCGTCAGCGATGTGCATGATTTGCCACCTGGCGAGAGCAAGGTATTCACGCTGGCGATCGCCACCGACAATCGCGGCTGGATCCAGCTCGAGCGTTTCGGGATTCGGACGTTTTTCCCGTTCGAGTTATTCCGTTCGTGGGCATGGCTGCACATGGACCTGCGCGGACTGGTTTATCCCGAGGTCGCGGACGACGCACCACAACCACCACCGACGCAGTCGGCACAAGGTCATCGCCAGCACGATGCGCGTGGCGAAGAGGACTTCGCAGGCTTGCGCCGCTTTCACGACGGCGACTCACCACGACATGTGGCATGGAAAGCGTTTGCGCGCAGTGGCCAGTTGTTATCCAAGCAATTTGCGGGTGCCGATACGAGCAGCCAGTGGTTCGATTTCGATGCCGTGCCCGCCGATGATGTCGAGTTACGCCTTTCGATTCTGACGCGCTGGATTATCGACACCGATCGCTCTCGTGCCGATTATGGTCTGCGTTTGCCTGGCCAGGAATTTTCCCCAGCGCACGGCGAGGCACAGCGGCGCCAATGTCTTGAGGCACTGGCCATGTACGGACTGGATGGCGCTCATGGCTAAGCCTCGCGGCACAGACGGCTCGTTATTGACCAGCTTGCCCTGGACCCTGGCCGCCCTGGCCTTCGCCCTGGCACCGCATGTGCAGTTCCTGCCAATGTGGATCACTGGCGCGTTCATCATTTGCGCGGCCTGGCGCTATGTCATCGAGCAACGCCGCAGGCCGCTGCCTTCGACCTGGTTCCGCGCACTCCTGGCGCTGACCTGCTTTGTCGGTGTGCTCGCAACCTACTCTTCCGTAAGCGGTGTCGGCCCCGGCTCGGCCTTGCTGGCGATCATGGCGGCATTGAAGCTGCTCGAAACACGCAAGCGACGCGACCAGTTCGTGCTGCTGTTCATATCCATATTTCTTGTCATGTCGTCGCTGTTGCGGGAACAATACCTGTGGTCACTACCCTACCTGGTGCTGGCGGTATTACTGATCATGACCGCATGGCTGCGCATGTCGGCAACTGAACAGGAATCCGCAAGCCGCAGTTTCCGCACGGGCGGCCGTCTCGTTCTGTACGCGCTGCCACTCGCGTTGGCCATGTGGGTCTTCTTTCCGCGCATTGCGACACCGTTCTGGGCAGTGCCTATCGATACCAGCTCCGGTACCTCGGGGCTCAGCGACACCATGAGTCCGGGCGACATCAGTTCCTTGTCCCTGTCGGATGCTGTCGCATTTCGCGTTGCGTTCGATGCCACCATTCCCCAACCCAAAGACCGCTACTGGCGCGGTCTCGTCCTGCACCGTTTTAACGGCCGTACCTGGACCGGCAACGAGCCAATGGCAGACCGAAGTGCACGCGACAACGTTGCGGTCATCGGCGACCCGGTGGCCTACACGATCACACTCGAACCGACGCGACAGCAATGGGTATTCGCGCTGGATATTCCATACACATGGTCGCTACCGCGCACCAGCATGGGCAGGCAATATCAGCTGGCGCGAGTACAGCCAATAGACCAGCGGGTTGCCTATGACGCCGTGTCGTATATCCAGTATCGCGCCGGAGTCGAATTAGCGGACATGTACCATGAGTGGTATCTGCGGCTGCCCGAGGGCAGCAATCCGCAGACTGCAGAACTTGCACAGCAAATGTATGCCGCAGCCGGCTCCAGGGCCGCGTATATCGAATCCGTGCTGCAAAAATTTCACCAGGAAGAGTACTTCTACACGCTCGAGCCGCCGGCGCTCGGCAGGGACCCGGTTGACGAGTTCCTGTTCGGCACCCGGCAAGGTTTTTGCGAGCACTATGCATCCGCGTTCACCGTGATGATGCGCTCGGCCGGAATTCCGGCGCGCATTGTGCTTGGCTATCAGGGCGGTGAGATGAACCCGGTAGGCGAGTACCTGATCGTTCGTCAGTCCGACGCGCATGCCTGGACCGAGGTCTGGATCGAAGGCGTTGGCTGGTATCGCGTTGATCCGACCGCAGCGGTTGCACCCGAGCGAATAGATGCCGGCATGAGCGCCGCGATGTTCGACGGTGCCGCAGCGGCCTGGGGTTTGTCCGCACCTTCGGAATTTCTGCACAACCTGGGCCTGTCCTGGGATGCGATCAACGCCAAATGGAATGACCTGGTGCTGGGCTACGGCCCGGAGAATCAGAACAAGCTGATGGAATGGCTGGGCATGGAAGATCCCGACTGGCGCAAGATGATGCTGACACTCATCGGCATCGTCATCGGCATGGTCATTCTGATCAGCCTGTTGCTCACGCTGCGTTATCGGGCGCCACGATCTGATCGCGCTGCCATTCTGTATAGAACATTCGTCAGGAAATCAGGCGTGCTACAGACGATTGGTGAAACCCCGGTCGCGTTCGCTGCAAAGGCACACTCTGGATCAATGCTGGACGACGATGCGATCGATGCAATTACAACAGCTTATCTCGCTGCGCGTTACGGCATTCCCGATCCGCAGTCGCTGCAACAACTTGAGTTGCACGTCAATCAGCTGCCTTGACCCCGGTCAGCAGCAAGCCACCACCGATAAATAACGGCAACAATACGATCAGCACGATCCCCGGCTTGTCAGAAAATGTCGCCGCTACGCCGACCAGGGCGGGGCCAACAACATGCGACAACTTGGTCACCATGTTGTAGAAACCGAAAAATTCACCCGGCTGATCTTGCGGAATCAGCGTCGCGTACAGTGAGCGGCTCAATCCATGGACACCGCCTTGAATGCAGCCAACCGTTATCGCCATGACGTAGAACTGCCGAATATCGGTCATGAATACCGCCCAACTGGAAACTGCCACGTAGACAATCAGCGCCAGATATATCCCGCTCTTGGCGCCATATTTCTGCCCAAGAAATCCATACAGCAAGGTTGCCGGGAAGCCCGCAAAATTCGTGATCATGAATGCTGTGACGAGATCCCCGTCACTGAAGCCGAGCCGCTGACCGTAGTTTGCGGCCATGGAAATAACGGTGAATACGCCGGCGACGTAGAACCAGTAAGCAAGCAGAAACTTGACGACATTGCGATAGCGGCGCACATGCAGAAACGTTGATTTCAGTTCGGCATACGCTGTCCTGATGATGTTGCCTGCAGCAATTGTCGCGCGTTTCTTTTCGGGCACGAACACGATCAGCGGAATCAGGAATATGGCCCACCAGGCGCCCACCGATATGAATGCGAATTTGATGACTTCGGCCGAGCCCGCCATGCCAAACGTTTCGGGTGAGCGCAGCATCCACACATGCAGCGCGAGCAAAATCGCACCGCCTAGATAGCCCAGCGAAAATCCCAGCGTCGACACGAAATGAAATCTTGACGGCTTTGCTACATCCACGAGCATGGAGTCGTAGAAAACGGTAGAACCGTAAAACCCGACTGACGCAATGAGATAGAACGCCAGCGCCCACGGCCAGTCTCCTTGCCCCGGTATCGCCAGCGCCGCGGTCATCGCCGCACCCATGACCGCCAGGATGAGCAGGAATCGTTTGCGATAGCCGCCAGCATCGGCGATCGATCCGAGTATCGGCGCGATCAGACTGACTACCAGTGCCGCGGCCGCCGTGATCAGTCCCAACCGAGCCGTAACGGACGAACCAGAGTCGCCAGCACTCCAGTAACTGCCCAGGAAGATCGGGAACAGCACTGCCAGCACACTCAGGGCAAACGCTGAGTTGGCCCAGTCGTACAACGCCCAGGCTATGACCTTCCGCTTGTCCATCAATGCTCGCGCGTCTTGAGGAATTCAATATCCGGCCAGCGCTCCTCGGTCAGGGATAAATTCACTCGCGTTGGCGCGATGTAGACCAGCCGCTGGCCGTGGTCCACTGCCAGGTTGTCGTGCGCTTTGCGTTCGAAATCGGCCAGCATCTTGTCGTCCTTGCAGGCGACCCAACGAGCCGTCGCGACGTTAATCGCCTCAAACTGGCATTCGACTTTGTATTCGTCTTTAAGGCGATGTGCGACGACCTCAAATTGCAATGGCCCGACAGCGCCCAGGATCAGGTCATTGTTGCGCATCGGCCTGAACAACTGAGTAGCGCCCTCCTCACACAATTGCGCCAGGCCTTTTCGCAGTGCCTTCAGGCGCAACGGATCCTTGAGCACAGCACGACGAAAAATCTCCGGCGCGAAATTCGGTATTCCTGTAAACCGCAGCACCTCTCCTTCACTGAAGCTATCGCCGATGTTGATCGTGCCATGATTGTGCAAACCGATAATGTCGCCCGCATACGCAGCTTCAGCATGTTGCCGATCTGCTGCCATGAAGGTTATGGCATCAGCGATTTTCATTTCCTTACCCGAACGCACATGCAATGCGCGCTGACCCTTTTGATATTCGCCGGAACAGATACGCATGAATGCGATGCGATCACGATGCCCGGGATCCATGTTCGCCTGGATCTTGAACACGAACCCCGTGAGCTCGTCCTCGTGCGGTTGCACTACTCGCTGTTCAGTCTCATGTGCCATTGGCGTTGGCGCGTGCAGCACGAATTCGTCCAGTAATTCTTTAACACCGAAGTTAGCCAGCGCCGAACCGAAAAATACCGGCGACTGCCGTGCGTTCAGATACTCATCAATATCGAGTTCGGGACAGGCACCCTTAACGAGTTCGATCTCGTCACGAAAACTGTCGGCATCAATACCCAGGACGTCGCTCGCTGCCTCCGAGTGCAGGCCATCGATAATGGTTTGCCCGGATTTCTTTTGCCGGCCAACGTTTTCGTACAGGTAGATGCGATCCTGCAACAAGTGATAGACGCCCTTTAGCGACCGGCCCATGCCGATAGGCCAGGTAATCGGCGAGCATTGGATCTTGAGCACCGATTCAATCTCATCAGCAGATCGATTGGTTCTCTGCCGTCGCGATCCAGCTTGTTGATGAATGTCATGATTGGTGTGTCGCGCAGGCGGCACACTTCCATGAGCTTGATCGTGCGCTTCTCAACGCCCTTGGCGCAGTCAATTACCATCAACGCCGAATCGACCGCCGTCAGTGTCCGGTAGGTGTCTTCGGAGAAGTCTTCATGACCCGGCGTATCAAGCAGATTGATGACATGATCCTGATACGGGAACTGCATGACAGACGAAGTCACCGAGATACCACGCTGTTGCTCCAGCGCCATCCAATCCGACGTCGCATGCCGGCTGGCTTTGCGCCCCTTGACCGTGCCGGCCAGCTGAATGGCGCCACCGAACAACAGCAGTTTTTCCGTTAAGGTCGTCTTGCCTGCATCCGGGTGCGAGATGATCGCGAACGTGCGGCGCTTACTGACCTGTTCCTGAATATTGGACATAGAAAGGTATCGTGCGACGCGTTAGCTGTCGGAGGCCAGCTTTTTGACCAGCACGTCGGCATCTTCACGACCTTCCGATGCCTGGTAATAGGCCGGCCGATTGGCTACTTTGTGAAAATCTTTTTTCTTATAGAGTGCCAGTGCATGCATATTGGACGGTCGCACCTCCAGGAAAATTTCCCGCACTGACGTCGAGCGCGCGCGAAACAACAAATCATCGAGCAAGCGTTCACCGTAGCCCATCGAGCGATAGGTCGAATCGATGCAAATGTTCAGGATATGCGCCTCGCCCGCCGCAACCGACAGAACACTGTAACCGGTGACTTCACCATTGCGCTCGAGCACCATGCACTGATAGCCCGCCAACAGGCAGTCACGAAATACGCCATGGCTCCAGGGAAATTCGTAGCTGCGGCGCTCGATATCCGATACCAGCGACAGATCCTCGTGGGTCATCGCCCGAATTAAGACCTGCGCCTCATGAATCGCGGTAATCACGTCGTGCGCCCCGCAGCAACATCCATCGCCAGGCACAAGTCCTGCCAGGACTTGCGTTTCTGGGTCGGGCTGCGCAGTAAGTACGCTGGATGATAGGTAACAACCAGTGGGACGTCCCCAAGGTGATGCAAGCGGCCGCGCAGGCGGCCAACCGGCGTATCAGTCGCCAGCAATTGTTGCGCCGCAATACGGCCGACTGCCAGGATAATTTTCGGTTTGATCAATTCGATCTGCCGCTCGAGATAGCTGCGGCAGGCAGCAGCCTCGTCTGCCTCCGGGTCACGATTATTCGGCGGCCGACACTTCAGGATATTGGCTATGAAAACCTGCTCGCGACTCTGGCCTGCCGCACGGAGCATTTGGTCAAGCAGTTTCCCCGCGCGACCAACGAACGGCTCGCCGCGCCGATCTTCTTCCGCTCCGGGTGCTTCACCGATGATTAACCAGTCTGCGTCCTGGTTGCCGACCCCGAACACGGTTTGCGTCCGGCTCTGATGCAACGGGCAGCGTGTACACGCCGCTACTGTGTCGCGAAGCTGCGGCCAGCCCAACTCGCCCGGATCCAGATCCACGGGTGCTTCGTCCGCGACCGGGTCAGGCTGGTCACTGGGCACCCAGACATCAATTCCGATTGCCTCAAGATAGGCACGGCGTTGATGTTCTGTCTGGCTCATTATGGGATTCCTTCACTATTTGCAAGCCGATAGTCTGCCACGGCAGATGGCTCATTACACTCAGGGGTGCGGTACTTTGCCGACCAGGTCAGTTCCTGCAACGACGATCTGGCCCGGGCTGACGAGCACCTTGCTGGCAATCGGCAGATGCACCTCGGCGCAGCGCGTCAGACGCAGATAGGCGCAGCGTTGTCCCTGCCCCACGCGTTCGCCGAATTTGATAAATGAGCGTGGCGCCAGACCAAATCGATAACCCAGGAATTGCAGCACCACATCATCGCCCTCGTCGGTCTGCAGCCAGAGCGCGTTGGTCTCATAGTCCACCACCGTATGTGCGGTCACGGAGCGTAGATCCATGATTTTGCCTTCGACGGGAGCACGCGCGGTGTAGGTGCCGAAACTGTTTATCTGAATCCGAATTCGGTGGGCCTCGCCCTGCAGGACGCCTTTGTCGACCAGGTCGACCGCAAGCACACGCCCGTCAACCGGGCTAACCACACCCAGCGGAGCCGAAGGAACCCGGCGATGCGGGTCGCGGAATACCAGGTAGAGAACCACAAACAAGAATCCCGCAGACACAGCGAAAAATACATCGAAGAAGCGGACCGCCAGCACGCCGGCTACTGCCGCGAGCAGCAGGAAAGGAATACCTTCCTGTGCGACAAACGGGTTTCGTCTTCCTTCCACTTCCATCCACCGAATTTGAACAGCCGCGACGATCCCCTGCTTTGCCGTACGTGTCAATACGGCGCGATCGATAAAGCCACAATTCTCGCTACTTATGCTCTAGAATTCGCGCCTTACGGTTTTAGATACTGGTTACAGGACAGGGTTCATGCGATTTTCCGATTTCGGTCTGACGACGCTCAAAGAGGTTCCTGCCGAGGCAGAAATCGTCAGCCACCAGCTTATGCTACGAGCAGGCCTGATCCGTCGCCTGGCATCGGGGCTGTTCACGTGGATGCCGATCGGAGTCCGCGTGCTGCGGAAAGTCGAAGCCATCGTGCGCGAGGAAATGAATCTTGCCGGTGCGCTCGAACTGCTGATGCCTGCGGTGCAGCCTGCGGAACTCTGGCAGGAGACCGACCGTTGGGACCAGTACGGACCACTGTTGCTGCGCATGTCGGACCGCCAGCAGCGCGAATTCTGCTTCGGGCCGACCCACGAAGAAGTCATTACTGATATTGCCCGTCGTGAATTACGCAGCTACAAGCAGCTACCCATCAATTTCTACCAGGTGCAAACCAAGTTCCGCGACGAGATTCGGCCGCGCTTCGGCGTTATGCGCTCGCGTGAGTTCATCATGAAAGACGCCTATTCGTTTGATATCGATGCGGCCGGACTCGAAGAGTCGTACCAAAGAATGCATGCCGCCTACACAGCAATTTTCACGCGACTTGGCCTGAAGTTTCGGGTTGTCTGGGCGGACAGTGGCGAGATCGGTGGCAGCAAGTCACAGGAATTTCACGTCATCGCAGACTCAGGCGAGGATGCCATCGCATACAGCGACGAAGACGACTACGCGTCTAATATCGAAACGGCGGCGACTTTGCCAGCAGCCGGCACGCGTGCCGCGGCCTCGCAGCCGCTGGAAAAAATCCCCACGCCGGGTATTCGCAGCATTGATGATCTCTGCAAGATGCTGAAGATATCCGCTGCCGAGACCATCAAGACATTGATCGTCGAGGGTAACGACGGACCGGTTGCGCTGGTTCTTCGCGGCGATCACGAGCTCAATGCGATCAAAGCACAGAAACTGGCTGGCGTCGCATCGCCGCTTACCATGGCCGACACAGATAGCATCAAGAAAGCGACCGGCAGCGAGCCGGGATCTTTGGGCCCCGTCGGCATCAAGCTGCCCGTATTCTTTGATCATGCGGTCGCTGCGCTGGCCGATTTCAGTTGCGGAGCCAACGAAGTCGAGCAA
>Ga0255051_10000227_pt1 | contig 21225 bp, 21 predicted proteins | sample JV7_2_9_MG_FD_181719 | JGI IMG/M metagenome (GOLD analysis project Ga0255051, IMG submission 181719) | Seawater microbial communities from Jervis Inlet, British Columbia, Canada - JV7_2_9 | ecosystem: Environmental > Aquatic > Marine > Inlet | place: Canada: British Columbia | collected 2016-10-06
AAAAACAGCAGGAAAACGAACAACAGCAAGAACAGGTGCAGTATTTTGCGAACGCCGTCGACGCCGCTCCAGATTGCCGAAAATAACCTGACCAGCAGGTTTTTGTTGTTCACGAACTCATCATCCTTCGTAGTAAATGCGATAGATCTTACCGTCGTGATCATCGCTAACCAGCATCGACCCGTCTGGAAGAACCAGCAGGTCGACCGGCCGGCCGGAGACCTTGTCGCCCTTCAGCCAACCCTGGGCAAATGTGTCATAAGAGACCGGTTCACCGTCTTCGAGTTCCACCAAAGAGATGCGGTATCCAATCTTCTTCGAGCGATTCCACGAACCATGCTCTGCGATAAAGATCTGGCCCTGATACTCAGGCGGGAACATGTTGCCGGTGTAGAACTTGACACCCAGCGCCGCGACGTGAGGCCCCAGTTTCTGAGCAGGTGAAACGTAGTCCTCGCAATGCTCACCACCACCGAATTCCGGATCCAGGATCTCACCGCCGTGGCAAATCGGGTAACCGAAGTGCATCCCGAGGCCGGTTACACGATTGAGCTCATCCGGCGGGATATCGTCACCCAGCATATCGCGGCCATTATCGGTGAACCACATTTCGCCGGTCTCAGGATGCCAGGTGAAACCGACCGAGTTTCGCACACCCCTGGCAAATATTTCCTTGCCGCTTCCATCGGCGTTCATACGCCAGATCTGACCGAACCCTTCATCATCCCGGTCACAAATATTGCATGGCGCACCAATCGAGACATACAACTTGCCATCCGGACCGAAGCCGATGTAGCGCCACCCGTGGTGGGCCTCGCCAGGCAACTCGTCGTCAACAACCTCCGGCGCCGGCAACTGTGTCATCCGGTCCATGATGTTGCGGTAAAGCAGGATGCGTTCAACCTCGGCCACATACAGGTTGCCATCGCGGTACGCGATACCATTGGGCATATTGAGGTCCTTGGCTACCTCGATCACCTGCGGGTTCGCATCACCACTTGGCACGACCGCGTATACCGAAGTTGAGCGGCGATTCGATACGAATACGACGCCGTTATGCCCGAGTGCCAGGGAACGTGCGTTGGGCACGTTGGCATAGACCTCTATTTCAAATCCACGTGGAAGCTTGATGTCGTCGATATCTACTTCCGCCCAGGCACTGTTCTGCAATGCCATGAGCACCAGGAAAAACAGTAATCGGTTAATACTCTTCACAACACAACTCCATGGGCTATGAACTCGGCACCAGCCAGAGCGAAAGAGCAGGCCAGAACGCAATCAGTATGACAGACAACATCAGGATGATCAGGAACGGGAACGTAGCTGAGTACACATGCATGATCGGTTTTTCGAAACGGTAACTCGCGATAAACAAGTTCAAGCCGACCGGTGGCGTCATATAACCAAGCTGCATCGCCGCGAGGAACACGATTCCAAGGTGCACTTCGTGTACGCCATACTGTGCGGCAATCGGCAAGATCAACGGGACCACGAGTATGATTGCCGAAAATATGTCAAGTATTGCTCCGAGAACAAGCAGGAACACGAGCAACAGAATCAGGAACGAAACGGGGCTGGTCACCAGATCGGCAACGTACTCAAGCAACATCTGCGGTATGCCAGCGCCAATCATGTAATTGGTCGAGGCAAGCGACACGCCGAGAATAATCAATATGCCACCAACCAGGACCATTGACGAACGCATAATCCTTGGCAGCTCTTTCAACGGAATTTCCCGGTGTATGAGAACCTCAACGATCAGTACGTACAACGCCGTGACGGCCGCCGCCTCCGACACAGCAAGAAAGCCGGAGTAAATTCCACCCAGGACGACGAACGGCAACGGTAGTTCCCAGGCCGACTCACGGATTGCAGCCCCGGCCGCTTTCCACGAGAACGTCCCTACAGGTTTGCGATTGGCGCGATTAACCCAGAGACTCCATATCGACAACATCGCCAGCATGAGCAGGCCGGGAAGGATGCCGGCAAGAAACAGGCTGTCGATCGAAACCTCGGCAATTACGCCATAAAGAATCAGCGGTAGCGACGGCGCGAACAGCAGTCCGAGACTACCCGATGAAGTGACGAGCCCGAGATTGAATTTATCGGGGTACCCGTCGTGTTTGAGCGCCGGGTATAGAATCGCACCTAGCGCAATAATTGTAACTCCGGAGGCACCCGTAAACGCCGTGAAAAAAGCACAGGCCGCGAGTGACACCAGTGCAAGTCCGCCCGGCATCCAGCCAAGAAATGCCCTCGTGACCCGGACCAGCCTTTTTGGAGCTTCGCTCTCACTCAGCAGGTAACCTGCGAACGTAAACAGTGGAATGGCCGCGAGAAACGGCAGGTCGCCGATGCCCTGGATTTCAAGGGCCATGTTCATCAGGTCTGACTCTTCCCGATAGAAACCGAGCATTGCGCTGGTCGCGATCACGGCGAACAACGGCGCACCGACGATTGCCAGCAATACCAGGATGATGCTTGCCAGGATCATGTGCTCACCTGACTTTCCTCATACATGAGCCCGTAGATCTTCTTGATAACGGAGACCATGAAGCGATAGCTCAGCACGGCAAACGACACCGGCACCACGACGTGGGCGATCCATGCAGGGGTGTCTACAAGAACAGTATCGGCAAACTCGATTTCAATTTGCAGGTAACGATACGCATGCCAGGCGATGACCCCGCAAACAGCTGCGGCGAAAACATCGACTCCGATGCGGATGACATCGATTACGCGGTCGGGAAACAGGTGTGTAATCGCGTCAATACGGATATGGCGATCTTCACGACAGGCCGCGATCGCACCCATCATTGCGAGCCACAGCACGATCAAGCGGACCAACTCATCTGCCCAGATGATGCCAGTGTCGAATATTTCGCGAAGAGCGATTTGGCCGACGGTGAGCAACATCAAGCCGCTCAGCAAAGTGACGAGCGCTACATTCTCAAGAAAGCGACCCAAGCGGTCGAGTCGGTCAAGATTGACAGCCAGGCCAGATGCCACGCTTAGTTTCCGGCAGCACTTGCACTACCGACACGATATTCCTGCAGGTACTGCAGCATTCGCTCGTACAAGACAAGAGAGTATTCGCCTTGCTCCGCCATGTCTCGATTCGACTTGCGCAGTATCGAGCGAATCTCCGCAACTTCATTCTCGGCTAGCGCGACCTGTTCGATGCCCGTATTCAAGAGTGCTTGCAGCGCTTCTTCGTTGTCGACGATATTCGCATCATTCAACTGCGCGTACATTCGCGTCATTACTTGCCGCATAATTTCCTGATCAGCTGGACTGATCTTGTTGAACGCCTTCTTGTCAATCGCCGTGAATCCCATGGTGTAGATAAGCGGCAAATCCGTAATGAATTTAACTTTCGTGTGCCACTGCAACACAAGTGCGCCGATGGGTGACATGAAGACAATGTCGATCAGCCCTGTCTGCAGACCAGTCAATACGTCTGTCAGCGGCAGAGTTACGGGTGACAGTGATAATGCCTTCGTTGACGCGTAACTAATCGGGTCACCCTCCGGAACCCAGACTTTCTTGCCCTTAAGGTCGCTGAGACTTGTTACAGGTATATTGGACATGATCACGGCGAAGCCACCTGCGGCAAAACCAAAGCTGACAAAACCTGCTTCCTCAAGACCTTCCTGGATGGTCTGGTCGAGCCGGGTTCGCACGTAGGCCACCTCCTCATTCGAATCGAAGGTCAGGGGCAGGCCGTACAGGCTGATCTCAGGATAGATTTTCTGTAATGCCGAGGGCGTAAATGCGCCCCCCTGCATGTTGCCGATGCGTATCTTTCCGAGCACCTTGGTGTCGTTGCCCATGACACCGCCGCCGTAGTACTTGATCTGCACCCTGCCTTCAGTCAGTTCCTGTATCTCTTTTGCGCTCGCACGCATGTCTTTCATCCAGGAAGATCCCTCAGGCGCTACTGTCGCGATTTTCAACACGGCCGCGTTGGCGAATCCGCTGAGCAACAGCGCGAAAATAATTATTCCAGTTTTCTTCATCGTGTGTCCATCCAGATCAGAAGTAGTCGTCAGCCACCGCACGCATGCGCGCCGCCTCTTCCTGTGCGAGAACGTTGGTGAGCGTTAGTTGGTCCGCATACGGACTTGCGGCCAGCACGTCATCAACAAGTTGATCGTGCAATTCCCTTTCATACAGCTTCTTGGCGTAACCCTTGGCGAATTCGATTTTCGCGCCAAGGTCTTTGCCGCCAGATGCCTCAATTGCCTTCTCGAAATGAACTCTCGCTTCCTCGGGCTTTCCACCGAAAGCAGCAGGCCGTTGGGTAAGAATAATACCCAGATACATGTGCGCCGCAGGATTCGCATCATCGCCACTAATCTCGAGGTAACGTCTGACCAGCGCTTCGGCCTGGGGTAATTCCGCCCACGAATTCTTGTCGTCACTGTGCGCTATCAAATAGGCAAGTGTCGCAAAACTGTAAGCGTAAACGGTCTCGGCGTGCTGCTCGGTAAGCCCGTCCAGAGTCGCAACAAAATCCTCGTAGTTCAACTCGCGCCAGTCACACGAATCTGCATAGGACTCGCACATCGCCTGCAACGCATAATCGCGCGCCCGCGACGTCAGTCGCGTTGCCCTGATCTCGTCATCTACGAATACGGCGCCATAAAACGCGTAAAGGATTGCGGCAGAGCTGAGCATTGCCGGATTGTCAGGACTGCCCTGAACGAAGCTGTCCATCAAAATCATGTAGGACGGCATGCCGTCGCGGACGAGTTCGGGATCGTCCTGGTTCCGGATCGCGCTGGTGAGGTTTGTACCAAAACTGTCCGTCGCCTTTGCCACGAACATGGAACAGCCGCTGCTGAGAAAGCCAATCAATACCAGGCAAATGGCGCCTGCACGTCTCATACCCGTCTCCCGTTCGGCAAAGACAAGAATATACGACCCGGGCGGCGCCTATGTAGTGATTTTTGGCTGATTTTTTCCTGATGACTCAGAAAATCGATGCAGCCTGGCGCTGGCCTAGATTTTTTCCTTGATACGGGCGGCTTTACCGGTGCGTCCACGCAGGTAGTAAAGCTTGGCGCGTCGCACATCGCCACGACGTTTGACCTTGAGCGAGTCAACGACCGGGCTATAGGTCTGGAATACGCGCTCTACGCCTTCGCCATGCGAAATCTTGCGAACCGTGAATGACGAGTTGAGGCCGCGATTGCGCTTGGCAATGACGACGCCTTCAAAGGCCTGCAAACGCTCGCGAGTGCCTTCCTTTACCTTGACCTGAACGATGACCGTATCACCCGGAGAAAACTCGGGCATTTCCTTGTTCATCTGTTCCTGTTCGATCGCTTCGATTACTTTGCTCATGTCTTCAGTACCCGGGCTTCCGTCAGGATAGCCCCTGCTCATTCAAAAATTCATCGAGCAACTTCTGTTGCTCCCGATCCAATTGCATCTTCTTCACCAGGTCGGGCCGTCGCAAAAAACTACGCCCCAGCGCCTGCTTGTAACGCCAGCGTGCGATTCGGGCATGATCACCCGACAACAGCACCGCCGGCACACGCTGACCGTCAATAATCTCCGGTCGCGTGTAATGCGGATGATCCAGCAGCCCATCCATAAAGGAATCCTGACTTGCTGACTCATCGTCACCGAGCACGCCCGGTAACAACCGCGTTACGGCATCAACTACTGCCATTGCGGCAATCTCACCGCCGGACAAGACGAAGTCACCAAGCGACAACTCCTCGTCCACTTCATTCTCGATCAGTCGCTCGTCAATTCCTTCGTAGCGACCGGCCAGCAGCACAAAACCCTGCAAACCTGCGAGACGCTTCGCCTCGTCCTGATCAAACACCTTGCCCTGTGGCGAGAGACAAATAACCGGACTCTCTCCAGGCAATTTCTTTCTTGCCTCGTGAATGGCTCTCGCGGTTGGCTCATATTTGAGAACCATCCCGGGGCCACCCCCGTAAGGCCGATCGTCGACCGTGCGATGGGCATCCTCGGCAAAATCCCTCGGATTAACACATTGTAACGACAGTAGCTGCCGCTGCACTGCGCGCCCGACGACACCATGCTCGCCGACCTGTCCTACCATTTCGGGAAATAAGCTGACAACTGCAACCTGCATTGCGTCAGTCCCACTCCCAGTCAACGCTGATGACACCTTCGTCCAGATCAACGTCGAGAATAACTTTGTCTGCGATAAACGGAATCAACCGTTCCCGCTCGCCCTTGGTCACCATCACATCATCGGCGCCAGTTTCCATCATGTACGCCACGCGACCCAATTCGGTGCCATCGCGGTGTACAACTCGCAAGCCCTCGAGATCCGCCCAGTAGTAATGTCCGTCCGCGGCATCGGGCAAATCATCTTTCGACACGGCGATGTCACAACCGATAAACAAAGCCGCGTCTTCCCTGTCATCGACGCCTTCGATCTGGACGATGACGGTCTTGCCGTGGCGTTTGCCTTCACGAATCGAAGTGGCTTGCCATTCTCCTTTTCGTTTCAGATACCAGCGATCGTAATCGAGGATCGCTTCTCGCGGCTGGGTGAATGAGAACACCTTGACCCAACCCTTGACACCAAACAGGCCCGAAACGCGACCCAGTACTACCGGATGTTGCAGTTCCGCACTCAGTGGCTGGCCTGGGCCTTACGGTGCGACTTCAACAACGAGGCAACGCGATCAGAAGGTTGTGCGCCCTGCCCAACCCAGTAGTCCACGCGTTCGAGGTCAATGCGCAGATTCTCTTCATGATCCTTACCAACCGGATTGAAAAAGCCCACGCGCTCGAGATACCGGCCGTCCCGACGATTGCGACTGTCAGTGACCACCAGGTGATAAAAAGGACGTTTCTTCGCGCCAGCGCGCGACAGACGAATACTAACCATTGTTTTTCCGTTAAGAATGCAAAAAAGGCAGAAAATCCCGTGGGATACTGATCCCTCGGCGCCCTGCCCGATCAGGTTGCGCATTGTACCGGTTTCAAACCAAATGTGAAGCCGTTTTCGCGCCGAATAATTCCAGCAATTTCCGTGGCTTAGCGCATTCCCGGAGGCATACCGCCGCCAGGCATGCCGCGCATCATCTTTTTCATGCCTCCACGAGACATTTTGCGCATCATTTTTTCCATCTGGGTGAACTGCTTGAGCAGGCGATTTACGTCCTGAATCTGCAGTCCGGAGCCCGCCGCTATGCGCTTTTTGCGGGAACCGTTGATGATCTTCGGAGTACGCCGCTCCCCCGGGGTCATCGAATTGATGATGGCGACCTGGCGCTTGAGCTGCTTTTCATTGGCGCTGTCCTTGAGGGCAGCCGGGTTGACGTTGCCGGGCATGGGCAACTTTTCGAGCATTGCCGCCATACCACCCATGTTCATCATCTGCTCAAGCTGGTCCCTGAGGTCGGACAGGTCGAAACCACGACCCTTCTTGAGCTTTTTCGCGAGCTTCTCGGTCTTTTCCTTGTTGACCTTGTCCTCGATCTCCTCGACCAGCGATAGCACATCGCCCATGCCGAGAATTCGTGATGCCATGCGGTCAGGATGAAAGGCCTCGAGTGCGTCGACTTTTTCGCCGACGCCGAGGAAGCGGATAGGTTTACCCGTGATCTCGCGAACTGACAGCGCGACGCCGCCTTTAGCATCGCCGTCAGCCTTCGTCAGCACGATTCCGGTCAACGGCAGGCTTTCTCCGAAAGCGGTCGCAGCATTGACCGCATCCTGGCCGGCCATACTGTCAACGACGAACAGGGTCTCGATCGCACCCGATTTCGCGTGCACTTCGGCGACTTCGCTCATCATGTCGTCATCGACATGTAACCGGCCTGCAGTATCGACGATCAGTACGTCGGCGGCAGAGCGACGTGCTTCATCGAGTGCCTTGTCGACAATTGCGGTTGGTTTCTCGTCCACGCTGCTCGCGCAATGCAATGCCCCGACCTCGCCGGCCAGAGTCTCAAGCTGCAGAATTGCGGCCGGGCGGTAGACATCGACACTGACAAGCATGACGCGCTTCTTGTCCTTGTCGATAAGGCGCTTGGCCAATTTGGCTGCGGTCGTGGTCTTACCAGCACCCTGCAATCCCGCGAGCAGGACAACGACAGGCGGCTGGGCTTTGAAACTGATAGGCTCGTGATCGTCGCCGAGCAGGTGCACGAGCTCGGAATGAATGATCTTTACCAGCGCCTGGCCTGGCGTGAGGCTCTTGCTGACTTCCTCGCCAACGGCCTGGTCACGAATGCGCTCGATGAACGTTTTGACAACGGGCAACGCAACGTCGGCCTCGAGCAATGCGAGGCGAACCTGCCGCAGCGTGTCCTTGATATTGCTTTCGGTAATGCGGCCCTTGCCGCTCAGGCTGCGTGCGGCCTCGCTCAGGCGGCCAGTGAGATTCTCAAACATGCGAGGATTCTATTCTAATCAGGGCGATAGGCGACGACATTTATCTGTGTCTCTTCCCTGTCTTCGGAGACCCTCTTGCCGAGTAGCTCGAGCAATCCCAGATCCGCTCGACTCCACCACGTGTACGGCCTCGAAATATTCTCGGGACCCGTTTCGAAGCCGTTGTCCGCCAACAACTGCAAATATTCAGAGTCTGTTTTCTGCGCATGCATAGGGTGCCGGAATAGTAATCTAACGGGTAAGGAATGAATGAATTTTCGACAGGACTCTGCCATCAGGAGTACGCCGCCCGGCTTGAGTACTCGATAGAATTCTCTGACGGCACTGGCTTGGTCGGCAATATGATGGAGCGTCTGGTGGCAAAAGACCATGTCGACGGATTGGTCGGCCAGTTCCATGGCGGTCGCACTGTTCACAAGAACCTGCACTTCACAGTCACAGGCGGTTACTTTGTCGTCAGCCTGTTTTGCCACTTCGGGGTTAATGTCCATACCGATTAATTTCTGCGGCCTGAAGCGCTGATCCAGCATGAGCAGAGAATGGCCATGACCTATGCCAACATCCAGTATCGTCGGATATTGTTCCAGTTTCGGCGTCAATAGCGATTCAAGATCATCCAGCGCGATCTTTAGCACGCGATTTACCCAGGTATCCGTATTAAGAAACCACTCGCCAAACCTGGTTTCTCTTACCCACGATTTGCGGGCCGGCTGTTCAACTTCGAGTGTCATTTCGAATGCTCAGTCCCGTTGAGCGAATTCCCAACGAGGCAATACTAATTGCAAATGCCTGATTTGTCTTGGCTGAGCTAAACGGTAAGGATCGTACCCCGGGACAGCATCTTGATGTTCTTCCCTGGGGCCGCTTCGATAACCTGATCGAGGATGCGATCTTCCTCGCCGGGCTTCATACCCGTCAACCAGATTTCAGGCTCGTGGTGCAACCGTTCGAGATCCTTGGCGAGAGTACTGGGGCAATAGTGACCCGCGTCGTTGGCAAGGCGCTCCATCTCGTCGGGAAACGACACTTCAATGACAAGCACCCTCAGATCGTTGCAAGCATTTAGTACCGGCCACAAGGTCTCATTGGTTTTCGTGTCGCCGCTAACCGCAAAGACACCGCCGGAGTTTTGCACCGTGTAGCCGAGGGTCGGGACCGTGTGCATTACGTCGACAGCATAGAAATTGCGGTGGTTGATCGTCACCGTGTCACCAGGGCTGCAAACCTGGTAACGCAACATCGGATTTCCGGCGGTCGGCAACTTCGCGAAGTCCGGCCAGATCACTCCATTGAAAACGTGGTTCTGCAGCGCACGTAGTGTTTCCTCACGCGCGTACACCGTCAGCGGCTTGGTGAAGTTCTCGTCGAAAACACTGTCCGCCAACATCGGCAAACCGGCGATGTGGTCCAGATGTGCGTGCGTCAGGAATACATGCCGAATCGAATCGATCTCCTCGAGCTCGAGATCGCCAATACCGGTGCCGGCATCGATCAATACGTCGTCATCGACCAACATCGCTGATGTACGCGAGCCGGCGCCGATACCGCCACTACAACCGAGAATTCGAATACGCATGATGTTGGGGTTCTATTGAACTCCGCCCTGTGGGAAGATCCGTTCAGAGAAACGTTAGGTTAAGCACCGGTCGGTTTCTGTGTTTCAAATCACAATTCTTTTGCTGTACCTGTTGGCAGCCATCGCCTTCGCGATGTCTCGGTTGCCGAGGTTTGCCAGGCAGTCGCGCGTCCTTTTGGCCATGGCAACCGGGTTTTCGATCGCGGGAATCTTGCTGCACGGCCAGGGCCTCTATGTAGAAATCAACCGTGCCAGCGGGCTCAGCGTATCGCTGGCAGGTGCTGTTTCGCTCATTGGCCTGCAACTCGCTGTCATTGGCTTGCTCGGTGCGCTGGAGCCCAACCTGCGCGGCATGGCTGCCGGTCTGCTGCTGCTGGCCGCCGTCGCGACTATTCCGATGGATATGCATCCCGGTGTACCGGTCACATTGAATCTCTCGTGGCAGCTGCAGGCCCACATTCTCATAGCGATGTTTGCTTACGGCCTGTTGACAGCCGGCGCTATTGTCGCTGTATACGCGCTGATTCAGGACCGCCGCCTCAAAGCGGGCAAGCTATCCTCTGGCAACCAGCTGTTTGCTCCGCTGGAAATGACCGAGAAGATGCTCTTCAGCGTCACAGCTGCAGGCTTCTCGGTATTGTTATTGGCCGTTCTGTCCGGTTTCGCCTTTGTCGAGAACCTGTTTGCTCAGCACCTCGCACACAAGACCGCGTTTTCACTGCTCGCACTCCTGCTGTTCGGCATTCTTGTCGCCGGAAGGATGTTTGCCGGTTGGCGCGGGAAACGGGCTGTCTACCTCTACTTATGGGGATTCGTATTTCTTTGCCTGGCCTATTTTGGAGCGCGATTCGTGCTTGAAGAGCTCCTCAATCGGAGCTGGGGCTGAGACGTGCATTCTTGACAGCCCGATGGCGTCCTGCTGAAGTGAGCAGGTGCACAGTTTTCAGGAGGTGGCCTTTCTTTGGGCGATGACGTTCCGCTAGGTGCCCTTATAGGGTTACTCGTCACATTACTCGTACTTTCCGCCTTTTTTTCGGGCTCGGAAACGGCGTTAATGAGCCTGAATCGCTACCAGTTGCGCCATAAAGCGCGCGAAGGCCATCGCGGCGCGATTCTTGCCGAAAAACTGCTCAAGCGACCCGATCGCCTGATCGGCCTGATACTGCTCGGCAATAATCTCGCGAACTTTTCCATGGTCGCCGTCGTGACCTTGTTGGCGGTACAAGTCGGTGGCGAACCGGCCGTCGCAATCGCAACCGGACTACTTACGCTCATCGTCCTGATTTTCGCCGAGGCTGCACCGAAAACGCTTGCCGCCATGCACCCTGAGCGTCTCGCTTTTCCTGCCGCGATCATTTACTACCCACTGCTCAAGATAACCTACCCGATTGTCTGGCTGACCAATATCACCTCGAACGGCGTGTTGTTTCTGCTCGGCGTGCGCGGTAGCGACAGTCAACTGCATTCGCTGTCCCAGGAAGAGTTGCGCACCATTGTTCACGAGGCAGGCGGCCGCATTTCGAATCGATACCGTCAGATGTTGATCAGCATTCTCGACCTCGAGAAGGTCACGGTTGACGATGTAATGGTGCCGCACAACGAGATTGTAGGCATCGATCTCGACAATGACATCGGGGACATCGAACGCATCGTCGAGGAAAGTGACCACACTCGGCTCCCCGTGTACCGCGACAACATCGACCAGGTTATTGGCATTCTGCATATGCGCCGGCTCGCAACACTCGCCCAGCGTTCCTTCGACCAGGATGCCCTGGTCGAACTCCTCGATGAGCCCTACTTCGTTCCCGAAGGAACACCGCTGAGCACGCAACTCGTACAATTTCAGCGGCGACGCAAGCGTATTGCCCTGGTGGTTGATGAATACGGCGATATCCAGGGCATCGTGACGCTCGAGGATATTCTCGAGGAGATTGTCGGTGAATTCACGACGGACCCGGGTGACAACGACGACGACGTCATAAAAGATGGTGCCAATACCTGGCTTGTCGATGGTACGGCCAACATCCGTGAACTCAATCGATCACAAGACTGGGAGCTGCCGACGGACGGGCCGAAAACCATCAATGGGCTGATTCTGGAATTGCTGGAGACGATTCCGAAACCGCGGACCTGCCTGAAGATCAATGGCTATCCAATCGAGATCATCGAATCCGACGATACTCGTATTCGCACCGTGCGCGTAGGACGGCGCAGCGACGAGAGCGCGCCAAGCGACGCTTAGAAAGCCTCGTCGAGCGCATCGCGGACGCGCTTGATGCCTGTGACCTCAATACCCTTTGGCAATTTCCTGGGCATATTTGCATGCGGCACAAGTGCGCGTGTGAACCCCTGTTTGGCAGCCGCCAGGATGCGTTCCTCACCAAAGCGAACAGGTCGGATTTCACCGGCCAGGCCGATCTCGCCAAAGCTCACGAGGCGCTCAGTGCAGGCCTTGTCCCTGAAACTGGACACGATCGCGAGTAAAGCGGGCAAATCGACGGCTGGTTCACTGATGCGTAATCCACCGACAACATTCACGAAGACATCCTCAGGACCAACAGCGAGACCTCCGTGGCGTTGCAGAACGGCCAGCAACAGTGCGAGTCGATTCTGATCAATGCCGGTCGCAAGGCGCTTGGGGTGCGTTGTCGAGCCATCCGCGACCAGCGCCTGGATCTCCACTAACAAGGGTCTGCTGCCTTCCCATGCCACCGTCACGACACTGCCTGGCTCGGCGAGGGAGTCACGCGACAAAAAGATTGCAGACGGGTTGCTGACCTGCCGAAAACCAGTCTCGGTCATGGCAAACACGCCCATTTCACCGCTCGCGCCGAAGCGATTCTTGACCGAGCGAATCAGCGTGTAGCGGCTGGCCGGGTCACTCTCAAAATAAAGCACGGTATCCACCATGTGCTCGACAACCCGTGGCCCCGCAATCGCGCCCTCCTTCGTCACATGCCCAATGATGAAGACAGCCACTTCGTTTTGCTTCGCGTACTGTACGACGCGACCGACGCACTGGCGTAGTTGCGCGACCGAACCCGGTGCGGACGGCAGGTCAGAACTCGACATTGTCTGGACGGAATCGATGATCAGTACTTTTGCTGAGCAGGCAGTAGCCTGCTCGAGCACATTCTCAAGCGAGGTGTCGGCCAGTAACTTGAGATCGGATGTTGCCAGGCCGAGCCGTTGCCCACGCTGCCCGATTTGCCGCAGCGATTCCTCGCCTGTCGCGTAAAGAACCGCAGCACCTGCAGCAAGGCTGGACGACACTTGCTGTAGCAACGTTGACTTACCAACGCCGGGGTCACCGCCGAGCAGGATGACGGCTCCTGGCACCAGTCCGCCGCCGAGCACCCTGTCGAATTCGGCAAACCCGGTTTCATGGCGCTCCGCAAAGTCGTCCGGCAGTGCGTCAAGGCTTGCCGCAGTGATCCCGGCCTCGCGAGAAGGCCGGGATGCCGCAATGCGGGTCTGTGTAAGCGTGTTCCATACCAGGCAGTCGGGACACTGACCGGCCCATTTGACGCTGTGTGCGCCGCACTCCGTACAGACGTACGCCGTTTTTGCCTTAGCCATGGATAACCGTTTGTTTTATATACATTTACTAGATATTTCGCTGGCAGCGACGGCGGCATTTCGGACCTGCGTCACATAGCGAGTGTCTTGCAGCCCAATGATAGCACCGCTTCGGGCGGCGTTTATTACATAAAAATGCCAACCCTATCTCATAACGCAGCCCTGCCTTTTCCTATACTTTCGCCCTCGCAAGGGAATTTATTAGCGTTGAAATCGCAACAAAAACAAAAGCGTAACCGACTTATCGCGCTGAGCTTCGTCAGCGTGCTGCTGCTGCTCGTCTACGGGCCGATGGCACAGTGGTTTATCGCCGCCGACCGCGTCCTTTATGACCAGCTGGCCTCGCACCTGCCAAACAAGCCGCTGGACAGCGCATTGATTGTCAGTGTTGATCCATCGAGGAGCACTGCGACTGATGTAAGTGCCACCTATGGCCGCATCATCGAAGTCCTTAGTCTCGCCGGCGTACGGCGAATCGTAATGACACAGCCGCCGGAAATTCCCGACGACGAAGATCTGCCAGGCTGGGCTGCCGCCATGAATTCGTCAGTCCCGGTCTACACGCCAACCCGCCATCGTCTTGCCAACCTCGCGACACGTGATGGTTTCATCAATGTGTTGATAGATGGGGACGGCATCCTGCGACGAGCATCGTTGTGGCAGCTTAACGACGGAGTCATGTCACCGTCCCTGCCACTCGCCGTGGCATTTGATAGCGAAGATTCGGCCACACATCACCGCCTGTCCAGCGCCGAGGATGCGATCTTCCATTCCAACTACGCGGAACTGCCGCGCGTTGAGGTCGACGATTTGTTGAACCCGGATACGGACAGATCTTCATTGCGCGGCGCAACTGTATTTCTTGACTCTTCACCTGCGCTTGTCGGAGCAGTCGCCCTGCTGCCGTCGGGCCAGTTCGTTACCCAATCTGAAATTGCAGCAACCCTACTCGCCGATATCGAGCAGGACAGAACGATCATTGCGCCTTCCTGGGTAGCCGCGATGGAGTGGCTGGCGCCTGCCCTGCTTGCGATTGTCGCTGTCCTGTTCATGCCGGATCGTTCTCGAAAGGACATCGCCGTGCTGGCCGGCGTGGCAATCGTCATACTCTTGCTGCTCGAGACCCTGCTCCTGTATGTCCTTCACGTTCGCATGGACCTGGGGCGACCGATCATAATTTTCGCAGGCGTGGCGATATTGAGCATCTGGCTTGTTGGAGACAAGAGAAAAGAGGTTACGGACGCGTTCAAGAAAGGTAACGACTTTCTCGCAGCAGGTCGGCTTGAGCCGGCATTTGCCGAATTCCGTCGCTGCCCACCAACCGAAACTGTTGCGACGGTCATGTACAAACTGTCCCTCGCCTTCGAAGAGCAAGCCAAGCCTGAGCGCGCCGAAGCCGTGTTGGAGTGGATGAAGCGTACCCAGGGTACGCCGGCATCCAGTAATCCGGGTAAGCAGGAAGCCACAACCGGTCCGCAACGCCTGGGGCGCTACGTTATCGAAAAACGCATCGGCCGCGGTGCGATGGGCGCTGTGTACCTTGCCAAGGACCCGCGCATCAATCGACCGGTGGCACTGAAAGTCATCCCAATCGAGAAGGAGTTCGAGGACGAAGAACTCAAGGAAGCCAGATTGCGCTTCTACCGCGAAGCCGAGTCTGCGGGCCGACTTGCACATCCAAATATCATCACCGTATTTGACGCGGGCGAGGACAAGGGCCTCGCTTACATCGCCATGGAATACGTACCTGGCATCCCGCTCAAGAAGTTTACCGATCCAAAAAAGTTACTGGCGCCCAAGCGTGCGCTGGAGCTGTGCGCATCGACCGCCGAAGCCCTCGACTACGCGCACAATCAGGGTGTCATCCACCGCGACATCAAGCCCGCAAACCTGATGTACAACCCGAAGGAAGGGTCACTGAAGATCACCGACTTCGGCGTCGCTCGCATGACCGACAACAACAGCACAAAAACCGGCATTGTCCTGGGCACACCGATGTACATGTCCCCGGAACAGCTAAATGCCGATGACCTCACGGGCCACTCGGACTTGTTTTCGCTTGGTGTTACCCTGTACGAACTTTTGGCAGGAGAGGTGCCTTTCCAGGCGACGAATATCGCAGTGCTAATGACCAAGATAACGACGGAAGATCCGTCGCCCATCTCAAAACGGCGTGCTGGCATTCCGCCCAGCGTAGATACGGTCCTGGCCAAAGCCCTGGCCAAACGACCGCAGGACCGGTTTTCGTGTGGCGCCGAAATGGCGATCGCCTTGCGTAACTGCGCCCGATATTCATAGTACGGAATAAGAAGACTGGATACGCATAGATGAACCTCCACGGGAAAATAGACTTCGCCGAAATGACGGATACCGGGCGTGTTCGTGATCACAACGAAGATGCCATCGGGTCCGATCCCGAAATCGGTCTGATGGTGCTTGCGGACGGCATGGGCGGTTACAACGCCGGTGAAGTCGCCAGTGGCATCGCCGTACAAATCGTCTCGGAGTTGGCCATCGAGGGCGCAGCCCGTGAAAATCGTGACGAGATCGACCCACATAGCGGCTTGATGCGCCAGTCAATCGTACTCAGGGATGCGGTGTATCGCGCCAACAAAATTATCTTCCAGACCGCTCAAAGTCAGACGCATTGCGAAGGCATGGGAACGACGATTGTCGCGTGCATGTTCTACGACAACAAGGTCTCGGTTGCCCACGTCGGCGACTCGCGCGCCTACCGCCTGCGCAGCGGCGCTTTCGAGCAGCTCACACTCGACCATTCATTGTTGCAGGAGCTGGTCGACCGTGGCTTCTATTCCGCTGAAGAGGCGCAGCGCTCGACCAACCGCAACTATGTGACCCGCGCGCTGGGTGTGGAGCCGACCGTTGAGGTCGAAGTCCACGAATACGAGGTGCTTCCGGACGACATCTATTTGTTGTGCTCTGACGGTCTGCCCGACATGGTTGAAGATGAAGATATTCACTTAACTATCAGCACTTTTAATGCTAGTCTTGATATCGTTGGTAAGCAATTGATTGAATTAGCAAATGACAACGGCGGGCGCGACAATGTGTCGGTGCAGTTAGCCCAGGTCATCACGCCATTCGCGGCGAAGAAGGGTCTCTTCGTTAAGCTAGCCAACTTGTTCCGCACGTAAGGGTGCAGGGTTCAGGAGATTGTCAGATGCACGAGCGAATCGGCTGCTATGCAGTCAGCCCGTGCTAATGTCGATTGATTCCCTGATTTTTGTTTGGTCTCACTGAGAACGGTGACATGGCACGGTTAATTCTTAGTCTGGACAACCAGGTTCTGGCTGAATACAACATGACGAAAGAGCGCTACACGGTTGGGCGCCTTCCGGACAATGATGTTCGCATCGACAATCCTGCTGTCAGTGGCCACCACTCCCTGATCATCAATATTCTCAATGACTCGTTCCTCGAGGACTTGAACAGCACCAATGGCACCTATGTCAACGGCAAGCTGATTAAGAAACACGCTTTGCAGCATGGTGACGTCATCACGATCGGGCATCATCAATTGCGTTTTGCTGATCAGCAAACGAATGACACCGAGCAAGACGAATTCGAAAAGACCATGGTTATTCCAGCTGGCCAGCAGAATGCCGACCAGCTCGCCAAAGCCGAACAGAAGGCAGAGGAAGCCGCGGCGGCCGTAAGCGACGCCGAAGCCGGTGTTCGCCTTGATCCGGAAGAAGCCTCAGCGCTTAAAGATGAGCCGGAAGCCAAGCCACTTGGCGAATCCGTTTCAGCAGAGCCCGCTTCACATTCTGAGACGCATGCCGGTATAGATCCAAGTTCGGCGCCAAACGCGCTGCCCCTCGCCAAATTGCAGGTTCTAAGCGGTGCATTTGCAGGCCGCGAACTCGAGCTCACCAAGGCACTGACGACGCTTGGACGCCCAGGCGTTCAGGTTGCGGCCATCACGCGGCGTGCCGAAGGCTATTACATCGTGCACGTGGAATCCGGGACGGAAGGCGACTTCCCGCTCGTCAACGGGCAACCGATCGGTGCGCAGGCCAGGAAGCTGACCGACAACGATGTGGTTCAGCTCGCAGGCGTCAAGATGGGGTTCTTTCTCAGCTAATTTGTCCGGGGTCAGAGCCCAAGGGCTCTGACCCCTAATTCAATCAATGATTTTCGAATTCTCGCGGTGCATGATGCCGCAGACAAGCTCATACGGTATCGCATCCGCCCAGGGGGCGACCTCCTCGACAGGCATTCCTTCTCCCCACAAGGTGGCGACATCGCCTACCTGATCGCCGGCGTTATCGCCCAGATCCACAGCAATCATGTCCATTGAAACGTTGCCGATCATTGGAACACGCCGTCCATTGAGCAGCACCGGTGTGCCGGTGCGAAAATGCCGTGTATAACCGTCGCCATAGCCGGCCGAGATAATGCCCATGGTGCTTGCCGCCTGCGCCTGGTAGCGCCCGTGGTAGCCAACGCGCGCTCCTTCGGACAACGGCTTGGTCGCAATTAGTCGAGCCTCAAACTGCATCACGGGTGTGAGCTCAAGGTCATGTCCGGTTTTCCCTTCGAAGGGAGATATTCCGTAGAGCGCCAATCCTGGACGTATCCAGTGGTCGCCTTTGAAACCAAGACTCTCATGCGCGTCCGCGACTTGCGGCCAGCCCATCGTTGCCGGCGTATTCGCAACACTGACCGCGCCGTCAAAGCCCTCGACAATATCGCGAAAGCGATGCAACTGATCTTTGGTAATCGGGTTATCGAGTTCGTCGGCGCTGGCCAGGTGCGACATGACTCGAAGTTCCGATACTGTGGAACAAGACCGCAATCTCGCGATTAGCGTCTCTGCGGCGTCCGGAGAAAATCCAAGCCGGTTCATGCCGGTATCAAACTTGAGCCATACAACGGTCGATCCGGCACCCGACGCCTCAAGCAGATCGACCTGCTCCATGCAATGCACAACGATCTGGAAGCCACGCTCCAGCGCCTCGCCAAGCTCCGCCGCTGTCAATGCGCCAGCCAACAGAACCAGTGGTTTGTCGATACCGTGGTCGTGCAGTGTCACGGCCTCAGGCAACCGCGCTACGGCAAAGGCGTCGACATCATCGAGCGTTTCCGCGACAGCTTTCATACCGTGGCCGTAGGCATTGGCCTTGATGACCGCCATGATTTTCGCGCCTGGTGCGGCGCGTCGAATAACATTGAGGTTCCGTTTGAGCGCGCCGAGCCGAATCAACGCCCGTGCTCCAAACGTCACGGATATCCCTCTTCCGCGTATGAGTCAGGCACCCAATTCTCAAACTTCGTATAACGTCCGACAAAGGTCAGCGGGAAGTCGCCGATCGGCCCGTTACGTTGCTTGGCGACCGCTATGTCAGCGATGCCCTTGCGCGGCGTGTCCTGGTTGTACACTTCTTCGCGGTAGATGAAGATGATCAGATCCGCATCCTGTTCAATAGCTCCCGACTCGCGCAGGTCCGACATGACCGGTCGCTTGTCCGTGCGCTGCTCGACGCTTCGATTGAGCTGCGAGAGTGCTATCACCGGAACCATTAATTCTTTCGCCAATGCCTTCAGCGATCGCGATATCTCGGAAATTTCGGTCGCACGATTTTCCTTGTTGCCCGGCACCGCCATAAGCTGCAGGTAATCAATGACGATCAGTCCCAGCCCATGTTCACGCTGCAGTCGTCGCGCACGGGCGCGGATCTCGGTTGGCGACAGGCTCGGCGTGTCGTCGATAAAGATAGGTGCCTCGGACATCAACTGCACGGCCGTGTTGATACGTGACCAGTCTTCGTCCGGAAACTTGCCGGTTCGCAAGTGTGTCTGGTCGACGCGGCCCAGCGACGAAATCATGCGAAACGCCAGTTGTTGTGACGGCATTTCCATCGAAAAAATAGCGGTCGGTACTTTCGCGCCAATGGCAGCGTTCTCGGCAATATTGACTGCGAGAGTCGTCTTGCCCATCGAAGGACGACCAGCAACGATGATCAGATCGCCGCCCTGTAGCCCGGCTGTGAGCTTGTCGAATTCGTTATAACCGGTCGAGATGCCAGTGATATCACCGTCGGACTGGTGCAATACATCAATACGATCGACGGCTTCGGGGAGTATGTGCTTGAGCGCCTTGAATCCCGAGCGTCCACGCGAGCCGGATTCTGCAATTTCGAATACGAGCCGCTCTGCTTCGTCGACAATTTCAGATGCGCTGCGGCCGTCCGTCGAGAACGCGGCACCGCTGATTTCATTGCCTGCCGTTATCAGGGAGCGCAACATCGAACGCTCACGCAGGATCTTCGCGTAAGAGCGGGCATTGGCTGCGCCGGGTGTTTCGTTGGCAAGGGACGCCAGGTATTCGAGGCCGCCGGCGGTTTCGAGCTCGCTGCGATTATCGAGGCACTCGGACACCGTGACGACATCACAGGGGTTGGCGTCTTCGGCCAGGCTTGCGATGGCCGAGAAGATCAGCCGGTGGTCCTTGCGGTAGAAATCCGCCTCCGTAATGACGTCGGCGATCTTGTCCCAGGACTGATGGTCGAGCATGAGTCCGCCAAGCAACGACTGCTCGGCCTCGATCGAATGCGGAGGCACCTTGAGGCGCTGCTCTGCACCTCCGGTCGTCACTCCGTCATCCAATGCTCGCACCATTTCGGGCTTTCTCCGGCCAGATTCCTCGTGCCATTAAGGTAACACAGCACAAAGTGCCGTGGGCCGCGGCTTACTCCGCGGGGACGACGCGAACAACCACTTCGGCGTCGACTTCAGAATGCAGATGCACGCCGATCGGAAACTCACCAGCCTCCTGGATCGGACCTTCGGGCATGCGAATTTCACTACGCTCGACCGATACCTGGATTTTCTCGAAAGCGTCGATAATGTCGACCGGCCCAACCGACCCGAAAAGCTTGTCTTCACTGCCAACGTTGGCACTGATTACGAGCTCGGCGCCGTTGATCGCCTCGAAGCGTGCTTTGGCCGCGTTCAGATCTCCTGCGGCAGCTTTTTCGAGCTCGGCACGCCGCGCTTCGATCGCTTTCATGTTTGCAGGCGTCGCCAAGGCTGCCTTGCCGTGCGGAATCAGGAAATTCCGACCGTAACCGGGCTTTACCTTGACCATGTCGCCAATGTTGCCGAGATTCTCGACGTTGTCCAAAAGAATTACGTTCATTGTCTGTCCCTTACTCTTCGTTTGCTGCGACGACGCGGCGACGATATCGAAACCACGTGTCCGTATAACCTACAACTGCCAGCGCCATAATCAAAAACACGTGCAAAAATGGCATCAGCACATACACCATGATCACCACAAAAAGTGGCAGTTCACCGTCGACGAACATCCAGTGTACGACGGCCAGTCCCTGTAACCAGAAGACTGCACATAAAACGATCGCGAGACTCTGCATCCACGCCATGCCGGTTGCAAATGCCAGCAGTGACACGATGGCCACCATCAACGCAATCACGCGTCCAAAATTCAAATCACAAAACCGGCCGTATCTGCCGGTTTCACCGGGCGCCGCTTCCGCGTAGCGATACCCGAACAACAAGTACAACGTATACATCGTCCAGCTTGAGACGACGAGCGACACCGTCAGCAAATGCGCCACCAGTGCTGGCTCGGCCTCTATCAGCTGAGCCTGTTCGTGGAGTGCGCTTGCATTTGCCCAATCCACCATCAGCGC
>Ga0255051_10000229_pt1 | contig 21150 bp, 21 predicted proteins | sample JV7_2_9_MG_FD_181719 | JGI IMG/M metagenome (GOLD analysis project Ga0255051, IMG submission 181719) | Seawater microbial communities from Jervis Inlet, British Columbia, Canada - JV7_2_9 | ecosystem: Environmental > Aquatic > Marine > Inlet | place: Canada: British Columbia | collected 2016-10-06
GCATGCCGCCGACGGTAGCCATCCAGTCGGCGACGAGCGTGGCCGCGAAGTTTTTACGCATCGATAACACGCATGGCACTCTGAAGGCAGGAAAGCAGGCAGATATCGTTGCCGTGCCCGGCAATCCGCTGGACGACATTACGGCAATGGAACGGGTGAGTTTCGTGATGAAGGCGGGCGAGATTTACAGAAACGACTGATTACACGACCGGGCTCCACAGTTATTCCCAATTCAGCGACCGGTGGTTGCGGACATCTTGATGCCTTGTTGTGCGGACCAACAGTTCGCTATTCGCTGCCTATGGATGTTCAGTATTTCCGTCAGTGTTTTGCCAGCAGGCTTTGGTAACTTCCCATCCATTCAATTGCGAGCCGGTCCGCTTCGGCAATCTCTTCCGCTGACATTAACTCGGCGAGGTTATCGCGACTGGTTGTCGCATCATCGTCGCCCAGTTTGGCTGCGATGTTGAACCACTGGTGCCCCTGTACCTTGTCTTGGGCGACCCCGAAGCCACCCGCGTACATTCTGCCAACATTGATTTGAGCGGGGCGGCCGTCCCGGCCCTTTTTGCTAAGGGGAGCCACCACCAAGAGAAAGACCGGGGTCTGAGGCAGCCGCTGCTATTACTCCCACGACCACTACGATTCCGGCAATTAAGCTCCAAGTTTTGGCGTGGCTGAATTGACTTACTTGAACTTGCCGAATGTCGGAATAGGCAACAAAAACTCCGTTTCCACTAATTCCTTCATCGGAAACGGCATTTACTTTGAAGCTGACTTCGGTAAGGTCATTTCGAACGATTTCGATTTTGTCCCCCACCTCTATTTGACTTGCAAGTGACTGGGCATCGGTCGCGGGCAGGGACCGCATTGTGGTGCATCCAGCAGTAAACGCGATCAGAACCAGATATATGACGAACTTGTTGACTGTTAAGAGTCTAGTCATTTCAGCTCTCCTGTGGATTGACGGTCGGCGATCTTGGGGTCCTTCGAGGGGCATTCCGTGGCTTCTCGGAGGAAGCGAGGACCCGTGGCTTTCCGTCCCCGTCTTTAGGTGGGTTTGGCGTTATCGGATGTGACAACGATTTATGTGGGAGTGACCGAATCGCGTCAATTCGGGGATGTACCTAGAAGGTCCGCTTTGGGTCGTTAGCGGTCATTACGACCAATACTAGCCTAATGTCCGGTTTCGGGTGGAAAGCGGCCGTTCAGCCAGGGATTTTCGGGCACTAGGGCGGCAATGTCCGCTTTTCCCAAAAGCGGACGTTCAGACGCCGCGAAATACACTGAAATGAGGGTCCGCTAACGGCCAGTACCAGCCCTTTATTTCAGGCGACTAGGAACGGTTGATTTCATATACTCACTGAAGTTGTCAAGAGAATCGCAAATGATAAGAACTCTCGAAAAAAACGCCGCCTCGACAGAAATTCTGCAAGCACTGAACAAGGATGGCGGAGTTATTGTTGTCAACCTGGTCAGCGATGATGTCGTGGATCAGGTATCGAAAGAGCTAAGGCCGCATTACGATGCGCGCGGTACCGAGCATCAGGATGACTTTAACGGATACACAACGCTCAGACTTTATGCGGTGCCAACGCTATCGAGGACATCGTTGGATTTGATTGCCCATCCGCGTGTACTGGAAGTTGCGGGCGCAGTCTTGCATCAACATTGCGACAATTTTCAGTTGGGCAGCACTACCGCAATTGAAATTCACCCGGGAGAGAAGAATCAGGTGTTGCATCGTGATGGCGATATCTATCCTATTAAAATTCCAGACGTAGAGTTTCAGGTAAGCGCGATGTGGGCGCTGAACGAATATACAGAGGAAAATGGCGCGACACGGGTGGTGCCAGGTAGCCATGAATTACGTAACATCAACGATGTCACAGAAGATGACGTCGTCCAGGCTGCGATGCCAAAGGGATCAGTGCTCTTCTACATGGGTTCAACCATTCATGGTGGAGGTGCCAACAAGAGTGATTCACCACGCAACGGTTTGATCAGTACCTATAGTCTAGGCTGGCTGAGGCAAGAGGATAATCAGTATTTGTGTATACCGCGTGACACGGCCGACAGCTTTCCAGAGCACGTACGCCGTCTATTGGGTTATCAAACCCATGGCCAAAGTCTTGGAACTTATCCCGGTGATCCTGATGGCCTTTGGTTAGAGTGATGCTCGACGCTTGTCTGGCCGCCTAGAATGCGAAGTGACCTTTGCAAGTGAGCGTCCGCTTTGGGTCGTTAGCGGCCCCTTTGACCGATTTTAGCTGAATGTCCGCTTTTGGGGGTAAAGCGGTCATTCGTCAGGCCGATTTCTGACGCTCAACCGCTAATGTCCGCTTTTCTCCAAAGCGGACGTTCAGAAGGGTGTAATTAGCCCAAATTGAAGGTCCGCTTTCGGCCAATAGCGGCCATAAATACGACCTCCATGTGCCATTGTTAGTCACTCGGCGGTGGCGCCGCATTCCACATGTCTATGACGTTCCTCCACTGGCCATCTGGGTCTTTACGCCAAACGGTGACGACCTTTCCGTGAGTTACGATCTTGTTTCCGTCTTCGCCGTCGAGTTCAATGACGTTTCGCTCGATCATATATGCCATGTCGCCGCTTTTGGAGATATGGGCACTCTGAGGCTCCCATCTTATTTTGAAGCCAGGGATTTTGGCGGCGCCTGTAACGTATTCCCGTATCGCGCCTTTACCAGACAGAACGGGTAGATCCGGCGGCAACATCACCGCATCTTCTGCCCAAAAGTCCATTCCCGCCTCTAAGTCTCCTGAGGCTATCAGTTCAGACCATTGTCGGCTTAGCTGCATTAGTGCCCGAGCTTCTGCTTCTTTGTCGATTGTCGATCCCACGACCAACTCCCGAGTAATCCGAGTATAAGTACGATTCTAGACGAGGGAGAGCACTAAGGCCGCTTTGGGTCGTTAGCGGCCCTTAAGGGGCCTACCATCCCAGCGACCGCTGTTGAGTGTAAAGCGGACAGCGGTCTCGACTCAATCTGACAGAGCCCATCAGATCAAGTATTGATTATCACAGCTGATGTGCCGCTAACTTTCTCTTTCGAGGTTTTCGACGCCGTACCTGAGAAGAGTCTTCAGTGTTATCGAATCGAGCGTTGCACGATTCAGGCCGTCGATTTCACCCATTACGCTGTCCAGGCCGCGAATCACGATCGCTGCGTTACCTGTCAGATCGTCCGGCGTGTCAATTTCTGATTCGAGCGATTCGAATTCATGGATGACGGCCCACAGCGTCGTCCGTCGCAGATTACCGGCGAATCGATAACCACCGCCAACCCCTCTGACCGATTCGATAAGCCCGCTACGCACCAGCGTGCGCAATACTTTTGCCAGGTGGTGAATTGAAATGCCGTAACTTTCGGCGATATCGGCAGTAGAAAATTGTTTTCCTGGCTCGCTGGCCAGATGCAATACCGCATAAAGTGCATAGCGGCTGGCTTTCTGCAGTTTCATTCCAGCCGCCTTTCGAGTTCGATGTAGGGCCCAGCAGCGAGACCCTCACCACGAAAGAACGACAAATTCACTTTATCGTTGCCGAGCACCATCGTACGAATTGTTGTTACGCCATCTTTTTTCATTGCTGTGCATAAAGCCTCGAACAACAGCGTCCCAATGCCCTGTTCCCGCAAATCGGGCGTCACGCTCAGGGCGAGCACCCAGCCACAGGGTGGGGAGCCGAATTCCCAGGCGCGAATCTCGCCGACGATGAAACCGGCGAGCTGATCGTCTCCTGTTTTGGCCACGAGGAAGTAGCGCTTCAAGCGCTGATTCGCCCCGGCGAAGTGCTCGAATACATCCGTCCAATAGTCGGCCTTTTCGGTGCCGGTTATCTCGGCATCGAGGGCCACGACGGCATCGATATCGGCCGCTTCCGCCACATGAACGTCGATCTCGGGTCTATTCGTCTTCAATTTCCAACCTGTCTGTCGTTAGCTGCAGGCCGGCCAATCCTAACACCGCAGCCGGCCCGCGCCATTTGACGCTAAAGACGTAATTCGGTACTATTATACCACTTTAAGCAGGAATATCCGATCATGGCTTTGGAAGAGATTGTCCAACGCTGCCAGGATCTTTATGACGATCTGGATTTCGAGGCAGTCCGGCGATGGAAGGAGGCCGGTGAGAATCGCAAGGCCATCGGTCATATGCCGGTCTATGTGCCACGGGAGTTGATCCACGCGGCCGGTATGTTGCCGGTTGGCATTCTGGGCGGCGGCGATCAGCTCGACGTGATACATGGAGATGCCTACTACCAGAGCTACATCTGTCGAATTCCGAGATCCACGATCGAATTGGCTGTTACCAATAAACTCGATTGTCTCGACGGAATGCTTTTTCCGAGCACCTGCGACGTTATTCGCAATCTCTCCGGTATGTGGCAGCTCAAGTTCCAGGACAAGCTCATACGCTATTTCGACGTGCCACAGAATTTCGACCTGGATGTTGGCGGCGTCTTTTATACAAGAGAGTTGCAAAGTTTGCGCGATTCGCTCGCGGAACTCGCCGGTCGCGAAATAAGTGACGACGACATCCGGGCATCGATCGATCTGTACAACAAGAATCGCCAGGCGATCGCCGAACTCTATGCGTACCGATCCGCAGAACCGTGGCAGGCGCCGACCCCGGAGGTCTATCTTCTGATGAGGGCAGGCATGAACCTTCCTGTGGAAGAGCACACTCGACTCATTCACGACTACCTGCGGGCAGCGAAAGAGGTTGATCGTCCTGTCAGGGACAATTGCCGTATCGTGATCAATGGCCTGTTCTGCGAACAACCGCCATTGGGACTCTTGAAGTCCATCGAACTGGCTGGCTGCTACGTGGTCGACGACGATTTCATGCTCGTGGCACGCTGGCTATTACACGATGTGCCGCTGGACGGTGATCCAATCAAAAGGCTGAGCGACGCGTTCATTACCTATTCTTCAGAAACTTCCTGCAAATATGTGCCGGACAAGAAACTGAAGGGCAAATTCCTGATCGACTCGGTACGCAGGAACGCGGCAGAGGGGGTCATCTTTGCAAGCCCCAGTTTCTGCGATCCGGCACTCCTCGACAGGCCCATGCTGCAGAGTGCCCTGGCCGCCCAGGGTATCCCGTACACAGCATTCAAGTTCGCCGAGAATTCGGGACAAATGCAACCCATTCGTGAGCAGGCGGGAACGTTTGCGGATTCGATCAAGTTATGGAGTGCCGCATGAATACCTCCGTGAAGCAACAGCCGGACGTACAGAAAGAGGAATCGATGGTTCTACAGAAGGCGATGATCAGCGCGAATTTCGACGCACTGGCAACGGCTCACGAGGATGGTAAGAAGATCTCTTCTACTTTTGTGCCAGGGAATCTCAATGAGCTTCTGATGTGCTTCGACTTCGTCCGCAATCTTCCCGAGATCAATGCCTTGCAGGCTGCCATGAGAAAAAAAAGCGGCGCCTACATCATGGAAGCGGAACGCTCAGGTCAATCCGAGGATGTCTGCACCTACGTCAAGAGCGACCTTGGCATGATGGCGAAGGGACAGGTTGGGCCGACCGGCAGGCCGTTGCCGACACCGGATTTATTGCTGCTCTCATATACAGGGTGTTTCACGTTCATGAAGTGGTTCGAACTCGTGCGTGATCAATACGACTGCGAAACTGCAATGCTGCATGTGCCGTATCAGGCCGATGGAAAAATAACGAAGAACATGCGCGACTTTGTCGTCATGCAACTGAAGGATCATGTGATCCCGACACTCGAGCGCGTCAGCGGCGTTAAATTCGACATTGACCGCCTGCGCGGATACCTGAAGGAATCTGCCAAGGCCGAAGAAGACCTGGTATGGGTGCTGAAGTCGGCGAAAAACCGGCCGTCACCGATCGATGCCTACTTCGGCGGCGTCTATTATTGCGGGCCGATATTCTCGGCATTTCGCGGCAGCAAAGGCGCCACGGATTACTACCGCGCGCTGCGCAACGAGGTCGCTGAACGTGTCGACGCGGGTCTCGGTCCGTTAACGCCCGAAGGCATACTCGAGAATGAGCGGATTCGCCTGGTCGTGGAAGGGCCGCCCAACTGGACCCACTTTCGCGATTTCTGGAAGATGTTCTACGACGAGGGCGTTGTCGTGGTTGCGAGTTCCTACACCAAGGTCGGCGGCGTGTACGACTACGGTTTTCGACATGACCCGCAGCATCCACTGGAGTCGCTCGCCGATTACTGCCTCGGCTGCTACACGAATCACAGCCTGCCGGCACGGGTGGACATGCTGTGCGGATACATGGACGAATATCAGGCCGACGGCTTCCTGAATAACTCCATCAAGAGCTGTAACAGTTTCTCCGCCGGGCAATTGCTTATGCTTCGCGAGATCGAAGAACGCACCGGCAAGCCTGCCGGATTCATCGAGACCGATCTCGTCGATCCCCGCTATTTCTCGACGGCGAATGTCAAGAATCGCCTCGAAAGTTACTTTCAGATGATTGAACAGAAAAAGGCCCGTGGCGGCACGAGGACCGCCGCATGAAGTCTTTCATCGGCATCGATCTGGGATCAACAACGACAAAAGCGATCGTGCTCGATGCCGATGAAACCGTACTGGGCCGGGGAATTACGAACTCGCGTTCGAATTACGGCATTGCCGCAGACGTCGCCAAGCAAGAAGCATTTCTGGACGCACGGTTTTTTCTGTTCCGCAAACTGCTGAAAGATTTGCCCGCACTAAAAGGCCGGCTGGACGAATTTCTGAGCAATTTCGAACAGGACTTTCGCCTCGAGCAATACCTGGAGCAGCTCGTTGAGCTCGAGAGGATTTGCCTCGAGAGTGCCGGGGACGAACGCCTCGGAAAGGACGGTGTGGAAACCAGGGCCTTGCTTACCGAGGTCTTTCAGCAACTCAAAGACGAAGCGCCCAGGCAGTTCGAACCCGGGTCGCGCAGGAGATCCGACTTCTTCCGTGACATTGCCGGATCGCAGTACGCTAGCGCGTCGGAGTCAGTTGTCCCGGGCAGCCGGATCAGTTTCGAGGCCATGCTGAATGTCTACGACCGGTCAATCATCGAGGTGGAAAACCGCGTCGGCGACGGTGCCGATGCAGCGAAATTCATGAGCGCTCTCCATCGGACCTGCGATCGGACGCAAAGATTCTCCAGGCTGCTCGATAAATTGCGGGCACCGCTCGAAAGCGTATTGGGCATCGAGTTCGAGGAGACATATACCATAGGCACCGGATATGGCCGGGCCACCCTGCCGTTTTCGAAGGAACACATTCGCTCCGAAATCCTGTGCCATGGGCTCGGCGCACACATCATGCACCCGAAGACGGCAACCGTGCTGGACATCGGCGGCCAGGACACCAAGGCGATCCAGGTCGACTCGCAGGGCATCGTCGAGAGTTTTCAGATGAATGACCGTTGCGCGGCTGGATGTGGCCGCTATCTCGGCTACATTGCCGACGAAATGAATCTCGGTTTGCATGAACTCGGGCCGATGGCGATGCAAGCGACGCGAAAGGTACGCATCAATTCCACATGTACTGTTTTTGCAGGCGCGGAGTTGCGTGATCGATTGTCCATGGGTGAAAAACGGGAGGACATCGTCGCCGGCCTGCACCGAGCAATCATTCTTCGCGCAATGTCGATCCTTTCCAGGTCGGGCGGCATACATGATCAGTTTACGTTTACCGGCGGTGTTGCCAAGAATGAAGCGGCCGTCGCCGTGCTGAAAGAACTCGCCTGCGAGAATTACGGTGAAATCACGATGAACGTGAACCCGGAATCCATATATACGGGTGCGCTGGGTGCGGCCACATTCGCGCAACGTGTCGTTTTGCATTGAACAAAGGAACGGACGTGACACTTACAGCAGGAATCGATCTCGGCACAGGTGCAGTCAAGACAGTCCTGTTTGATGTGGCGGAGGGGAATACCAAGTGGCTGGCCAGGTATACAAGCCGGATTCGCAGGCGCGACCCAATGCTGCTGGCGAGAGAGGGGTACGACAACATGCTGGCGGAAGTCGGTCTGGATCCCGAGCACATCGACTACGTGGCGACGACGGGCGACGGTGAAAACATCCCGTTTCGCACCGGGCACTTTTATTCGATGACGACCCATGCACGGGGAGCCACCTATCTTCAGCCGGGTATCAACGCCGTTATCGACGCAGGTGCCTTGCACGGCAGGGCGATCGCGACAGATGAGCGCGGTAAGGTACTGACTTACAAAATGACCAGCCAGTGCGCATCGGGATCAGGCCAGTTTCTCGAGAATATCGCACGTTACTTAGGCGTAGCACTCGAAGAGGTCGGCACGATTTCGAAGACCGCCGACAATCCCGAAACCGTCAGCAGCATTTGCGCCGTTCTCGCAGAGACCGACGTGATTAACATGATTTCAAGGGGCATCACTACAGCGAACATACTCAAGGGTATTCACATCGCCATGGCCAGCCGTCTCGTCAAGCTTCTGAAGTCCATCAAGGCTCGTGAGGGATCGGTATTGATTACAGGCGGACTTGCCAGCGATGAAGGCCTCGTCGAGGCGGTGGAAGAGCAGGTCGTCGAACAGAAGCTGAAGGTGGACGTTCTCAGCCACCCGGATTCTATTTACGCTGGTGCGATTGGCGCGGCACTTTGGGGCGCATTTCGACATGACAAGCTGCTGCAGGCACAGCATGGGGTGCCGTCACCTGACCTTGCTGCGTACGACGAAGGCAAGCCCGTTCTTGCGGTCGATCTGGGACAGGAAGAAGTCACTTGTCCGATAGCAAACGCGGTCGAACCGAAAAGTGCAGACTGTCCCGCAGGCCAGATATCGAAATCATCTACCAAAGAGAAAATTACATGACACCGACAGAAATACTCAAAAATGAGCACCTGCTTATTGTCGAGGTGCTTGATTACCTGGAGGAGGCCGCAGACAGATTGGACCGCGGTGATGATGTAGATCCTGATTTCTTCCTCGATGCAGCGGAATTCGTCGCGGGGTTCGCGGACCGATGTCACCACAGCAAGGAGGAGGACATACTTTTTGTGGCAATGACCGCAAGAGACATGCCCCGGGACAGTGGGCCGGTCGCGGTCATGTTGCACGAACACGAGGAAGGCCGAGCGTTCACGGCAGCGTTTCGATCAGCCGCCGAGCAGATGAAAGCAGGTGACGGAGCTGCTGCCGCGGACGTGGTGCAAAATGTTTACGACTACGTCAATCTCCTGCGCGAGCACATCAACAAGGAAAACATGATCTTGTTCCCGATGGCCGATCAAATGATCCCGGAGGATGAGATGCAGGCAGTTTCCAGGGATTTCGGCGCGTGATAGCGAAAGATGAGGAAAATCATGTCCCCGCCAGGTACGACGCGCTGGTGAAAAAACTGAGTGACTATCTGACAGAGAAAACATCCGCCGCATAGCCGTCCGGCAACTCATTGACGGCAACGCGTTACATTGCCGACGTATTCAGTTGCTCGTCCTTGCGCTCATCGATGACTATCACTTTGATATTGTCGCTGTAGAGCTGCTTTACCAGCGCATGCCGTCGTTCGAGTACGGCGCGCTGATTAACGTAACCCTTATCAGTTATTTCACCGGCATCGATGTTCAACGGCTCTATCAGCAAAAGTACCCGGGCGATACGCGTGCTGGAGGCCGGGTTCTGCGTGTTATAAGCGGCGAGGTCATCACGCAATCTCTGCCTGACCTTTTCATCGCCGATCAGATCCGCTAAGGGAGCGTCGGGCCTGAGGCCGGCGAACGTCGCTATTCCTGCAAGGTTAGGAATAATCAGTAACCCAATGTCGTCGCGGTCATGCCCCGCGACGACGGCGTCCTGGACAATCTCGGTGCAGGCGGAAATTGCCGCGATCCTGACCATACCCGTATTGACCCATGAGCCGGTCAACAACTTGAAATCTTCGGCGACACGACCGTCAAACAGAATTCCCTTTGACGGGTCGTCCGGATCGGCAAACTTTCCGGCATCGCCGGTCTTGTAGAAACCATCCTCGTCAAAGGCTTCGTCAGTCAGGTCATCACGTTTCAAATATCCTGGTGTGATGTTCGGTCCGCGCAAGCGCAGTTCCAGCTTGCCGGCATTTGGCAGCATCTTGAGTTCAGTGCCTGGTACAGGCAGGCCGATCACGCCGGCTTGGGTAATCGGAAAGTGAACGTCTGTTGCGAGCGGCGCGGACTCCGTCAGACCCCAGGCTGACGTCATGGATATCTTCTTACCAAGTGCTGCAATTGACAGATTTTCGATGCGCTCCCAGAGATCCTGGGGCAGTGCGGCTGCCGCATAGAATATCGTGTCGAGGTTTGAGAAGAAGTGATCGCGAAATTCCGCGTCTTGCTCTAGATACGGTGCCAACATCTGAAAGCCGCGCGGAACGTTGAAGTAGACAGTTGGCGCAATCTCGCGAAGGTTTGCAATTGTGTTTTCAAACATGCCTGGCGCCGGTTTGCCACTATCTATGTATAGTGACCCGCCGTTTCGCAATATCATATTGAAGTTGTGGTTTCCGCCGAATGTGTGATTCCAGGGCAGCCAGTCGACAAGTACCGGCGGGCGACGAGCAAGGAACGGCCAGACCTGGGCCTTTGCTTGCTGATTGGAACACATCATGCGGTGTGTGTTTATGACGCCCTTCGGCATTCCGGTTGAGCCGGAGGTAAAGAGAATCTTCGCCACTGTTTCAGGACCAACCTGGGAGAACGCCTTATCGAGAGCTGGCGTCGGCTTCGTCGCCAACAAGTCATCCACCAGTATTGCCTCGATTCCGGCCGGAACGTTCTGCTTCACCACGATCGTGACGTCGTCGAGATCCAGCGCCGTCAGCGCATCGTGAAACTGTTCACCGTTGGAGGCGAACACGATTTTCGGCTGTACCAGGTCGAAAACATGCTTTAGCTTGCCGAAATCCTGTGACATCAACGAGTATGCCGGTGACACAGGTGACACGGGAACGCCCGTGAACATCGCCGCAAGTTGCAGTAGTCCATTCTCGATGCTGTTTTCAGAGAGAACCATGACCGGCCGGTCCATGGTCACCTTATGGGCCAGCAACGCCGCCGCCAGTGCGCGGGTGGACGCCAGGGCTTCGCCATACGTAATACTTCGCCAGTCGCCACTCGCCGAGCGTTCGGCAAGAAACATCCGCTCCGGCGCTTTTTCCGCCCAATCGACCAGGTACCAGCAAATGTTCTCGGCATAAGTCCCGAGTTTCAGTGGAGAGCGCAAAACGAAGCCGCCGCCGTGCAGACGTTCGACATCTACCTCTGCAGGCGCGAATTCCAGTGCTGCCAGCTTGTCCATAGCCGATTCAGCGATTATCCACGGCCAGGACAAGCGCCATGGCCGAATCGCCCGCTGCACAGCCGGTAAAGAGCCCGCGGCCACCGCCGCGCGCAGCCAGTTCTTCGATCAGTTCGATGACCGATCGCATCGCGGTGGGCGCCTGAGGATGTCCCCAGATCAAAGAGCAACCATAATTATTGAAGTCCTTTAAGGACAGTCCGGCTTCCCGGGCAAACACAATGTCATTCACTGCAAATGGATTGTGAGTCTTGATCGCGTCCATGTCGTCGAATGACAGATCTGCCAGTTTCAGGGCCGACTCGGCTGCGCTGCAGGGCGCTTCCGGCATATATGCCAGTTGCGCGCGTGACTGGCCGGCACTCAGTATGCGAATCCGCATGGTGGCGTCGGTGGACAGTGTCCGGGCCTTGTCCGGGTCTGTAATTACGATAGCGGCATTGCCGTCCGCGGGATATGTTTGGCCACCGAATGTAACCGTACCACCCTGGATAACGGGTTTGAGCTTTGCCATCCCTTCAGCAGTCGATGCAGTTACTCCCTGATCGCCATCGATTTCCTCGACCGTTTTGCGAAATCGCGGGTCGGCTACTGCGAACGGCAATTCCATGTAACGTTTCTGAAAGGCCTTCTCGTCGGCCAGCGCATCCTGATACTGTGCGTACCGCTGCAAAACCACTTCATGTTGCTCGGTCGTCGAAATCGAATATTTTGCCGCAACATTTTCAGCTGTTTGCAGCATGGAATGTCCGCCTAACGGATCACAACTAAAACTGTCGAGAACCACATCCTCGGCAACACCGGTTCCACCAGGCGCCTTCTGCGCCGGATAGTAAGTGTGGGGTCCGTTGGAACATCGGTCGGCAGTAGCGGCCAGTACCGTTTGCGCGAGGCCGCTGCCGATTTCCTGGGCAGCCATGACCAGGACTCTCACGCCCGATGCACAGACTTGCGAAACTGTGGGCCCAGGCGCCTGCGGTGCACCAAGCAGGCCCATAAACCACGGCGTCCCATAAAACGATTGATGCTGATAGATGCTGATGCCGAGCACGCCGGCGTCGAAAGACTTCGGGTCTATGTCGCGCCTGGCAAGCTCGCGACTCGCGACGTGAGCGGCGAACTTTACGGCGTGCAGGTGCTGCAGTGTTCCTTGCCAGCGTACAAACGGTGAGGACCAGTAACAACCGTATGGAATCTCAACTTGCTCGAACATTGTCTCCTTCCTTCAGCCGATCTCGGCTGCAACATCACGCATTGCAGCATCGGCGCGCTCGATCGCCTCGGCGATATGATCCTCCCGGATAACGGTAGACAGTGCAATCATGCCCCGGGGCGCGATAAACAAGCCGTGATTGATACAGGCAAGATGAAACTTGTCCATCACCGCCTCGTCATCACGGACTATGGACGATTCGGGAACCGATTCGCTGAAATAGAGGTTCAGGCAGGATCCATAGTGGTTTGTCGACAGCGGCAGGCCGTGCTTCTGCGCTATATCGACGAGGCCCGACTGCAGCGAGGCGCGCAGATTGTCCATGCGCTCGATACGCTCGGCAGTGAGTTCCCGCAGCGATATTTCTCCGGCGACCATCGTTACCGGATTCGCGTTGAATGTGCCGGTGTGAAAGACCTTCATATCGGCGGGATCAAATATTCGCAGTATGTCTGTACTGCCGCCCACTGCGCCGACCGGAAACCCGCCGCCAATGATCTTGCCCAGCATCGTCAGGTCCGGCTCGAGTTCGATGCTGGCCTGACATCCGCCGACGGCGAATCGCAAAGTGAGCACTTCGTCGAGAACGAACAATGCGCCGGCTTTGTGTGCCGCGGTTCCGACACCATGTAGAAATTTCGCCTCGCCCTCGATAACGCCGCCTGATCCCAGAACGGGCTCGAGAAATACTGCCGCGATGTCGTCACCGTGCTCATCGAGTACAGCCTCGAAATCCGCCAGGTCGTTAAAGGTCGCGAGACGTGTAAGCGGCCCCTCTCTGCCGAAGGAGCCGATTTCGAACTCGAGCAGCGAACCGTGATAGCCGTAGCGTGCCATCAACAATTTCGTTCTTCCGGTAATTATCCGGGCAATAGTAAAAGCGAGAGCGCCGGCTTCGGATCCGGAATTGGTAAAGCGAATCTTTTCTATTGATGGCACGCGATCGACGATCACTGCAGCGAGACGGCTTTGCGGTTCGTTAGCCGCAGCCCACCCGGTACCATCCCCAATCTGCATTCGCGTTGCCTCGACGATTGGAGGATAGGCATGGCCATGGACCATCGCCGTATAGTTGTTGATCAGGTCGAGGTATTGGTGGCCGTCGATATCCCAGAAATATGCGCCTTCGCCCCGCTTGATCGTCAAGGGGTAGGGTGCCCAAAACGAAGCCTGACGCGAGGTGCCGCCAGGCATAAGTTCTGTCGCGCGCGCATAATTTTCCGCGCTCGAGCGGGTGCGCTCGAGATATGCCGCATGAACTGCGGACGTCATGTCAGTTCCTTTTACCAGTTGTACGCTTCAACCCCCTGCGGGACTGCTTCGAGAAATTCGCCGCTCGCATAAATGGCCGCAATCGCCTCAATGTGATCAGTCAACGGCTCGTCATGATCAAGATAAGGCACGTGTTCGCGGACCAACGTATGCAGTCTACGGGTTGCAGAACTGAGTTGATCGGTACCGCGAAGGTCCGCCGCCTGACAAGCGCAGATGAGTTCAAAAGCGAGGATATGTCGAGCATTGTCCAGGATATCTCGTGTCCGACGGGCCCCATTCATGCCAAAACTTACATGGTCCTGGAAGTCGCCCGTTGATGGCAGCGACTGAATCGACATCGGCATGCACATCTGGCGAATTTCAGCCGTCAGCGAGGTCGCCAGGAACTGGCCGCCCATCAGTCCCATGCGTACCCCGGCATTCTCCTTGACCAGGAACGGCGGCAGACTTCCATTGAGACTCGGGTGAAGCAAGCGGTTGTTGCGTCGGTCCGAAAGGTTGCACATATTAACCAGCACGATTGCCAGCTGATCCATGGCATTGGCGATGTACTGGCCATGAAAGTTCGCGTTATGTACCGCTTCACCATCCTCGACGACGATGAGCGGGTTGTCGTTCGATGAATTGATTTCGGTCTCAACGGTATCCTGCACAAAGAGTGTTGTATCTACGACCGGCCCGAGTACCTGCGGCGTAGCGCGGATTGAATAAGCGTCTTCGATCTGTTCGTCGAGACCATGGGGTTCGTCGCTGGCAAGATTTCTCAGCCACTTTTCCGCTTCCTCGTCCTGCACGATCATCCTGCTGTCGGCGAGCGACTCATAAATACATGCAGCAATCTTTCCCTGGCCGACATGCGGTTTTTGCCGGTGCGCCGCCGGGTGAAACGGCATGATTTTGGCCTTTTGTACTTCCAGACTCATGCAGCTTGTCAGCGTGTAGGCCTTGATCAGGCTCTTGCTTTCTGCAACCAGGCAGGCGGCTATGGCGGTCATCACCGATGTGCCATTGATAAGCGCCAGCCCTTCCTTGTAACTGAGTTTCATCGGCTCGATGCCCGCTTTCTTCATCGCTTCGCCGCCGGGCATGACTTCGCCATTGAATTTCGCGCGCCACTGACCGGTACCGACGAGGCCGATACACGCCAGCGGCCCGAGGTCACCGCTGGTGCCGAGTGAGCCTTTCTCGGGAATGCAGGGCAGAACACCACGGTTATACATCGCGACATATTTCTCGAGATTTTCGATCGAGATCGCCGAGCAACCACGGCCGAGTGAGTTGATTCTGGCAAGCATCGAGGCACGAACGTAGTGGTCGTCGAGATGAGGACCGCAATTGCTTTGCACCGAACGCAAGATGTTGTTCTGCGTCTCTTCAGCCAGCGATGACGGGATCAACCAGTTAACGAATCCGCCAACACTCGTCGTGACACCATAGATGACACGTCCGGATTCCACGAATTCGTCAAGTAATTTACGCGAGGCGATTACCCGGTCCCGAATTTCGGGGGTAAGCTCGACTCGGGTTGTGGGATTGCGTGCGATGTCTGAAAGCAAATCGACGCTCAGGTTCTCCCCGTCGGGAATGATGGTTGGGGGGGCCGGGCTGGTGGTATCAGGGATCATAATTGCCTCCGTGCAAATAGGTTACAGACAAAAAGCAGCTTACGCCGATTTTCGCGAGTAATGCTTTCTTATTATCCGAAATTTCGCCTATAATTGGGAGAAGTTCTCTAAATTACACCATTTTTCGAAAGGATATTTCAAGATGGCCATACCACAACAAACTGAGGCTGTGCCATTGGATAGCTATGAGCGCAACATACTGATCGCATTACAGGCCGACGGGCGGCTTACAAATCAGGACCTGGCGAGACAAGTGGGCCTGTCGCCTTCGGCTTGCTGGCGTCGGGTAAAAGGGCTCGAAGACTCCGGAGTCATTCAGCGCTACACCGCCATCCTCGATCCAAAAAAGGCAGGAATCGGAGAAACCGTATTTACTCACGTATCACTGGCGCGCCACTCCAAGACTTCAAGCACGAAGTTCGCCGATCTGATGCAGGAACAGCCGGAGGTCATGGAGTGTTTCTTTACGACCGGTGCTGCAGATATCATCCTGCGTGTGGCGACACCCAGTGTCGCTGCCTACGATCACTTTCTGGAAAACGTCATTTTCAATGCGCCCAGTGTCTCCCAGATCCACTCCGATTTTGCGCTAAGACAGATCAAGTTCGAGACCGCGTTGCCGCTCTGATGACCAGGGTTTACCGTCGTTGGCTGCACAACTTCAGGCGAATCCGGCACCGCCATCTGTTACGCTGGGTTTCGGGGAGCACTTGAAACCTGATCGGCTTTGCTGAACGAGACCAGACTCTTGGCGGCGAAAATAAAAAAAACGAGTAGGAAGGCGAGCGGGAAAACCAGCAAGGAATCTGTCCCTGTTTCGGCTCGTGGCCAACAGAGGAAGGCGAAAATACTTGCTGCTGCTACGACGCTGTTCTTGAAAGTGGGCTACGGCGAGACCTCAATCGATGCCATCGTCAAAAAGTCTGGCGGCTCCAAGGCAACCTTATACAGTTTCTACCCGACGAAAGCGGAATTGTTTCGTGCCGTTGTTGATTCGATCGTAACGAGTCATGAAGGTGCTGAACTCAAGTCGTTGGATGATGTTCGTGACACGCTGGTAAATTTTGCCGAGCATCGCCTGCGCGTTGTGTTTTCCCGCAAGCACCGCGCGCTGATGGGGTTGATCATCGCCGAGCGTGATCGTTTTCCCGATATCGCCCGTATGTATTATGAGCGCGGTCCGCTGCGCGGCCACACCCTGCTGCGAGACTACTTCGAGACGCTGATCGACAGGGGGCTGATCGATATCAGAAGCGCCGAGGAGGCATCCGAATTCTTTCGCGGCATGCTCATGCACCAGCGCTATATCGACCAGCTCTATCTGGATGCCCCGGCGCCTTCCGCCGAGGAAGTCAGCGTCCGGGCGCGCCACGTTGTGGACCGCTTCCTCGAGGCATATCACCAGTCTGACGACGGCTGAGCCGGCTCCCGGACCGGCCCGGTCTGGTAATCTCCCGTGAATTGGAAAATAATGTACGGTACAGTACAATTTTCTAACGATAACAGACAGGTTGGTATCCAGATGACTACCCCGGATGTACTTGCAATGATCGCGGTGCTGCTGACCGCGCTTGCCGTGCTGCCCGGGACGCTAGGGATACTGATGCTGACCAACCGGATTGCAGCGTCTCCCGCGGGTGCCCGGTATATATATTCCCAGTCTGGTGTGCTTATCGTTCTTGCGCTGGCGCTGCTTGTCTGGGCCTGGTACCGGAACGCGCTGGACGGGGCGTATTCGGTCCCCGTCATCGGATCTACTGTCGCGGTCGCGTCGATAGTTATCTACGGTTTTCTGATGCACGCCAAGATGCTGTTTCGACCTGTTCGCAAGCCGATATTCGTATCCGCTGACGAAGCGCTCGAGAAATTCGGGCCGGACGAGGAGGTCGTCGGGGTCATAGACGGGGAGGGCAATCCGTATGCGTTCATCGCGCGCCTGGCGCGGCGGCCCCATATCGTTTATCAATCCGAGGGCGATGCACCGTTCATCATGACGCATTGCATACTGGCGCACAGCTCGATGTCGTATGCCCTCGAGGGTAACTTCAGTAATCCGGATATCACGATCACTGCTGCACTCGCCAATAACATGGTTTTCTATGAGAAGAGCAATCGTTGTTCCGTAGTGCAAATCCATAATCGGCTCGAGGGCAGCAACGATCCTTTGTCCACCGTGTCAACTGTCATGACCAGTCTGAAATCCTGGAAGAAGAACTATCCCGATTCTCCCGTATGGATGCGGCCCGTCGAATGGCGCGACATCTTCTACCTGAAACTGCTGGCCAGGGCCGACGTAATCGACCCGTCCAGCCCCGTCATGGTGTACCCGCTGCAGCATTCGCTCGATCAGCGTTTGCCAATGAAGTCATTGGTACTGGGTCTGCTCTCTGGCGATCAGTCACGGGCCTATCCGGTTGACGTGGTTGCAGACCGGCAGGTAATCAATGACCAGATTGCGGATACGCAACTGACGATCTTTTGCGTTGATGACTATATGCAGGTATTCGATCGGCGCGTGGACGGCGACGCGATACCGACATTCGGGAAGTCAAAGCAGAGTGACCATTTTGTCGATGCGGAAACCGGCTCTGAATGGTCCGTTACCGGGTTGTGCGTTAGCGGCGAGCACGAGGGCAGGCAGCTCGCCGCGATTCCACATTACAACAAGATATTCTGGTACGTTTGGTCGGACTACTTTCCCGGCGGTGAAATATTCAGTATGTCGAACAATGCCGAAAACGTTGGGCCGCCCGGCGCCTGAGCCATTACGTCAGAGGCAACCTTGGCACAGATATTTGCTACCGATCGTGATGGCACGAAGCACGAGCTTGAGGCACGCGAGCGAGCGAGCCTGATGGAAATCCTAAGGCAGGCCGGCCTGTCGATAGAAGCGCTGTGCGGCGGCTCCTGTCAATGCGCGACTTGCCACGTCTTCATCGAAGAGCCCTGGCTCAGCAGGTTGAAACCGCAAACTGATTTCGAACTGGCGACACTCGAAGGAGAGGGCTGCGAGATGCAGCCAAACTCACGACTCTCCTGCCAGATCAAATGGCAGGACGAGCTGGACGGCATTGTGCTTACTGTTGCCCCTGAGGCCTGAAAAATGCCAACCGGCCAGAAAATCGAAGGATTCTGGGACTTCTCCGTGCGCACTTATCGCACAGCGGGCGTGCCCGAGGCCTGTCTTTCTCTCCAGAACGACTACGGTGCGGATGTAAATATGCTGCTGTTCTGCTGCTGGACCGGTGCCGTCATCGGTCGGTTCGACGCCGAACTGTTCGCAAAGGCAAGCGAGTTCTCTACGCAGTGGGCCGACCATGTCGTGGTGCCGTTACGGTCCGCAAGAACATGGATGAAGCATTCGGGATGCGACACAGAGCCGGTTCCAACCGACACCTGCATGCAACTCCGCGAAGAAATCAAATCCGTTGAGTTCGCGGCGGAAAAAATGCAGCAGCAGGGGCTGGAGTCACTGGTATCAATCGAACGATCGCGAACTGACGCTCCGGATCGGGTCCTTGAAGATGTCGCCGCCAACCTGATGCTTTACTGCGAGTACGCGGGACTTGAAGTAGGTGAAGACGTGCGGCGCAATTTCGTAAGCGTGATCCGCGCCGCATTTCCTGACCACGATGAACAATCGATCTCGAGCGTGCTCGGACTGTAAACATAGTTTCAGGTATCGCTGACTCCACACCAGCGCTTGACCAGTCCCGCTTCCAGCCCGAGGAGGTCCAGCAGTCGGCCGACCGTGTGATTGACGATATCGTCGACCGACTGCGGTCGGTTATAGAAAGCAGGCACCGGCGGCGCAATATCGATTCCCATTTTGGTGGCCCGATACAAGAGCCGACAGTGGCCCGAATGCAGCGGCGATTCCCTTGGTACCAGGACGAGCCGCTTGCGCTCTTTTAACATGACGTCAGCGGCGCGGCACAGAAGATTATCCGCATACGAGTTGACAATTGCCGACAGCGTCTTCATTGAACACGGTGCGACGATCATCCCGTCGCTTTTATACGAGCCACTGGCGATCATTGCACCGACATCATTATTGCGATGCACGATGTCCGCCAGCTTTTCAACATCCTTGATCTTCCAGTCCGTTTCTATCTGGATGTTCATGCGGCCGGTAGATGACATCACGAGATGCGTTTCCACATCATCGTGGTGCCGCAAAGTTTCAAGCAGTCGAATACCGTAGATCGCGCCACTTGCGCCGGAAATTCCGATAATGAGACGCATCGGGTCAGCTTAACATTTCTATATAGAAAAGTTCTATACAAAAGTGTTAAGCTGCCGCCAGGATTCTACTATCGGGGGATGAGCGATGAGCGTTTTCGATTTTCGTGCGTTTCTTGATGATCTGGACGATAAAGATGAACTGTTTCGGGTCCCCGTCGAGATCGATACGCTTGATGAAATGGGTGCGTTTATCGCCCGCGCCGACTACGAAAATAACCACAAGCCGATACTTTTCGAGAAGCCGAAGGGATTCGATATTCCGGTGCTGGCCAACACCGTAGGGCACAGTTATAGACGGATGGCCGATGCGTTCGGAGTACCGGAAGACAATGCGCTGCCGGGAACGGCGATGAAGATGATGCAGGTACTGAAATCGGGAGGCGTACCACCAGTTTACGTAGACTCGAAAAAAGCGCCCTGCAAAGAAGTGATCTTGAAGGGCGACGATGCCGACCTTGCACTCATTCCGGCGCTGCGACTTAACCCACAGGATGGGCAGGGGTCGCCCGACTTCACGGAAGGCCGATACTTCACAAGTCTATGTATTTCGAAGCCGAAGGAGAACGCCCACAACCTCTCATACCATCGTTTTGAGATTACGGGCAGGAACACGGGTTCTGTCTGGATCTTTCGCGGTACTGGCGACGCTCTTAGCATGGAAGAGTACTGGGGCAGCAAAATTGACGACCCGTCGTCGACCTGGGATTACGAAGAAGCCAGACCGTTTCCGATGGCTTTCGTGTTTGGCGTAACGCCCGAGTTCATCCTTGCCGGCGCGAATTCTGCTCTGCCACACGAGAGTGATGACTTTGCGTTTATCGGCGGCCTGAGAGATACGCCGGTCGAGATGGTTAAATGTGAATCCGTGGATGTCGATGTACCCGCTAGCGCAGAAATTGTCGTGGAAGGAGAGCTCAAGCCGTTCAACTGGGCGACGCAGGGCCAGTTCGCATCATTCAATGGATTTTACGATGACCCGAGACGTCGGCCAATATTCGATGTTACGGCGATAACGATGCGTAAAAACGCGATCTATCAACATGTGCATATCGGCCGCCCTTTGAATGAGTGCAATTCGATCGCCGCATTTTTTCGGTCGGTACGAACGTTTGTGCAGATCAAGGAGATAATGCCTAATGTCGTCGACGTATTTGTCGACCCCTCGGCAGGGTGTGGCTTCACCGTGCATGTTGCAATCAAAAAGGCGCGCATAGGTGAACCCAAGATGGCGATGATGCGTGCCTACACCGCGCTGGCCGGCTTCTGCAAGCATGTCTTTGTCTACGATGACGATATCGATATCCGCGATCCCAGGGATCGCGACTGGGCACTTGCGCATCGCTTCATGCCGGACCGCGACCTGATGATCGTGCCGAACGTAGTCGGAATGAATATCGAACCCATGGCGCAGGGAGTCTTGGGCTCGAATTCGAAGCTGGGCATCTACGATGGCTATCCGGAAATCCCGCTGAAC
>Ga0255051_10000230_pt1 | contig 21141 bp, 22 predicted proteins | sample JV7_2_9_MG_FD_181719 | JGI IMG/M metagenome (GOLD analysis project Ga0255051, IMG submission 181719) | Seawater microbial communities from Jervis Inlet, British Columbia, Canada - JV7_2_9 | ecosystem: Environmental > Aquatic > Marine > Inlet | place: Canada: British Columbia | collected 2016-10-06
CGCATGTTTTTTACCGTCAGTTCTATAATAGAGTTACCCAACTGATACGGTTAAAGGATAATTAAATGAATGATCAAAACCCCTATTCAGCACCCGATGCCTCGCTTGAAACCGGGCAAGAGGAATTTTATCAACCAAAAATATTTTCTTTCAGAGGTCGTATCGGACGGCTGCGGTATATGGCCTATGGAGTTGGTACCTACCTGATTCTTTTGGTCATTTTTATGCCGCTGATGGGCGGTACCATGTTAATGGGCGGGGCAATGGCTGTTCCGGGTGAAGCTGGCATGTCGATGATAGTTATGCTCGCCATGGGTGTTTTTTATATTGGCATCCTTCTCTTATCCGTTGCGTTTGGCAAGCGTCGACTCAATGATTTAAATCGAAGTGGCTGGTGGATGCTGGTTTTCATCGTACCATTAGTGAATTTACTAATGACAATTTATGTTCTCCTTTTTCCCGGCAGCAAAGAAGCGAATGACTACGGTCCCCCGGCAGTGGCTAATTCTCTCGGTGTTAAAATTCTTGGTTGGCTATTCCCGGTAATATTTCTGCTGGGAATTGTTGCCGCAATTGCTATTCCAGCCTATCAGGATTATATAAGTCGGGTAGGATAGACTCAGGCGCAATAACAAGCATTGATCCCGTATTTAGCGCAGATTCTACAATTTGGACTATATAAGTAGGATCAAAACTACGGAGTCACTAATGGAAAACGTCTACGCCACACCCGAAGCCGATCTTAATTACAGTACTACATCCGACCGCGCAGGCGGCTCGGTAGAGGATGCGATAGCCGGTAACATCGAGATCAGCATGCTCGGCACCATGGGCGAAGCCTGGCGCAATGTAAAAGGCTTTAAACTTAAATGCCTTGCCGCGTTTCTACTTTATTTTATTGCTGCGATCGTGGCCGGCTTTATCAGCCTGCCGATCATTTTTGGGCTTGCCGCCATCGGTGCGGATGTCAATACCGCTTCTATCGTTGGAACTGCAATACAAACGGTCGCCAGCCTCGCGATAATGACGATGTTCATGGGCATTCACATCATGGGCATGCGCCATGCGCAAAATAAATCAGTTTCGGCCGGCTCGATATTTGGTTATTTCAACAGGGCCCCTACCATACTATTGTGTTACATCATTATGATGATAATGATCATGCTAGGCATGGTATTACTGATCATTCCGGGGATTTATTTAATGATTGCCTATGCATTTTCGATGCCACTGGTGGTGGAAAAGAATATGTCTGCGTGGCGAGCCCTGGAAACATCGCGTAAAGCACTGACTGGAAAATGGTTCCCGATGCTCGGCCTTATGCTGTTAATGATGCTGGTTAACTCGCTGGCGATACTGACCCTCTTTATCGCCTGGATATGGACTATCCCCTGGTCGGTGTTGACAATGTCAATGGTTTACACAAAACTGTTTGGTGCTGAACCGCATACCCTGTCCGACTGAGGATTCATATCATTGCTGGATACAAGCTACCGGGTTGAAATACCGGGCGGTATCGAACTTGAAGCGCAGATCGTGGGGCCAATACCCCGCTTCCTCGCATTCAGTATCGACTTTGTCATCCGTGCTCTGTTCCTGTTTATTTTTGCTATCGCCTCGATACCATTTGGCAAGCTTGGCTTCGCATTCTGGTTTATCTTCTGGTTTCTGATCGAGTGGTTTTATCCGGTTTTATTCGAAGTATATAGACGCGGGCAAACTCCCGGTAAAAAAATGCTTGGCATTTCGGTTGTCCAGGACGACTTGACTCCGGTTACATTTGGTACATCTCTACTGAGAAATCTACTACGTGTTGCCGACTTCCTGCCATTTTTTTATTTATTCGGGCTGATGACGATGGTATCCAATCGTCGCTTTCAGCGCCTCGGTGATCTCGCTGCCGGTACCCTGGTGATCAGTGTTCGGGAATCCGCAAAACCTGCTGCCATAGACAATATTACACCGCTCGCCCCTGCCACATCGTTGCTGCGAAACGAGCAAACCGCAATGGTCGATTTCCTGCATCGCAGCCAGCAGTTATCGCTGCCCCGGCAGCAAGAGTTAGCCAGCATTCTGGACGGCATTACACACGACAAAAATGATGAGCGAGTCGATCAATTGCAACGTATCGGCGCCTGGTTTCTGGGAGTGCAATGAAGCAACACTTATTTGAAATGCAGCATGCGAAAACCTGGGATTTAGTCGAGCTATCACTCGAAATGCCCGATAGCGCGCAAAACAGTATGCTGTTAGCCGAACACTATTTGCTGTTATGCCAGCACCTCGCGCTTTCGAAACAACGCCTGTATGACAATGCGCTGATCGAGCGCCTGAATAAACTGGTGATGCGTCTGTACCGTGAGTTGTATCGCTATCGCACCGATTCGCGATTAAATTTTTATGGTTTTTTTACACGTGAATTCCGACTCGCAATTTACCGCCACCGATATTTTATCGGCCTCGCATTGCTGGTATTTTTATTACCGGCACTGATTGCAGGCAGCTGGGTTTATTTGGATGAAAATGCGGTATACAGCATACTCGATGGCCCGGATGTGCGCGGCATAGAACAGATGTACGACCCCGAAGCGCGCAAGCTCGGCCGCGAGCGCGAAGCCGATACCGACGTCTTCATGTTTGGCTTTTACATTCAAAACAATATTAGTGTCGCGTTTCGCTGTTTTGCCGGCGGCCTGCTCGCTGGAATTGGCACACTGCTGGTGCTATTTTTTAACGGTTTGTATTTCGGCAGCGTTGCCGGTCACCTGACACGACTCGATTTTGTCGATACTTTTTACCCGTTTGTGGTCGGCCACGGCGCGTTCGAGCTGACCGCTATCGTATTCAGCGGCGCGGCTGGTCTGAAACTCGGTTATTCGCTATTAAATCCGGGGCAGTTTTCGCGACTCAATGCACTGCGGCTAGCCGGGCGCGACGCTATACCAATGTTATACGGCATCGTATTAATGTTGATCATCGCGGCATTTATGGAAGCTTTCTGGTCATCTAATGCGAGCCTGACAATAAACGTAAAATATACCGTCGGCGCTATATGCTGGTTACTGGTATTGCTTTATTCATTTTCGGGAAAACAATTTGAATCTCGATAAATTACAATTCAGCGCCAGTGTACGTTCAGGATGGCAGGCGATTGATTTAGGATTCCTGATGGCGAGCGCCTGGTGGCGCCCGCTATTCATTGTCGGTGCTTTACCGCCGATGATCCTGTTTATCGCATTATTAATTATCTTTTCAGATAATCCAGTCCTGGCGGGCTTTATTATCTGGTGGTTAAAACCCTTCTGGGAACGCCTGCCACTTTTCTTCGGCAGTCGAATGGTGTTTGGTGATGAATCAGGCCAGGTCGAAATACTATGGCAGACCAAATCGCTTTACCTGAAAGATACGATTCCCTGGTTGTTATGGCGACGCCTGTCATTTCAACGCGCCTTCGACGCCCCGGTAACGGTTCTCGAAGGACTGAGCGGAAAAGAGCGCAGTAGCCGCCTCAATATATTGCACGGCAAGCATAATGATATCGCGGTGGGCAACCAGGCCATCTGTTTTTGTTTCGAGTGGATTTTCTGTTTCGGCATCGCCACATTGGTTCTTTTTTTCATCCCCGACGATTTTGGATTAGATGTTTATGATACGGTCGAAGAACTGACCCTTGCGGGCCAGTGGTTATATACAATCTGCTGGTTTATCGCCATGACCCTGGTCATGCCTTTTCATACTATGGCGGGTTTTGCCCTGTATTTAAATCGGCGCATAGAGCTGGAAGCCTGGGACATTGAGATCACTTTTCGAAATCTTGCGAATCGCAAGCAACAATCGACGCAAAAAATAGTGCAGTTAATGTCGGCAACACTGCTGGCAATCCTAATCACACTGACAACCCCATCGACCAGTCACGCCGAAGTCAATCATGACAATACATCGGCGAGCCAACTGGTCGATGAAGTATTACAGGGAGAGGATTTCGGCCAGGAAATAAGCGTGCGTAAATGGCGTTTTAAAAACCTGATTGAAGAAAATGAAGATAAGATTCCCGAGTGGTTGATTAATTTTATCGAGTGGTGGGAAAATAACGTCGATTTTGGTAGTGATTCTGACGGCGAAAACACACTGCTGGCAACCGCCGCCTGGCTAAAATTATTACTCATAACGCTGGCAGTTGTTTTGTTTGTTTATCTTTTATACCGGTTTCGCGGGCCTATTCGAAGCCTGCAACACGGCCAAAAAAGAGAGTCGACACCGGAAGTTATGTTTGGTCTAGATGTCCGGCCCGAGAGCCTTCCGGACGATATCCCCGCACAGGTCATGTCGTTCTGGCGCGACAATCGTCATCGCGATGCGCTTGGACTGTTGTACCGGGCTTCCCTTTCACGCCTGATCGAACAGCATGCACTGGCGTTTAAATCCAGTTATACCGAGGCCGAATGCGCCGCCCTGGTAAAGTCGCGTGGAATAGATTCCCTGAGCAATTATTTTGCCGGACTTACTCGTATCTGGTGCCACCTGGCCTATGGCCACGAATTACCCGCAATTGAGGCAATAGAAAATTTGTGCGAAGGCTGGTCGGCGGAAATGGCAGATGCACTCTAATATTGGCGCCAGGTTGTTGCTTATTATCGGCCTCGCGGTCATCGCGTTGCTGGGCTGGGGGATTTATTCCAGCATCGAGTTTTATGATGACAAAGAACAAACCTCATGGTCGTTGCAGGCACTACGCAACCCTTATCTGGCGGCGCAACAATTTATGCAGCAAAGCGACATAGACTCGGTTGAAGCTGACAGCCTGATCGGGCTCAACACGCTTGACGGGGTTGCCACCGTGCTGGTCACCGATGCGAATCAGGTGGTTAACCCGCGCCAACTTGAGCAGGTGTTGAATTGGCTGAAAAATGGCGGCAATCTTATCGTCACAGCCAATTCGATCGGCAATTCGCATGACCTGCTACTCGAAGAATTTAACGTCGGCGTAACCTGGCGCGGCCAAAATGACAATACAGAGGATGAAGACCCGGCAGGTGACGACCAGCAAAATAAGGAAGACAGTTCTGAGAAAGATAAACCATCGATCAGCGAATCATTACGCAAATATAACCAGCAAATTGACGAGGGCAAGACCCCCGAAGAAATTGCGCAATTTACTGGCGAAAATGACTCCCTGACGACCATCGATTTTGGTGACGATATCGGTAATCTGGAAATCGCATTTGGGTCGTATCGAGTATTAACTCATCCCTACTCGGATGGAATAGATGTCGACGAATCGATTCCGCAACCATTTAGCTGGTCAGCATCCGAATACGGTATACACCTGATGCAATTTAATGTAGGCAGCGGGCTGTTAACGATTATTTCAGATCCGAGCATCTGGACCTCCTCCCGAATCGACCAACACGATCACGCCTACCTGCTCTGGGTGCTGAGTTCAAAGGACGGTGACTTGGCTATTCTGCACCCGACCCTACGTGACTCTATCTGGGACCTGATAGCAAACAACGCACCCGAGTTTCTGATCGCCCTGGGATTATCCATAGTCCTCTGCCTCTGGTATCTAGGTCATCGATTTGGCCGTATTGTGCCACGCGACACCAGCGGTGGACGCGCATTGAGCGAGCATTTTTCTGCCACCGCGAACTATCTATGGCAGCGCAAGGCAAGCAAACAACTGATTGAGCCGGTGCGGCATCAAATATTTCGCCGCGCCAGTATCTTACTACCCGAATTCGCCAGCGCCAGCAGGGACCCGGAACGACAGATCAAGCTTATCAGCCGCCACTGTGGCCTCGAAGTAGCGACCGTGAATATCGCGCTGAATGCGAAAGACTTCAACGAAACATCATTCGTACGTACTGTGAAATTATTAAAATATATCGAGCAATCATTATGAATCATTCAACAACAAATCTCGAAGCCGTATCCACGTCGTTAAACCGACTGAAAGAACACGTTAACCGGCATTTAATCGGCCAGTCGAAAGTCGTCGAACAGGTTTTGATAGCATTGCTCGCAGGTGGACACGTACTCATCGAAGGTGTACCGGGCCTGGGTAAAACCTTACTGGTGCAAGCACTCGCATCGGGCATCGGGGGAACTTTCAAACGTATCCAGTTCACGCCCGATTTAATGCCGGGCGACGTCACCGGTCATGTCATGTTTGATATGGCACAAAGCAAATTTATACTTAAACGAGGACCGGTATTCACCAACCTGCTGCTCGCCGATGAAATTAACCGTGCTCCTGCAAAAACCCAGGCCGCACTATTAGAAGTCATGCAGGAATATCAGGTGACGCTCGATGGCAAATCCCTCGATGTAGAAAAACCCTTCATGGTACTGGCAACACAAAACCCGATAGAGCAGGAAGGTACCTACGCCCTGCCCGAGGCCGAGCTTGATCGATTTGTGATCAAGATCAATATCGACTATCCGCAGGCCGACGACGAAATCCTGCTCGCCACCCGCAACGCTGCACAGGAAACAGTAGACGAGGATGACGCGGGAGAAGCTCTCATCGATGTGACCGCCGCACAAAATCAATGTGCGTCGATCGACGTCGACCAAAGCGTCGCGGCCTACGCCATCAATCTTGCCCGCGAGACACGAAATACGACCCTGTTACGCCATGGTGCAGGACCGCGTGCCAGTATCGCCCTGTTGAAATGCGCCAAGGCAGTCGCCCTCATGAATAGTGAGCATTTTATCACCCCGGACGATGTGAAATCGATGGCACTCGCTGTTCTCCGCCACCGTGTAATTCTCGCACCCGAAGTAGAAATTGATGGTTTAAATGCTGACGACGTGCTGCGCACACTAATAGAAAAGGTTGACGCGCCACGTTCATGAGACCTTCGCCGCGTCTTCTGCTACTGCTGTCGGTCTGGATCGTACTCGGCCTGCTCACCGCCGTGGCTGGTATTATTGAATGGCATAAAACAGTAGAGCTCAGGTTTGTGTTCTGGTCATACGCCGTGGTGCTGGGCCTGCTAGCCTTGCTCGACTACCTCATCGCCAAATACACCCGGCCAAATTTAAAAGTGACACGAACGCTCGATCCGCATCTCGCTCTCGGAGTGCGGCAAAAAGTAACCATCAAGGTAAGCAATCAATCGGCCAGGCCGCAGCAGCTTTGCCTGACCGATTCACCATCCTCGCAGATACAGCTACGGGGCCTGCCGGTAGAGGCACAGATTGCACCCGGCGAGCATGCGGTGTTTCGCTACCAGGTTATTCCACTTCAACGCGGGCTCGCCGAATTCGGCCAGGTTTGTTGTCGAATCATGTCGTCACTGAAATTATGGGAGAAAAACACTTACTTTTGCGAACCCGAAAAGGCAAAAATTTATCCCAATTACAAACCACTTTTTCAAAAGTCTTTTATCAATAGCGATCTGTTGTACAGTGATTGGGGCGTGCAATTGAGCCAACGCCGGGGTGACGGAACCGATTTTCACCAGTTACGCGACTTTCGTGTCGGCGACTCCCTACGTCAGATCGACTGGCGCGCAACCGCGAGATTCAACCGGCCGATTTCACGCGAATACCAGGAAGAACGCGATCAGCAAGTCATATTTCTGCTCGACTGCGGGCGCCGGATGCGCGCCAAAGACGGTGATATCAGCCACTTCGACCACGCCCTCAATGCACTACTGCTTTCCGCTTTTGTCGCACTTCGCCAGGGTGACAAGGTCGGACTGCTCAGCTTTGCCGGGCAGCAGCGATGGGTACCGCCAATCAAGGGCAGGCATCAGATCAGCCACCTGCTCGACCAGATCTACGACCTCGACAGTTCACTGGCCACCAGTGACTATCTCGAAGTAGCACAACAATTGATGACACGTCAGTCAAAGCGTTCGCTGATTATTTTGATATCGTCGATCGAACCCGAAGACCGCGATGACTTGTCGAAGGCGGCAAAAATGCTGTCCCAGCATCACCTGGTACTGGTCGCCTGCATGCGCCAACAGGCACTCACCGAGGCGCAACACAGGGAAATCGAATCAATCGAAGATGCACTCAGTTATTGCGGCGCCAGCCAGCATCTGCAAAAACAGGCAGCGATGCTCGCGGCATTGCGAAGCGATAACGTCATAGTCGCCGACACCCAGCCATCCTATATGCACTCGGCTCTGATCAGTGAATACATGGCGCTTAAACGTGGAGGGGCGTTTTAACCCGCAACAACCCCGCAAAACCGCTCGACCTCTTCCTTGCTATTAAAATAATGCACCGATGCGCGTGCAAATTTCTGTTGTTCACCAAATCGGCTATCGAGTCTTGCGCTTGCCGATGTGGTGACCGAAATATTAATTTGCCTGGCGCGTAAACGTGCAGCCAGCGCAAATGCGTCTTCGTCCTGCTTGTCGAAGGTTACGGTGCCGCATTTATGTTCGCCGGGATCTTTTACGGTTACGCCTTTGATCTGTGCTAACCGGGTGCGTAACTGTTCCGCGAGTCCGACGACACGACTCTGGATGTTATCGAGACCTATGTCGAGTGCGTAGCGTACTGCGTGGGTTAAGCCGATTCTGCCCGCGACGTAGCTTTCCCAGTTTTCGAAACGTTTTGCACCAGGCGCGAACTCGAATCTGTCGACGTCGATCCAGTTTCCCGAACGCAGGTCGATGAACGGTGGCTCGAGCTTGTCGAGAATCGAGCGGCGCACATAAAGACAACCAGTGCCACGTGGGCCACGTAGAAACTTCCGGCCTGTGACGGTTAACAGATCGCATTTGATCCGACTCACATCGACCGGCATCTGGCCGACAGACTGACAGGCGTCGAGCAGGTAAAAAATTCCATACCTGCTCGCCACTTCACCGACTTTCTCAGCCGGGTTGACCAACCCGCTTTGAGTGGGAATATGATTGATTGAAATAAGGCGTGTGTTTTCGTTGATCATCGATTCCAGTGCGGCGACGTCGATTTGACCATAGGCATCGGATGGGACGACATCGATCTTCAGTCCACGCCGCTGGGCCAGTTGCAGGTAAGCCAGGTAATTCGACGCGTATTCACTCGAATGCGTGAGAATTTGATCACCCGCTTTAAGCGGCAGTGAGTAAAACGCCATATCCCAGGCACGCGTCGCGTTCTCGACATATGCTATCTCGTCACGATGGCAGCCAAGCATTTCTGCTATCGCATCGTAGAAATCTGTAAGCGTTGCCGATGCTGCCTCTTCTGCCTCGTAACTGCCGATGCGCTGCTCGAGCTCGAGATGCGCGATCATCGCGTCATAGACTGGTTGTGGTGCTAGCGATGCACCTGCGTTGTTAAAGTGCAACAGGTTTTCACAGTTCGGCGTATCGGCTCGCACAGCGGCTAAATCGATGTTCATCAGTCAGGGTCCCCTCTCGAATAGTATTAACCTGGACGCCCGATGTTTCCCCAATAGCGGTGCAGGTAAAACTGGCGCTGAATTTCCATTTCATGATACGGTCTAAAATCCAGGAGATGCCAGAATAATATTAAAGAGAATCAATATGACCTATATCGAAAGATTACGCCCCGATCCCATTCCTGCAATTCATCCGTTACCCGAATACCTCGCTAGCGGTCAACGCGGGGCATGGTATGAAGATACCAAGCGCGTACTTCAGGTACCTTGGATGGGCGTGGTAACCATGGCTTACAGCCATTATCCGAACTTTTTTGGTGAATTATGGCGCGGTCTTAAACCACTTTGCGAAAGCCGGGAATTCGTCGAGGCATTTCTCGAATTGCGCGAATTTGTTGAAGTAGAGACTGCGCGATTGAATCCGAAGCCGTTGGTGAAGGCATTGACCGATCTCGGCTATGCGTCACGCGAAATCAACAACATCCGTGAAATGAACACCGTGTTTTCGCACGGCAATCAACCCTATGTGATCATAGCTGCAATCGTACGGCATTTGCTGGAAGTCGGTGACATGAGCGATGAAACCGCCGCTGAACCCTACGCGGAACGCCACGCACCCGACGTACAGGTACCTTTCCTGTTGATGGAGGCACACCACGCCGATGAACCCACGCGCGCAGTTTATGAAGACGTCAAGCAGCGTTTAAAACTACCTTTCGTCAATACCGATTACCGCGCATTTGCACGCTGGCCGAGTTACTTCGCCCTGGCATGGAACGATCTACGCAAGTCGGTGGTAACCGAGGCACACGAAGCGGTGTGCCAGGCCTGCCACGATCGCGTCGCAAAACTCGCCGCAGAGGAACTCCCAAATCCGGGCGACCTGTCTTCGGAGGCACTTAGACGGGCCGCCGAAGCCGATGGCAGCCTCGATGAAGTCATCCACATGTGCCGGCTATTCCAGTGGCTGTTGCCCGGACTGATTACCAATGTCGCGTTTCTGCGGCATCAGTTGGAAGCGATATAAAAGACTGGCTCTCAACCTGGAACTGGAGATGAGGATATGAATGACATGTTAGCGGAGATTCATCAAACACTGACTGCGATCCCGGGTTTTGAAGCAATGGCGGCAGACAGTTATAAAACCCAGAGGCTCGGTGGTTTGACGAACCTGGTATTTCGCATCGATACCGCGGAAGATCATTATGTGCTTCGAATTCCGGGTAAGGGAACCGAGGAATACATCGACCGTGCTGTTGAAATTCACAACGCGAAAGTGGCCGCTAGAGCCGGAGTCTCCGCAGAAGTAATTTATGCAGACACCGAATCCGGTGTCATGCTGACACGCTGCATTGATGACATCGTAACCATGACGCCGGATGAATTCGGGCACCGACCTGGGTCAGCGGCGCGTGCAGGCGAGGCATTGAAGCAAATGCATAGCTGTGGTGAGCCGTTCCAGTTTCGCTTTGAGCTTTTCGCGATGATCGACGATTACCTGGCCATTCTCGACAAACAGAAGGCCGAACTGCCGGAGGGTTACTCTGACGTGGTTAAAGCGGCACAGCCGGTACGTGAGGCGCTGGATCGTAATCCGGTGACCCTGGCCCCCTGTCACTGCGACCCGCTGTGCGAAAACTTCCTTGATAATGGAGAACGCATGTGGATCGTGGACTGGGAATACTCCGGCATGAATGACCCTTTCTGGGATTTGGGCGATCTTTCAGTCGAGGCTGGTTTCACGCCCGCGCAGGATACGGAAATAATGCGAGCTTACTGCGGCAATGAACCTGCTGCTGCGGAAATGGGCCGCATGGTAATCTATAAAGCCATGTGCGATCTGCTGTGGACACTCTGGGGGCTGATCCAGCACAGCAATGGCAACCAGGCCGAGGATTTTTGGGCCTATTCGATTAATCGTTTCGAACACTGCAAGTCACTGATGAATAACCCTGCTTTCGATGCGCATGTACAAGCCATAGATACGCCGTAGAAGTCCAGGCTGCTAGCCCGCATATTGCACGAAGGGAACGAAGTTCAGGTACAAACTGTATTTTTCAAATATCAGAGATTTTTCTCCTAAATATTTGAATTTGTTAATAAAAGTCATAAGGTAGACACCGCCTTCGTGCAATATGCGGGCTAGCCCTCAAAGCTCTACTTTTGGCGGTGCCGCACAAACCAACTCGTACGGAATCCGTTCGCTGATACCCCCGGTATACTGGAAAACATCCAGAGTTACTTCATAGGCATCCCGGGTTATTTCCACGTGTGGTGTCCAGCAACCCAACTGCTGATAGGTCGCGATGCAGTTCTCTAACGCGATCGCATCGATATCGGGGAAAAACGGTTTTTCAGTGGCGGCAATTTCTTTGGCCGAAGCTTCGTTCAGGTATCGGCGGGCATTGGTGTAGGCCCGCGTAAAGGCTTTGGCCAAATCGCTTTCGAGCCACGCGCGCGAGGCTGCTAGGCTTGAAAAAGCGCAGGGGCCGATGCGCGGGCCAACCTGGGTCACTATATTGCCCAGGCCTTCGGTTTCAAGCTGTTGTGGATAGGGTCCCTGTTGCTGAACGTATTGCCCCTGCCCACTTCTGAAGGCTCTGTCGATGTCATCTGGGCCACCCGGTGTTACCGGGATAATTTTATCGTAGTCGATCCCGGCCTTGTAACAGGCGTAGCGAAACATCGCGTTCGGCTGGCCTGCCTTGAACATGACAACTTCTGCACCCTCAAGCTTATCCCATGAGAAATCTGGGTCGGCTTCGCGGCCGCTAATAAAAAACCCATCCATCTCGTTGACCTGGGCAAAATGCAGCGGATAGGGTGGTTCGCCCCGCGGCGAAGCATTGAACCCATGGCTGGCTGCCGACTGGGCAACGTGGGCGCTACCGTCAATAATGGCATCCACCGCCGATCTACCCGGTGGCGAAACTGACCATTCGTGATCGAGGCCCTCCTGTTTCAGAAACCCACCGGCCATGGTGACGATTAGCGGTGAATAGAACGCCGAGAACAGGGTGAACTGGATATTTATAGTGGTCATAATTGATAAACTCCAAAAGTGTTTATTACGGGAACAGTGCGGTAGCCCGCATGTTGCATGAAGGGAACGAAGATCAGGGGAAATATGGCTGCCGCCTTCGTGCAATTTGTGGACTAGAAGATAACCAGGGGACCTCTGATCAAATCAGGTAAGGGCTTATATCGTCATCGAAAAAATTCTCGTATCAGGAGCCTTACGCAACAAGCGCAAATCAAATGCCATGCAAATATTTCTAACAAAAGGTCGTGCATGTTCCGGCACTACCAGTTTATTGTTACCGAGTTCCACCAATCCATCGGCCTCCATTTCCTGCAACGTTAGCAGGCACGCCTCTAACTCTGGAAACTGCCGATCCTGTTTGTCCCACGTGGTCTCAAAATGGCACATGATATTAAGAATATGTTGCCGCACGATGCGATCCTCATCGGTTAATAAATGACCTCGAAATATCGGTAACTCACCCCTGTTAGCCCGTGCTTCGTACTCGGGAACGGTTTTTTCGTTTTGCGCAAAGGCGTACCATGAGTCGCTGATAGACGACATGCCGAGGCCGATCATTAACCGGGTTTTACTCGCGGTATATCCCATAAAGTTACGATGTAATTTCCCGTTTTGTAATGATTCAAATAAGGAATCAGACTTCAGGGCAAAATGATCCATGCCAATTTCTTCATAACCTAATTCCGAGAACAGTTTCTTACCCGATTCATACAGCGCTCTTTTAACCTCATTCTTAGGCAGATCGGCTTCGCTAAAACCACGTTGACCGGTGCCTTTTATCCAGGGAACATGCGCGTAGCTGTAAAATGCCAATCTGTCTGGAACCAGTTCATTGGTTTTATTGATCGTATCGATTACATTTTCCAGAGTTTGATGCGGTAAGCCAAATACCAGGTCATGACTGACCGAGGTATGGCCCGTGTCCCTGGCCCAGTCTGTTACCCGCCTAACCTGTTCGAAACTTTGAATCCTGTTGATCGCTTTTTGCACTATCGGGTCATAGTCCTGGACGCCGAAACTGCATCTTGTGAACCCTAAATCATATAAGGTTTTCAGGTGTTCCTTAGTTGTACTGTTAGGGTGTGCTTCAAAACCGAACTCATATCCTTCCGCTATGCCCGCATGTTGCATAATGCCATCGATCAACATTTTCAGGTGATCCGGACTGAAGAATGTCGGGGTACCACCACCAAGGTGGATTTCTTTAATTTGGGGTGTTTCGGAGAATAATTCCCGGTAAGACTTCCACTCACTCAGCACGGCATCGATATACGGCGACTCTACGTTATGCCTTTTGGTAATCCGTTTGTGACATCCGCAAAATGTGCATAGACTTTCACAAAATGGCAGGTGAATATATAAACTGATACCTTCACTTGCATTGCTTTCTTCAAATGCCCGAACAGCCGTATCTTTCCATATGTCTGGAGTAATTGATTCCTCATCCCAATACGGAACGGTTGGATAGCTGGTATAGCGCGGCCCGGGTATATTGTATTTCCGTATTAAATTACTGTGCATAATACTTGTTCATATAAATTGGTGAAATTGCGGCTCCAGGAATTAGACTAACTGTTTTGTTCCAGAACCTCATATCTTAACAGAACCAGCATATTTAGTGTGTCCCCGAATCGCTGTTATGATTCAGCCCGCATATTGCATGGTTGACTATAGATGTTTGATAAAAGCACATTAAGCATGTTAAATTTGGCTGCTAAACCTTCGAATATCCCTGGCTGGTATTTACGACAAAACATGAAGAAAGATAATTCAAATAGGCTGTCGCGTTCCAGGCTGCAGCTGTTTTACTCGCAACGCAAACAGCGAGTCCAATTTCTTATAATCGCACTTTTGAATGCAACTGTTGTTTATGGATGTGCGCAAATTCGTAAGGTGACCTACCCTCGCGATTTCGTATACCTGGAGCAAAAAGAAATTGATAGCGAAATGCTGCGACTTAGTCTCTATATCCACGAATTGAATGCCATTCTTGCTGGTAAAGATTATATCAGCAGCGAGGATCAGTCACGCATCGTGGAGGTCCTGTCGTTAATTAATACGACCACTGATGCGCTCGGTGCGGGTAGCGTCGATACCAGTCATCTTGTCATCGATGATCATATTGACCAGTTCAAGTCTGACGTGATTGCCGCGATAAGCGCGGCAAAGGCAAAACCACCCAATTATTTCATTGCTGGAGAACTTGCTGGGAGCTGCGTCGCTTGCCATCAATTCCGCAAATTTTAAAGCTCATCCCGGGTAGTTTCACTACTTCCAAACAATTCTACCGGGCAAGTTAAGTTACTATTCTAGTTGGCAATTATGCAGCGATTAACATTATTTTTGACAGGATTACTGCTCCATCTCACTGTGCAGGCGGAAGCGCTTCCTCAATTCGCGGTCGCTTCCAGTCTGCAGTTCGTACTACCTGAAATTGTGATCGCATTCCAGCGGCAAACGGGGTTTACGCCGCGCATTACCTACGGTTCATCCGGCAATTTTAGACGACAGATTGCACAGGGCGCACCTTTTGAACTATTTCTGTCAGCCGATGAGTCCTATGTCGCCGCGTTAGTTGAAGAAGGTTTTACGCTTGATTCCGGGCAGGTATATGCGCTAGGCCGGGTCGCCGCGATTGTGCCAAAAAATAGCAGTATTATACTCACGCAAGACCTGTCGGGGTTACGTTCGGCTATCGAAAACGGCGATCTGAATCACTTCGCCATTGCCAATCCTGACCATGCGCCGTATGGACGCGCTGCGCGTGAAACACTGGAATCGATCGGCCTGTGGGAGGCCATACAACCGTATCTTATAAAGGGGGAAAACGCATCGCAGGCGACGCAGTTCGCCATCAGTGGTTCCAGCCAGGGCGGCATTGTTCCCTACGCACTGGCGATATCGCCAGCGATCGCCAGCATAAGTGAAGTCATGCCTATTCCTCAGTCGCGACATCAACCGATTCGACAGCACAAGGTTTTGTTAATTGGCGCGGGTGATATCACACGACAGTTTTACGATTTTATCAGTAGTCCAGAATCAAGAACAATTTTTGCACGCTATGGCTATGAGTTACCGTCTATGACAGAGTACTAAGCATGGATACTACCGCCTTAGCCTTGTCCCTGAACCTGGCCTTCTGGACCTGTATCATCTTATTTCCGCTGGCTATTTTTTTCGGGCGCTTGCTGGCCTGGCAACACTTCCCGGGCAAAGCACTGGTAGAGGCACTAATTGCTCTGCCCCTGGTGTTGCCACCGACCGTACTGGGGTTTTATTTACTCATCAGCATGGGTGCAACTTCGACCCTTGGCCAGTTCTATTATTCACTCACGGGGCATCACCTGGTATTCACTTTCGATGGCCTGTTACTGGCTTCGGTGATCTTCAATCTGCCGTTTGCGATTCAACCCATGCAGCGCGCCTTCGAGGCAATACCCACCAATATCAGGGAGGCGGCATGGTGTTGTGGCCTGTCGCAATTTCAGGCTTTGTGGCGCATCGAGTTCCCACTGGCCTGGCCGGGTGCAGTGTCGGCACTGGCGTTAACCTTTGCGCATACTCTGGGTGAATTCGGGGTCGTGTTGATGGTCGGCGGTAATATCGAAGGTGAAACCAAGACCATTGCCATCTCTATCTATGATCGGGTCCAGGCCTTCGATAATCATACCGCGGGAATCATGTCGGCCTTTCTGTTGGTATTTTCCCTGGTGACGATCGGGCTGGTCTATCGACTGTCGTATCGGCGTAGGCGTTATGGACGATAAAGGCGTTAAGCTTAGACTTTGCCAACATCAGCCTTTCCCGCTGGATGTCGAGATTGAATGCCGTGCTGGCGAATTACTGGCGCTAGTGGGGCCCTCGGGCAGTGGCAAATCGACCATTCTGAGGACAATTGCGGGCTTGCATGAACCGGAATCAGGCTTTATCCATTGCGAAGACGAAGTCTGGCTGGATCAGCAGCAAAGTATCAACATGCCGACACAAAAGCGCCACATCGGTTTTGTTTTTCAGGATTACGCTTTATTCCCGCATCTGACCGCACTGCAAAATGTCACCACCGCCCTGGGCCATCTTGCCGTGGGTTTACGCACCGCAATAGCGCATGAATTGCTGGAACAGGTGAATCTTAAAGGCCTGGAAGATCGTCTGCCCGATAATCTCTCAGGCGGACAACGCCAGCGTGTTGCGCTCGCCCGAGCACTGGCCAGGCAGCCAAAAATCTTATTGCTCGACGAACCCTTTTCAGCGGTCGATCAGGTCACACGCAGAAAGTTACAACGGGAACTGGTTATTCTTCGGCGCAGCATCAAAATACCCATATTGCTAGTCACCCACGACCTCAATGAGGCTGCCATGCTGGCAGACCGGCTGTATGTGCTGCATAAGGGGCAAACTCTACAAAATGGCAAACCAGCTGAAGTAGTACGAAAACCCTGCAACGCACTGGTGGCGCGATTGATGGGGCATAACAATATCTTTTCAGCGACCGTAGAGGGGCACTATCCAGAGCAGGGCATATCCCGCATAAGCTGGCGTGGCCTGTCACTCGAGCTAAAATTGAACCAAACTTTTGCCGTCGGCAGTTCCGTCGACTGGGTGATTCATCCGGCGCATATGATCATGCATCGTCGTGACCGGCCGTCGCATGGCGAACGCGAAAACCCGGTGCATGGCGTGGTCAAAGAACTTCTGGAATTGGGCGAGAACTCGATGGTAAGCCTGGAGCTCAAAGGTGGCGATGCGGCCTTCTTGAATTTCACCGTTAGCAGTCATAGCGCCAGGCGAAACAACCTCAGTACCGGCGCCCGGGCGAGTGTTTCGCTGCTGGCCGAGGGTATTCATTTAATGTCACAGAATTAAAAATACCAGCCATCATTTTTCGGCTCACAGAAGCGAAAACTCTAATATGTTAAGTCAGTCCCTTTAATCAATGCTAAGCCCCGCGATCATCTTTGCATTACTGAGCCTTGTTATCGGCGGTCTGAACGAGGTTGTGTTCAAGCGATACAGCGCCAGAGAGCGTTCCCGCGGCATGATGATTTGCGGCGTCGGGGTTGTCTGGGCGGTTTTGTTAATCACGGACGTTACCATTCGGGGTGACGTAATAGTTTTTAATTCCGCAAGCTGGTCGTTTGGGCTGGTTGCCGGAATACTTGTCGCGATTGCCAATATACTTTTGCTCGAATCGTTGCGGCACATGGAGGTGAGTCTCGGCTCGACTATTTATCGATTGAACACCATTGCGGTTGTTTTCCTGTCGGTAATATTCCTTGGAGAATCACTGTCGCTGATAAAGCTGGCTGGTGTCGGTTGTGGGATTATTGCCGTATTACTACTGTATCGGCAGCAGCATTCGACGGGGTTTCACCAGACTTTAAAAACAGGCTTGATCATCGTCATTGCCGGCGCATTATTACGCGCGGTTTATGGCGTGGTGACCAAGGCCGGTTTATCGGAAGGTGCGGACGCCGATACGCTGATGTTGATATCCGCATTATGCTGGATCGTCTCCGGCCTGCTTTATGCGGTGGTAATAGAGCATCGTTATTCGATAACGCGGGCAAAGCTGGTTTATTCACTGGTATCAGGACTACTCGTCTATGGCATAGTTAAAACACTGGTGAAGGCGCTTTCCCTGGGTGAGGCCAGCGTCGTCATAACTATCGCAAATATGAGTTTTTTGATGGCGCTGCTGGTTGCGCTGGTGCTTAAGATGGAAGCCCTGAGTGCCAAAAAGCTTATCGCCATGATTTTCGCGATCAGTGCGATTACACTTTTGAGTTACGCATAAATAAACCCCGGCAAATTCTGGAGGAAGCTAATGGAAGTCGTTAGTTATAATATTCAGTTCGGGCGGGGTCTGGACCGGAAAATCAACCTCGAGCGAATCTGCCAGTCGATCAAAGACGCCGATATCATCTGTTTGCAGGAAGTCGAAGTGGGTTGGCAGCGCAGCGGTGGGGTCGATCAACCGAAAGCTATTTCGCAAATACTACCGGAGTATTACACCGTATTTGGCTCCAGTTTCGATGTCGATAACAGCGTCAAAAGCGAAGATGGAAAAGTAGTCAACCGGCGCAGACAGCATGGCGTTATGATTTTATCTCGATGGCCCATTCTCAGTTCGCGCTGCTTCAATTTGACAAAAGTTCATCACGCCGATAAATTTAACATGCAAATGAGCTTTGTCGAGGCGGTTATCAAAACCGGACATAAAACACTTCGTGTTTACAGCTACCACGCCGGTTACCTGGAATCTGAAGAACGCATGGACCAGGTGGAACAACTGGTCGAGGTCTATCACCGATCTCCACGGGAACGTGGCGCCTGGTCTGGCAAATCAGATATTGATGGCGATGACTGGAGCAATCAAAAGCAAACACCGGAAATGCCCGATACCGCGATTATCTGTGGTGATTTTAATTGCCCACCCGATTCATCCGAGTACCAATATTTAATCGACAACAGCGATCTCGTAGATTGCTGGCAACTGTGCGATCCGGCCAATTTAAACACCTCGACCCGAAGGCGGGACATCACCGAGGATATAAAAATTTCTGGGAAGATAGATCATATTCTGGTATCCCACGATCTCGCAGAGCGCGTGCAGCGAATGATGATCGATCACGAGGCGGAAGGATCAGACCATAAACCAGTCCGTTGTTTTCTGGATTTGTAAAAAAAATAAAGGCAGCGCTACTTCATTTAGCGGTGGCTCTTAATCGTGGCTTCGGTCAAATCACAAGATTCATTTCCGCCAGCGGTTCCTGAGCATTGTTATCAAAAAACATCGTCACCAGTTCACGTTGATTTTCAGGTATCCGCTGGTAAAGCCAGTCATTTGCATTATTGGGATGGTCAGGCAAATACAATTGCGTGGTTAATAGTGCCTGCCCCCCTTGTAATATCTTCAGATGAATATGGGGCGTGCGACCCGAGTAAGGCACCGGTTTTATGGTACGAAAGGAAAATTCACCTTCGCTATTAGTGGTATCGACACCAAAACCCTGAAACGCCTTATCGCGTGAACTCCAGCCATGATCAGACCGATGCAGGTAGCGCCCTTTAACATCACACTGCCAGATTTCCACCTGTGCTGCCGCTACGGCCTTGCCATTCGGGTCTAGTACCCGTCCCTTGATTCGGACTACCTCGCCGCCAGCCTGTTCAACCTGACCTCTGATCTTGACCAGGTCATTATCGACATCGTTAAAGCGCATGCCTACAGTCGGGTAAAAAGGTCCCTCGCTGCCCCCCGGCGTTCGCATCGCAGCCCTGGCTATGCCTGGCAGAGGTAATGCAGCAATCCCAAGTATCATTTTGCGTCTGACAGGGTCGGGTGGATGATTCATCAGCCTCTTCCTATATTTACACGACACAACGAGTGTACTCCTGATTATGATGACCCGACAATATCTATACGGAGTTCTAGCCCGCATATTGCATAAAGGGGCTCAACTTAGTGCCATTCTATCGTGTCTCCTTATTTCCTGTATTTTGTATGCCTGCGAGGTGCACGGGTTTTAATTGCCGCGCGGGTCGTGGAACGGCGAATATTCTCCAGTATTGTGGATTTAATATTTAATTCCATCATCTCCGTGTAATCAACCAGGGCTTCGAGTCCGTCCCTGATCTGGTCGGCGATTTCATCGACGATGTTTTCACATTTTTTAACGCCAATAGATTTCCCAAAATCAATAATACGTTTACGATCAGGAAAGCTTTTAGATTTTCCCAGGTTTAGTGCCAGGGTGTCCGGTGGATTATATATTTGTGTATTTACCACATCGTACAAAGGACTTAAGCGCATATCATCCGGGTCGTCATATAACATGGCATAGTTCTTTAAATGTGCGTCGCCATTACCTACCATGCAACTATGCACCAGCATTTTAAACAAAGTCTTAGTGTCGGCCTTTATGTTTGACGAATAAAAATTCAAAACCTTACTAACTGATTCGTAGCTTGAGCGATATTTATCATTAGTCGACTTACCCTGTAACACTGTCATATCTTCCATGGCAATGCAGCTACCGTCATCTTTTAAGTCAAACCGACGCATCACAAACAGTTGTCGATTATCAGATAACCAGAATTCCGGGGTCTCTATCTGGCAGGCCCTTGCTAGCTGCATGCAAATGAATTCATTAATGGCAAGCTGAGGGAACTCCTCACCACCACTTTTAACAATCAACGAAGGGAATACTAACGCGCCCTTTTCCTTTGCTTCGATGGTCTCTGGCACCAGGATTTTCGGTTGAACCCCGCTAATACTGGATTGCAACAGGTACTTATTAACGAGTTCTTCAAACAGTTCGCTACTACCCTTCCAGGCCAAAATTTCAGCCAGGCTTTCAGCACTCAATTCTTCAGCTTCAATCCCCTGCGTCGCATAGGAAATACAACCAATCCCTGTTTTACCCTGTAATGCCAGAAATAACATATCGTCAACTTGTATTTGTTTACGCAACCTTTCCGTAATGCGATGGCGAATAAAACCCTCCGGGATATTCATTTCAAATATCGGAAATAAAGCGCCACTTTGATAGGCACGCTTTTCCAGGGGCATTGACACAGCCACCGGAAATTGCGCATCTGAATGATAGGTGAATTCAAACTGGGTATTTTTTTCCAACAGTCCCGTGATTTCTCCAGCAACTTTAATTTCAATCCGGCGTATGCGCTGATCGGTGCTAATCTTCATCAAATAACTCCGGCAACTCATCTAAGCCTGGGCGACGTT
>Ga0255051_10000232_pt1 | contig 21083 bp, 20 predicted proteins | sample JV7_2_9_MG_FD_181719 | JGI IMG/M metagenome (GOLD analysis project Ga0255051, IMG submission 181719) | Seawater microbial communities from Jervis Inlet, British Columbia, Canada - JV7_2_9 | ecosystem: Environmental > Aquatic > Marine > Inlet | place: Canada: British Columbia | collected 2016-10-06
CGGGACGAGACCGCGCTGCAATTTCTTGTCGTGCGTCGTGATACCGGTTGGACAGGTATTCTTGTTGCACTGCAACGCCTGGATACAGCCCAGGGCAAACATGAAGCCGCGCGCCGAGTTAATGAAATCCGCGCCGACACAAAGCGCCCATGCGGCACCCGCCGGGTTGATGAGTTTGCCGCTGGCAATGACTTTTACACGCTCCCGCAATCCGTAGCGGTTCAGCTTGTCCACAACCAGCGGCAGGCTCTCTTTGATAGGTAGCCCAACGTTGTCGATGAGGCTCATCGGTGCGGCACCCGTCCCCCCGTCGCCGCTGTCCACGGTGATGAAGTCTGGTGCACTCTCGATGCCGCGCTCGCGGATCAGTTCGAATAATTCGTCGAGCCAGCCATAGGCACCAATGACGGATTTGAACCCAGTCGGCCGGCCGGAAACATCACGAATATGATTGATCATGTCGAGCAGATCCTCGGCAGAATCGATTTCCGGATGTCGATTCGGGCTGATTGAGTCCTCGCCGGCCGGGATATGGCGAATTTTGGCGATCTCCTCGGTTACTTTGGCACCCGGAAGAATACCGCCCTTGCCGGGTTTCGCGCCCTGGCTCAATTTGAGTTCGATCATCTTGATCTGATCGTGGCTCGCGATTTCACGCAGTTTGTCGTCGTCGATGTTGCCGTTCTCGCCACGAACGCCGTATTTCGCTGTGCCGATCTGAAAAACAATGTCGGCGCCCCCCTCGAGGTGCCACGGCGATACACCGCCTTCGCCCGTATTGAGCCAGTTGCCAGCCATGCGCGATCCATTCGACAACGCGAGTACCGCGGGTTTCGATATCGCGCCGTAGCTCATCGCAGATACATTGAAAATCGACTTCGCCTCGTAGGGCTTATCGGCGTGGGGACCAATCACCATGGGCTCCGTCGCAGCGGCATCGCGTTCCAGCGTGGGGTAGGGGCAATTGACGAAGATCCGGGTGCCGGCCACATTCAGGTCCAGGGACGAGCCGAATGCCACCGTGGAATCTTCGCCTTTGGCCGACCTATACGCCCAGGATCGCTGTGCGCGATTAAACGGCATCTCCTCGCGGTCGAGCGCGAAGAAATACTGGCGAAAAAACTCGCCCAGGTGCTCGAAGCGGTAGCGAAACCGTCCGACCACCGGAAAATTACGCCGAATCGCGTGACTCGTTTGCGTAACGTCAACGATGTACATGACGATGACGGCCACAATACCGAGGCCGATCAGTAATACGAGGAGCGTCGTAAACGCCTGCAAGATCGAAAAGGTTTTCTCAAAACTTGCCGGCATGGCCGCCTTCTACGGTGAGGATAGGAATCGTTTGGCTAAATACTTGTCCACGCCCAGTCTACCAGCACCCGACACGACCAACGGGATTAACATAGCGATGAATAACAGCGGAATTCGAAAATTCCCGGAGCCATTCTTCGCCGACACGCGATAGCCGTTCCACAACTCGCCGAGACTGCTCCAGTCGGCCGGCCAATGTACGCCCGAGACAGCGACAATGGTCAGGATGATTAATGAGAATGCCCAAAAGCGAGTGAACAGACCGATGAGCAGTCCGACGGCGCCGAGAATTTCGAACCACGTGGCCAGGAACCAGCTGATGTCGGGTGGGACGATATTGAACGGGAAAATGAAGTCCTCCTGATACTTACCGAACCAATTATTGCCATTAAATTTTTTCAAGCCAGCGTTACCGTATTCGTACGCCATTAGAATGCGAATCAGCAACAGGCCGAAACCGTAATTTCCGAAACAGTCTAGCCAGTTGGCGGTGCGCTTGTAATAGGTCAGCAACTTATCCATGTCCATACTCCTTAAGCCGGCGTTCGTGTTCCAGTTAAAATTTCGAGTTGTTTCATTTCTTCGAGTGCCGCGGTGCCATGCTGGATAAACGCTTCAACATCGGCGTATTCAGCTTTTTCAGCCAGTGCACGCAATAGTGTTTCACCGCTCAAGCCGTTCTCGTTGTTGGCAATTGCGTCAAGCAGGCCCGCCGTCATCGGGTTAAGTTCGATAAAGCCGACTTTATCGTTGCTGCCGCGATAAACCGCCAGGTAAGTCGGCTGCTCACCGGGTTCGTCCGGCAGAAAGTCAGCTGAGATCCGGTGCACCGGGTACTGATAAGCGTAAGCCTTAGTCAATTCGGATTTGACAGGAACATTGGATAACAAATCGCCCTCCGGATCGACGCCGGTCAGATCGTTCTCGTCCTCGGAAATCGATAACGAGAGCTCAGCGTATTCGTAATGGGCGAGTTCCAGCAAAAACGGAAAATCGTCGTCACCCCGTTCGTATTCCAACTGCAGAAAATCAAGAAACTCCTGCGGCAGCCGTAAAAAATACGGTGTGGTCGCGCGGTGGTCCTGCATGAATTGCCGAATGATCGCGGCCCATTTGTCTTTTGAGTGCAGTTTTTTGAGCACAGGGAACATGTTGGATAACAAATTGCGGATGTTATTGAAAAACAAGTCGCGATAAATCGCCATGCGACGATCTTCGATGTCCCCAGGTGCCGGCACGTGCTCCGGGTCGCGAATGTGTGCTGCGAATGCGTACTGCTTCTTCTGGAATTCGGGTCGCTCAGCCATTGGCAGCCTTTGGAGCCCTCGCCACATTCTGCAACTTGCGAATGTGATTTAACTCGGCCACCAATTCTTGGATCGGAGGGAAGTTGAAATCGCGTTCGAGCAAAGTGGGTACCGGGCCGAAGTGTTCATAGGCATCTGCAAGCAATTTCCATGCTTGTTCATCGACAGCCGCGCCATGTGTGTCAATCCTAAGGTCTTCGGCTTCAACGAGGTGTCCTGCCTGGTGAAAATAGCGAATGCGCTTGGCGGGCATCTTGTGCAGGAACTCATGCGGGTCGTAGCGATGGTTGATGCTGTTGACAACAATATTGTTGATATCCAGCATCAGGTCGCAGTCGGCCTCTTCGAGCACGGCGAGCAGGAAATCTGCCTCACTCATCGACGTGTCGGCCGGCGAATAATACGACACGTTCTCAAGGGCAATGCGCTGCTCAAGAATTTCTTGTACGCGCCTGACGCGTCCGGCGACATATTTGACCGCATCTTCCGTGAACGGAATTGGCATCAGGTCATAGAGTTGCCCGTCATCACCGCAATAGCTCAGATGTTCGGAATACATCAGGATGTTGTGGTCCGCCATGAAATTCTTGATGTCGCGAACAAGCTGTTCGTCGAGCGGAGCAGGTGAGCCAATTGACAGCGATAACCCGTGAATGAGAAACGGGTAGCGCTCGGTAAAGTAGCGGAGTTTCTTGCCCAGTGCGCCACCAACGTGAATCCAGTTCTCGGGCGCGATCTCCATGAAATCGATCTTGCCCTCGGGCAATCCCTTGAGCTTGTCAGCAATGGGGCGGCGCAAGCCGAGGCCTGCGCCCGAAACCGGGTACCGTGTATTCGCTTCACTCATACAGCAAAAGACCTCGTGATGGCCGCGATTATTACATTACAGCTGCCGGAGGCGCTCCAGATAGCGTAATTCGTCAGGTGGGCTTTGATCGCGCTGCGACTCCCACAACGTCTCGGCCAGGCAGTCGATCATGCGGTGCTCGGCCACAAGCCTGTCGCCGGATTTCTCGGCCAGTGCGCCGAAAATTGCGAAGATACCGGATGGACGGTCAGTCGCGACCTGTTCGCGAACGCCAAGGTGCAGACCCATATGCAGATAGGGGTTGGTCTGGCCGTTCTCGACCGTGAAGTCCTGCCCAAGATCGCCAAGTACGGCTTCGTGATATTCGGGATGCTCTTCTACAACCTGTGCGATCTGCGCTTCAAGCGGCGACAACGGCGATTTGTCACGATATTTTTGCCAGGCATCGGCGTACATCTTGCGAAGCTCATTGCGATCCTGGCCAAAAATCATGGCAGCTCCTTTTGCGAGTATTCGCACCATTCGATGATCGGACACTCGCTACATATTGGTTTGCGCGCTTTGCAAATGTATCGACCGTGCAGGATCAGCCAGTGATGTGCATTTTTTTTGAATTCATCAGGCGTAAATCGGACCAGGCGGTTCTCGACGGCCAGTGGCGTCTTCCCTTTGGCTAGACCTGTACGATTGGATACACGAAAAATGTGCGTATCAACAGCAATGGTCGGCTCGCCGAATGCAGTATTAAGAATTACGTTCGCTGTTTTTCTGCCGACACCGGGTAACGCTTCAAGCTGCTCTCGATTTTGCGGCACTTTACTGCCGTGCTGGTCGACCAGAATCTTGCAGGTCTTGATGATATTTCCGGCCTTGTTGTTGTAGAGGCCAATCGATTGTATGTAGGGCGTTAGCCCGGCGATTCCCAGCGCCAAAATTGCTTCGGGTGTTCTTGCGACAGGATAGAGTTTGTCCGTGGCCTTGTTGACGCTGATGTCAGTGGCCTGCGCTGACAAGATAACGGCAACCAGTAGCTCGAACGGATTCTTGTAGCGCAGCTCGGTATCCGGGTTCGGATCCAATTCCCGTAACGTGCCGTAAATCGCGGTGCGTTTGTCGCGATTCACGGTGCGGAGGGAGATCGGCGGTGGCTGCGCGTTACGCCTCCGCTGCGCTTTCTCAGGCGTTTGCGATCGATTGCATTCTTGGCGGCCACCGCAAGTGCGAGACTGAAGAAGGCGCCTGGAGGCAATATGGCCAACAAGAATCCACTGTCGGCAAAGGACAATCCGGCGAATGGTTCGCCGCCCATAATCATGTCGGTCCCCGACAGTATCGACGCTTGTCCAACCAATTCCCGAAAAGCGCCGATTGCCATCAGCAATAACGCGAATCCCGCACCCATTCCTATGCCGTCAACGATGCTGGCGCCAATGGAATTGCGTGATGCAAAAACCTCGGCACGCGCAATGATCGCGCAATTGGTAACGATAAGCGGTATGAAAATGCCCAGCGATCGATCCAGTGTTGGAAACCATGCTTTGAAAATAAGCTCGATGCATGTCACAAGGCTGGCAATGATCAACACATAGATTGGGATGCGAATGTCGCTCCGAATCCAGCGTCGACTCGCGGACACGAGCCCGTTCGACATTGTAAGTACGAACAGGGTCGCAATGCCCAGGCCGATTCCGTTGACTAACGTCGTCGTTACTGCCAGGAGCGGGCAAAGTCCGAGCAATTGCACGAGCCCTGGATTGTCCTTCCACAGTCCAGCCTGCAAGCGTCCAATGAGGCTGCTCGAATTCATGAGTCATCCCCGGTTGCCGCAGCGGCAAAGATTTCGTCGCGATGGCTATCGAAATACATCAAGGTATCGCGTATCGCGTTGATGACAGCACGCGGTGTCACCGAGGCACCCGTCAATTGGTCAAAGTCACCGCCATCATGTTCGATTGCCCAACCGGTGGTTACCGGGTCGAGCAGCGAGCGCCCTTCAAACTGGTGGACCCAATCTGAACGTGTTGACACGATCTTGTCACCGAGACCCGGTGTTTCACGATGCTGCAATATTCGAATACCCGTGACTACTCCATCGAAATCGATGCCGATCAGGACTCGAATGGGTCCCGAAAACCCATCCCTGGCCGTCACAGCGATCAGTGCCGCGACGGGACTGCCGCCGGCGTAAACGCGATAGATCACGGCGGCATCCGAGCCGGGCAGGTCGTGTGGTGGAACAATAACCAGTCGGGAATCGCTAATCCCGCCATCGTACGTAATTCCTGACAGGGCGGGCTGCAGACTTTGTTCGAGCAACGTTTTGCCGTTCTCGACGATGCGTGCGGCAGTCAATTGATAGGTCGCAGCAACCAAAGCGGTGCAAATGGCTGCAATAACGGCAAGTGTTGCGCCGCTTTTGAGAACGGATTTGTCGCTGTTCACTCGCGATCCCCGCGACGTGCATGGCCAACGATATGCGGGCGAGTCAGGTAGTCGATGGCAGGCGTCGCCATATTCATCAATAGCACGGCGAATGCAACACCGTCGGCATACGAGCCCCACCGTCGAATGACAAAAACCAACAGGCCGATACCGACGCCGTATACAAAGCGTCCTTTCGGGCTGGTCGCCGCTGATACCGGGTCAGTCGCGATAAAAAACGCGCACAGGATCGTTGACCCGGCAAACAGGTGAAAACCCGGGCTCGCGTTTGAGCCGGGATCAACGGTGTACATGATGCTGGCCGAAACTAACAATCCTGCGATGACCCCAGCCGGGATATGCCAGCGGATAACCTTTTTGATCAACAGCCAAATACCGCCGGCCAAGGTCAGGTTGCTGATCCATTCCCAGCCGCGGCCTCCGAAGTTGCCCATGATCGGATCTGTTCGTACTTCGGAGTAGGTGAGCATGGTGCGCAACCCCGATTGCATGGCGTCCAGCGGCGTTGCACGGCTGACTGCGTCGAATGCCAGGGCCTCGGGCAAAGATCCGGTCATCGTGTAGTTAATCGTCTGCAATAGCGTCAGGTACTGGTAGTCGATGTCACCCATGCGAGGCGCAACCCACAGGTTCACTTCCATGGGGAAGGCGACAAGGATGACGACGTAGCCCGCCATCGCCGGGTTGAAAATGTTGAAGCCCAATCCGCCGTACAAGTGCTTCGCAACGATGACAGCAAACAACGAGCCCGTTGCCGTGACCCACCAGGGCGTCAGTGAAGGTAATGCGAAAGTGAGCAAGACGGCGGTGACCAGCACGCTGTAATCTGAAATGGCCGCCATCGGCCGGCGGCCGCGTGCGCGCATCATCAAAGCTTCGCCGCCAACGCAGAACAGGGACGCGACGATCAAATTACAAAGAAAACCGGGGCCGAAATACCAGACATGCGCAAGCGCGGCGGGGATTAGTGCGGCCATCACGTGCAGCATCATCGACGCCACGTCGACTTTGGGCGCGATGTACGGTGCTTCTCGTCTGACGAAGTCCACGATCAGCGTTTGCCCCGGTCTTTATCACTGCGCTTGATGATCATGGCGATCGTCTCGGCCCCGGCTCGCTTCGCTGTTTCTTTTTGTTGTGCAAGTTCGTCGTCACGCCCGTCCTGTTCATTTTGAAGTCGCTCGTTGCGAGCTTCGAAACGCAATCGGGCTCGCTCCGCCCGCGCTTTCTCGTCGGCCATTTCGCGAATTCGCGCCTTGGCCATCCGAAAATCAAAGGTCAGCGGAATGTGGCTCGGACATACGAGGTCGCAGCAGCCGCACTCGATGCAATCCGTCAGGCCGTAGGAACGAATCTTCGCTTCATCGTCGGCGCAGGCATACCAGAATAGTTGTTGTGGCAGCAGTTGTATGGGGCAGACTTCGGCGCATTCACCGCAACGAATGCAGGGCATCTCCGGCCCCAGTGCCGGGTCCTCGGACAGTACGAGTATGCAATTCGTTGCTTTCACGAGCGGTACTCGGTCTGTCGTAACCGTTTTCCCGGTCATGGGCCCGCCGATGATGAGCTGTTCGGCGCGATCCGTGTAGCCGCCGACAAAATTGATGATGTCTGCGACCGTCGTGCCGAGCCTAGCCACGACATTCATTGGCTGGGCGACACCATCGCCGGTAACGGTCACCATGCGTGAAATCAACGGCTCGTGTTTGAAGACCCATTCGTAAATAGCGGCTGACGTCGCAACATTCTGCACGAGGCACCCAACGTCGGTGGGAAGCCCGCCGCTCGGCACCTCAAGGTTTGTGACGAGCTGGACAAGCTGGTCCTCGCCGCCCGACGGGTAAATTGTCGGTACCTGTTTAAGCACGAGGCGCTCGTCGCCGACTTCGGCCATCTCATCAGCGAGTTTATGAATCGCTTCGGGTTTGTCGCTTTCGACGACAATGTAAGCAATGTCGAGATTCAGTGCGTGCAACAGTATTTGTGCCCCGCCGACAATTTCGCGCGTGTATTCGCGCATAAGCACATCGTCGCAGCTGATGTACGGTTCGCACTCGACACCGTTCAGGATCAGGTAATTGAGTTCACAGGTTACGGCTTGCATGAGTTTCTGTGCGGTCGGAAACACTGCGCCGCCAAGTCCAACGATGCCGCCCTGAAGTATTTGCGTGAGCAGTACGTCCGGAGGCAACGAGTCATACACAGGCGGAACCTCGGCGCGCTCGATGTGCCGATCCTCGCCGTCGCACTCGATGATAATGCAAGGCGCGTTGTCACCGTTTCGCCGTGACACAGGCCAGGGTTCGATCGCAATAACTTTGCCCGACGACGAGGCATGCACGGGCGCACTTAGCGTGCCATCAGCTTCCGCAATCAACTGGCCTTTCAGAACTCGCTCGCCGATGCCGACGATGGGATGAGACGGATCTCCGACGTGCTGAGCAATCGGCAGCACGAGTTGTGAGGGCACGGGCACTTTCTGAAATGGCATCGCGGTCGCAGCTGACTTCTGCGCGGGCAGGCGCAAGCCGCCATGCAGTTTGCCAAGATCATAAGTCGGCGCGCTCATGCGAGGCTCCGCATGCTGATGCAATCGACCGGGCAGGGCGCAATGCATAGTTCACACCCTGTACATTCCGATTCAATAATGGTGTGCATCAGCTGGTGGGCGCCAACAATGGCATCGACAGGACAAGCGCCGCGGCAATGTGTGCATCCGATGCAAAGCGATTCGTCAATGATGGCGACAGAACGCCCCGGCGCAAGCTCTTTGTCCAGGGGAATGACCGCCGTGCCGAGCAGATCCGCGAGCCGGCGCACTGTTTCGTCGCCACCCGGCGGGCAAAGATTAATCCCGGCGCCATCATCGGCAATGGCAGCCGCGTAAGGCCGACAACCTGGGTAGCCGCATTGTCCGCACTGTGTCTGTGGCAACAGGTCATTGATTTTCTCAACAATTTCGCTTTCATTGGCTGGCAACGAGCGATTCGCAAAACTCAGCGCCAGGCCCGCCAGAAGTGCGATAACGGCGATCGTGATAATGGCGGTCCCCATGACGTTCAGTCCTTGCGCATTTCACGGACGAGCCATGCCCGAGAATCCCATGAACGCCAGCGACATGATACCTGCCGTCATCAGGGCGATCGCGGTGCCGCGAAATGCTGCAGGAATGTCGGCCGCATCCAGTCGTTCGCGAATCGTTGCAAACATGACAAGCACGAGGGCAAAGCCGGCGGCCGCGCCAAATCCAAAGAACACCGACTGTACGAAGCCTTTCGACTGCTGAACGTTCAGCAGCGCAACGCCCAGCACCGCGCAATTGGTCGCAATTAACGGTATGAAAATTCCCAGTACCTGGTGGAGCAAGGGGCTCAGGCGTCGCACCATGATTTCAGTGAATTGAACGCTGGCTGCGATGACGAGAATGAAACTGATTGTCCTTAGGTATTCCAGGTCCAATGGCACGAGTACGTACTGATGTAGCAGGTATGCGGTGGCCGATGAAAGCGTCAGGACAAACGCAGTCGCCAACGACATGCCCGCAGCCGCTTCCAGATTCTGTGAAACCCCCAGAAACGGGCACAGGCCAAGGAATCGCACCAACACGAAGTTGTTGACGAAGACGGTTCCGACGAGAATGACGATGAGCTCTGTCATGGCAGAGTCGTATTGTAACTAGCTTTGTTTAGATTGCTCGACCATGTTGCTAACCTGGTCGGATTCCACCCGCGTCAACAACGGCTTGAATTTCGAGATGGATTTGGCGAGCAGTGGGGTGCTCGCGTCGTCCCAGCACCAGCCATCTTCATCGAAAAACGCACGGGCGTCGTCGGAAACGTTCGGAATAACAGGCGTGAGGTAGATAATCAGGCTGCGAAACAGGTTGAGGCCTTGCGTACACACGCCCTGCACATCAGCGAGCTGATCCTCATTTTTGGCCATGATCCAGGGCTTTTTCTCATCAATATAGCGGTTGGCATCATCCGCGAGTGCCATGATTCGACGCATGGCCTTGGAATATTCGCGCCGTTCGTAGTGGTTGGCGATTTCTTCCGATGCATCGGCGAAGTTCGCAAAAAGATCGGGATCCGGCAACGTGTCGGCAAGTTGGCTGTCGAATCGTTTGTTGATGAAGCCCGCGCAGCGGCTCGCGATATTGATCAGCTTGCCAACCAGGTCGGAATTGACGCGCGCGATGAAATCATCGAGGTTAAGGTCGATATCTTCAATCGTCGGGCCGAGCTTCGCGGCGTAGTAATACCGCAAGTGTGCTGGGGGTAAATGATCCAGATAGGTCCGTGCATTGATGAACGTCCCGCGTGACTTCGACATTTTCTGGCCGTTAACCGTCAGGAAGCCGTGTGCATACACACTGGTCGGCGTGCGAAAGCCCGAGCCCTCCAACACAGCGGGCCAGAACAGAGTGTGAAAGTACATGATGTCCTTGCCAATGAAATGGTACAGCTCCGTATCGTGGCCCGGCCGCCAGTATTCGTCGAAATCGAGGTCCTCACGACGGTCGCAGAGATTCTTGAAACTTGCCGCGTAACCTACCGGCGCATCCAGCCAGACATAGAAATACTTGTCAGTTGTGCCCGGAATTTGAAAGCCAAAGTATGGGGCGTCGCGTGAAATATCCCAGTCCCGCAGCCCGGCATCGAACCATTCTTCGAGCTTTGCTATCACGCTTTTTTCGAGCGCGGCGCTTTTAATCCAGTCCCGTAATCGCTGTTCGTATTCACTAAGCTTGAAAAAGTAATGCTCAGATTCCCGTTTTACCGGCGGTAACCCGGAAAGCACGGAAATTGGGTCGATTAAATCCGAGGGGGTGTACGTTGCGCCGCAGTTTTCACACGCATCGCCGTACTGATCTTCGGTGTCGCACCTTGGGCAGGTGCCGCGCACGAATCGATCCGGCAAGAACATGCCTTCCTGTTCGTCATAAGCTTGCTCGATGGTCTTGGAGTAAACGTCGCCTGTTTCCTGCAATGCTTCGAACATTTCGACGACGAGCTCTTCATTTTCCGGTGAATGAGTTGTGTAGTAATTATCGAACTCGATGCCGAAGTCGGAAAAGTCGCGCAAGAATTCTTCGGTGACTCGTTCGGTCAGCTCTTCGGGTGATATGCCGAGTTCTCTCGCTTTGAGCATGACGGGCGTGCCATGGACATCACTCGCGCATACATAGGTGCAGGTGTGGCCGCGAAATTTCTGAAATCGCACCCAGATATCGCCCTGCAAGTACTCGACCAGGTGCCCCATATGGATCGATCCGTTGGCGTACGGAAGGGCGTTGGATACAAGAATCTTTCGTGTCTGGTCGGGCATTGGCAGTCGTCGGCCGGGTCAAAGGCCGCGATTATGCCACGTTTCAGTCGCCGTTCTTGAAGCGTTCGAACTTGGCCTTGTAGTTGGCCTGCTTGTAGGCCTCGTGGCCCTCCACGACGGCACGGTCGACAAGCGCCATCAGTGCCGCGTCCATCGTCTGCATGCCGACGTTGGCGCCCGACTGCATGGCTGTCTCAAGTTGATCGAGTTTGCCCTGGCGAATCAGGTTGGCGACCGCGGACGTATTGATCAGCACTTCGAGTGCGGCGACACGGCCAGCGTTTTGTTTGGCCGGCAGTAGCTGTTGCGACACGACGCCGCGAAGCGATGTCGAGATCATCGTGCGAATATGACTCTGTTTGTCGGCAGGGAAAGAGTTGATGATTCGGTCGATCGTTTGGGCGGCGCCATTGGTATGCAAGGTGCCCATGACCAGAATTCCCATTTCAGCCGCTGTCACAGCAATGCTGATCGTCTCGAGGTCGCGCATCTCACCGACCAGGACCACATCCGGGTCCTCGCGCAAGGCGGAATGCAGAGCGTCGGCAAAAGAGTCGCTGTGTTCGCCGATTTCACGCTGGCTGATCAGGCAGCTCCTGGTCTGGTGCACAAATTCAATCGGGTCTTCGATCGTCAATATGTGACCCTTCATGTTCTTGTTCATCGAGTCGATCATTGCGGCAAGTGTTGTGGACTTGCCCGAACCGGTTTTGCCTGTCACGAGGATCATGCCCTGTGTCTGTTTACACAGGTCGTAGATGACCTTGGGCATTTTCAGTTGTTCGAGAGTCAGTGCCGCTGACGGAATTGCACGAAATATCGCGCCAATACCATTCAGGTGACGAAACACGTTCACACGAAAACGCGATATGTCCGGGATGTCATAGGCAAAATCCGCGGCATCCTTATCTTCAAATGTGCGTTGCGTCGTGCCATCCATTATCTCATACAGGCATTCTTGCACGCCCTCGCTCGTCAGCATCTCTTCCATAAGGACCTGGAGTTTGCCATGTACGCGCGCGCGTACCGGGTTTCCGGAGATGAAATGCAAATCAGAAGCGCTTTTCTTGAGAGCTACCTGCAAGTAATAATCGATTTTACTCATCGGTTACAGTCTCGCCGGCGACATCAATCATCGGAACTAAATCCGTATTCGTGACAAAACGCTGGAATTTGCGTTTGTCGGTGGCAAATCGGTACGCGTCGTCGGGATCGACCTCCTTGGCGTTGATCGCATCAAGCAGCGACTGATCCATTAATTGCATGCCGAGATCTCTGCCCGTTTGCAGCTGCGAAGTTATCTGGTGGGATTGATCCGTCGTAATTAATTTGGATATGGCACGTGTGTTGACGAGGATTTCGAAAACTGCGCGACGTCCACGTCCATCGGGTGTTTTGACGAGTACCTGAGTAACGACGGCTTTGAGACTCATCGCCAGAAACGCTTTGGTCTGTTCGCGCAAGTCGCCGGGTAAAGCGTCAAGGATCCGGTCGATCGTTTTGACGGCACCCGTCGTATGCAAAGTGCCGAGTACGAGATGACCGGTTTCCGCTGCGGTCATCGCCATGGAGATTGTTTCGGCGTCGCGAAGTTCACCAACCAGGATGACGTCGGGATCCTCGCGCATCGCCGATCGGACACCGTCCGCGAAAGACGTCAAGTGTGTGCCAAGTTCGCGCTGCACAACCTGGCAACTTTTGCTCGGATGTACGAATTCAATAGGATCCTCGAGACTGATGATATTGAGACTACGGGTCTCATTGAGATGATTGATCATCGCGGCGAGTGTGGTCGACTTGCCCGTGCCGGTCGATCCGGTGACCACCACCATGCCCTGGTGGTATTCACAGAATTTCGCGAGAATGGGCGGAACATTCAATTGCTCCAGCGTAGGGACGTCGCTGGGAATAAACCGGAACACTGCGCCGTAGCCGGTCGATTTTCGAAATACGTTAACCCGGAAACGGCCACCTTCTTCGCCAACGTATGAGAAATCGATATCCTGGCCGGCGGCAAGCTTTTCCTTCTGATTCTTGGTCAGGATTTCGAGCACGTAGCTCTCAAGCTCGGTATCGCTTAGTTCGCGAAACTTGATCGGCATCAAATCGCCGTTCATTCGCAGCATCGGCGGTACGCCGACCGCGAGATGTACGTCGGAACAGCCTTGTGCGAGGCCAAGCTTGAGAAATGCGTCAATACGAGCCATAGAGGCGGCTACCCTAGAATCAACCAGTTACGCTCATCGTAGGCTGAAATTATGTCGCATTCCAGAGCGACATCACATTTTTGGGTATTGGTGGCGGGATTAGTACGACAATGTGTCGAGGGCTTCGGTTAGCTCATTCATTGACTGGTGGCGCTTGGTTTTGTCTACGGACATCGCTTTGGCGATGATCACCGCATATTCGTCCGGAATATCGGGATTGACATCCTGGCACTGCTTGGCCTTGCCTTGAACGTGTTGGTACATAACAGACATATGGTCACCGCGGCTATAGGGCGGTATGCCGGTGGTCATTTCATACATGATGACGCCAATACTGTAGACGTCGGCGGTTACGTCCACTTTCTTGCCCAGAATCTGTTCGGGGGCCATGTATTTCGGAGAACCGATTACATAGCCGGTTTTAGTCAGTTGTGTGTCACCGCTCGATGCTGCCGCTGCAACACCAAAGTCCACGATTTTGAGCAGTCCCTCTTCATTGACCAGGATATTCGCCGGTTTCAGATCCCGATGAATTACGCCAGCCTGGTGCGCGACGGACATCCCGGTCGCCATATCGCGTGAATACTTAAGCGCCTTTTTCATCGTCATTGGTTTGCTGTTTGGCATTTCTCCGGTCAGCGTATGTGACGGGAAATATTCCATCGAGATCGCGTAGCAACCTTGCAAGTGAAGGAAGTCATATATGCGAATGACATTTCGATGCGTGATCTTGCGTGAGTAACGCAACTCGTGCACAAATCGCTTCATCATCTCTTCGTCCGACGACACATTTGGATTCAAGAACTTGAGAATTAATTGTTCATCGACGACTTCATCCTGCATCAGCAACACCGTGCCGAATGCGCCCTTACCAATTTTTTCAATGTACTTGTAGCGACCGTCAATCACGTCGCCTGGATTCAGTTTGGAGATATCCATCATCGTCGACTGGGCGACCGGTGCTTTCGCGGTTGGATCGTCGTCAGGTTCGACGGCCTGTTGCTGGCCGTCCAGCAATTTGTCGAGATCTTTATTATCGAGCAAGAGTGTCTTTGTATGTTCGCCAATCTTTTTGGCCCGTTTGTTCTCGGCGAGAACCGTTTCAGAGAATCTCGCATCGAGATTTTTGAGGGCTATGTCGGCACCATTGATGATTGTCGGGTCATCCGACTGCTTGATCTTCTGCAGCACGCCGCGAACAGTTTCGGCATGCGATTCATCGGACAATGCTGAGATTGCTTTGATCGCTTCGAGCTGCACTTCACGCTCCGATCGATTCAGCATGGGTACCAGCATCGAAATGTGCATGTGGTTGCCGATCTTGCTGATCGCGCGAATGACGACTGGATCGGTTTTGGCGTCCTTGCCGAGCAAATCCATCAGCTTGGGCAATGCCTTTGGGCTGCCGATTTTCGACAGCGCGTCGATAGAGCGTTCGCGGACCCACCAGTCGGAATCCTCGGTTGCCTTTATCAGGTGATCAACAGCTTGTTCATCCTTGGTTGCATTCAATATTTCGATCGCGGTACGACGAATCTCCTCGTCTTTGTCGTTGATCAGCTCCATGACTGCGCCAACGACCTTGGGTCCACCGATTTCAGCTAACGCGTCACCAGCCCTTGAGCGAACCCACCAGTCGTCATCCTTCAGCACGTTGAGCAAATCTTTTACCGAATCCTTGTTGCCGAGTTCGTTCAGGACTTCAACGGCGGATCTGCGCGCAAATTCGGATTCGTCTTTGAGTGCCTCAGCCAGGTACTGAACCGTGTCGGGATGCTTCATCTGCACGAGCATCTCCACGGCTTTATTTTGTACCTCAATGTCTTCGTCCAGCAGCAGCTTGCTTACCGCAGCGATATTGACCGAGCCGCCACGAGTAGCAAGTGCTGAAAGTGCTGCACTGCGCACAATCTTGCTCGGATCCTTTAGCTGAAATTCCAGGGCGTGATTGACTTCCGGCCTGTCGAATCGGCTAAGCAGACTAATCAGATGGATCTTGATATTCGGATCTTTGCCGCCCATGCGCGCGATGATGTCGGGAATCATTTCGGGCCGAATCGTTTCCTCAATAATCTTGAAAACTGCCGCAGATTCTTTGGGTTCGAGGTCATAGGCATGCTTCAGCAATGTGTGAATACTCAAGTCCTGCTTATGTACCCGCAGAATCTCGACCAACGCATGCTTTGAAACTTCTGAATCCTCAAAAAAGTCGAGCAGTTTATTCGCATCGTAATTCGTGCTGCTCGACAGCGCCCACGACGTTCCAGAAATAACACGCGCGTTGCCATCTGCCAGCCCTTCACGGTAGGCGTCGAGCGTCTTGTCGCTGACCATGCTCGACAGGATATCGACGAATACCACCGTGTGCGACTTGTCGGAGAGCGCTAGCGCATCAATGATTTTCGGAATAATTTTGGGCCCGATTTTCTTCAGACGATCAACCAGCTTCAGTGCAGTTTGCCCATCAGTCTTTGGTTCCTGCGCAAGCCGAGTGATCAGCTGGTCTGCCCGATATGCGCCGAGCAGACTCACGGACTAACCACAGAATTGGTGAGCAGCACGGCAGGGCGAAGGGTGCCAGAGGCCGGCATCCTTGCACACGATGTCAATAATCCACGTGTTTTTATGACCAATCGATTCGCTCTTGCCCAGGCGAAGCACGACATCCGCGTTCTCCGTTACAATGTCCGCGCACAGGCCTCCAATGGGAGGCAATCCAAGACTAATTTTACCTAATACCTACGGCGGAAATGTGACGCTGTCAACAGATTGAGATGTGAAGAAATTCCTCGAAACCATTGATTTACCGGACATTAGCCGGTCCATAGGTGATATAGGGCGCGTGCTCGACGTCACCGAAGCCGATGAGAGCATGGTTGCCCGGATTGAGCTCGGTTTTCCGGCGGCGGGTGCGCATGAGGCTTATCGATCGGCAATTGTCGCGGCGGCTGTCGCCAAAAGCGGCTGCGACGACATAGAAGTCGAGCTTTCAACCCGAATTGTTGCACACGGGGTGCAGCGAAATCTAAAGCCCCTGGAACATATTCGCAATGTCATAGCGGTTGCGTCGGGCAAGGGCGGTGTGGGCAAGTCAACCGTGGCGGTCAATTTGGCGCTGGCCCTCGCAGCCGACGGGGCGTCGGTTGGCATGCTTGATGCCGATATCTACGGTCCGAGTCAGCCGCATATGCTCGGAATTGCAGGTGAACAGCCTGTGAGTGTCGATGGCAAGACGATGCAACCGTTGCAGGCGCACGGAATACAGGTCATGTCGATCGGGTTTCTGGTTGATCAGGATCAGCCGATGGTATGGCGTGGGCCAATGGTGACGTCTGCGTTCAATCAATTGCTGCAGCAAACGACCTGGCACGATCTGGATTACCTGATCGTTGATATGCCCCCGGGTACTGGTGATATTCAATTGACGTTGTCACAGCAGGTTCCGGTCAGCGGCGCAGTGATCGTGACGACGCCGCAAGACATTGCATTGCTTGATGCGCGCAAAGGTCTTGCGATGTTCCGCAAAGTATCCGTCCCGATTCTCGGGGTCATTGAGAATATGAGTACGCATGTGTGCTCTGAGTGTGGCCATGAAGAGTCAATTTTTGGAAGTGGCGGTGGTGAGCAAATGGCCAGCGACTTCGATGTGGAACTGATCGGCCAATTGCCACTGGATGCAAGCATTCGGGAACAAACGGACAGTGGTAGTCCGACCGTTGTATCCGATCCTGATTCCGTGGCGGCCACGGCCTACCGAAACGCCGCACGGCGAATGACATCGACACTAGCGTTGCAAGGCAAGGACTACAGCAGCAAATTTCCCAAAATTGTCGTTGAAGATAGCTGATGAGTATCAGGCCGGATCACTGGATTCGCCGCATGGTCGAGCAACACGGGATGATAGAACCGTTCGAGCCCGGCCAGGTACGGGAAAATGCTGGCGGTCGGATCGTTTCATACGGCACGTCGAGTTACGGCTATGACGTTCGCTGCTCCGAGGAATTCAAGATATTCACCAATATCAATTCAGCGGTAGTGGATCCGAAAGCGTTCGACGCAACGAGTTTCGTCGACGTCAACAGCGAAGTATGTGTCATCCCGCCGAACTCATTCGCATTGGCACGCACCGTCGAGTATTTCCGCATACCGCGAAATGTCCTGACAATTTGCCTCGGCAAATCGACGTACGCGCGCTGTGGCATTATCGTCAATGTCACGCCGCTCGAACCGGAGTGGGAAGGGCACGTGACGCTGGAGTTTTCGAATACGACGCCGCTGCCGGCGAAAATCTACGCGAACGAGGGCGTGGCGCAGATGCTGTTCCTCGAATCCGATGAGGTGTGCGAGACGTCGTACAAGGATCGCGACGGCAAGTACCAGGGGCAGCAAGGCGTTACGCTGCCGAAAGCCTGAAGGCCATCAACCGGCTAGTACTGACGGCCGGAGATTCCTCTCCCTCATGGCTCGCTGCGCTGCGCTTTACTTCGGTCGACGAACATCCGTCCGTCGGTCCTACCCGATTGCGTTTGACTTCGAGTAGGGCCGCTGGCGGGGTGTTGATCATCGGAAGTAAAGCGCAGCGTAGCGAGCCATGACGATGAGCAATGCCCCGTCTGCGGCCCTGTTTGTGGACTTAATCGAATTCGCGGACAACAGGCTCGGCTAGTATTTCGCCGTCGAGCCAGGCTTCGCCGTCGCGGAATTTGAGGCGGCCCTGTGCGTACCAGTTCGCGGCCTCAGGGTAGATCTGGTGCTCGACTGATTGCACGCGTTTCTCGAGTTCGTCTGCCGGTTCGCTGCGGTCGACGAGCAGTCGTCCCTGCGATACCCGAGGCCCGCCATCGAGTTCATCGGTGACGAAATGTACGGTGCTGCCATGCCACTTTTCATTCGCATCGAGTACTCGCTGGTGCGTGTCGAGTCCTGGGTACGCCGGTAACAATGCGGGGTGGATGTTCAGAATCTTGCCTTCGTAATGTGCGACGAACCACGGGCTTAAGATTCGCATAAAGCCGGCAAGGACAAGCAAATCAGGCCGGTGCTGATCAAGCTCATGTGCGAGCGCCCGATCGAAAGATTCGCGATCTGCGTAGTCCTTGGGTTCGATACAGCTGGTATTGATGCTCGCGTTGGCGGCACGCGTGAGGCCGTATGCGTCCAATCGGTTGCTAAAAACGATCGCGATGTCCAGCGCAAGTTCGTGACTTGCGACCCGATCGATGAACGACTGCAGGTTGCTGCCCGAACCCGAAATCAGTATTGCTATTCGGGAACGGCTGTCGCTCAAAGAAACTGAACCTTGGTCGCACCTGATACGACGCGGCCGAGGTGCCATGCTCTTTCCCCATGCGCATTCAATACAGCGATTGCACTCGCAATGTCAGCTTCTGCAACAACGACGACCATACCGATGCCACAATTAAAAGTACGTCGCATTTCTGCAGTTTCGATATTGCCGCGTTCAGCGAGCCACTTGAACACAGGACCTGGCTGCCAACTCGATGTGTCGACTTCGGCGTGCAAATCGCCGCCAATAATGCGTGGCAAATTTTCACTAATGCCACCGCCGGTAATGTGTACGAGGCCTTTGACGCTAATCGATCCAATCAACTCAAGAATCGATTTGACGTAGATGCGAGTCGGGTCGAGTAAAGTTTCTTGCGCGCTGCGCCCCTCGATTTTATCGTCTGGCGCAATGGCCAGGACTTTTCGGACCAGTGAAAAGCCATTGGAGTGCACGCCATTCGATGCGAGTCCGATCAACGCGTCGCCGGCAGTGACGGCGCTACCGTCGATCATCTCGGACCGTTCGACCGCACCGACGCAGAACCCCGCAAGGTCATATTCGCCGTTCGTGTACATGTCCGGCATTTCGGCCGTTTCGCCGCCGATCAATGCGGCACCGGCTTGTGCGCATCCCTCCGCAATACCGCCGACGACGGCTGCTGCAACATCGACGTCGAGACGACCGCAAGCGAAGTAATCCAGGAAGAATAACGGTTCGGCGCCCTGTACCAGTACGTCGTTGACACACATTGCGACGAGATCAATGCCGATGGTGTCGTGCCGATCCAGTTCCTGCGCCAGCAGAAGTTTCGTGCCAACACCGTCGGTCCCGGAGACCAGCACGGGCTCGCGATACCGATCCGGCTGTAACGCAAATAAGCCGCCAAATCCACCGAGGCCCGCGAGTACTTCCGGTCGATGGGTGCGCTTTACGAATGGCTTGATTCGGTCGACGAGGTCGCTGCCTGCGTCGATATCGACTCCAGCATCTTTGTAGGTCAGGGGATTGTTGCTCATTTCGGCGATATAATAATGCTTGGGCACAGACGGGGAAACCACCCTTGCTGAAATTTCGATTTACTACATCACCTGGTGTTGCAAAATTCCGGGTCGGGCTACTGACGATCCCGGTCCTGGCAATCTTTGCAATCGCCGCCCCTACGGCATTGGCAGTCGAAGTTTCGACTTTGTACTCGGCGCAGGTTCCCCTTGACGAGGAGCAAGACAATCCGCAGGCGCTGGCCTACGAAATGGCGCTCGCGCAAGTGTTGTTGCGCGTTTCCGGGTCAGAATTGAGTGCAGATCCGGATTTGGTCGCGCTGATGTTTCCGGATCCGCCATCCTACGTCGTGCAATTTCGGCCTGGCGAAGACGATACATTGTGGGTGTCTTTTGATGGCGAAGCTATCGAGCGCACGTTGCGGCAGGCCGGGCAAACGGTCTGGGGCAGTGAACGGCCACTGACGCTGATCTGGCTGGCGGTGGACTGGGGTCAGGGTGAGCGCGAGATCATCGCGGCGACCGATCCTGAGCGCAGTCGCAATGGGGCGCGCTCAATTGATCGTAATCGCCAGCTTCGACAAAGGGTGCTCGACATCGCAGAGCGGCGCGGCCTGCCGATCGTTTTTCCGTTGCTGGACACCGAAGATCTCCAAAACTTGAGTTTTAGCGATCTATGGGGCGGATTCAGTGAGCAAATTCTGCTGGCATCCGGGCGCTACGACATCGATTCGATACTGGTCGGACGAATTCAGCCGGAATCGAATCAGCGTAACCGCTGGAGCTATTTTTTCGGCGACGATGAGCGAAGCTGGAATGGCGAACCGGAATTAGTGGTTAATCTGGTTGCCGACTATCTGGTGGACGAATTTGCCATCAGCGGAAGCGCGCCGCTCGAATTCGTTAATCTAAGTGTCGCAGGCATTAATTCGGTGGAAGCCTATGGGGCGGTGGAGAACATGCTATCGAACACCAATCTCATTGAGGGTTTTTCAATTAACAGGGTTGCTGGCGACCGGGTTCATTATCGAGTGGAGGCGCGCGGCGGAGTAGAGAGATTACGAAGAGCATTGCGATTCAATGGTCTAATCGAGCAAAATGAACGTCACGACGACCGATTTAGAATGAATTCATTTGAATCGTCACTCGAATTTTTCTACAGCCCTTAAGCTAACCGGAAAGTTTTACTCGCTGATGTCTTTAAGCTGGTTACCCAATGCTATTTCAATTTCGCGGATCGCGTTGATTCTGCCGATTTTGTTTTTGTTCGTGAATAACGAATTCGGTTGGGCGCTGGGACTGTTTCTTTTTGCCGGCCTGTCGGACGGAATTGACGGATACATTGCCAAGAAATTTAATTGGCATTCCCGCCTGGGTGCATTTCTCGACCCT
>Ga0255051_10000235_pt1 | contig 20976 bp, 23 predicted proteins | sample JV7_2_9_MG_FD_181719 | JGI IMG/M metagenome (GOLD analysis project Ga0255051, IMG submission 181719) | Seawater microbial communities from Jervis Inlet, British Columbia, Canada - JV7_2_9 | ecosystem: Environmental > Aquatic > Marine > Inlet | place: Canada: British Columbia | collected 2016-10-06
TAGCGTTTACCTGGGTTTTTATTAAACGCTAATGCCTGAATTGCCCGAAGTCGAAACCACTATGCGGGGAATTGCGCCTTACGTATGTGATCAGAAAATTGACCGCTTTATCGTACGCAATCACCATTTACGCTGGCCTGTCGCCAGTGAAACCGCCAACATGCGGGGGCGGCTTATCAAGGCCGTATCCCGGCGCGGAAAATATATTTTAATGCGACTCGACCGGGGTAGCTTAATCTGGCATCTGGGCATGTCGGGCAGCATGAAAATTCGACCCGTGGGCAGTCCGCCCGAAAAACACGAACACATCGAAATTCAATTAGCATCGGGGCAGGCGCTCAAATATCGTGATCCCAGGCGCTTCGGCGCCCTGCTCTATACTGCGACCGATCCACTACAGCATCGGTTACTCAAATATCTCGGCCCCGAGCCTTTGTCCGATGAATTCGATGCCGAGCATTTGTTTAGCGCCTGTCGAAAACGCTCAGCATCGATAAAATCGGTCATTATGGACAGCCATCGGGTTGTCGGTGTGGGAAATATATACGCCAGCGAAGCACTGTATTTAGCCGGGATTAATCCGTTACGTGCTGCCGGTCGAATCAGCAAAAAGCGCCTGGCTTGCCTGGTCGAGACGATTAAACAGACATTGCAGGCGGCCATACTACAGGGCGGCACAACTTTGCAGGATTTCACCCAGGTTGATGGCAAACCCGGTTATTTCAGCAATAAGCTCAATGTGTATGGAGTAAGACAGGGCTGTCCAGTCTGCGCAACGGCAATCAAAAAAATCGTTCAGGGACGACGTGCGACTTACTATTGCCCGAAGTGTCAAACTTGAACGGCTTGAGCGAAGATGTACCTAACATCCTGGAACTTCATTTCTTCAATAAATGGGAAATCGAGGATAACTTTAACGGAAATATCCATTCACCAGGGGCGCAAAAGTCAGGTTGATTCCCGGAAGCTGTCGGCAATGTTCCTGCTGCTGTTCACTCCAGTCGCCATAGACAATCACATCGATCGGGCCCCTCAACATTCCGTTCGAGATTTTCTGCATATGAGCACTTACCGGTTCATTTTCCAGATGAAACAGAAAGTCCTCATACTTTTCAAATACCTCAAGCCATCGATATACAACTTCGTGTTCATCTTCAGAGATTTTTGACTGCACGTGAATCAACATTCCCGGCTCAGTCTCTTCGATTTTTTTATCAACGACTGTTCCCATACGTTCATACTCTTCTACCCTGTTTTTATAAATGTGCTCGTAGGCTTCAAGAAAGAAAAATGACATCAGTTTCTCCTGTAAGAGATATTAAAAATAAATTTCTGTCCGGCGCTCGGAATTGTTTTCCGGTCTTTGTGGCACTTCCCAGTTGCGCCATCGAAACAAATCCAGACTTTTACTTCTATTTACCCTGCCTTTCATTTGAGGCGGTTACAACAGCTACTTGAGCCAGCTCTCTGATTCCATCCCAGTTTTTCTCATCAAGTAAACGCTCCGGCGCAAGCCATGACCCGCCCACACAAAGCACGTTTGATAAGGCAAGATAATCCACGATATTTTTCGGCGTCACATCTCCGGTGGGACAGAATCCGATATCAGCAAAGGGTTCAGCCATCGATTTGAGCATGGCTACACCGCCAGCCACTTCGGCTGGAAACAGTTTCAACAGTTTGAACCCATGCTCGCCAGCAGCAATCAGTTCGGACAGCGTCATTACCCCGGCAGTACCGGAATGCATGTCCCGGCTGCGGATTCGAGTAAGGCCGGCATCAGCCCACGCAGGGCGCAATAAACGAAATGCATTGTGCCACTATATCTAAAGGATTGGATGAATTCTGGTCTTAATCCTGGCTACACGACGAAACTGTTTTTAAGCTATGAACAGGGGCTCTTGAGTCCGGTTTTCGAAACCACCCAGATCAATTACCACCAGGTCAGCTTCCCGAAAGTATTCCGGCTGCTGGTGGCGATCGACCCCGACACAGAAAAAACCACCTCGTTTGGCAGCCTTGACACCCGACTCAGCGTCTTCAAACACAACACACTCGGGTACAGACAACCCCATACGTTGAGCGGCCGCCAGAAAGATATCCGGATTCGGTTTGCCATGTTTAACATCCGCTGCGGTTACCACTGCGGTAAAATCATCAAGTACTCCGATTGAATCGAGAATGATACGAGTGTTTTCGCTACTGGATGCTGCCGCCAGTAGAATGCCGCGCGCGCTAAGCGCCTTGATAAAGGGAATGGAGGTTGAAAAGGGTTGCAACTGTCCCTGGTTGATCATTTCCTGATAGTAGGCCTGTTTACGATTCCCGGCCTCGATTACAGCTTCCTCATCGAGATCGCCCATCACCCCGCGGACCCCATCGAGCCGTGGGCGACCATCTACCTTCTGTCGATAAATCCTTTTGTCAAAGGCGTAGCCGTTTTCCTCGAACAGCCGCTTCCAGGCGGTATAATGCAACGGTACACTATCCACCAATACCCCATCCAGGTCGAAAATGACGCCTTTGAAACTCATAATTGCATCCCTAAAATCTAAATTAAAGCGGTATCGTGACTTCCTGTCCTGATGGGATAGACAGGGTTTGGCCAGAGACCACAATCTCTTCGCTACAGGGCTGTTCACCAGATAGATAAAACACCGCATCTTCGGGACGGATGGTTACCGACAGAGTATTGCCACGCCATTTAAGCTTAAACCGCAGCGCTTCCCAACCTTCCGGCAGCCAGGGTTTAAAGGTCATTTGCCGGTTCATTACACGGAACCCACCAAAACCGAATACCACGCTCATCCAGGTCCCTCCCGTTGAAGCGGCATGAATTCCCCATTCGGTATTACCCTGATTGTCCACCAGATCAACCTCGGCTGAACGCAGAAAATACTGTACCGCTTTTTCCGTATCGCCCACTTCTATGCCCATAATGGAATGCATGCTTGGGCTGAGTGACGACTTGTGCAGCGTGCGCTGTTCATAATAGGTGTAGTTAACACGCTTGACCTCGTCATCGAACTCGTCGGGTAATACATACATGAGCATCACGACATCGGGCTGCTTGAGCAGGGTGGTCTCATCAGTGTTGAAATGATCGTAACCGGAAGGATAGGCCGGCATATTGTTGTCGTCCCAGTGAGTAATCGGGACTTCTTTACGCTGGAAATAACCTTCGAACTGCTCGATTAACTGTTTCTCCCGGTCGAAAGGGATAAATATCTTGTCAGCCATCTGGCCCCAGCGGGCGATTTCTTCATCGCTAAGATCTAACCCAGCCGAAATCCCGGTCAAGATCGTAGCGTGCTCCTGTTTTAACAGGTGATAAAGCTCGATGGCTTTCTGTAAATTCCAGCGTGCCATCCAGTTAGTAAAAACATTGTTGTCCACATGTTCGTGAAATTCATCCGGTCCGATCACCCGATTGAGTTCATAGCGGTCCTGGGTTTTATTGTATTCCAGTCGACTTTCCCAAAAACGGGCGGTGTTGAACAATATCTCGGCACCGTAATCGAAAAAGAATTGCCAGTCCTCTGTGGCGGTTAAATAAGTCACCACACCGTAGGCCACATCCGCCGTGATATGTATCTCTTCTTCACCGGTCCATATACGGTGTGCCCTGTCGGCGGTCCACTTCGGGGTGGTTTCCACTCCAGTGTCGGCCGCCTCCCAGGGGTATTGCGCGCCTTTAAAACCATTGGCTTTGGCGTTTTCCATAGCACCAGCCATGGTGTGATAACGGTATAACAGGAGCGCTCTGGCCGTTTCCGGCTGAGTGTAAATAAAGAACGGTAACATGAAGATCTCGGTATCCCAGAACACATGCCCCTTGTAGCCCTCACCAGAGAGTGTTTTGGCACCGATATTGACCTTCGGGTCGTGCTTGTTGGCGGTGATGAGGAGATGGTAGACATTGAATCGCAACGCATGCGTAGCGGCGGGCTCACCCGCTATGACGCAGTCGCAGTCCGCCCAAAGAGACTCCCAGTAATCCACATGATCCTGCAGGCGTGTCGTGAAACCCTGTTGCAGGCCGCTGCGTAATTCGTCCAGGCAGGACGACCGCAGTTTGTCACCAGCCACATCTCTGGATGTGTAAATAGAGACCAGCTTGTCCAGAGTGTAGGTGGTTCCCTGACTGGCGTTAAAGCTCAATAACTCGCTTACCCGCTCATACTCTATCTTCGTTCTGCGCTGTGCCGCCGCGCCCGTGACACTAAGTGCAGCGGCATAACCCAGATGATGACCAGTATCCATGGTTTCCATCTCCAGACAGACAGCATCGTCCTCCACGGTGTTGGCAATAGATTGCAGGTGTTTGCTCTTGGCCCACTTCTCCCACTTTACTTCGGGATGAAAATCCGGCACTTCTGCGTAACTGGGCATGCGGTCCAGATTAAAGCGTTCACCGTCAATAGCGCTCTCTACGACGATCTCGCCGTCGTAGTTCTCTGCTGTTACCTGGGCGTGAATACCGCACAGGTGCTGATTGCTGAAGCTGGCATAGCGCAGGCTTTCATAGCGGGTTCTTCTACCCTGGGCATCTTCGAAACGGGTCAGGCGATACAATAGCCCTGTACGTAAATCCAGGACTCGCCGATGTTCCAGAATCTTGCAGGTTTGCGGGTCCAGGCGTATACCCTCGACCCAGAGAGTCAAGGGTAGCCAACTGGGAGCATTGACCAAATCGATGACTGTAGAGTCGTGATGATCGAAGATCCCTGTCAGCAGGGTTCCCGAACGCTCTCCTTTGGTCCCCTCTTCCAGGCTGCCTCGGGTGCCCTGATAACCGTTGCCTACGGTAAAGATGGTTTCATAAAAATTGAGTTTCGCCATTTGCAAAGCGGATTCCTCCACCAGCCATTCCTGCGCACTGAGCTGTTCACTTAGGGCCACGTCAAACCTCTGAGTCTTGTTGAAGAAAAGATATTCTGAGCATTTTAGCGATAGGTTTTGGCAATTTGATGTTCGGTTTCTTCAAGATTTCTGTAGACAGCCAGCTCGGTACTGGTACAGCGTTGCGCACCCGCTGCGTTGCCGTAATAACAGGCCTGCACGTAGTCCTTCGTCTTCAAATAACCGAAAGCCAGGCCACCGGCAAACGAATCACCACAGCCGGTAGTATCGACCACTTCATCTACATGAATTCGCTTGACGAATTCTTCTCGCATCCGACCCTGTTCATCATTGAAATATACCGCGCAACCGTATTCGTCCAAGGTGACATACAGGGCCTTTACGCCATGATCCAGGCAATGGCGGGCAAACTTCGGCAGCACGTCGAGCGGGAGTTCACCTACTTTCTGGAGAGCCTCGGGATCATACTCAGGCGCAAACCAGCTAGCCCCCGCCTCTTCCAGATTCATTTTCAGGATATCGATGTGAGGTAGCCACAGGTCACGGTCGAGCCAAAACTTTAAGAACCGCTCGCCATGACGCGAGCAGCCATTGGTAGGGCCATGGGCGTCCAGGATCACCACCCCCTCGCTGTTCGACTTAATGTACTCCAACGTCGACAGGGAGACTTCAAAATCGGTTACCGGGACAAAAACGAAGGCATCACAATCGAGCAAGTCCTTGACGTCATCAGGCGTGATCGGATTCATGAATCCGACCTGGGTTTCCAGGCGCTTGTTTTGGTCCTCATATTTCAGCGTGATTACATCACCCTGATCGGCATCTGCAGTCACATGGCTGAGATCCATATGAGGAAACGGGGATAACAGACTCTGGACTGGCTCCAGATCGACTTTTCGTAAATGCACAACAGGCACGACTCGCGATCCCTTGCCCATCAGAGTCGACAGCACCACCGCCGTATACACCGCACAGCCATATTTATCGACCACCTCATTCTGATAGGTAGTAATATGATCTCTCGGAATAGGACCTAAAACCGCGACATTAAATGAAGTCGTCATGATACTTTCTCCTCCAACAACCCCCTAACAAGGGACAAAAATTCTGGCTAGTCGGTCATCCAACTGCCCACTTTTACTTTAACCTGGAAAACGCAAGTATCTTTGCACTACAGGCAGGAATCATCCCTCCAGGATCCGAGAGACACCGCTAAATTCATTTTGTACTGGAGCATTTGGTCATTTTTAGCTCTCTTTCGAACAGGTATATTACGAGCTTCAACAATCCGTGCCATTTAAATAATTATTTGGTTTATTCATACATGTATAAATATACAAAAACTAGTTAAATTCCCGACCCCTTCCGAGTTATAGTATGCACCTTTATACCAGTAAAGAGCACTTGCAATGACTCGAAGAGTCGACCCTTCACGCGACACACAGGCCCAGAAGGCTGCGTATCTGAGGGCCCAACACAGTATGTCTCAGGAGGAAATCGGGGGAGTCCTCGGCGGCATATCACAAGCCCATGTTTCGCGATTATTGAGCCGGGCTGAAGATTTGGGATGCCTGGTCACGAAACTTAGTTTCGTCGAACAAGGCATTCCAGAAGAGACCCTGCAGGAGATATATCAACTTCTGGAACCTCCTGCCCTTACCGAAGCGATCCTCAAGATAGGACAACAGAGCAGCCGTTGCGTACCACGCGCCAGGGTATTCGATAGTGGCACCAGTTCGCCCACCCCGGAAGCGGCGGAAATACGCCGAAAGCGGTTTGGACGGTCAGCCGCTGGTCGCCTGGCAGAATTAATACAGCAGTCCGAGATAGTCGGTGTAGCCTGGGGCAGGACCGTGAGTAATATCATCGACGGCCTGGTCGGTAAGCACCTTGTTTCGCGTGAACGACATCCCATTCAATTCGTACCGACTTGCGCCGAACTGCTGGGACTGGCTATGCCCGAATACTCGTCTACGCGCCTGGCGGACCGCCTAATCGACCTGGTTAATAATGGCAAAGGTGAGCGGCTGTCACTGTCCGGTGTTCCTGCTTATATTCCAAGACGTTATAAGAAAGAACAGGCTGCCGCGGTGCGCCAATACGTTTACGATATCAGTTCATATCAAAAGATATTCCGTGGAAAAATCCCCCTGGCGGCAAAAATTGACACGCTGATCACTAGTATCGGTTCACCAGCGTCCGCCGTAGGCGGAAACATCACCGAACTGCTATCAGCCGCCGGAATCAAGGCCGAGAAATTGCAATCATTAATCATTGGCGACATGGGGGGGGTGCTGATCCGTAAGCCGTCCCTCGATCGTAATGAACGTAGATTGATCAATGAGCTCAACACGATGTGGACAGGACTGCACTACGAACACCTGGAAAATATTGCCAGGGAGTCAGAACAGAGCCCAAGAAAAACAGGTAATATAGTCGTCGCAATCGGACGCGAAAAAGCACCGGCACTGATAGAAATCATTCGCCTGGGCCTGGTTAACGAACTATTGATAGACCATGATCTTGCAACGGTACTAGAGCAGGCCGTGAACCCCTAGCACCCACGGCCTCCTGATGGAAAATGATGGACATGCAGGTGATTAATCCTGGTATACCTGCTCGCGGGTGAATATGCCATCGGCGATCATTGTGCTGTCAATATTATCTTTCGTGATACGAACAACAGGTGTCACAACCGTCGGGATTTCTGCATAGCCGTTATTAATCAAACGAACGTCCTGGACCAGCTCACTAACCGGCTTGTTCGGATTCTTTGCCAGCGTGACGGCAATCTCCGCCGCTTTTTTCGCGAGCGGTGCGATCTTCTTCCAAATTTCGACGTTCTGCTTGCCCTGGGCAACGTACCGAATGTTTCTTAGATCCGCATCTGAACCTGCGACAAATACCCTGGCGGAATCTGCGAGGCCCTCTGCTTCGAGCGCGCCAATCACGCCATAAGCTAGACCGCTATTATTGCAAATGAATGCATCGATTTGATTGTTATGCTTGACCAGCAAGGTATCGACCGTTTCGCGGGCGAGATCAGGCGACCATCCCACATGAGATCGTTGGGCAATGAGCCGAAGATCAGCATTTTTCGCAAGAATCTCGAGCAGCCCACTGCTCATGGCCTGGGCATTGGAGTCTCCAGGCTGACCCATAATCAGGGCGATATTGCCCTCGATACGCCCTTTCTTTTCCGTCAACCACGCCACCAGAGCCTCGCCCTGAAGCTTACCGACCGCCCAGCTGTCCTGCATGACCATCACGTCCAGCGGACCATTGGTGAGCATCGAGTCGTAACCAATCACTCGAATGTCACGCGCATTTGCCATCGCAACCAATGCGCCGGCTGTTCCTGTATTGACGGGTTGAAGGACTATCACATCGACATCGTTATCAAGCATTTCTTCGAACTGCTGGAGCTGGCGTAGTTCGTCATTGCCGGAAGAAGCAAAGTCGACCGTCGCACCCAAAGCCTGCGCAGCTTCGACAAAAAGACGGCGATCAGTCTGATATCTCTCCTCCTGCATGGTTTTCAGCAGGAAGCCGATTTCTACTCCTTCTTCCGCCAAAGCCCCGGTCTGAAATGACAGCAGGAATAATGCCAGGGCACACATCAAAAGTCGGCCAATATTCCCAATACTGCTAATTCCGCGCATCATCTTTTTCTCCTCTCGACTGGTTAATTCAAACGGCCACCGATGGTCGGTGCATCACTTTTTCTTCTGTATAACGTCAAACCACACCGCTAGAATGATAATCAGTCCCTTGATTATGAGCTGATAGAAGGTTGATACGCCCAGCAGGCTCATGCCGTTATTTAAAACACCAATGATCAGCGCACCGATGACAGTACCGCCAATAGTGCCGGAGCCGCCTGCAAGACTGGTACCGCCGATCACAACAGCAGCGATAGCGTCGAGTTCGAACATCGTGCCCAGATTCGGAGATGCACCGTTGAGCCGTGAGGCCAAAATGATACCCGCCAGCGCTGCCAAAATGGAGATAATTACATAGACGATGAGCTTGGTTTTATAAACATTAATTCCTGATAGCCTGGCGGCATCTTCATTACCACCGAGTGCATACAGGCGACGGCCAAAGCGCGTCTGCTGAAGTGCGAATATGCCTACAAACGCTATCACTGCAAAAATCGCAACCGGCACGGGAATACCGCGATAGCTTGTGAAGACATAAAATGACAGTGCAAGGCCAGCTATCGCGACAATGACATTGGCTATCAGCTGTTGGCGCTGAACCTCGATACCAAACTTCCTGTTTTGCTGTATGTGCCTCACTGTGGAGTATGCAATCAATGCCAGCATAACCAGCAAGAGCACCCCCGATGCCGTTGGAGGAATATATGCCCCGCCAATTTTAGGAAACATCTGGTCGGTAACGGGTATCGAACTGCCCCCCGACAGGGTTAATGCGAGACCACGACCAATGGTCAACATGCCCAGCGTGATGATGAATGGCGGTATATTATAGTGAGCTATCCAGAATCCATTCCATAACCCGATCAAACCTCCGACGCAAGTCAGCGTAATGATAATCGCTATCCAGACATTGATGTCGTTTTGCATCAGTATCGTGACGACGACCGCAGACAGGCCCACCACCGAACCAACCGACAAATCGATACCGGCTATCAGAATAACCATGGTCATGCCAACCGCAATTATTCCAATAATAGTTACCTGACGAGCTAGATTACTCAGGTTACGCGCCGTAAAAAACGCCTCTTCTGAGAAGCTCAACGTAATCACTAATACGATCAATGCGATCAGTGTCGCATTGTTCTTAACAAATTTGAGTATCGGACTTTGATTCATGTTTATTCGCTCCCCTGTACGCTTCCAGTCGCGTATTCGATTATTTTCTCTTTGGTGGCTTTTTCGCGAGTGAAATCTGACACTATCTCGCCTTCGGCCATGACTAATATTCGATCACTCATTCCCAGGACTTCAGGAAGTTCCGATGAAATGATTATTACCGCTACGCCCTCGGCGGCGAGCTTGTTTAGAAGTTTGTAAATCTCGACTTTGGCGCCAATATCGATGCCGCGGGTGGGTTCGTCGAGGATAAAAACCTTCGGTTCGACGTTGAGCCACTTTGCCAAAACAACCTTTTGCTGGTTGCCGCCGCTCAAAGTGCCGATTACCGTATCAATGCTCGGTGTCTTCACGCCCAGGCGTTCGACATACTCCGATACCAGCTGGCGCTCTTTGTTGTGGTTGATAACCCCAAGAATCTTGCTACTAATCGACGACAATGAACTGATAGTTGTATTAAAACTGATCGCTTCGTTAAGAAAAAGACCGAGGGCCTTGCGGTCCTCGGTCAAAAGCGCTATGCCGTTGTCAATAGCGTCGCTAGGAGATTTGATGTTAATCTGGGTTCCGTTGAGATAGATTTCGCCCTGAGTATTCGCAGGATCTGCACCGAAGATTCCGCTTACCAACTCTGTCCTACCCGCACCCATTAGCCCTGATATGCCTAAAATTTCGCCCCGGTAAGCACTAAAAGACGCGTTCTTGACCTGCATCTCGCCAGGAATTGACGGATGTTTGACCTGAAGGTTTCGCACTTCCAGAATTTTTTCACCGCGTTCGGATGTTCCTTTCGGAAACATATCATTGATGTCACGACCTACCATGCGGCTGATGATCTGATCGAGCGTAATTTCTGCGATTGGCGTAACATCGCCGATAGTCTGGCCATCGCGCAATACCACTATCTGGTCGGCAATCTGCTCGATCTCTTCCATTTTATGGGAGATGTAGCACATGCAAACACCGTCACTCTTAAGCTTGCGAATGATTCTAAAAAGGTCGGCGACCTCTTTTTCGGTTAAGGCCGATGTCGGTTCGTCGAGAACCAGGATTTCAGCTTTCATAGAAAGCGCTTTCGCGATCTCTACCATCTGCTGCTTACCCACTGTCATGCTGTTGACTTTGTCAGTCGGCTTGAAGTCCCGGATACCCAGTTCATCAAGCAATTTCTGGGTCTCAAAATTTAACTTGTTCCAGTTGATCTTTCCGAAACCGCCGACAAATTGTCGATCGAGAAATATATTCTCCGCTACGGTCAATTCGGGGATCAGGTTGAGTTCCTGATAAATAATCGCGATACCGACTTCTTCGGCTTCTTTGGTGTTGGAGAATTGCTTCTTTTCACCTTTGATATAAAGTTCACCATCGTAGGTTGGATAAGGCCAAACACCACTTAACACCTTCATCAAGGTAGATTTGCCAGCTCCGTTCTCGCCCATGAGCGCCAGAAGCTCGCCAGATCTTGCCTCAAAATTCACCCGGTCCAAAGCTTTGACGCCGGGGAATTCTTTTGTGATGTTGTCCATTTTCAGAACAATTTCATGCATCTTTCCTACCCTCTTGAGTGGGCAATAATGCCCATACTGAACGGTTCATACCGCCGCTCTAGCCGTCTCACCAGAAACGCACCCCAATCACCACAGCCTTTCGCAGTGGTCGGGGTACCTGTAAGGCGGTTAAGGCCCTCGAATGACATGCTGCTATCTACTTTCTAAGGCCAGTAACCAATAACTCATTGACCATAGACCTGGGCCTTAGTGTAAAAATTTGATTTGATAATTGTGTCGTCGATATTGCCCTTGTTGACGAGTACAATCGGGGTAACAATTGTCGGTACGTCTGCAAAACCGTTATTGAGGACCTTGTCAACAGTAACTACAGATGCCGGATCGGCGTCAGGATTCTTAGCCAACATGACTGCGATCTCTGCGGCCTTTTCCGCGAGCGGTTTGATTTTTTTCCAGATCTCAACCGACTGCTTACCTTTAGCGACATGCTGAATGTTGACCAGGTCAGCATCTGAACCCGCAACAAATACCTTTCCTGCCAGTCCCTGAGCATCGAGCGCAGCGATGACGCCCCGCGCCATACCGCTATTGTTGCAAATGAACGCGTCAATATTGTTGTTCTGCTTGGTCAACACATTTTCGGTGGTGGCCATCGCCTTCTCAGACGACCAACCTTCGTGAAACTGGTCCGCAACGAGTTCGAGTCCAGGGGTGCCATTAATGATTTCGAGTGCGCCGCTGCTCATTGCAATCGCGTTCGAGTCACCCGGCTGGCCTTTGATCAAGGCGACTCGCCCCTTGACTTCACCCTTTGTCTTCTTCAACCATTCAATCATGGCCTCGCCCTGAAGCTTTCCAACCGCCCAGCTATCCTGCATGACCATCATGTCGAGTGGTCCGTCAACAAGCATTGAATCGTAACCCACAACCTTGACGCCCTCTTCATTGGCCATCCTTACCATGTTTCCTGCAGTTCCAGTATTGACTGGTTGCATGACGATGACCTTGACACCCTTGGCTAACATATTTTCGAATTTGCCTAGCTGGATTTGCTCGTCATTGTTGGCAGAATCGAAAACGACTGTGGCGCCCATCGACTCAGCTTTTGCAATAAATGCAGCCTTATCTCTCTGGTATCTTTCTTCCTGCATGGTTTTTAATAGAAAGCCAATTTTTACGCCAGCAGCTTGTGCGCCAGTCACTGGAATCATTACGGTAGTCATTACGGCCATCGCCATAAACGCCACCAAACTAAATGTGAAGCCTCGCTTTGTCATCGTATTATCCTCGTTTTTAAATTTGTTTGTGGTATTGGCAACCGATGTAGTTCTAAAATAATGCGCTCGGTTTAACCAACAGTGGGAATACCTTAAGCTGTGCTGCACAGCCTAGTAAATAAGAATGTTTAATATGTATACTTATACATTTATGATAAAATCTTAAGAAGAGTTATACAAATCGGATCCGGCTATACCGCTTTGCAGTCCCGAGTTGTTGGAGGGGAAGCACCCTTTGCGTGCGCCCGAGGACCTGCGTTTTCATACCCTGCTTCACGACGATACCATGTACGAAGGTCGGCCTGACTGGACAACCTGGCTTAAAGCGGCTGCCGTGAGCAACGTCGATTCATCTCATGGAGTACATTTCAATCATGTTAGCCTTGCACTAACAGCGGCTGTGGAGGGACAGGGAATAGTACTCAGCATGAAAGCACTTGCCTCAGATGATATCGCAGCAGGACGCCTGGTAATTCCTTTTAATCTCGAACTACCACTCGAATACGCTTATTACGTGATTACGCTTGAAGAGTCTGCCGAACTACCGCGTACCGCGGCTTTCCGGGACTGGTTGATAGAGGAAGCTAACTCAGAAGAAAAGTTTGACGAATGAGATTCCCGATTAAATCATCAGGAAACAATTCATCGGCAGCATTAAAATAGATCGATGTTTATGATTCTATTTGCTCCGGCTTGCATTTGAGGCGGAAGCAACGGCTTCTTGAGCCAATCCTCTGATTCCACCCCAGTCTCCATTTCGCAACAAATTCTCCGGCGCAAGCCATGACCCACCCACGCAGAGTACGTTTGACTGTTCTAGATAATCCACCATATTTGCCGGTGTCACTCCGCCTGTGGGACAAAAGCTAATTTCGGCAAATGGCCCCGCCATCGATTTGAGCATTGCCACACCACCAGCTACTTGGGCTGGAAACAGTTTCAGCAGTTTGAAGCCCTGCTCGCTCGCAGCAATCAGTTCTGATGGCGTCATCACCCCGGGTAGCACGGGAATGCCTGCATCGGGAGCCGCTTCGCACAGGGCTGGGGTCAAGCCCGGGGTTACCGCAAATCTGGCGCCTGCTATTCGCGCCTGAGTGAACTGACCGGGTCTGGTCACGGTACCAACCCCGACAATCGCACCGGCTACTTCACTCATCGCGGCGATGACTTCGAGAGCCGCTGGAGTCCGCAGAGTCACTTCCAACGCCGGCAAGCCGCCTTCTACCAGGGCCTGAGCCAATGGAATGGCAATTTCCGGATCTTCGACTTTCAGAACCGGAATTACCGGACCGGCACGCATAATTTGATCGAGATTCATAATTCAGGCCTCCGCTGTGGCTTGCGATTCAAACTGGCTACAGGAAATCGCACCGTTTTCGGCACTGCCCACATTTGCCCTGAACATGCCGAATAATTCCCTGCCCATACCGGTTTCATTGCCTGAGATATCGGGTAAGTCTATCTCGCGATTATTCAGTTCGCCCTCATCAACAAGCACTTCCAGTACCCCCTTTGTCGCGTCCACACGAATCATATCGCCGTCTCTGATTTTTGCGATTAGTCCGCCCTTACAGGCTTCCGGGTGCAATTGAATCGCGGCGGGAACTTTGCCCGAGGCTCCGGACATTCGCCCATCGGTTACCAGCGCAACATGGAAATCCCTGTCCTGCAATACACCCAGCGCAGGGGTAAGTTTATGCAACTCCGGCATGCCATTGGCCTGTGGGCCCTGACCCCGCACCACGACTACAACATCCTGATTTAGCTCGTCGGCCTCGAAAGCATTCAGAACCGACAGTTGATCGTCAAATACCCTGGCTGGCGCCTCAACAACCTGATGCTCGGGTTTTACTGCTGAGGTTTTGATCACGGCACGGCCAAGCTGGCCAGACAGCAGTTTCAGGCCACCCTGTTGTGCGAACGGTTTATCCACCGTGGCGATAATCTCTGCGTCCAGACTTTGCGACGGCGCGTCTCGCCAGTCGAGCTTATCGTCATGCAAACAGGGTTCCTGTCGATAGCTGGATAGCCCAGCTCCGCACACCGTGAGTAGGTCGTCGTGAAGAAAACCCGCGTCTAGTAATTGCCCAATCACCAGCCCCATGCCACCTGCCGCGTGAAACTGGTTTACGTCGGCCTGCCCATTTGGATAAATGCGCGTGATTTGCGGCACCACATCGGACAATGCACTGAAATCGTCCCAGTCGATGATAATCCCGGCACAACGCGCGATGGCGATTAGATGAATAGTATGATTGGTCGATCCACCGGTCGCCAGCAGGCCGACAATTGCATTGACGATGGATTTTTCATCGACAACTTTTCCAACCGGACGATAGTCGCCGCCGAGAGCGGTAATACTGACTGCTGTTTCGGTAGCCGCATCGGTCAAAGCGTCCCGCAAGGGCGTATGCGGGTTGACGAATGCCGAACCCGGTACGTGCAGACCCATCACTTCCATCAACATTTGATTGCTGTTGGCCGTGCCATAGAAGGTACAGGTACCGGGCCCGTGGTACGATCCGGTTTCAGCTACTAGCAACTCTTCACGACCCACTTTGCCTTCTGCAAACAATTGCCGAATTCGCGCCTTTTCCGAGTTGGGTAAACCACTGGTCATCGGCCCGGCAGGTACAAATACTGCTGGCAGGTGCCCGAAGCTCAAAGCCCCCATTAGCAGCCCCGGCACAATTTTGTCGCAGACACCGAGATACATCGCGGCGTCGAAGACATTATGCGATAGTGCTATCGCGGTCGACATCGCAATCACGTCACGGCTAAACAGTGACAATTCCATGCCCGGCATGCCCTGGGTCACTCCATCACACATCGCAGGCACACCCCCGGCATATTGTGCCACCGCACCCACCTTGCGTGCGGCATCCTTAATACGCCGCGCATATTCGCCGAGCGGTTGATGCGCGGACAGCATGTCATTATAAGCCGACACAATGGCTATATTCGGTGACTGGTTTTCGGTGAGTATTTGCTTGTCAGTTTTTATCGACGCTGCTGTGACATGCGCCAGATTCGTGCATGAAAGCGAGCCACGTTGCGGACCCCGGTCACGCGCGCTTTCTATTCGCAGCAAATAGTCACTACGTGGGCCTGCGCTGCGCACCTGAATACGTTCGGTAACCGTATTCACGGTAGAATTTAACGAGGTCATGAGTGGCTCCTGCTTGAATTAAATGTAATAATACTACAATATATTGCAATATATAATTACTTTTATGAAATTAAACTACATATGATTCAAAATATACCATCCTCGGACAGCACTGTTTCGCCATTCGATTTCGTTTTATTTGGCGGCACCGGCGACCTGGCAATGCGCAAACTGCTGCCATCGATGTACTACCACCATTGCGATGCGCTGCTACCTTCAAAAGGCCGCATCATCGCGGTGGCGCAATCCAAACTATCGCGCAAGGAATATATCGCCAGAGTCGAACAGGCAGCACGTACACATGTCGCCGAAGACTGTTTTACAGAGCAAAAGTGGAAATCTTTTGCCGATCGTCTGCACTACGTTGGTACCGACGTCACCAATGCAGAGGATTACCAATCACTATCGGATCTACTCGATAAAACTAACAATTGTTGCCGGATTTATTACCTGTCAACCGACCCGCAGTTGTTTACACCAATATGTCTAAACCTTGCGAAAAACAATCTCATCAACGATCAATCCCGACTTGCGGTAGAGAAACCCCTGGGTCGTGACCTGAAATCGTCGCGTGAAATCAACGATATCATCGGCAGCGTTTTTAAAGAAAAACAGATTTATCGTATCGACCACTATTTGGGTAAGGAGCCTGTACAAAATCTGCTTGCATTACGTTTTGGCAATGCCCTGTTCGAACCCCTCTGGAAGCGAGGTCATGTTCGTGATGTACAGATAACAGTAGCCGAGACACTCGGTGTCGAAGGTCGTGGTGAATTTTACGATCACACCGGTGCATTGCGCGATATGGTGCAAAATCACCTGTTGCAACTGCTCTGCATAATCGCAATGGAAGCGCCTACGCAAGATACACCCGATGCGGTGCGCGACGAAAAGCTCAAAGTTTTGCGCTCACTACGCAAACTGAGCGGTGAAAATGTACACAAAAATATCGTCCGCGGCCAGTATCGCTCCGGCGCAGTCGACAATGAAGTGGTTGCTTCTTATACCGACGAACCCGGCGTCGATGCCGACAGCAAAAACGAAACCTTCGTCGCAATGCGCGTCAATATCGACAACTGGCGCTGGGCAGGTGTACCGTTTTATCTGCGCACCGGCAAACGTCTGCAAAACCGTGTCTCGGAAATCGTGATTAATTTCGAACGTTTGCCACATGCAATTTTTGACACTGATTCGACAGTCGACAACCCTAATCATCTGGTGATACGTTTGCAGCCCGAAGAATATATCCGCCTATCTATCCGCGCCAAACAGCCTGGACCGGGCATGCGTTTGCGCCCGGTAGATTTGAACCTGAATCTCACCGAATCGATTAAGGAGCGCCAGCATAGCGCCTACGAACGCCTGATCGTCGATTTATTACGCGGCAGTCAAACCCTGTTCCTGCGTCACGACGAGCTCGAAGCCGCCTGGTCATGGATTGACCCGATTCTGGAAGCATGGCAGGCCAGCAACAAGCCTCCAGTGGGATACCAGGCCGGCACCTGGGGCCCACCCGAGGCCAGTCATCTGGTGTTCGAAGATAATAGCCGATGGCATGAAGACGATTAGTGGTCACCTGTAATGCTGAGCCAAATTCGCGCCATACAACCGGAATTAAGCAAATCCGAATTTAAAGTCGCTGCTACGGTGCTTGCCACACCACAACAATGCGTGGAGGCGACGATGCACGAACTGGCTCTAGCTTCTGGTGTCAGCGAGCCGACTATCGTTCGATTTTGTCGAAGCCTGCGACTAAGTGGCTACCGAGAATTTCGTCTACGTCTGGCACAGGACCTCGCCAGCCAGGTGCATTATCAACACAGTCAAATAGACGCCAACGACGGCGCTGATCAACTAATCGACAAAGTAATAAACAGCGCAATTTCCAGCCTTACGAAGGTTCGCAGCCAACTCGTCGCCGAAGTGATCGATGAAGCAATTTCAATTATCTCGAGCAGCAGGCGTATGGAAATATACGGTGTTGGCGGCGCAGGCATTGTGGTCAACGATGCGCAGCTTAAATTCGCCCGTCTCGGCATCGCCACACAGCCCTATAGCGATATTTATTTGCAGCAAGTCGCAGCGGGATTGCTGGAAGCCGATTCCTGCGTACTGGCGATTTCAAATTCAGGGCGTAGTAAAGATTTACTCGAAAGTATCAAAATCGCGAAAAAATCCGGCGCCACTATCATTTCCATCACCGCTAGCGCATCTCCCCTGGCTGCATTGAGCGACTCGCATCTGGCAATCGATCTTGACGAGGACAAAGACCATCTCGCGCCAATTAAAGCCCGTATCGCACATATGGCTGTGGTCGATACACTTGCCATCGGACTCGCAGTACGCAGTAAACCTGCTTATCTGGAACGCCTGCGTCGGGCCAATCTGGTACTTGAAGACAGGTTCGAATCACGAAACCGACGCTGAATATTTTTAGCCTTTAAAGGACTCCCTACACCAACAAAGGTAGTCTTATTGGCATTGATCTTTCAATGCATTCATTTCATGGCGCTTACTCATTTTCCCCGCAATACCGATCCGGCCAATATCGCGGAACATATCCGTCAACATAGTTACGCGATTATTGATGACCTCGCAGATGCCAACCTGCTCGAACGGCTGGATGCAGAAACAAAACCTTACGTTGAAGCTTCCGCGTTTGGGCGCTATCCGACTTCATAGTAGAGAATGGCGCGACCCACCTGTGCCCCGGCACATCGGGCATCGATGGCGAGCCGGCAGCCAGGGTCGAATCAATCCAGGCGAAAATGCATCGAGGGGCCTGTCTTTTTTACGATGGTAAAATTCTGCACGGTGGCGGCGCCAATAAAAGCGACCAGGTTCGCTCGGGCGTGAACCTGACCTACGCGGTGGGCTGGGTTAGACAGGAAGAAAACCAGTATTTAGCCTGCCCAATCGAAATAGCACGAACCCTCGATGACAATCTTCTGCGCATGATGGGCACCAGGCAGGTGCGTTCGCAATGGGCTACGTCGGCAATCAGCAGGATCCGCTCGCGGTTCTGAGAGGCACCGATGCGAAAGTTAAAATTATCGAGGAGTTTGCGGATCACAACCTGAAGGCCAAAGATTTTATTAAACAGTAACGGCGTCAATTTCGACTTTTACTCAAGTGATTTACGTGGCTCATGGCCAGTATATGTCCAGGTCATGTCGGGCGGAACAGGCCCTTTGCGGGTAATTCACCGCGTATCATCAACCAGATCATTTCTGCGAAACCAATATTACCAATGAGATCCTCGATCGCATAGCCTCGATAGCGAATCTCGCCCGGCTTCATATCAATGATTTGCGTACTCCACCAGTCCTCTACCTTGCTTGCTGATTTATCTTCGGAGTCATTGGTCATATAGCGTTTTCCTCGCGTAGTCGTTCGATTTCTGCATCGCTGTAACCAGGCTCTATAAGAATCGCTTCGGTATTCTGGCCAAGCATCGGCGGGGGCGTATCATTTTTTGGGGCCTTGCCATCAATCTTTACGCCGGTTTGAGCTATATCAATATTCCTGTTAACCCCCAGCACATTTTCAAATCGAGCAATCATCCCACGATCGGCGACCTGCGGATGACGCAATGCATCTGGCACACTCAACACTTCTCCGGCAGGTACACCAGCACCGTTGAGAAGTGCTCGCCATTCGGCCGCCGATTTCAATGCCAGCGCATCCTCGAGAATAAGCGTCAAATGACATCGATTATCAAGCCTCGACTGCCTGTCTGCAAATTACTTGTCGGTAATAATCTCCGCTCGATCCACTACCCGACACAGTGCTTCAAACTGCTCCTGTTTATTGGCCGCGATGTTGATAAGACCGTTACCGGTCTAGAATGTACCGGATGGACTGGCTGTGAAATTGTCATTGCCACCGGCTTCCGGTATTTTCCCGGCGACCAGATAATTGGATACTACCCAGCCCATTGTCGCGATGGTTGATTCGAGCATCGACACATCGATCCAACGCCCACGATTTCCAGGCGGGCTGGCGAGAGCCGCCGCAATGGTAAAGGCCGCCGTGAGACCACCGATCGTATCAGCAAAGGGATAACCGACCCTGTATGGGGCAGTATCTGGTGATCCGGTAATACTCATAACACCCGACATCCCCTGGATGATTTGATCGTATGCGGGAAGTTCTCGAAGGGACCAGACAGTACGTTGGTCAGGTCGAGCACCCGGACACCATCGAGCGGCGAAGCATTTGCTGTTCCGGCAGAGGCTGTTTCAGACATATCGCGCTTGCACTACTTTAGACATGGCGCATTTCACGGCAGTAATCATCAGGTCGCTAATCTAATAATCATTCATCGCTTGCCACTCTCTGAGCAAAGCTCGAAGCACCCAACAGACCCGGTTGCTTGTGCATGATAAGCTGTGTGGGTATACGCTCCATCAGTACACGGTGTCGTCCCTTACTTTCAAAGCCACTACGAAATCGACTGTTAACAAGCGCTTGAGGGTATCGTTGAGAGATACCTCCGGCAATGTAAATACCGTCTTTTGCGCCCAGTGTGAGTGCCAGATCGCCGGCAACTTGCCCGAGGATTTCGTAAAAAAGATCAATTGCCTTGCTCGCCAACATATCACTTTCGTCGAGACTGGCCTGCACAATTTCCGGCGCCGATAATTGGCAGCGATTTTCGCCGTTAATCTGCGTCAAACCCCAGTATAAGTTTTCGAGTCCTGACCCCGATACCAGCCGCTCGCTCGAAACTCGCCCGAATCGTTCGCGCATAACTGTCAGTAATTCCACCTGCTCCTCGGTTTCCGGGGCAAACCCGCCATGCGCCGCTTCACTAACTATAGCGATATAATGATCTTCATACTTGCGCAGACCGACTGCACCAAGACCTGTTCCAGGTCCGAGTACAGCAACGGTAAAATGCGGGGAGTCGAGTAGGCCTGGTTTCAAATTGCCTAACGGCAACATTTCTTCAACCGAAATATAGGGAACTGAATAGGCAATTGCCTCAAAATCATTTAATAGCCGGACAGTCTCTAACCCAAATGCCTGACGCAGCTCGCTGGCCGAAATCGTCCAGGGGTTATTGGTTAGCTTTACCTGCTTATCGACTACCGGTCCAGCCACAGCCAGACAAATCGTCGTCGGTGACGGCACAGCGGTTTGATCGAGATAGTGTCGAATTGCATCAATTACCGTGGCGAAATCGGCACACTGGTAAGTCTGCTCATATGTGAATCCCGGGGCATCATCGTTTGCAATTGCGAAGCGCGCATTGGTGCCGCCAATATCACCAATTAACAGTGACTTATGCATAGGATTTAATTAACGCTTGCACATCG
>Ga0255051_10000238_pt1 | contig 20855 bp, 23 predicted proteins | sample JV7_2_9_MG_FD_181719 | JGI IMG/M metagenome (GOLD analysis project Ga0255051, IMG submission 181719) | Seawater microbial communities from Jervis Inlet, British Columbia, Canada - JV7_2_9 | ecosystem: Environmental > Aquatic > Marine > Inlet | place: Canada: British Columbia | collected 2016-10-06
ATACTCCGACATCTGGCATCGACTGCACCTGATCGATCCACGGTCCGTCGTCAATAATTCGATCATGCCTGCATACCCATGGCTAGCTGAGCGTCCTGCAAATGCCGACGACGATATTCAGCTCAAGATGCTGGTGCTCCGAAAACTCGGACATCCGTATACCGACGCGGAAATCGAGGCTGCACCAATCGCACTTGAAGGACTGATGGAAATCGATGCATTGATCGCGTATTTGCAAGTGCTCGGTGCATCGGCTCCGCCAGGAGACAAGCCATGACTTTTTTTATCTTCGCCGGTGACATGCTCGTAATGCTATTCATGGTCATCCTTGTTGTATGGGTGTTCTGGCGCTCGTCGGACAAGACGATGTCCGATGCCGCACGCATTCCCCTGGAGGATGAAAATACCAATGGCTGATATGCCCTCAGACTTCTGGAGTGGCTGGATCATCGTCATCACGGTCACGAGTTTCATTGGCCTGGGGTGGATGATTTTCAGCATCTATGCGTCGCCGAGTGACGCACATGAAAGTCCGGTCTGGGACGGCAATCTGCGCGAGGGATCAAATCCGGCACCGCTATGGTGGTTCTGGTTGATTCTCGCCCTGATGGTCTTCAGTGTCCTCTACCTGATGTTGTACCCCGGCCTTGGCAGCTTCAAAGGTGCATTGAAGTGGTCACAGGGTGGCCGGCTCAACGACAGTATGGTGGCCTACGAGCACGAATTCGGTGGCATACGCAACCTGATTGCCGAGGCGCAATACGACACATTGCAAGCCGACGACGCGATGATGCGGTCGGCGCAGCGCGTTTTTGATCGCAATTGCGCCGTGTGTCACGGCTACGACGCTGCAGGCCAGGCTGATATGTTTCCGGACCTGACGGATGCCGATTGGCAATGGGGTGAGACTGCGCCGCAAATCGAACAAACGATTCGCAGTGGGCGCATAGCTGCCATGGTGAGCTGGTCGCAAATACTCGGAGGTGACGACGGCGTCAGCCGGGTTGCGAACTATGTCAGGGTGCTTGGCACCAGTGACGCCGACGGTCATCCAGGCCAGGTGCAATACAACACGTTTTGTCTCGCCTGCCACGGCGCTGACGGATCTGGCAATGTCGCACTGGGTGCGCCGAACCTGGTTGATGACATCTGGTTGTACGGCGATAGCGACGAGGCCCTGAAGGAATCGATCGCGAATGGACGCAGCGGTGAAATGCCCGCGTTTGGTGAGCGACTCGACGATACCCAGATTCGCCTACTGGTCGCATTGCTTCTGAAATCACCCTAGCAACGACTGCCATGCTAACTCGACGCGAATACTTGAAAAACTCTGCCCTGCTCGGTGCCGCTTCTGCATTGCCGGCGGAATTATTGCGCGCATTCGAAACCAGTGAGCTAATCACTAGAGCGATTCCGAAGACCGGCGAAGAAATTCCTATTGTCGGACTTGGCAGCTCTGCGACGTTTCGCAGAATGGCCCAGAACGAGGACGTTTCCCAGCTCGCGGACGTCATCAATACCCTGGTCGAAAATGGCGGCACTGTATTCGACACGGCACCTTCATACGGGTCCTCGGAACAGGTCTCCGGACAGATTGCCCGTGAATCTGGACTCACGGACGAGATATTCTGGGCGACCAAAGTCAATGTTGCGGGACGCGGCGGTGGTAGCGCAGATGCGAGCGCTGCCCGCGAACAGTTAGAGCGCTCGTTCTCGCGTATCGGCAAGAATCCGATTGACCTGATCCAGGTACACAATCTTGCGGACCTTCCGACACAAATGCCGATTATCGAGGAACTGAAGCAAGACGGTCGAATTCGTTACATCGGGACGACTTCGACCAGGACCAGCCGCTACCCCGACCTCGAGAAAGCTATGCGCGAATACCCGATCGATTTCATCGGCGTAGATTACGCCGTTGATCATCGTTTATCGGCTGAAAAAATACTGCCGTTGGCACAGGAACTCGGCATTGCCGTCCTGGTTTACGTACCGTTCGGGCGCAGTCGACTATTTTCCAGGGTCAGCGGTCAGGATGTACCCGACTGGGCGAAAGAGTTCGGTGCCGATAGCTGGGCCAGGTTTTTCATCAAGTACATCGCGGCGCACCCGGCCGTCACTTGCGTGACGCCGGCGACGAGTAAACCCGCAAATATGCTCGATAACATGGGCGCGGCCTACGGCCAGCTGCCGGACGGCGCGACACGACGCAAGATGGAAGAATTGATCGACGGGCTGCCTTCATCCTGACGGCTAGTCGCCGCCGTTATTTTCGTCTATCCAGCGTATGGCCATTGCTTGCGCGGTCGCTAGCTGCTCTGGTGACAAGTCGTCCGCGACTTCGTCGCGCTTGGCGCTCGAATCAAAATCGCCAAGCCGCGCCGCAATGTCGTACCACATGTAGGCCTCGATGATGTCTTGTTCAACACCGCGACCTTTGTGGCAGAGCTTCGCAAGGCTTTTTTGTGCATCGACGAAACCGAGCTCTGCCGCAAGGCGATACCATTTCGCTGCTTCCAGGTCGTTCATCTCGACGCCCCAGCCGTTGGAGTGCATCAGGCCAAGGTTGTATTGCGCCTCGCTGTAACCCTGCTCGGCTGCCAGTCCAAACCAGTACAGTGCGAGTTCATCGTTCATTGCGACACCGAAGCCATTCGCATACAGCCGGCCGACACAAAACTGCGCCATCGCATCGCCTTCTTCTGCGATCGGCTGGCATTCGGCCAGCGAGGTCGCGTAATCGCCATTATTATAGGCGACCAGTCCTTTTTGGAGGTCGGCGCCTAGACCGACAGGCGATACCAGCAGAATCGCCAGGGTCGAGAACACTCGATTCGGATTACGCATGATGCTGCCCTCAAATCAGCGCCCGGTAAATCAAGCGGGCGGCTGCGACAATAAGGAACACCCCAAACAACAAACTCAGGCGGCGCGCGGAAAAACCGTGCGCTATCCTGGCACCCAGCGGTGCTGTCAACACGGATGCCGGTGCGATTACGGCTAGACCAATCAGGCTGACATAGCCGAGATTCCCTTCCGGTACCCGTACGTCATTGAAACCGGTGATCACGAATCCGATGGCGCCAGGCAGACTGATCACGAGGCCAAACAGCGCGGCTGTGCCGACGGCACGGTGAATGGGCTGATTGAACAATGTCAGCGTCATAACTGAAAAGGTGCCGCCGCCAATACCCATCATACTGGACGCGCAGCCAATAAACGAAGGAATCGCGAACACCCACGCTCCACGCGGGATATCGTCAGTCAGATTGCGGCTATCGGCCATGAATATCATTTTGAGCGCTACCAACAACGCCAATGACGCGAACACGATCGCAAGAACGCGGCTGTGTAATTGTGACGCGATCCATGCACCGAGCAGCGCGCCGAGGAAAACAAAAGCACTCCACCGACGGACAATGTCCAGATCTACGGCACCGAGGCGGTAATGTGCCCGGGCCGAAGACATCGATGTCGGGATAATAACCGCGAGAGAGGTTGCGACTGCGACATGCATTCGTATTGCCGGGTCAACACCCAGAATACCCAGCACTCCTTCGAGCATCGGCACAACAACGATTCCGCCGCCAATACCAAACAACCCGGCCAGTATGCCGGCGATACATCCGGTCGCCAACATTGCGGCAGCGAGGATGATCCAGTCTTCCATACGTTAGAGCCGTGTCAGGCGCCGAGCAATTCGGCGTGATGCTTGAGGTGATCTTCAATAAACGTGGAGATGAAGTAATAACCGTGGTCGTAACCTTCGTGGCGCCGAAGCGCTAACGGCAATCCACTTTCCGCACAGGCTGCTTCGAGCAGTTCCGGCTTCAGTTGCTCCTCCAGATACGCATCGCCAAGCCCCTGATCGACCAGTATTTTGCTGTGCGATGCACCGTCAAGGAAATTTCTTGCGACCTCGGCTGCGTCGTATTGCAGCCAGTTCGATGCGTCATCACCCAGGTAATAACCCAGGGCTTTTTGGCCCCAGGGGCTGTGCAAAGTCGTGCAAATTGGCGCGAATGCCGATAAAGAACTGAACATGTCGGGGTTCCTGAGCCCAACAGTCAATGCACCATGACCACCCATTGAGTGACCGGTCAAGCCGTGCCGGGCAGCATCACCCGGAAAGTTCTCAAATACCGCAGCTTGCAGCTCAGTCGTCACATAATCATACATGTGGTAGTGCTTTGACCAGGGTTCCTCAGTCGCGTTGAGATAAAAACCGGCGCCGAGACCGAAATCGTAATCGCCATCGGGATCGTCGGCGACGCCGTCGCCGCGCGGACTTGTGTCTGGCGATACGAGCATTAAACCCAGCTCAGCTGCGTAACGCTGCGCGCCGCTTTTGACCATGAAATTTTCTTCGGTACACGTGAGCCCGGACAGGAATGTAAGTACAGGTACTGTGCCGTTGGCGGCTTGCGGCGGGACGAAAACGGAAAACTGCATTTCGCAGTGGTTAACGTCGGACGCATGGCGATAGAAACCGATTTGACCGCCGAAGCAGCTGGTTTCGCTAATTGTTTCGAGTGTCATGGCGGGCATTATGCCCGTGGATCACTGTTTCTGGAATACGAGAGTGCCATTGGTGCCACCGAAGCCGAAGCTATTCGACATCGCGGTCTTGATACCGGCGTTATCTATGCGCTCGGTTACGAGCGGCATTCCGTCAAGTTCGGGATCCGGATCGTTGACATTGATCGACGGTGCAATGAAGTCGTGCTCGAGCATCAACAGGCAATGAATCGCTTCCTGCACGCCCGTCGCGCCCAGTGAATGGCCACACAGCGCCTTCGACGATCCGAAACGCGGAACGTCATCGCCAAACACGGCGCGCATTCCCTCAAGCTCTTTCACATCACCTACCGGTGTGCTGGTACCGTGTGTATTGATGTAGTCGATGGGGCCCTCGACCGTTGACCTGGCCAGTTCCATGCAACGCTGTGCACCTTCACCTGATGGAGCAACCATGTCGTAACCATCAGACGTCGACCCAAATCCAACCAATTCGGCGTAAATCTTGGCGCCACGCGTTTTGGCATGCTCCAACTCTTCAACGACAACCATGCCGCCGCCACCCGCGATGACGAATCCGTCCCGGGTAACGTCATACGGCCGCGACGCCGTCGCCGGCGTATCGTTGTACTTGGAGGACAACGCGCCCATACCATCGAACAGCACAGCGAGCGTCCAGTCGAGCTCTTCACCACCACCGGCGAAGACTATGTCCTGTTTGCCAAATTGAATCTGTTCGGCGCCGACTCCGATACAGTGTGCGCTGGTCGCACACGCCGAGGTCAGTGAATAATTGAGGCCCTTTATTTTGAACGGCGTCGCAAGACAGGCCGATACAGAACTGCTCATGGTCTTGGTCACGGCGTAGGGACCAACCTTCCTGACGCCACGATTGCGCAGAACATCGGCAGCCCGCACGATTTCCCGGCTGGAAGCGCCGCCGGATGCCGCGATCAGCCCGGTACGCACATTGGAAATGTCGTTATCTTCGAGTCCGGAGTCGTCAATCGCCTTCTGCATGGAAATATAGGTGTATGCGGCCGAATCACCCATGAAGCGGCGGACTTTTCGGTCAATATGTTCGGCTATGTCGATTTCGACTGTGCCGGAAACCTGGCTGCGAAGCCCCATTTCGGCAAACGACTCATTGGCGACGATGCCGGAGCGACCGTTTTTGAGGGAATCAAGAATTTCGTCCTGGGTGTTTCCAATGCAGGAGACCGCGCCCAGGCCCGTAACGACGACACGTCGCATCAGCTTGTCCTAGAAATCTTTGGTTGAAGTAAACAAACCGACGCGAAGGTCTTCGGCTGTATATATTTCGCGTCCGTCCACCGACATCGTACCGTCCGCAATCGCCATTACCAACCGTCGTGAAATTACGCGCTTGATGTCGATCTGAAACGTAACAAGTTTAGCTGTTGGTAGCACCTGTCCGGTGAATTTCACCTTGCCCGAACCCAGCGCTCTGCCCCGGCCCGGGCAAGGCAGCCAGCACAGATAGAAACCAACCAACTGCCACATTGCGTCCAGACCAAGACAGCCCGGCATGACCGGATCGCCTTCGAAATGACAGTCGAAGAACCAGAGATCAGGGTGAATATCGAGTTCGGCTTTGATCTCGCCCTTGCCGAACTTGCCGCCATCCGATGTGATTAGCGATATACGGTCCGTCATCAACATATTCGGTTTCGGCAGGCGCCCGTTGCCCTCTCCGAACATCTCGCCACGCCCACAGGCGAGCAATTCGTCGCGAGTGAAGGAACTCTGGCGATCGGTCGTCTCGAGCGGTGCAGGTGTACTGGTTATAGTCATAGCCCCGCAATTTTAGCGCTAGAATGACTCCAGGGCTTTCGAATACGCGCCAATTTTGGCCAAGCGACGATATTGCAAGAGAGGGCGATATGGCAGATACAGAAATATCAAAGCTGGAACAGCAGATTTTTGAACTCACCGGAAAGTTGAACGAACTGAGAAAATCCGGCGGCGGCGACGAGGTGCAAAACTATGCCTTTGCCACAATTAACGGTGACACCGATTTGCTGAGCATGTTCGGCGACAAGAAACAGTTGCTACTGATTCACAACATGGGCCAGGGATGCCGCTATTGCACGCTGTGGGCAGACGGATTCAACGGTTTCCTGAAACATCTTGAATCCGTCATATCCGTTGTCCTGGTATCAAAAGATCCACCGGAGCTGCAGCGGCAGTTCGCGAATTCGAGAGATTGGCGATTCCGATTGGCGTCCCATGGTGGTGGCGAGTACATCCGCGAGCAGACCGTTATGGAAGGCACGGAAAATATGCCCGGCGCGGTCGTCTACGAACGAGACGGAGACAAGATCACCCGCAAAAACACTTGCGTATTCGGTCCGGGCGATATCTATTGCTCGATGTGGAGCCTGCTGGGGCTCGCCGGATTGAGTGAGAGCGATTGGACACCGCAATACGCTTATTGGAAACGGCCCGAAAAAATGGACGACGGTGGAGAAAACCTGCTGGATTAAAAAACCCCCGCACTCGGCGGGGCTTCTAATTGGTCCCCGGTTCTATTTGCTATCGCGCTGAGCCGAGGGGAAGAAGCGCCTGCATTAAAGAATAAGCAAGAACCGTACCGATACCAGATCTTCAAGGAATACAGAAACCTACAGGTGCGCCAAATTGGTGCGGCCGCTTTTCTGTAAATCGAACCGACATTATTCAATTGCTAGATGGACATATTGGTAAAAATCCCCGCGGGGACTAGAATTTTGACCCATATCACGCCAAAGTAGGGCCTCGAACCGGGAGATCCACAATAATGAAAAGAATAGCAGTGACGGCCGCAATCGTATTGATCAGCTTTGTCGCGCCCGGGGCCTATGCAGGCCATGGGTATATCAGTTTCGACGACAATGGAAACATGGTCATTTCAGGCCCATTTGACGCGATCATACCGAAGCCCAAAGGTGCCAGAATCAGCGGTCCGGAAAATTCGACGCCGAGTTTTCTGGACGAAGACCTGAAAGTAACCAGGGCGGGATATTTTGCCGACGACCAATTTGTGATGGTTCAGGTTGAGACGACCAACGCAGCTGCGGGCACACTGACAAACAAGAATCTACCTGTTGTCGAGTTAGCAGGTGAAGAATTCAGAGCTCGAACCGCCTGTCTCGATATCAGTCAGGAAGAACTCGACATGGACGATGATCCCCTGTTCGAATTCATCGAGGGCCAGAATGTCCAGATCGTACCGGCCGTACAAGGCGTACAACTGTTCGTAGTAACGGAAGACGGAACGGGCGAAGGCATTATTCTGTTTTTGCGTAATGTGCCGGGTGGGTGCGATTCTGTTACGCCGGAATTCAAAGCCGATTTTGATGGGGCGTTCGACCGGTTTATTGGATCTATTCGCGACGCCAACTGATAACTAAGTTTTGTCGTAATCCAGTGTCACCGCTTCACTGACGGGGCGGGACTGACACGCGAGCACGAAACCCTTCTCGACTTCCCAGGGCTCAAGGCCGTAATTGGTTTCCATGCTGACCTCTCCTGCCCTGACGTGGCAACGGCAGGTCGCGCAAACGCCGCCTTTGCAGGAAAACGGTAACACGATGCCGTGTTCGGCGGCCGCATCGACGATATTCGGATCGTCACGGTGCATCTCAAAGTCTTTCTTGTGCCCATCCATGATGATCGTGACGGTCGCGTGGTCGGCAGTCTTGACTGCCGCAGCCTTGGGCTTGCCTGTTTTGCGCGGCACACCAAATCGCTCCGAGTGGATGGTCGCCTCATCCATGCCGAGTTCAATCAGCGCGCGAGTGACGTCCTGAATCATCGAATCCGGACCGCAGACAAACGCATCGGTGACACGCAGACCCGCGCCGAAATGGCGATACAACTCGAGGACTTTGTTTGCATCGAGGCGCCCGGCCATCGGTTCAAATTCCTGTTCTTCCTGACTGAAGACGAAATTCAGTTGCAGGCGTTCGGGATACAGGTTTTTCATCGCATACAAGTCTTCGATAAACATCGTCGTCGATTGTTTTCGATTCCCATAGAAAAGGATGAAACGACTCTCGGGCTCGGTGACCATGATTGACTTGATCATCGACAGGATCGGTGTGATGCCGCTGCCCGCCGCAAAGCCGACGTAGTCTTTTGCATTACTTGCATCGAGATCGATATGAAAGCGACCCGTAGGAGGCATCGCGTCGATGTTGTCGCCAACCGAAAGATTATTTGCCGCGTATTCCGAAAATTGACCGCCCGGCTGTATGCGAACACCAATTTCAATCGGCCCCTGGCCAAGCCCGGAACAGATGCTGTACGTACGGCGTAGTTTCTTACCGTCCACCACTATCTGGAATGGTAAATGTTGGCCGGGTCGAAACTCGTACTCGGATCGAAATTCTTCGGGGACGCCAAGCGCAATTCGTATCGAGTCACGGGTTTCGCGCTCGATGTTTTCTATGGTCAGTGGGTGAAACTCTCGCATCTATATACACTTAAAATATTCGAACGGTTCAAGGCAGCTCTTGCACTTATACGCGGCCTTGCAGGCAGTCGAACCGAACTCACTTACGATTTCAGTTTCCAATGACTTGCATCGCGGGCACGCGATCGATCTTTCACCGTGCAACAACGCATGTTTGCTGGCGCCGTGCTCTGGGGGCGCAATGCCGTAATCTAGAAGCTTTGCGCGACCTTCATCAGAGATCCAATCGGTCGTCCACGGTGGTGAAAGCACGCGATCAATCGAAACATTTTCTATGCCTCGTAAACGTAATGCATTGATTACACTTTGCTCGATCGCTTCCGTCGCCGGACAGCCTGTGTAGGTCGGCGTTAAAGCGATCACCACTTCGTCATTCACAGTTACATCTCGCACAATGCCGAGATCAAAGATCGTAAGCACCGGAATTTCCGGATCCGGCACTTCGCTCAACCACTCAAGCACCTGTTCGCGACTTTCGGCTCGCGCTACCAATTAGCACCCGGATGCGTGCGTTGAAGGTACTGCATTTCGGCCAATAGATAACCCAGATGTTCGCTGTGCCGCCCCTGCTTGCCACCTGAGGCCATCCAGTCGTCGCCTGGCTTTTCGAGTGTTGCTTGCTTAAGAACATTCGCAACATTGCTGTGCCATTGATCTCGAATCGCATTGAGGTCCGGACCGTTGAATTTCTCGTGGAATAAATCGTCAATTTCATCAGCCGCTAGCAACTCACCGGTGAACTGCCAGAGATCTTCGATCGATCGCTGCATTCTTGCGTGGCTCGCGTCCGTTCCATCGCCGAGCCGAACCACCCATTGCGAAACATGCCGCAGGTGATAGCGAATTTCCTTGACAGCGCGAGCGGCAATTTCGGCGACGCTGGAGTCACTGCATTGCTCGATCGCTTCGAGTTGTAAAAGGTAAAACGATTCGAACAGGAACTGCCTCGCCATCATGTCGCCGAAGTGGCCGTTTGGCTGCTCCACAAGCAAGACGTGCCGATACTCGTTGCCCTCGCGAAGAAATGCGAAATCATCTTCATCACGATCCTTACCTTCGAGTTTGCCTGCGTAGGTGTAGAACAATCGTGCCTGACCGATGTAATCGAGCGATAAGTTAGCGTTTGCGAGTTCTTCTTCGAGCTCCGGATACAGCGTGACTACCTCAATCATTCGTTGACCCAAAATGAGCGCGTTGTCGCCAAGCCGAGTGACGTATGCGAGTAATGCGTCGTCCTTTTTCACAGATTCTCAACCCCGTCCGGAATCTCGTAGAACGTGGGGTGCCTGTAGATTTTGTCCTCGGCCGGTTCGAAAAACGCGGCAGTTTCCGCCGGGTCCGACGCGACGATTTCGCTCGAACGTACAACCCAGAGGCTGACGCCCTCGGACCGCCGCGTATAGGTATCACGCGCATGATCGAGTGCCATTTGATCGTCCGCGGCATGAAGGCTACCCGCGTGCCGGTGGCTAAGTCCGGACTTGCTGCGGATGAAGACTTCGTAGAGTGGCCATTCTTTGCTATTCATCTCTGTTCCTCTTGTCGCGCTGTCAAGCAGCGCTCCTACGCTCGGCCTGTTTTTCACCATAGGCGAGCGCCGCTTCGCGGACCCAGGCACCATCGTCGTGCGCTTTGCGCCGCCTTGCCATGCGTTGTTTGTTACACGGGCCGTTGCCGGCGATCACACTAATAAATTCACTCCAGTCGATCTCGCCAAACCTGTAATGCCCGGTCTTTTTGTCAAACTCGAGGTCGTCGTCGGGAATTTGAAGTCCGAGGAAGTCTGCCTGTGGCACAGTCGCGTCGATAAATTTCTGCCGCAATTCGTCGTTCGAAAAACGCTTAATTTTCCATGCCATCGATTGCGCGGAATGCCTGGAGTCACTGTCGTTCGGACCGAACATCATTAAGGACGGCCACCACCACCGATTCATCGCGTCCTGTAACATCGCCTTTTGTGCCTCGGTGCCACGGGAAAGCTCATACATGATGTCGAAGCCCTGGCGTTGGTGAAAACTCTCTTCTTTGCAAACACGTACCATGGCACGCGCATACGGTCCGAATGAACAACGGCAGAGTGGGATCTGGTTCATGATCGCGGCACCGTCTACGAGCCAGCCAATCGCGCCGATATCGGCCCAGGTCAGCGTCGGGTAGTTGAAGATGCTTGAGTACTTGGCTTTCCCGGTCAATAGATCGCCAACCATTTCGTCACGCGATGTGCCGAGTGTTTCGCCAGCGCTGTAGAGATACAGGCCATGCCCGGCCTCGTCTTGAACCTTGGCGAGCAGAATCGCCTTGCGTTTCAACGTTGGTGCGCGCGTCAGCCAGTTGCCCTCCGGTTGCATGCCGATGATTTCAGAGTGCGCATGCTGGGAGATCTGGCGAACCAGGGTTCGACGATACGCTTCCGGCATCCAGTCCTTGGCCTCGATTTTTTCCTCCGCGTCGATTCGCTTCTGGAATGCCTCGAGGTCCGCAGCGGATTCAAGCGCGCTCCGCTTCTCGTTGGACTGTCCTTTTTGGTCAAGGCCTTGGGTGTACATTCAGTTTCCTGTTGGAGCGCCTCTCGAGGCGCGATCGCGCTCCAACATGTCACAGTCATTATGGACTTTCAAGGTGTTTTGTATCGCTTTATTCGGTGCTCAGCAAGGCCTCACCACGACTAACCGAGCGACCCCGAAACACGGCAACGCGTTGTTCTTCCTGATTGAACACTTCAATTGTGTATAGACCAGTGCGGCGGCCGCGGTGTTCTTCCAGGGCGACTGCACGCAGTTCATCGCCACTGTGGGCAGGCCGCAGAAATTCGATGCTCCCTGCCGCCGCGACCGTCTTATCATCATAAGCATTGCAGGCAAAGGCGAAGGCTGTATCGGCCAGTGCAAAAACGAAACCACCGTGACAGATGTCGAAGCCATTGAGCATGTCATCGCGAACCTGCATCGACGCAATCGCGGCGCCGACGTCGGGAATCACGATCTCAATACCCAATAGCTGTGACGCCCTGTCATCAGCAAACATCTTCTCCGCACACTTCCGGGCACGCTCAAGCTCGTTCATCGAGCAAGTCCACCAAAGCGTTGCATGAATTGTTTATTGGTCGGCGGCAATGGTCCGTCGGCCGTTTCCATGACGTCGGTCAGAAACTCGTCGGCCCGCTGATACACGGCCAGGTACAGGTTGCGGCACAGCTGATAAGCCGCCGTCCCGTGCCAGTTTGACGGCAAAAGGTCAGCCGGCAATTGCGGGTCCCTCAGCAGCACTTTTCGATATTCCTGAATCAGCAGCGTGCGAACCAGAAATGCCGATTTTGGTGATACTTCGGCATTTTTTCCGTAGGCAGCGATAAGCGGGCGAAACCGTTTGACGAAACTCGCGTAGCGCTCATCGATATCGGCAAGGTTCCAGCTCTCATGCGCCAGCCTGCGCATGCTCGGCTCGTTGCGAATCGTCAGGCCACTCATGATGACGAGGTCGTCGGCAACTCCGAGGCGACGCAGCGTGACATCGACATCGCTCATATCCGGCGCCGGATGCGCGAGCACGCTCGGCGACAACGCGCCAAAACCGAGCCAACCCAGCTCCTTTCGAACCACCTCTTTGCTGACAGCATCGAGATCGACCAGCATTACGAGGCACCAATGGTCGTCCCACGTCGATGTCGGTTCACCGTATATCTTGTGCGTTGCCTGATCGAAGCGCTCGCGCCCTTCTTCGGACAGACCGTAGTAACTTCGCCGGCCGATTTGCGTGGAATGCAACCAACCGTCCTGTACCAGCCTGAATACCGACGTGCGTACGAGTCGCTCGCTGATCCCGAAATCGCTCATCACTGAGATCAGGCTGCCCAACCAGACGGTTCCACCGCGCGGTGAAATCGAATCGCCGAACACGGTCGTAATCAACGAGCCCGTGCGCAGAGTTCGCCGGGCACTGAATTCGGCGACAAGTTTTCGACTGGCAGCTTCGATGGTCACGGTGAGCTTCGCTTGCGCTTGGAGTGTTCGACCGTATATTGTGATACCGACTTTTTCAATTTTATTTTGTTTTTGTATCTCAGATGAACAAACTCGGCAATCTTGTTAGCGATCAATGGGTCGAAGGCGATGGCGACGGAAAAATCCTGACGTCGGCAGTCTCAGGCGAACCCGTCGCGTCGATCTCGAGCACTGGCCTCGACTTCAAAGCAATCCTCGATTACGCCAAGACCGTCGGCGGACCGAACCTGCGGAAGCTGACGTTTCACGATCGAGGCGACATGCTCAAAGCGCTCGCCAAATATCTCGATGAGCACAAAAAAGAATTTTATGCGCTATCGACGGAGACCGGTGCGACGCGCAAAGACAGCTGGCCCGATATCGATGGCGGCATCTCGACGATGTTCGTGTTTTCGAGCAAGGGCCGGCGAGAAATGCCAAACGATCACGTCTACCTGGACGGCAATGTCGAACAGTTGTCACGCAACGGCACATTCGTCGGTCAGCACATCTTCACACCCAAGCTCGGCGCAGCGATTCACATCAACGCCTTCAATTTTCCGTGCTGGGGCATGCTTGAGAAACTGGCGCCAACGTTGCTTGCCGGCGTACCGGCCATAATTAAGCCCGCGTCGAGCACGGCTTACCTAACCGAGCTCATGGTGCGTCGCATGATCGAGTCGGAGCTGTTGCCGCCCGGCAGCGTACAGTTGATTTGTGGCGGCGTTGGCGATCTGTTCGATCACCTGGACTGTCAGGACACCATCGCATTTACGGGCTCCAAGACCACAGCCGAGATGCTGCAGCAACACCCGCGCGTCATTAGTGAATCAGTCGCCTTCACAGCAGAAACAGACTCGCTCAACATGTCGATACTGGGACCCGATGCAACGCCGGGCACGGCAGAATTCGACCTTTATATTCAGGAAGTTACGCGTGAGATGACGTCGAAGGCCGGCCAGAAATGCACGGCAATTCGCCGCATTATTGCACCGGCCGCGATCGCGGGCGAAGTGGTCAAGGCATTGTCCACGGCACTCGGTAACGTGCGCATTGGCAATCCCGGCATTAAGGATGTCGACATGGGCGCGCTCGCAAGCCAGGGTCAGCGTGATGAGGTTCGTGACCGGGTTAAGGATCTTTCCGCCGAAGCGGAAGTTGTTTTTGGCGGAACAGACGATTTCGAAATCGTCGATGCCGATTCAAAAAAAGGCGCGTTCTTTATGCCGACCTTACTGCATTGCGAAAAGCCATTGACATCGAAAGCCGTGCATTCGGTCGAGGCGTTCGGCCCGGTCAGCACGGTGCTACCTTACGATTCCATCGACGAAGCAATCGAACTCGCGCGAATGGGCGAAGGCAGTCTCGCCGGGTCGATCATCACCAACGATAACGGCATTGCTCGCGAACTCGTGCTCGGAACCGCCGCTTATCACGGGCGCATGATCGTCATAAACCGGCACTGTGCCGCCGAGTCGACCGGCCATGGCTCACCGCTCGCGCATCTCGTTCATGGAGGACCAGGTCGCGCAGGCGGCGGCGAAGAAATGGGTGGCGTACGCGGCGTGCTGCATTACATGCAACGCACGGCCATCCAGGGCTCGCCCGAAACGTTGTCAGCAATCGGGCACCGCTGGATTCGCGGTGCTGATGAGAAAGATCCGGGCGTACATCCGTTTCGTAAAACATTCGAGCAGCTCGAACTTGGCGATACATTCAAAAGCGACGCGCGCGAAGTTACGCTTGAGGATATCGATCACTTCGCCGAATTTACGGGCGATAACTTCTATGCGCACATGAACGAAGAAGAAGCGGCAAAGAACCCCTTCTTCGACGGTCGTGTCGCACATGGCTACCTGATCCTGTCATTTGCAGCAGGTTTGTTCGTCGATCCTGATTTCGGCCCTGTGCTGGCCAACTATGGCATTGACGAGCTGCGTTTCATTCAACCCGTCAACTACGGCGATTCATTGAAAGTTCGACTGGCCTGCAAACAAAAAACATTACGTGGCGACAGTGGTTACGGCGAGGTGCGCTGGGATGCCGAGGTCACGAACCAAGATGATGAAATATGCGCCCAGTACGATGTACTAACGATGGTCGCGACGGACACACATTGGGCATCGGTGCAGTAAAGTCGAATCAGGCAGCTTCAAACCGTGCCTTATTTTCTGCCATCCACTTCTCCCTGTCCTCCGTGGTTTTGCTGGAGTCATTCATCACGTCAGCATGAGCCTGCATGTAATGGGGATAAAGCGCTTTCATCCATTCTTCGAATGTTTCACCGTCCGCTGTTTCGTCGCATAGGTCGCATTTAAGAGTCTTCATATGAAGAACATACCACATACTCGAATTTCCGCGAGACGTAAGGAACAGTATGTCAGCTATGTTCCCGAAAGCGGTCGTCTGACTCGGCGCTTCATGAATCGGAAGGACTATCTTTTTCTGCCACTACGCGCGTGTTGTCTTTCGTTCTAATGGCCGAAATCGTAATTCCCAAGCCCGCTATAGTTAACACAACTCCTAGTGCAAGACCGAACAACATAATAAGGAACAAAAGAAAGCCTTCGCCTAGTGGGTTTTTGACATCGACAATTGCTTCGATGGACAGGTAGGACACCTGCAAACCGGGTATTAGTAACACGACAACACCCAAGATAACCCGTACGACCCGAAGCGCAGGTTTTTGCCAGAAAGGGGTATTGTCATTAGTCATGATTCATCTCAACACTCTTTGGACGAGCACATCCGCTTCAAACAACCTGACATATAACGACGAATACCTTGTCGTCAGCGTGTTTTGGGTTGTCCGTCTCTGCTGAGTAAAGTTTTGCTTCTACGAGTTCCGGTTCCGTTATCGTGCCTTTGGCAATGTCGTCTGCAAGCTTGGCACCGAAATCTGCCACTTCATAGTGCGTAGTCCGGACGCCGATCGCGCAATGGGCACCGGGCGCAGCGATCCGCCATAACTCGTCCAATGGTTCAGGCCCAAGATGTCCGTGAGTGAAGGTGCCTGCGCTGACCAATCCTGCGTAAAGGTTGTCGGGCAGATCCAATGTCTTCGTTAGATCTGCGGCAATTAGCTTGCGATAGACTGGCTCACCATTTTTCATTTTCTTCTTCTCGGCTTCGATAAGCATCGGCTGCGAAATATCGATGCCATCAACGACGTCGATACCGCCCTCTCGCAAGCTCACACCAACGACTCCTGTGCCACAACCCACGTCCAGGACAGGCCCATTGATCAGGTGTCGTTTTTCGAGCAATAGCTCTGCAACTCGCAGGTAGACTACGTAACCGACGCTTTCAACGAAATCCGTGTCGTAGCTGTCTGCCCACTCCCCATAGAGGCGAATACTGTCGGCCGGTGTTTTGAGCGCATACGCGTCATCGACATCAAGCTTCGACTTTTCGCTCACGTGCATCCTCCAAAATGCCTGATGTGTCGCTCAGCCAATTGCCCAAATAGGTTTCGTAACTACGATCCACATAAACATCAAATTGCTCTAGGCCGACCGCTGCAATGACTGCCGCGATCTGGGCGAATCGCGTTCTGCAACAATTTCCAGCGGGAAATCTTTCAGTCCTGAAATCAATGCCACAGCCGGCTGCTAATAAGTCACGTGCTCCCGTGCCCGTCAATTGAAAAACCGCCAATCCAGCCGAATTATCGACCGCGTTGTGCAGAACATCGGCGAGCGCTTCCCCGCACTTTTCAACCAATGAATCGGCCGATCTTGAATTGCTGACGAGCAACCATCGGTCGGGACCGAGCCAAAGGCTCTGCGGATCACCCTTGCTGGTACTTGCGGGCGACGCGAGCTGCAATTTGTCACGAGCGCTTTCAATCGATTTGCTTGAAACCTTCAGCGAGACGATCGACAGCTTATCGATGCGTTCGATGATTACGCCACTGTTATTTTGTTCAGCCACGCATGCGCTCCCCGTCCGGATCGTAAAAGCAGGCATCGACAATCCGTGCCGATACGATCTTGTCTTCATCGAACAGCTGAATTGTCTCGCCTTTCCGTTCAAAGCCGCGCTCAAGAAGCCCGAGCCCAATGGTTTTTCCAAGTGTCGGACTCAAACAGGCTGAGGTTACAAATCCTTCACTGCGCCGGTCTGCCCCACTTCCTGTCACGATGTGTCCCCCGGCAAGAATGGTGGCATCGTTGTCGACAAGTTCAAAGCCGATCAACTGCCTGCGATCCGTGCGCTGATCTTCTGCGCGCTTAAGGGACCGTGCACCGATGAAGTCGCCCTTCTTGTTCGCGACAATGCGGCCAAAACCGATATCGAATGGGTTCGTCGAACCGTCGGTATCGGCTCCGACATGTAGGAATCCTTTATCCAAACGCAACATCATCTGGCTTTCTGCACCGAACAGACCCATGCCGTGTGGTTCGCCGGCCTGCCAGATGCGATCGAAAAATTCCGTGGCGCGATTCGCCGGCACATTGAGCTCGTAACTCTGCTCGCCCGTAAAACTCACGCGTTGGATTCGATAGTGCGTGCCGTCGTCGAATTCTGCGCTCGCAAAACTCATGTGCGGAAAATTTTGCGTTGACAGATCGATCATGCCGGGCAGCGATTCCAAAACTGCGCGTGCCTTCGGTCCGGCAACAGTTAGCACAGCCCATTGTGAAGTGACCGGACTCATCACCAGGTCCAGGTCCGGCCATTCACACTGATGCCACTCCTCAAGCCAGGCCGCGATGCGGTCGGCATGTCCCGACGTCGTATTGACGAGAAAATGGTCATCAGCAAGCCTGACGAAAACGCCGTCGTCTATAACGACCCCATTTTCGTTCAGCATCAGTCCGTAACGAACTTTGCCGGGCTTCAAAGTCGGCACGGTGTTGACGTAAATGCGATTCAAGAACTCGGCGGCATCGGGACCTTTGACCTCGATTTTTCCGAGCGGCGATCCGTCGAAGAGGCCAACAGACTCACGAACTATTCGTGATTCTCGAGCGATACACGCCTCCCGATCATCGCCGTAATAGGCCGGACGCTCCCAGCCACCGTAGTCTTCAAATTCAGCGCCCCTGGTTGCGTGCCAATCGTGCGCCGGCAGCAGTTTCGCCGGGATGTAAAAATCACCAAGGCGGTTACCGGCAATCGCGCCCATCGTAACGGGCATGAACATTGGTCGAAAAGTTGTTGTACCGACCTCGCCGGGGGATCTGTCCGTTAGCTCACCGAGTAATGTCAGCGCATTCAGATTGCTTGTCTTACCCTGATCGACGGCCATGCCCGTCGTTGTGTAGCGTTTCAAGTGTTCGACCGAGCGATAGTTCTCGCGACACGCAAGTTCGATGTCAGATGCAGTTATATCGTGCAGGAAATCAATCCATTGAGAACTGGTCTTCATCGGCGACCGTTTGCGTTGCCCTATATTATAAGTATGCGGCGTCGCGAACTCCCCATTCGCGGCACCGACCACGTCAACCTGCTGCCGGCACTCATGCGGTAGAAAACACGCCAGTTCCTTGTCGTAGCGAAGCTTGCCTCCCGCCTGCGAGTACAGGTGCACGGTCGGATTCATGCCGCCGGACATGGCGATTACATCGCAATCAACGATATGTTTGTGGCCGCCGCCATCACGAAATTCGAGATTTTTCACGGCGCCCGATCCGCGTGCGCACAATGGAGTTGCCCCGGTGTGAACAGCAATGTCGCGATTCCCTGCACTATTGAGCAATTTCTCGTTGACGACGTCGCGCGTATCGACAATCACAGGCACTTCAATTCCCGCATCGTGCAATGCGAAAACAGAACACCACCCAAGATCGTTGTTTACGACGCCCACGGCGCAGTCACCGCAGCGCACACTGTAGCGGCTCGCATACTGACGTACTGCGCCCGCAAGCATGATCCCGGGCATATCGTTGTTCCCGAACATGAGCGGTTGCTCGATGGCGCCCGTCGCCAGCACGACGCGACCAGCCCGAACTTTCCAGAATGTCTCAACGGGATTGTCCTTCCGATATGCCGACGAGCGATCGTGGATTGTCAGGACGTTGTAGTCGTAGTAACCCGCGACCGTCGCTGAGAGCATGATGCGTACGTTCTCACAGGCTTTGAGTTCTGTGAGCGTCGCCGCAAGCCAGTCGTCCGGCGATTTGCCATCGATCTCTGTTGAGTCGTACAAGAGAGATCCGCCGGGTCTCGCTTCCTGCTCGACGAGAATTACATCGTCGCCGGCGCGCGCAGCAGTCAGTGCCGCCGCCAGCCCGGATAGTCCCGTTCCAACGACCAACACATCGCAATGCGCATTCATGTGGTTGTAGCGGGCAGTATCTACACCATCCGGCAGTCGACCAAGCCCTGCGGTCTGTCTAATAGCCCATTCAAAGGCATGCCAGCTTGGCCATTTGAATACCTTGTTATAAAAACCGGCTGGCCAAAGCGGCCTCGTGTAGTCGAGTACGCGCAGAAGATCGAAATTCACGGAAGGAAAACAATTTTGGGATTCTGCCCGAAGCCCGTCAATGAGCGGCATCTGTGTTGCACGGACAATTGGCATCATCCCGCGACCCCAATTGACGCCGACGAGTGCATTGGGTTCTTCTACACCAGCCGAGAGAACACCTCGCGGCCTGTGAAACTTGAAACTGCGACTGAGGATTCGCACTCCGTTCGCAAGTAATGCAGACGCTAGCGTATCGCCGCTGAATCCCTGGTAGGCCTTGCCGTTGAAGACAAAGTTAAGAGGCTTCGCCCGATCGACGTACCCTCCCTCGGCAATTCGATAAGGCTGATTCATTGCTCGAGATCGGGTGCCGGCTCGCCCATGAGGTAAACGGCATGTATTTCATGTGTGAAGGTATCGCGCGCGACATTGAACCACTGGCCGCAACCGAAAACGTGACACCAACGCTCAAAGTGCACGCCGCGCGTGTTCCTTCGGTTAAACAGGTAGTCTGACCATTCCGCATCGTTCACGTCAGGGCCAGGACGTACAACGTGCGCGTCGCCGCCACAATGAAACTCGACTTCATCGCGTGTGCCGCAATAAGGACAGGGCAACCTCAGCATCAGTGTGCGACCCCCGAGGCAGCGCCTTCGTCAATCAGCGCGCCGCGCTCGAAACGGTCCAGACCAAAATCGGCAATCAATGGGTGCGGCTCACCGTTTGCAATCGTATATGCCATGGTGTCGCCACCAGCCGGAATCGCTTTATAGCCGCCCGTACCCCATCCCCCACTCATATACAGGTTCTGAACAGGCGTTTTCCCCATGATCGGTGTCGTGTCCGGCGTAATGTCGGTGATGCCGGCCCACTGGCGCATGAGCCGCAAGCGGCTGAACGCAGGAAAGAGTTCCAGCAACGCCGCAACGTTTTCTTCCAGCACGGGAACGCCGCCCCGCTGTGCGTAACTCGTGTAAGTATCCGCGCCGGCACCCAGGACGATTTCGCCCCTGTCGGATTGACTCACGTACATGTGAATAACCGATGACGTAACCATCGTATCGAGACAAGGCTTGATCGGTTCGCTCACCATCGCCTGCAGCGCCATACTCGTGATCGGCACACGGAAACGCGCCATGGCGGTCAGGACACTGGTATTCCCGGCAACGGCGATGCTGACCTTACCGGCAGAAATTTTCCCCTGCGTCGTTTCAACGCCCGTCACTTTCCCATTGGCAATTTCAAAACCCAACACTTCGCATTGCTGAATGATGTCGACGCCCAACGCGCTCGCCGCACGCGCGTAGCCCCAGGCGACGGCGTCATGGCGCGAAATCCCGGCACGACGCTGGATAGAACCGCCAAGAACCGGATATCGGGCATTCATATTGATTAACGGAACGAGTTTCTTGATTTCTGCAGGTGTCATTAACTCGGTGTCGACGCCATTGATGCGTATTGCATT
>Ga0255051_10000239_pt1 | contig 20847 bp, 15 predicted proteins | sample JV7_2_9_MG_FD_181719 | JGI IMG/M metagenome (GOLD analysis project Ga0255051, IMG submission 181719) | Seawater microbial communities from Jervis Inlet, British Columbia, Canada - JV7_2_9 | ecosystem: Environmental > Aquatic > Marine > Inlet | place: Canada: British Columbia | collected 2016-10-06
CCACGACGTTTTCGACCGTAAACCCGAAGTGTTTGAAAAGCTCTCCCGCTGGCGCCGATGCGCCGAAACAGTCGAGACCAATGATACGTCCGCCTGGTCCCGCGTAACGCCACCAAGTTTCGGTGATACCGGCCTCGATGATGACGCGGGCAGTCACGGCCGACGGCAGGACCTGCTCACGATAGTCAGCGCTTTGCGCATCAAACAAGTCCGCGCACGGCATGGAAACGACGCGCGACGCAACACCGTCGTTGGCCAACGTATCAGCTGCTTGCATCGCGAGCGCGACTTCGGAGCCAGTCGCAATCAGGATGACGTCCGGCGTACCGTCAACATCCTTGAGAACGTACCCGCCGCGAGCAATACCGGCGATCTGCTCGGCGTCGCGCTGCTGGTGCGGCAGCCCTTGCCGCGTCAGGACCAGGCTCGTCGGACCGTCGCGACGCTCGATGGCATCCCTCCACGACACGGCTGTCTCAACTGCATCACAGGGTCGCCAGACTCGCATGTTCGGCATGATTCGCAGCGACGCGGTGTGCTCAACCGGTTGATGGGTTGGGCCATCTTCGCCGAGGCCGATCGAATCGTGCGTGTATACGAAAATATTCTGAATTTTCATCAACGCCGCCATGCGTAGTGCGTTGCGAGCGTAATCCGAGAAAGTCAGAAATGTTCCGGAGTACGGTATGAATCCGCCGTGCAGCGCCATGCCATTACACAGCGCGGACATGCCGAATTCGCGTACACCAAAGTAAATGTAATTCCCCGACGCGTCATCCCCGGTGATTACCGACGATCCCGAGTGCTTGGTCAGGTTTGACCCTGTCAGATCAGCCGACCCGCCCACCATCTCCGGTAATTTGGGTGCGAATGCGTTGAGCGCGACGAGTGATGCCTTGCGTGTCGCAATCGACTCACCAGCCTGGTTAATCGTGGTAATCGCATGGTCGGCGAACTCGTTCCAGTCGTCGGGCAGTTCGCCATGCTGTCGGCGCAGTAGTTCCGCCGCGAGTTCGGGATGTTTGGCTTCGTACTTATTAGACAGTGTCTGCCACGCGTGTTCATCGGCGGTGCCGCGCGAATGACCGTCCCATGCGGCCGCGATCTCGGACGGAATTTCAAACGGCGCGGCGGTCCAACCGAGTTCCGAACGCGTTGCGGCAATCTCATCGTCACCCAGCGGAGCACCATGAGTAGCGGCTGTGCCCTGTTTATTGGGAGCGCCGAATCCGATCACGGTCTTGCAACAAATCAGGGTAGGCCGCTCCGTATCTGCCGATGCCTGATCGATTGCTGCCGCAATGGCTTCACTATCGTGCCCATCGACGGCAGGCACCACGTGCCAGCCGTACGCTTCAAATCGCCTGGCCGTATCGTCGGTAAACCAACCTCCGACCTCACCATCAATCGAGATATTGTTGTCATCGTAAAATGCGATGAGCTTGCCGAGCTTAAGCGTCCCGGCCAGCGAGCAGGCCTCGTGCGATATGCCTTCCATCAAACAACCGTCGCCCAGGAACACCCAGGTTTTGTGGTCAACGACATCAAAGTCAGGCTGATTAAATTGCGCGGCCAGCATTTTCTCGGCCAGCGCCATGCCGACGGCGTTAGTGAGACCCTGCCCAAGCGGACCAGTAGTGGTTTCAATCGACAGGTCCGGCTCGTACTCGGGGTGGCCCGCTGTGCGAAAACCGAACTGGCGAAAATTGCGAATTTCGTCGATCGACAGATCGTAGCCCGTCAGATGCAACAGGCTGTACAGCAACATCGACCCGTGTCCGTTCGACAATACGAACCGATCGCGATTGACCCAGCGCGCATTACCGGGATTGTGTTTCAGGTAGTCATTCCAGAGCACTTCGGCAATATCGGCCATGCCCATTGGCGCGCCGGGATGACCAGAATTTGCGGCTTGTACCGCGTCCATGGAGAGCGCCCGTATGGCGTTCGCGAGTTCTCGCCGGGCAGGCCGCCCGGCTGGCTTTGCTTGATGTGACATCGAGGTCTTTTAATACTCGGGCACGACGGCCTTATGGTGAATTATTTTGAATGTGCTGCTGCGAGCGGCGCATTTTCGCTGTTTAGACGTTGGGCCGCAAGAGACTTCGTGATTGGTGATGGTTTCCAGATCATTCCTTGCGCTACAATGCGCCTCCTTTGACTGAAGCACCTGAAACGAAGCCCATGACTGATGCATATTTGTTTACCTCGGAGTCGGTATCCGAGGGACACCCGGACAAGATTGCCGACCAGATTTCGGACGCGATACTTGACGCAATTCTCGAGCATGACACGAGCGCCCGGGTCGCATGTGAAACCATGATCAAGACCGGCATGGTCGTGCTCGCCGGCGAGATTACGACCGAGGCCACGGTCGAATTTGAGAAGATCGTACGCAAGACGATCCTGGACATCGGCTATTCAGACTCTGACATGGGCTTCGATGGTGCTACCTGTGCCGTACTCAACGCGCTCGGCGAGCAGTCACCGGATATCGCACAGGGTGTCGATCGTGATTCAGCAGAATCGCAAGGCGCCGGCGACCAGGGAATGATGTTTGGCTACGCCACCAACGAAACCGATGTCCTGATGCCCGCGCCAATCACGTATTCCCACAGGCTGGTCCGCAAACAGGCCGAGGTGCGCAAAAATGGCACCTTGCCGTGGCTGCGGCCCGACGCTAAAAGCCAGGTGACCTTCAAATACAAGGACGGCCAACCCGTGGCCATCGACGCCGTCGTGCTGTCATCACAACATGATGCCGACGTATCGATGTCCGATATTCACGATGGCGTCATGGAAGAAATCATCAAACCGGTATTACCGGTTGAGTGGATCAGCAAGGACACGCAATATCACATCAATCCGACCGGCCGCTTCGAGATTGGCGGACCGATGGGCGATTGCGGACTGACCGGCCGCAAGATCATTGTCGACACTTACGGCGGCTCTGCCCGCCACGGCGGCGGTGCATTTTCGGGCAAAGACCCCTCGAAAGTCGATCGCTCAGCGGCTTATGCATGTCGCTACGTTGCCAAGAACATCGTCGCAGCAGGCCTCGCGGATCGCTGCGAAATCCAGGTGTCGTACGCAATTGGCGTCGCCGAACCGACGTCGATCAGCGTCGAGACGTTTGGCACGGGACGGGCGTCCGATGCTGAACTAACCACGCTCATACGTGAAAACTTCGATTTGCGGCCGTACGGAATAGTTAAGATGCTCGATCTGCTGCGACCGATTTACCAGGCGACTGCTGCTTATGGACACTTCGGACGCGAAGACCTTGATCTGAGCTGGGAAAAAACCGATAAAGCCGAGGCGCTGCGTGGCGCCGCCGCGGCCTGACTTAACGACAACCAGGAGCACACCATGAGCAGCGAACCCGTTGCCATTCAAACACCGGATTACAAAGTCGCCGACATCTCGCTCGCCGACTGGGGCCGCAAGGAAATCGCGATTGCTGAGACCGAGATGCCCGGCCTTATGGCATTGCGCGATGAGTACGCGGACAAGAAACCGCTGGACGGTGTACGCCTGGCAGGTTGTCTGCATATGACCATTCAGACGGCCGTCTTGATCGAGACGCTGAAAGAACTCGGCGCCGATATTCGCTGGTCGTCTTGCAACATCTTCTCGACGCAGGATCACGCGGCTGCAGAAATCGCCAACTCGGGAGTACCTGTATTCGCCTGGAAGGGCGAGAGCGAAGAGGAATACTGGTGGTGCGTTGAGCAGACGATCAACGGTCCGGATGGCTGGACGCCCAATATGATCCTCGATGATGGCGGCGACCTGACGCAGCGCATGCACGACAATTATCCCGAGATCATGAAGCAGGTGAAAGGCCTGTCCGAGGAAACCACGACAGGCGTGAAGCGCCTTTACGACATGATGCAGGACGGGTCATTGGCTTGTCCTGCGTTCAACGTTAACGATTCGGTGACCAAGTCGAAATTCGACAACCTGTACGGTTGCCGCGAGTCGCTCGTCGACGGCATCAAACGTGCAACCGATGTCATGATCGCCGGCAAAGTTGCCATCGTCTGCGGCTACGGTGACGTTGGCAAAGGTTGTGCACAATCGCTGCGTGGCCTTGGCGCGACTGTCTGGGTCACGGAAATCGATCCGATCAATGCCCTGCAGGCCGCGATGGAAGGTTATCGTGTTGTGAGGTTCGACGAGGTCTGCGACCAGGCGGACATCATCGTGACCGCGACGGGCAATTACCATGTCGTCACAGGCCCGCAGATGGAGCGCATGAAAGACCAGGCGATCGTCTGCAATATCGGCCACTTCGACAACGAGATTGACGTTGCTTACCTGAAACAGTACGAGTGGGAGAACATCAAACCGCAGGTCGACCACATTATCTTCCCGGACGGCAAACGCATTATCCTGCTGGCGGAAGGTCGACTCGTGAACCTGGGTTGTGCCACGGGACACCCCAGTTTCGTCATGTCGAACTCATTCACGAACCAGGTACTCGCGCAGATAGAGCTCTGGCAAAACAGCGACCAATACAAGAAAGAGGTTTACGTATTGCCGAAGCACCTCGACGAGAAAGTTGCCCGGCTGCACCTTGACCGGATTGGCGTTCGCCTGACAGAGCTCACCGACGAGCAAGCCGACTACATCGGCGTCAAAAAAGACGGGCCGTACAAACCAGATCATTACAGGTACTAGGGGGCCCTGATTGTGCTCCGGGTTCTGCACCTGACAGACCCGCATCTGTTTGCCGATGCAGACGGAAGCCTCCGCGGTACGGTAACGCACGCGTCGCTGTCATCCGTGCTCGAACATTATCGCGGCAGCAACTGGCTTGCCGACGTTGTCGTCGTAACCGGTGATTTGGTTCAGGACGATAGTTGGGAAGCTTACGATCATTTTCGGGGCCTTCTCGCAGAGCTTGAATTGCCCGTGTACTGCGTCCCCGGCAACCACGACGTACTCCCGCTCATGCGCGACGCGCTCTCGGAACCGCCTTTTTTCTATTGTGATTACACTGAGCGGGACGATTGGCTGATCATCGGCCTCGACAGCTACCTTAGCGATCAGGCCGGAGGTTCGGTAAGCAATTACGAACTCGAGCGACTCGACCAGACCGTCGCTGGATCGGATGCACAGCACGTCATGGTCTGCCTGCATCATCCCCCTATCAGCATGGGGAGCAAGTGGCTCGACTCGGTTGGCCTCGACAACGGCGATGACGTTCTCAAACGGATGACAGGGTCGGGCAAAGTGCGGCTGGCGATATTCGGGCATGTGCATCAGGCCTACGATGCAGAACATGAGGGCATCCGTATTATCACAACACCATCGACCTGCCGTCAGTTCGCCGTTGACAGTGACGAGTTTGCCGTTGACGACAATCCGCCGGCGTATCGTCGTATCGAATTGCATGACGACGGGAGCCATTCAAACGAGCTCATTTGGGTTGGGACTGAGTAATGAGCCTGTTTCTGGAAGCCCAGCAAGTCATTGCCGGCGGCGTCAATTCGCCGGTTCGGGCATTTGCCGGCGTTGGTGGCGAGCCGGTGTTTTTTGCCAGTGCCAGCGGCGCATGGCTGGAAGCTGAAGACGGCAAACGCTACATCGACTACGTCGGTTCGTGGGGCCCGATGATTCTCGGCCACGCTCACCCGGCCGTCATCGACGCTGTCGTTTCAGCCGCACAGCGCGGCTTAAGTTTCGGGGCACCCTGTACGCTCGAGACTCGGATCGCGGAGAAAATCCGTTCGCTAGTGCCGTCCATGCAACGCCTGCGCATGGTGAGCTCTGGCACCGAAGCAACAATGAGCGCGATTCGTCTTGCACGAGGACACACTGGACGCGACAAGATCGTCAAATTCGAGGGCTGCTACCACGGTCATTCGGACTCGTTGTTGATCAAGGCCGGTTCGGGGGCATTAACACTGGGCGTGCCGAGTTCACCCGGTGTACCGGCGGGCCTCGCCGAACATACAATCACTTTGTCGTTCAATGATACTGACGCCGTAAAGGCAGCATTCGCGGAGTTTGGCGATCAGATCGCCTGTGTCATCGTTGAGCCGATAGCGGGCAACATGAACATGGTTAGACCGGAGCCCGGATTCCTCGAAGCCTTGCGCGAGCAATGTACGGCCGCCGACGCGCTGCTGATTTTCGACGAGGTCATGACCGGCTTTCGTGTTGCCAAGGGCGGAGCGCAGGCATTGTTCGGCATCGAGCCTGACCTGACGACCCTCGGCAAGGTCGTGGGCGGCGGCATGCCTGCGGCGGTATTCGGCGGTCGGGCAGACATTATGGCCAGCATTGCGCCCGACGGGCCCGTCTACCAGGCCGGTACCCTGTCGGGTAATCCGGTCGCCATGGCGGCTGGTCTTGCGACGCTGGAACTCATCGACAAGCCCGGCTTCTTTGAGGCCCTTGCTGACCGTACTCGACAGCTCTCCGACGGGCTCTCGGCCGTCGCCGAGGACGCCGGCATTCCTCTTGCAGTTGAATGCGAGGGTGGGATGTTTGGATTTGTTTTTACTGACGATGCACCGGTACGACGCTTCGAACAGGTTGCGAACGCCGATATCGATCGATTCAAAATTTTCTTTCACGGCATGCTCGCCGCGGGGGTTTATCTGGCGCCGTCAGCCTTTGAGGTTGGCTTCGTCTCGGCCGCCCATGGCGGCGACGAAATCAGTAAAACGCTTGAAGCCGCTCGCAAAGTTCTGTCGGCACTTTAAGTCGGATTTTTTTGAAGAATTTTCGGTTCCTCAAGCTGTCAGGTTCTCCGCCTCCGTGAACTCTTCCTCAACCTCTTCAGGTTTTGGTGCAACCTTTAATGAGGTTGGTATGGCCATTTCGATTTTGCCGTTGAACCGGGCACCTTCTTCCGTGACTAAGCGGTTACAGTAGACGTCTCCGATCACCTTCGCACCTTTGGCCAGCGACACCAGGCCGTCGCTGTGGATGTCACCGTTCAGCTCTCCTTCGACGAGGACGGAACTCGCATGGATGTCGGCGGTGACCCGACCTTCTTTACCAATCGTCAGGTTCTTCTTATGGTGGGCGATCGTGCCCTCGATCGTGCCGTCGATCACCAAGTCCTCATCCGCAGACAGCTCGCCTTTGATCACGAGCGTCGGTCCAATGACGGATACGTTTTTGGCGCGTATGGGTTGTTGTTCGCCGATCCGAAGCGTCGAAGATGCCGCCGAGTTTTCGTCGTGCTGACCTTTCTTGAACATCACTTGTCCTCCGAGCCAGTGTATTTCCAGCGGCAGCCGGGCCTCCGGCGGACCGCCGTAGATGGAAGAATACTCCAGATCTGCACTGGTGGCACATCCGTCTGGATTGCAGGAGCGCTGAAGGGGTCCCCTACAGCCTAGGGGCTACGCGCCGATTCGAGCAGCCCCCGTACGATACGTAACCTTTCGACCGGATCGCTTTGTTCTAGGCATCGTTGTTTCTCTTCGAGATCTATCGGCAAGATTTCTACGAAACGCGACGTCACCCAGCTGGCGTCGTCGAAGTGCCGATCCAGAGATTCGTACAAACGACCCAAATCGTCGAGCACGCCCGCCAGAATCGCGGCCATCTCCTGATATTCCTCGGGTAGTGGTGTAGCGGCCTCGTTGTCGAGTATCTCGACGTCGCCAATGTTCAGGCCATCGTCTTGTCTTACGCTGTCGATAAGTCGAAAGCGCTGTTCGCCGAGCGCCGTAATTCCCAATAGCCCGTCGCTACCTTGATACCAGTCGGTGATGCGAGCGAGAGTTCCAACGTCGTACGTCGTGGCCGGACCCGTTTCTCCGCCGTCACGAATCAAAAGAACGCCGAAGGGCTTGTCATTCTTGAGACATTGGCTCACCAGGCCGAGATAGCGGGGCTCAAAAATTCGAAGCGGCAGTGGCCCGCCTGGGAATAACACGGTATTCAACGGAAACAATGGAACTTGCACAATTCGCTCTTTTGTACAGCACTACTAAGCAGTATAGACATTTGGCAGATTTCAGCTGCTGCGCGTCCTTTGCAAGACTGCAGTCAAAGTTTGGCGCGTCGAACCGAAGCCACCATTGCTCATAAAAATCACTTGATCACCCGAAAGGACCTTTGTTGCCATATCCGTGACAAGCTTGTCGTAATCCGAAAACATTCGCAGCCGGTCGCCGAGCGCGGACAGCGACGCCTCAAAACCATCGTACATGTCCGCCGGCCGGTACATCCAAACAAGATCGGCACCCGCCAGTGACTCCGCCAATGCAGCATCGTGAACACCCAGTTTCATCGTGTTGGAACGGGGTTCGATTGCGACGATCACCCGCTGCCCCGGGTAGCGCCGTTTCACCGCAGCGATCGTGCGGCGTATTGCCGTTGGGTGGTGCGCAAAATCGTCGTAGATCGCGATGTCACCCACTGTCGCGGTTCGCTCCATCCGCCGCTTGACGCCCTCAAAGCGAGACATCGCTGAAAGCGATTGTGCAAGCGATATGCCGGCTGACTGCGCGGCCGCGATCGCCGCCAATGCGTTTTCCAAATTGTGCCTGCCGCCCAACTTCCATCGCGTGTCGCCGGACTCGCCGGCAGGGTTGTCCACGCGAATTGTCCTTTCCGTCGAATCCGCGAAACTGCCTTGCCAGTCCGCCTCTCCTTCGCTTGCAAATGTCTCGACGGGCGTCCAACAACCGGCATCAATCACTGAGGATAAGTTCTCGTCGGCCGCATTGATAATGACTCGGCCATTGCCCGGCACGGTGCGCATGAGCTGGTGAAATTGCCATTTAATGGCATCGAGGTCCGCATAAATATCGGCGTGATCGTATTCGAGATTATTGAGCACCAGCGTGTTCGGACTGTAATGTACGAACTTGGCGCGCTTGTCGAAGAATGCTGTGTCGTACTCATCCGCCTCAACAACGAAATAATCCGTCTGCCCGAAGCTAGCCGAGACCCCGAAATTCGTCGGTATGCCACCGATCAGGAACCCCGGCGCAAGGCCCGCATCCTCCAAAATCCAGGCCAGCATGCTCGCCGTCGTCGTTTTGCCGTGTGTGCCCGCGACCGCCAGAACATGGCGCCCACGCAACACATTGTTTGCGAGCCACCGTGGACCCGAGGTATACGGTATGCCGCGATCGAGCATCGCTTCTACGACGTCAACGCCGCGACTCATCACGTTGCCGACCACGATGCAGTCGGGATTGGAATCGAGTTGCGCGGCGTCAAATCCATCGTATATTTCGATGCCCAGGTCCCGGAGCTGAGTACTCATCGGCGGATAAACGCTACCGTCGCATCCGGTGACTTTGAAGCCGGCGGTGCGAGCCAGCACTGCTACGCCTCCCATGAAGGTTCCGCAGATTCCGAGAATGTGTATATGCATGCGACTGCTCAGGGTCCCGATGAAACGAGTACGTTAATGATACTTTGCAATATGAAAACTGCGACCGCGATTGACAGGCCGATGTACCAATGACGATTGATTGCGCTGGCAATGATATGGCCTTTGATCGATACGGACCACAGCAGGATCAACCACGCCACCAAGGTCATGAGCCCGGCGCCGATGAATGGTTTCAACAAAACGTACGCCGCGACAAATGCCAATGTCAGAATCGCGCCGCAGCCAATTATCGCCGAAATTGTTTGCGTGAGCCGGGGTCGTTGACGAGCGACGATGACTATCGCCGAATAACTCGCAACCGCAATGAGCGCACTGAATATCTCGAGAAAGAAATCGGATTCATCAAATCGATCGATCAGGGCCAATGCAGTCAGGGCCGAGACGAACCATAATGCGACTGCCATCAAAAGGATCACGACGGAGCGAGGAATATGCTCGGGCCCTTTGCGCAGCAGCGCGATGTCGAACAGTGTTTTAAGAAATGGTAGCAATGGCACGGCACGACAACGATCGATAGTGACAATCATCGCATGTTAGTCTTCGAATCCGAAACATCCTGCTCATTCCTTTTATGCCTGAATACACATTAGTCGAACGTGTCGATACGATAACTGCGGATCTCAGCGATCCGGACTTTATTGGCGTCGACACCGAGTTCATGCGGGAAAAGACTTTCTTCGCGGAACTTTGCCTCGTGCAGATATCAATTGACGATTCGATTTATTGTGTCGATCCGCTGATCGCGCCCGACATGCAACTATTTTGGGACACGGTGATGGAGACAGGCTGGGTCGCGCATTCAGCAAGACAGGACATCGAAGTCATTTATCAGGCCGCCGAACGCATGCCAAAGCGTTTGTTCGATACGCAGGTCGCCGCTGGCCTGCTGGGATTCGCACCGCAGATGGGATACGCCAATCTCGTCAACGAGCTATTTGGCGTGGATATCCCCAAATCCCATACTCGTGCAGACTGGTCGAAGCGGCCACTTGGAGACGACGTCCTGCAATACGCGGCTGAGGACGTCGAATACCTTCTGCCGGCCTGGCAAAAGCTGCAGGAGACACTGGATAAAAAAGGCCGCCTCGCCTGGGCCGAAGAAGATTCGGCACAACTGCTCAAACCATCCCTATACGATATCGATCCACAGCTCGCGATAAAGCGGCTCAAGGGTGCAAGGAAACTACGCGGCAGGCACCGTGCCGCCGCCACACGACTCGCAACGTGGCGTGAATCCCAGGCGCTACGCGCGAATCGTCCAAGACAGTGGATTGCGAAAGACTCTGCACTGATCGAGGTGGCTCACCGCCTGCCTGAATCTACTGATGCACTGCAGGAAATCGAGGGTCTTCCGCCCGGACTGATCCGCCGCTCCGGCAGACAATTGCTTGACGTCATCACGGCATCGGATAACGACGACACCAGCTACCGCCCCCCGCCCCCGCCAGGCGAGGCGCAAAAAGCATTACTCAAGACGATGCAGAAAAAAGTCGCCGCCTGTGCCGATGACCTGGGACTGGCCGCCGAAACGGTTGCGTCGAAAAAGGACCTATCCGCCGTGATCCTCGGCGGCGATCGCGATTCGCGAATATTCGATGGCTGGCGCCGCGAAATCATCGGCGATGATTTGCTACAGATGCTGTAGGAGCGGCCCTCGGGCCGCGATTGTTCGCGCTTACTTAATATGCATCATCGATGGTTCGAGAATCATGCGTTCATTAAAATAGTCGAAGGTAATATTGAATCGCTGAAACATTGGAAATCCGATCATGGCGTTACCATAAACACTTTCACCCGCCTCGACGTCAACAAACGCAGCCTCGACGTCCGTAAGCCTGTATTTTCCAATTCTTACCTCTTTGACCGTCCCAATATAGCCTTCGGAGGCTCCAAACCCTCCCGTTCCCAGAGATTTCAATTCGGCATCGGGCGGCAATGTAATTTCTTTGCTATCACCGACCGGAAGATACAGTTCGAAAAGTCCTCCTAAATCCAGCAACAGATCAAGCTCTATAATCTTGCCATCGTGCGTTTCGATTTCGATTCTGGAAGTTCGTGATTCGAAGACATCGGGAGTCATATCTATGACTTCCCCGTTTCCCCGGTAATCGTACGCCTCAGGTTTCGTAAGCCGAATTATTTTGTGATCAAAATTGATTTCCACCACAAAGTTTTTGAAGAATGCCGAGCTGACCTGCAAGTCCGCCCCCTCCCACGGATTCGGTAGCCCTTCAACGTAGGGCAGAATCACAGCCTGTTGATCCGTAAACGTCAGCCCTTCAAATTCAAGATCGATTGCCGAAGCAGTCTCAGCTGTCGAGTTGCCCAAATTCGTGATACCAACAATGTTCAGATTCAATGAATCAACATTCGGACTCCCGAAAAACAGCAGGTCATCCCATAGCGAACCGTTATCCAGAAGCACATTGCACTCCTGCCCGTTAACGCGGGCCGACATACGTATATTCTTGCCAAACAATTCAAATGGGATGACAACTGAGTCGGAAGGTGGATTCAGTATGTATGAGCTTTTGTACTCATTGAATTTAAATTGGTTTTCCCGTGTGGTCTCAGAAGCCAATCCTGCATTACAACCACCCAATAATGTCGTAGATGCAAGAATGGTCGCCAGGCAAAGGGTTGAACTTGATTTCATCGGTGCAAAAGTCCACGTTGCTACAGCATTAATCGAGATTTAGTTATTGGATGCGCTGATACTCGATTTCGTCGCAACTGGAATGGCGCAAAAACCGTCAGTCTATTGCCTGCTGAAATCTTTCGTAGACTTCGTCGATCGAACCATCGGCATTAATCGTCTTAAGCTTGTCTCGTTTCTCATAAAATTCGACCAGCGGCTGTGTCTGTTGTCGATATACATCGAGTCGATTGGCGATCGTTTCCTCGTTGTCGTCCTCTCTCTGGATCAGCTCGCCACCAGCATTCGTACATTTATCGAGATCTTCCTGCGTCGAAAAATAGACGTTTAAAAGCTTGCCGGTCAGGGAACAGGTTCGGCGACCTGTAAGACGCTTCATCAGAATATCGAAATCGATATCCATCAGGACCGCTGCGCTCAGCGGTGTGGCCATCTGATCAAGCAATTCCTCGAGGTCTAGCGCCTGTTGTTCGGTACGGGGAAAACCGTCAAGAATAAAACCATCCGCAGCGTCGGCCTCGGCTAGCCGCTCGCTGATTATTCCCAGCATGATATCGTCCGATACGAGGTTGCCCGCATCTATTATTGCTTTCGCCTGCTGACCGAAACGCGTACCCGCAGCCACCGCTTCACGCAACATATCGCCCGTCGAGATCTGCGGAATATTTCTATCCGCCATTAATTTTTTGGCCTGCGTACCCTTACCGGATCCGGGTGCGCCGAGCAACACGATTCGCATTTGTTATCTCGCTGTAATCATTCGCGGCTAAAGCCGCTCCTACATTCTGTTGCGCCGAATTACGCTACCGACAATGAGCTTGTACGTCAATCAGTGCTATCCTCGCACGCTTTCAGAAGCTCTAAAGGAGCCCATCGAACATGTCAGCAATGAACGCGTTTTACGCTCAGTCCGGTGGCGTGACCTCCGTCATCAACGCGACGGCCTGCGGCGTCATCGAAACCGCGAGAAAGAATCGCGGCAAAATCGCGAATGTTTACGCGGGAAGAAACGGGATTATTGGGGCGCTCACTGAAGACATGATCGACACGAACAAAGAATCGGCGCGTACGATTGCGGCGCTTAAGCACACCCCCGGCGGCGCCTTCGGTTCCGCCAGGTACAAACTTAAGAGCCTTGCAGCTAATCTGGCCGAGTATGAAAGACTGATTGAAGTCTTCAGAGCTCACAATGTTGGATATTTCTTCTATAACGGCGGCAACGATTCGATGGATACTGCACACAAAGTGTCGCTAATTTCCAAACGTATGGGGTTTCCGGTCGCCTGCCTCGGTATTCCAAAAACGGTCGACAATGACCTGCCAGTCACAGACAACTGCCCGGGTTTCGGTTCCGTCGCGAAGTACGTCGCGATCTCAACAATGGAGGCAGCACTGGATGTCGTTTCGATGGCCAAGACATCAACCAAAGTATTCATTCTCGAGGTAATGGGGCGACACGCCGGCTGGATTGCTGCCGCAGGTGGACTCGCCGGCAGCAAACCCGAGGATGCGCCACACATCATCCTGTTCCCCGAAATACCGTTTAATAAACGGGCATTCTTAAAGCGTGTTCGCGAATGCGTTCAAAAATACGATTACTGCGTCATTGTGGTCAGCGAGGGTGCGCGTTACGCAAACGGCAAATTCCTGGCAGAAGCGGGAACCCGCGACGCATTCGGTCATTCCCAGTTGGGAGGCGTCGCGCCGGTTGTTGCCACCATGGTTCGCGACAACCTGGGATTCAAATACCACTATGCCGTTGCCGATTACCTTCAACGCTCGGCCAGGCACATTGCGTCCGCCGTCGATGTGTCTCAGGCCTACGCCGTCGGCAAGGCTGCCGTGCAATTCGCGCTCGCGGGCAAGTCCGCTGTAATGCCGGTCATCAAACGTGTCTCTGATAAACCGTATCGGTGGCGAATCGAGTCAGCACCACTTTCCCGCATTGCCAACAAGGAAAAAATGCTGCCCCGCCGATACATTAGCAAGGACGGATTCGGCATCACGGCCGCTGCTCGCAGGTACCTCGAGCCGCTGATACGTGGTGAGGATTACCCGCCATATATCAATGGCTTACCCAAGTATGTGTCGCTCCGTGGCGCCCCTGTTACGCCACGGCTAAAGACAAAATTTGTGGTATGATGCGCGCCCGGCTCAGCCGGGAAAACAAAAACTATTGGGGAACCCTAAGCGAACGAAGCCCGCATGTCGGCACATCAGTCGGCGGCGGCGGATACGTTCGATCTACACGATTTACGTCAGGAGACGGATTGATGACCGCAATCACTACTGAGATGGCCTTGTATTTATCCATAGGTGCAGGTGTCCTCGCCATAGCGTTCGGATTTATTTCCACGCAGTGGATTCTCAAACAGCCAGCCGGCAACGACCGAATGCAGGAAATACAAAAGGCTATTCAAGAAGGCGCAGGCGCGTACATGAACCGGCAGTACCAGGCAATTGGCGTCGTCGGTGTCGTGCTATTCCTTGCTCTCGGTTTCGTTCTTGGTTGGCACACTGCGGGTGGCTTCGCAATTGGTGCCATTTTCTCCGGACTCGCCGGTTACATCGGAATGTTCGTCTCCGTTCGTGCCAATGTTCGTACCGCCCAGGCCGCGACGATTGGTGTCAATCCAGCATTAAATGTCGCTTTCCGCGGTGGCGCCATTACCGGCATGCTGGTTGTTGGCCTTGGCCTGTTCGGCGTGGCGGGTTATTACCTGCTGTTGACGTCAACTGGTACGACCAGCGACGAGGCGATCCACGCGCTCGTCGGTCTGGCCTTTGGCGGTTCCCTGATCTCGATCTTCGCGCGTCTTGGTGGCGGCATCTTCACCAAGGGCGCTGATGTCGGTGCCGACCTCGTCGGCAAGGTTGAGGCTGGAATTCCCGAAGACGATCCACGCAACCCGGGTGTTATCGCCGATAACGTTGGCGACAATGTCGGTGATTGCGCGGGCATGGCTGCTGACTTGTTTGAAACGTATGCCGTGACCATCATTGCGACAATGCTGCTCGGCAGCCTGATCGTCGACAGCTACGGCATCCAGGCGGTGATGTACCCGTTGGTACTCGGCGCTGTTTCGATCGTTGCATCAATCATTGGATCGTTCTTCGTCAAGACATCGGACGGCGGCAAAGTCATGGGTGCGTTATACAAGGGCGTGATCGTATCCGGCGTTCTCGCCGCAGGTGCATTCTACTTTGTCACCAATATGATGCTGGCAGAAACTGGTGCTGCGTTGAATATCTTCTACTCCGCACTGATTGGCCTCGCATTAACTGCGGCGTTGGTTGTCATCACCGAGTACTACACCAGCACCGAATATTCACCGGTCAAGACGATTGCGAATGCATCACTGACTGGCGACGCAACTAACATTATCGCGGGCCTTGGCATCTCGATGAAAGCGACGGCTCTGCCGGTTCTGGCGGTGTGCGCAAGCATCTGGGGCGCATTTGAGCTGGCCCCCGAGGGCGTTCCGCTGGGTGGCCTTTACAATATCGCGATTGCGGCGACGGCCATGCTATCGATGACGGGGGTCATAGTTGCACTGGACGCGTTCGGTCCGATCACCGATAACGCGGGCGGCATCGCCGAAATGTCGGAGCTTCCGCCGGAGGTCCGCAAGATCACCGACCAGCTCGATGCGGTGGGCAATACGACCAAAGCGGTCACCAAAGGTTACGCGATCGGCTCCGCGGGTCTCGCGGCACTGGTTCTTTTCGCCGACTACAACAATGCATTGGGCGCTGCCGGCAAAGGCGTGACCTTCCTTCTGAACGATCACCGCGTCATCATTGGTCTGTTCATTGGTGGTCTCGTTCCGTTCCTGTTCGGGGCAATGGCGATGGAAGCTGTTGGCCGCGCCGCAGGCGCTGTTGTAGAGGAAGTTCGTCGCCAGTTCAGGGAAATCGAAGGCATCATGGAAGGTACCGGCAAGCCAGACTACAGTCGCGCTGTCGACCTGTTGACTAAAGCCGCGATCAAGGAAATGATTATTCCTTCGTTGCTGCCAATTGCGGTGCCGCTGGCCGTCGGGTATTTCCTCGGTGCAGAAGCCCTGGGTGGTCTGCTGCTCGGGACGATCGTTACCGGACTCTTCGTCGCAATCTCAATGACCGCTGGTGGCGGCGCCTGAGATAACGCCAAGAAGTACATCGAGGATGGCAATTGCGGTGGTAAGGGCTCTGACGCTCATAAAGCCGCCATAACCGGCGACACGGTCGGCGATCCGTATAAGGATACCGCTGGCCCGGCGATCAACCCGCTCATCAAGATCATCAACATCGTCGCACTCTTGATGGTGCCACTACTGTAAGCGCACCGTCCGCGAGGCTTCAAAATCGAACGGTCGGCAGTTCGGACATTTCTCGCCGGAATGGCTCGCTGCGCTGCGCTTTATTTCTCGGCGAGAAACATCCCGCCTGCCGACCCTACGAACCACGGCGGGCTTGCGGCCGTAGGACTTTGTTATCCGAAGTAAAGCGCAGCGCAGCGAGCCATGAGGATCACAAGGCCCTACGGTCGCAGGCCGTGTGATATTCCTAGGCTACGGATCGAGGATGCGGAATGTGCCGGTCGTGCCGCTGCCGATCGGTGATGGCGGCTCGATGAAATGACCTTGCGCGAAATCGACACCGCTATCTCGCAGCCAGTCAAAGTCCTCCTGGCGCTCGACCTGCTCGGCCACGATTCGAAAGTTCATCGTGCGCGCCAGCTTGATCATTGCGGCAACCATCTCCTGGTTAACCTGGTCAGAATTCAAGTTTCGCGTATAAGCACCGTCGATCTTCAGGTAATCGATGGGCAGATGTTTGAGACTTGAAAATGAACCGAGTCCACTGCCAAAGTCATCCAGCGAAAACTCGCAACCGATGCCATGCAGCACTTCAATGAACCGTTGCGCATGTTGCACGTTGGACAGAATTGCATTTTCGGTGACTTCAAAGCATATCGTCTGAGGGGCAACCCCGGTTCGGTCGAGCGCATCGACAACAAACCCGAGAATCGACTCGTCGCCCAGGGTTTGCCCGGAGAGGTTAATTGCACAATTGCGACCGCTCGGGATTTTGATTTCACCGCCCGAGATCGCCGCGAGAGTCGCATTAATCACCCATCGATCGATTTGCGGCATCAGTTGATAGCGCTCCGCCGGACGCAGAAATTCCGCCGTGTCTGCGCTGCGACCACGTCCGTCAGGCAGTCGAATGAGTACTTCCACCGCGGGCCCTGATTCCGCACCACCGCTCATCGAAATGATCGGCTGAACGGCAAGCTCAAACCTGTCCTCATGCAATGCGCGTTGCAGTTGTCGCAACCACTGGATGTCGCCACGCTCCCTGGCGATCGCTTCGTCGCGTGCCGAATATACGTGCACCTGACCCCTGCCCTGCTGCTTCGCGACGTAACAAGCTGAGTCGGCAGCGCTCATGACATCTTGTATCGTTCCGCTGACATGACTGATTTCAACAAGCCCGACCGAAATCCCAATATTAAAAATCTTGTCTTGCCAGACGAACCTGTAGTCGGCCACTGCATTGCAGATATCGGTGGCGATTTGCCTCGCTTTCTCAATCGGGCAGCCAATTAGAATGGCGCCAAACTCATCGCCGCCGAGCCGACCAACAATGTCTGAATCGCGGACCTGTTCTTTGATCAGGCCGGCAACTTCCTTAAGCATGTTGTCGCCAGCCATATGACCACAGCTGTCGTTTACGGCTTTGAAGCGATCGAGGTCCATGTAAAAGAGCATGTGATTTGCTTCTTCCGCGTGCGCGGAGTCCACTGCCTCTTCAAGCCTGCGCTCAAACTCGCGCCGGTTGATTTGGCCGGTCAATGGATCGTGGGTCGCCTGGTAGCTCATTTGCCGCGTCAGACCGCGAATCTCACTGACATCGTGAAAAACGACGACGGTCCCGGAAATACTGCTGCCGGGCCCGCGAATCGGCGACGCAGAAATTTCCACCGGGTGCTCTTGCTCACCATCGTTACTGATCATGACGGCACGTCGGCCCATGTTGACACGCCGGCGCATCGCAAGACTTCGCTCAACCGGATCACCGAGTGATCGATGATCGGCATCATCGACGAGTTTGAATAGTTCGCCTACCCGGTGGCCGGCCGCATCGTCGCGATTGGTGCCGATTAAAGCTTCGGCGGATTGATTCATATAGTCGATGTGGCCGTCGTTGTCTGTCGTGATCACGCCCTCCGCAATCGACTCCAGAGTGTACTGCGCCTGACGCTTGCTCCTGCTCAGCGACACCTCGAGGCTCTTGCGATGGCTCACATCCCTCGCCACTGTAATGATCGCCGGGTGGCCGCGAAATTCGATATTGGTACTCTGCGCCTCTACCCATAACCCGGATTCGTTACCGTTAATTAGTTGTATCTCAAGTCGGCGCGGAACATTTTCGCCGGCCAGTCGCTTTGCCATCGTATTGCGAAATAACGCGCGATACGCAGGTTTGACAAGATCGGCTACTTCGCGCCCAATCAGCTGCGACGAATCAAGACCAATCAGGCTCGCAGCCGATTCGTTCGCCAGCATTATTTTTTCGTCGTGAATAATGACGATCTCCGGCAAAGTCTGGGCAAAATCTTTGAACAGGCGGTCACGTCCCTGAATCTTCTCGTCACGTTCACCGAGCGCATCAAATAGTCGGTTTACTGTGTGAGCCAGGCGCGCAGACTCCAGGTCCTTGGGAATGGTTAGCCGTCGACCGACCGACGCATCGCGTGAGGCCTCAAGCAGCTCCTTGTTGATCGTGGCAATACGGCGCTTCGCCCGGTGCTTCTGGATACCGAACCAGCTGCTGACCAGGACGGCCAGGCCCAGCGAAATCGACAGCGCGATGATGATTTGAAAAGACGACATTTGTTATTATTCTATGCCCGATGTGTATTTCCACACGGAGAAACATCGGTCATTAGCATTCCCTGCCAGAGCATATTGCAGCATATCGCAGCAGCCACAACGGGCTGCGGCGATTCACCATAATTCGGTATCCGTTGGCATACGATACCGCGATTTGAAGGTTAGACGATTATGAACACCAATTTCGCCAGGCGGCAGATGGTAGAGCAACAGGTACGCACATTAGATGTCCTGAACGCAGGTATTCTTGACCTGCTCATCAGAACCCCTCGCGAGCAGTTCGTACCGTCCGGGTTCGAGTCGCTGGCATTTGCCGATACCGAAATTCCGATTGGTCATGGCCAATACATGATGACCCCGGCCTTGGAAGGCCGTGTGCTTCAGTCGTTGAAAATCTCCAAAGATGACTCTGTTCTTGAGATCGGCACGGGCAGCGGATTTTTGACCGCGTGCATGGCCAGGCTCGCAGATTCCGTAACCAGTATCGACATACACGAGGATTTTCTGGAAACCGCATCCGCGAATCTTGAAGACTCCGGCATCAGCAATTTCGAACTCGTGGCCATGGATGCCACGCAACAACTACCCGACGGCGAGTTTGACGCCATTGTTGTTACAGGGTCCATCCAGGTGTTTGACCCACGGTACAAGATCGCGCTCAAACCGGGGGGGCGGTTGTTTGTCGTCGTCGGCCGCAGGCCCGCGATGGATGCGCAACTGCTGTGCCGCGAGGACGACGACCGCTGGCTCACCACCAGCTTGTTCGAGACCGAGCTGGCACCACTTGTCAATGGCGTCCTGCCGCCACAATTTAGCTTATAGCGAACGAAACCACTTTACCCGCTGCTGCATCTAATCAACGAAATCCGGTATTGACTGATTTAGTGATATAGTTCACTATAACACCATAAGGAATGCCCACTCGAGGCGTTCAAGCTGCGGAACGCAATAACATGAGAAAAGTAATGACAATCAGAACGTTAGTTGCCGTTTTCGGCACTCTTGCGATAGCGGGCCCGATCCAAGCCGAGTCGCTACTCGAAATTTACCAGCAGGCGCTACAAAGCGATCCTCGCATTCATGAGGCCGAGGCACGCAGACTAGCGGCGCTCGAAGCCGAGCCACAGGCGCGCGGTCTGTATCTGCCACAGATTGACTTCAATGGTGATTGGACCGATTTGGACCAGTCGGGCTCCGGCGTCGAGCAACAATTAATCTTTGATATTAATGGGGATCCGGCTGGGGTCGTACCATTCTCGTTTTCCCAGGAAAACAGGGACGAGACCAAGCGTTGGCAGCTCAGCCTGCGGCAAACCCTGTTTCGCTGGGACCAGATTGTCGGCCTGCGCCGCGCTGATAAAATAGTGGCGAGAGCGGAGGCCGATCGCGAGGCCGCGCAGCAGGACTTGATTATTCGCGTTGGACAGACCTATTTCAACGTACTGGCAGCCGAAGACCGGTTGACATCGATTCATGCAAATCGTCAGGCCATCGCTCGCCAGCTCGAGCAAGCCAATCAACGCTTTGAAGTCGGTCTGATCGCGATCACCGACGTACAGGAATCGCAAGCGGCACACGATCAGGCAGTCGCGGACGAAATTGCGGCCAAGCGTACACTTGCGACCGCACGCGAGTTCCTGCGTGAGATTACCGGGCAGTACGTTGAATCATTGGCCGCGCCCGGCGACGAATTTCCGATGCAAACACCGAATCCCGCGAGCGCGAACGGCTGGGTGGATCTCGCCCTGAGCCAGAACCTAGCGCTGGTATCCAGCCGGCTGGATGAGCAGCTTGCGCGGGACGAAATCTCATTTCGCAAAAATGGACACTACCCAACGATTGATCTCGTCGTGACTACGAGCAGTTTCGATTCGGTAGCAGAAAGAAACAACAACGATCAGGGTTTTCTCGACGCGAACAGCGACTTCAAGACC
>Ga0255051_10000247_pt1 | contig 20485 bp, 19 predicted proteins | sample JV7_2_9_MG_FD_181719 | JGI IMG/M metagenome (GOLD analysis project Ga0255051, IMG submission 181719) | Seawater microbial communities from Jervis Inlet, British Columbia, Canada - JV7_2_9 | ecosystem: Environmental > Aquatic > Marine > Inlet | place: Canada: British Columbia | collected 2016-10-06
TTGTGCGCCTCCACATCTGTGCTGGCCACAATCTTCGCAGCGGCACTCGACTCGAATAAAAGCGTCCTCACCATTGCTATCCGTTGCGCCAGGACGTCCTCCGGTTTTTCGTCCGCTGCCGGTGCCCAACGGACACAAACAGCAAGACCAGAACAGTCATGATTTGTGTCCAGCGGAATGAAATTTCGACGAGCTGCAGATGCATTGTGCTGGTTCCTTAATTAATTATTGGTGTCGGCAGTTTTGGGTTTGGAGTGGCAACGGCGGCACTCGGAAACGGGGAATGCGACCTTGCCATGACAAACACCGCATTTTTCTCCGAGCAATATCGAGGCCATACTGATTTGATTGGCACCTTTCATCGGAATAAATATCGCTGGATGACAATTGGCACAATCCAGCCACTGCGTATGCTGCTTGTGTGGGTAGACAACGTCCGGCATCGAGCCTTTCACCTCACGCACAATGTTCAGGTCCAATACGATGGGATTCGCATCCGGGTTATGAATGTCGTAGCGCGGCGCCAGCAATTGATCTTCGATCGCCTTGCTCCAGTTAACGTAGTTACCAGATCGCGATTTCGGTAACGTAGCGAATGCTTCGCTGGGGGGCTGCAGCATTAACGTGCCGTCAATAGTCGGGTCGTGGATACCGTCCAGCTCGGGTGGTGCGTTGCGTTCGCTGGGTGGTTTCAAAAGGCGATTGAACGCATTCGGATCATCCTGCCCAAACGCTCGATGCACGATTGTTGTACCAATGAGTACAATCAGAAAAGCAATCAGGACGGTCGTGCTGTCGACTCTCAAGACTTTCATTCGTCGCCCCCCTTACTGCCTGACTCATCATTAACTTTTTCGCGAGCCTTGTTGACAAGTTGTTGCACAGTACTATGATGAACTTGCGTCGGCGTCCCGGGTTTGGCGGAATGACATAATTCGCAATTCTCGATAGACCACGCGATATCACCATTGTGACAGGCACCGCAATATTGCCCGTCAATGATTTTCAACATATTGATGTCATTACCGCCGGCCTTAAACGCGAAACCCAAATCGCCATGGCATACCTTGCAACGGAATCGAACACGGTGAAACCAATGTGGGAATACAACCGGGTTCATACCCGCATCGTCCGAATACTCATTGATGACGACATCACCGTATTCGGCCTCTGCAGGATTAAGCACGCCTGCCAGCAGCACTATTGATATCAGCGCGACAAGAAATATCGCGACAACGAATGTGTTTTCTTTCAGTATGTCTTTCTTCATGAATACCTGATCGTAAATTTGTGCGTCTATTATAGAGCGCCGAAATGGCGCCTCACGTAGAGCGAAACCAATGTGCTCAATTCTCCGTCCACTTCACGAATATCTCCGTCAAATCGAATGACAAGCGCGCCTATTCGATAGTCGAGTTGATTGCGCCACAGTGAACTCAGTTGTTCCTCACTGTCATTAAAACTCGGATCGAGCGTATCGTTGGTTTGATATTCGAGACTCCGCAAACGCAGTTCCGAGGTGAGATTTAAGTTCGACTTGCCAAACAGATTCGCGTGGCGGTAGGTCACGTTAGCGCTGTAGCTAAAGCGGTCACTGTTGGTGGTCACGAACGTAAGATCACCGCTGCCACTGCTCGTGTACTGCAGGGTTATGTTGCCACTTAGGGAACGATATCGATCAGCACGCCGACTAATACTAAATTGCAGATTCGCCAGTTGAAACTCTTGCCGGTCGTCACCGTGATTGCGTCGATCCGTAGCGGATAAGCGAATGAAACGATTGGTGTTCTCGCTTTGGCTATTATAAGTTCCGGCCACACTATGCTGCATCGAATTTCGCTCGCGACCGATTGAATCGTGAATCGTGGAGAGACGCTGCGTAACACGGACTTCGAACATTCCTCCGCTATCGAAAACGAACGGCCGTGAAAGACTGTGAAATAGACTGCTATCAACTTCCTGAATTTGGCTATCTGTTGCAATCATCTGGTCGCCTGTGCGATTTCCAACACCGACGAATGCACCCCAACGATAAATATTGTTTCGCCAGGGGACCCCGCCTGACTGATAACCGACGCGCGCCCTTTGATAGAAAGTCGTTTGTAGTTCATCGTTGTCGGCATCCATTAGCATGCTGCCCAGGCTGCCGGATACCAGGAAATGGTCTGTGACCTGGTAGTTAGCGGTGACGGCCACAGATGCGGACTTCATCTCTTGTTCGTTGTTGACTGACATTGACCCTATATTTTGTAGCAGACCTCGTCCGGTCACGAGCAATTTACTATATGACTCAGGGCGCCAGGTACTAATTGTCGATAACTGCTGAAATTTTCTCTGTTGCGATGCATCGCTGAAATCCAGTTGCTCATTACTTAAGAAAACGGTGTTTTCAAGACTAAAACGGGGCCCGCCGCGATACCGATGTCGTAACGTGTGGCGCAGCAGATCTGATTTTTGCGACAACAATACTCTGTCGATTTCCGTCAATTGGGAACTGAGCGTAAATTCATTATTCCCCAGTGCTTTTTGCGCCCGCAAATACCACGAGCCGTTTACGAAATTTCGTGGCACCCGGCTGCCATCCTCATATACCTCGTCCACACGAGTGTTGCGATACTCCAGAGTGTAGCGACCCATTCTTTGCGACGTGAGATTTTGCAATAACCCGAAAGTCTTCGACGTGCCATCGACGCTCAGTGTATCGCTTTGCAGACGGTTGTCCCGGGATTCATAAAATGCAGAAAATGGGAAGCGGCTCTTACTGAGCAAGCCCAGTCGCACACGTCCGGTAATGGTTGAGTTTTCACCGTCTTTATCGTAATTGTCGTTGGTGGTTTCATGCAAAGTGACAGCACCGTCAATATTGGCAATCCAGGGACGCCAAAAGTAGGTTGCGAAAGCACCTTGCAAAGCGACATTGTGTGATGCTGAGGCCACCGCACTATCACTTCTGAAATTTCGATAGCGATATTCCAAATAGCCCTGTGTATCGATGGGTCCGATTTGGGCCGCGGCAATTGAAGAAAAGCCCGATAGGAGCAACACCGCGAAAGTCAGGCCGACTGGATCACGAATGTGATTTCGGCCGGCCATTTTCTAGCGAGATTGGGTCGGGAGCGTCCGCAGGTAGTGCTCATCAACCTCGATATCTGCTTCGTCTCGAAGTCCTGCAATGAGTGCCGCGCTGGCTCGCTCCGCAGCATCACGAGACCAAAGGTCTGCTGCCCTGTCCCGGACTGCCTCAAATTCGCGAACGGTGGCTTGCGTCCGTTCGGTAACCATGAAGATAGCAACGCCCTCCAGAACATCCACTGGGATACTGACCTCCCCTGGTGCAAGCCCGTCTATCGTTTCCTGCGCTGCAGGATTGAGCATACCTACATGCAGGTAGCCCATATCGCCACCTTTATCCGATGACACGTCCGCCGAATGCTGTCGCGCCAGCTCGGCGAATTTCTCGCCATCACGTATCTGCCCTGCCAACTTCCTGGACTCGTCCCGTGCTGCTTCCCACGTTGCCTTGATCGCAGACGGTTCCACTCGCAAGAGAATGACTGACACTCTTTGTCGTGCTGGTTCTGTGAATTTGTCGATATTCGTTGCGTAATATTCTTTTACAACATCGTCTGATGGCGGAGGTGTCCGCTGCACATCCTCTGCAAGCCCGGCCAGCAAACTCTCTTCGACAAAGTGAGAACGCAGACGCGCGAGCATTTGCTCGCCTTCGGATGCCCACCGTTCCGTTCCGGTATAGCGATCTTCATAGGTCCGCAGTTGCCCGACAACATACTGCTCGTCCGCTACAATTCCCCGTCGCTGTGCCTCGCGTACCTTGAGTTTGCGATCAACGATCTGTTCAACGACCGTCTGCCGGAAAATCAGCCATTCATCGTCCGTTAGCGGCTTGCCGTGATAAAACGTTTGTCGTGCAATTGCATTGACCTGCCGCTCGAATTCGTCGTGTGTAATTTGCATATCGTCAATGCGCACGAGGTAGGCGGCTGCCGATACCGGTCCGCTGAAAAGCAATACCGACATTGCGGCAACGACTGCGATTCTTCGAAGTTTCAATCTGCAAAACACCACTACTTCCTCACAAACTCATGCATCCCAAAATGGAAAAAGTCCGGGCGACTGTTGGCGCCCGGACCCACATTCAAGCAGTTTTACGAAATCAGTCTATGTCTGAATCGAATTACCAGTACTACTTCGTATGACAGGTTGTACAAATCTGACTTGCCGTATTTTGTATTCTCAAGAATGCGACAGATGTAGCACCGGAGGTTGAAGCGTTATGCGGATCATGGCAGCTGCCACACTCCACGAACGGCTGCAATGCCCCACCATCAAGTGCCGCGTCGCTGCGGGCATACAGCAACATGTCCACCTTCTCGCGTTGCGGTCCAGCGCCGAGCGGCGAATCCACCCACCAATTTGGCTGGGCGTTGACCAGCCCTTTGGTAGCCGGCGCGAAATCAGGATCACCAGGCGGTGTCACGTTCGTGCCAACTCCATCCGGGTCGCTAATAAGATATCCACCGCCTGCGTACTGAATGCTGACCGGGTGATCGTCCGTCAAGTCTGTGCCCAATACCGGTACGGGCGTACCTGTCATCGGTCCGACGCCCAATGCGATTCCAGTCATGCCACTACCTGGAGCGTTAATCAGTACATCTCGTGCCTGGGTTCCATCGTGGCAACTCAAACAGGCCAACGAAATCGATCCGACCTCGGTCTCTGCACCGTCAAGCGTGGCCGTATTGAGTGTCGAATATCGCGTATACGTAGCAGGATTGGGAAGCGTCTTGTTCCACAGTGGAACACCCGCGGCGCTCGCACCTGTGGCTGCGCCGTGAGGTGTATGACAAAACACACACACCTGATCTGTGCCAGTGGTATCCGGGGAAAGGTCGTGTGCACTTCCGACAACCTGCGCATTTGCGGCGATATTTGTCAGCAAAAGTGCTGCGCCAACGGCCATTCCCGTTAAAATTCTTGTCTTAATCACGTTTTTGATTGTCCCTTTAGAGTTCGAGCGCCATTAATTGCTAGATATAGGCACGATCATACGGTCACCAGAACGCTTGTATCCAGTGACATAGTCACACAAGGTGGTAATTACGTACAGTATATACCCCATTACCTAGCCAAAAACCCTACCGTCAATACTAAATGGTTTGCCTTATGGCGTATTTACTATCCTGCTGCCAAAATAGCCCTCGCTAGGTTTAAGCGCGGCCGGTCGAAATACGTCAATTTTGCGGAAGAATTGATCGACCAGGTAGACACGATCATCTTCGTCAATAGCCAGCCCGGCTGGCAGCATGAATTTTGCGGGCGCCGGGTTTTCGGATCGATCTCCGACAAACAGCAGGAGCTGCCCGGACGTATCGAAAATCTGAAAATTGCCAAATGCTGCATCGCTAACATAGACGTTGCCGGCAGAATCCGTATCAATGCCTTTGGGTCTCGAGAACTGTCCTGTCCGCACGCCGATACCGCCTATCTGCGTCACGTATTCACCGTAGGTAGTGAATACCTGCACACGAAAGTTCCCGCCATCAACGACGTACAGATTACCGTCGACATTCAGTGCAATGTCGCGGGGCAGATTTAATTCGCCTTCCTCCTGCCCACGCCTCGCAATGTAGTACATATGCTCGCCGGATTCGCCGTTCAGGACCCGGATCTGATGTCGCTGACTTCCCACGCCACCGGTGTCCACCGCGAAAACCCGTTCGCCGCTGGGATCAACCTCTACGTGGGTTAAACGATCAAACATGTCCTTGCTACCGATCTCCCTCAAATACTGACCCTCCTGATCGAAAACCACGATCTTTTGAGCAGTTCCGTCTGCAACGTAAAGATTGCAGTCGGCGTCCGTGGCCAGACCAAGCGGTTTGGTCAGTCCGCCGGGTTCCGTCGCACCTATCTGGTAATACCTGCTATGTGGGACATCAAATACAGTGACGAGCCGGCTCACCGTGTCGCTGACATAAACACGACCCTCACAAACCTCCACATCAAACGGTTTTGACAGGCCTGTCGACGTCCCTGTTTCACCCGTCAGAATTCGTCGCCAACGCGTTTCCCGGTCGATGTCTTCAACATCAGCACTACCGGTTAGCGTGCGCTCATAGAAAAACCTGGCGGGTTCCGGTGGGGGAGGAAAAACAAGATCAACTGCCGATGGATCATCACGTTCCTCGACAACCGGTGCACAACCGGCAAGAATGAGGCTCGATATGACAAGAATCAGGTGCGTCTTCAACATAGCTTGGTCGTCCAGGTAAAATATTGTGTATTTCCCTATGGCCAATGCACTCGGGAAGCAATAGTATGCGCGTCAATTCGCGCGCGGTCGAACACTGAGAGGGCGAAATAGTAGTTTGAACACGAAGAGCCAGATATTTCGGCAAATACTTAAGCAGCTTGCGATATCGATTTGTATTGCATCGTTGCTGTGCACATCCGCATCAATTGCGGACGAGCAAACGACCGAACAAATCAATGCAACGATCAAAATTTATCAGGAATCGTGCAGCGTTTGTCACGGCGACGATGGCAAAGGTGCTGTCTGGGGACAGCAGTCTTTGTCGATACCGCCACGTGATTTCACGACCGCAAGTGCGCGGCAGGAACTCGACCGTGAAAGAATGATTGCGTCAGTAACCTACGGCCGCCCGGGCACGCCAATGCCCGGATTCGGTTCACAGCTGAATGCCACTCAAGTTGCGGCGATTGTTGACTACGTACGCGCCCGCTTCATGGCGCCGCACGTCGCTGGACACGCAATGATGCCCCCCTCGCAATCCACAGTGAATAGCGGCGCTGAACACAACCCTGTTGAATACCACAAACGATCATTCCCCAACGAATTGCAGGGGCAGTTTGAAAGTGGACGATCGATCTATTTCAGCAATTGCATCGATTGCCATGGCAGTCTGGGCGGCGGCGACGGCCCACGTGCTTATTTTATTTTTCCGAAACCCCGAAACTTTCTGGACTCCGCAACGCAGCAAATAATGAATCGGCCACGACTGTACGCTGGTGTGCGCGATGGCGTTATTGGCAAAGAAATGCCCGCCTGGAGATTCGTATTAACGGACCAGGAAATTGCTGACGTTGCAGAATTCGTCTATCAGGAATTTATTCAGGTGCAGGCAGACGACAGTCCAGCGACGGCTAACTAGGGCAAGCTTGCGATTCTCGCAACACCGCCGTAACTTCCCACCCATTTGCTGCCGTCCCCTGCTGTCCCCATCGCGAACACCTGATTGGCAAAGAGTCCATCAGATGTCGAGTAATGTTTGAAGTTGCCGTCCTCAAATCGGGCGAGACCGTTACTCGTCCCTATCCAGACAACACCATCCGGGTCCTCATGCAACATGAACACATGGTTTCCAGGAAGACCATCGGCAACCGTGTAGCTCACCCACTCGCTGCCATCAAAACGTGACAACCCACCGCCCCACGTTCCGGCCCATACGTCACCCCGTTGATCTTCAAGCAATGCCACGATGTAGTTGGGGTTGTACGCGATATCGACATTCTCGAGTCCCATTTCGACTTTTTGTCGGGCGTGATGTTCAGAATACTCAGCCGGATCCGTCAGAAAATCGATTTCATCGCGTACCAGGTCATACGGTGCACCAAGTCCACTCTCATGGTTCCAGCTCGTCCACTCACCGTCTTTGAATCGTGACAGTCCACCTTCCGTCGCCATCCAGACGACGCCATCCCTGCCTGCTTGCAATGCGTAGACCCAGTCGTTCGGTAATCCGCCGTTGGTGTTTTCTACGGTGTAGAGATCCCATTTGGAGCGATCATCCAGATCACCACCTCGAACTCTGTTCACGCCCGACCAGGTCGCAATCCAGACATCTCCGTTTTGCATTTTGAGTACATCATAGATAAAACCGTCGCCGAGACCGTCCGGAATATTATAGGTCTTCCAGGTTTCACCATCGTCATTCAAGACGGACATACCGCCGCCATAGGTTCCGGCGACCAGTCTTCCGTCGAGTTTGCTCAGGTGAAAAATACCGTTTGCCAGCAAGCCAGTAGCAGTATCGAATAAAGTGTACGAATCGGCCTGCGTGTCGTAACGAATAATTCCACTCGACGTGCCTACCCATGTCACATCACCGTCCAACAGGATGGCCTTCACATTGCGCTGTCCTACACGAAAATGTGTGAAGTGGCTGTCTGGATCCGGCACATCAGAGGCGACATCAGGCGCTCCCTGCCGCGATTCAAAAAGGTAGACTGCCGCCGCAATTGCGATAGCCACCAATAACAATACTGCCTTTTTCATTATTGTCCTTCTTGTACCACTTCGCCGGTATCCGGATCGCTCGCAAGTCGCACCACCCCACCACGAGTACCTGCCCAGATCTCATTTTCTTTTGTTACAACAACAGCGTATACATCGGCGCCGAGCAGCCCATCACTCAAGCCATAGTTGGTAAATGTCTCACCGTCGAATCGGCTCAGACCATTGTTGGTACCAAACCAGTAAACGTTGTCGGGCCCCTCGGCAATCGCATAGATAACATTCCCCGCAAGTCCGTCGGCAACCGTATAGCTACGCCAGTTACGACCATCAAACGAGCTAACACCGCCACCCCAGGTTCCCGCCCAGATCGTATCCGCATGATCCGCAAGTGTCGCAAAGACATAATTTGGGTTGTAGCTGGCATCACCGCCGACCATCACGCTCAGATCGTGTCGATCTCGTGTACCGAGCCCGGTGTTTGCGCTGGCAGGCAGATTCTTCTTGTTGGACCCACCCAGACCATCGGCGTGCGTCCAGTGTGTCCAGGAATCTCCATCGAGCATAGAAACCCCGCCCTCAGTTCCAAACCACACGCGGTTTTTGGAATCGACTGACAGCCCGTATACCCATTCATTGATCAGCTCGTCTTTGATCGTGGTGATCTGCATTGTCTTAAGGTCTACTCGGTTCGCACCCGCCCAGGTACCGATCCAGTATATTTTTTCTTCCTGTTCGGCAAACGAATAAACCCAGTAATCCGCGAGGCCATGCTTTGGAAAAAATACCTGCCAGTCACCGCCCTTGTATCGCGACGCACCGCCTGCATTGGTGCCAAACCACTTGTAGCCATCACTATCAATGCCGATACCAAATACGTATTCATTAGCGAGTCCGTCTTTGCGTGTGAACGTATTCAACAACAGTTGGGAATCGAGATCGATCTCCAGCGCGCCACCGGATGTGCCGACCCACAAACTGTTCGTCGCAATATCGATCGCCAGGGATCTGACATAGGAATTAATGCCAACTTCAAAGCTCGCGACCACTACCGGAGGCGCAATATTTTCTGGCTTCGTGCACGCCGATAAGAGCGACAGCAGGATGCTCGCGACGATAAGTCGGTTAAGCGTATTCATAATCTAAAGTGATCTGATGTAGGTAATTACATCTCTGATTTCAGCATCGCTGAGGACACCCCGAAAGGCCGGCATAGTGCCTGACCCGCTGCGCACTTGCTCTATCAAATCCTGATCGGGCCGGAATAAGGTACCGCCGTCCGCAAAACCCGGCACACTCGGATCCATCGACCGACCGTTACTACCATGACATGCAACGCAATTTAATTCATACACTTTCTTACCGTTGAAAACGTCGCCAGCCATTGCCACGCTCACCGTGATAGCTGACATTGCAACAACGATTATTAGCCACGCTTTCATCTATTCACCCTCTGACTCTTCGAGCCTAAGTTCCCATTGCAGCGCCAATTGTTCATTAACGTCAAATCCCAGCCCGCCTGTCCGATACAAGCTTGCAAGGCGCATGATCGAAGCGCGATCTCCGACTTCGGCAGCACGCAGCACCCAGCGACCAGCCTGAATCTCATCTGGCTCGAGCCCAAGCTGACCTTTTTCGTTCGCTGATATCAATACTCGTAGTGCCGGCAGATGGCCTTTTTCAGCCGACTTTGTAAACCAGCCCAGCGCAATATCGACGTCTTTTTCCACGCCTTCGCCTTTTGCGTACATTTCAGCCAAACCATACTCACCCGCCGCATAGCCTTGCTCGGCTGACTGCCGGTAGAGTGAAACTCAGCTTCATTATCCTCAGACTGATCCAGAATCCACGCGAGTCGTGCCTGCGCCTCAGCGGAACCTGCGTCTGCGGCAGACCTGAATTTGGTCATTGCAGTAAGCAAATCACCGCTGATGTAAGCGTCCAAACCTTCCTGCAGTTCATCAACCGTATCCTCCGCCCTTGCTGTTGTAAGCACCAATAAAACGCAGCTCAACAGAACGCAGCGAGCGACTATGTTATTGGTTCTTGTCTTGCTCATAGGGCAACAATCCTCATCCGGTCAGGCCGCGGCAATAATGGGCAAATCGTTGGAAACTCACCATCGCGGTTTACCGAAGTATCCACGATTGCGACAACAAACTCGAATGAACGAGCCCAAACGTCTAGAATTCACCGCACTTCGCATGACAGTGCGACTTAAGGAGCGCAGTGAATAGAGGTTCTACACCAGGCAGTTACCGCAATCGGAGCTTTTTGTTTGCTGCTGTATTGTTGTGCATCTGTCCAGTCTTGGCCGATGAACCGATGGCCGATGAACCATTGCCTGACGGCAAATCCGTCTACCGCTTTTACTGTTATCAGTGCCACGGTTATTCCGGCAACGCGAAAACGCTGGCAAGTACCTACCTGAATCCAGTGCCGCGTGACTTCACGACTGCGAGCGCCACGACTTTGCCTGCCGAACGTATGCTGATGTCGATTCGCGACGGTCGACCTGGTACCGCGATGGTTAATTTTTCCTCTGTCTTGACGGATGCAGAAATATCGGCGGTCGCCGCGTACATACGCGCATCTTTGCTTGGCAATCCTGCGGCCGACGAAAAATATCATTCACCGGAAAACGGTTGGCCAAATCATGAAAAATACCGCGCCGCGTTTCCTTTCATCGACGGCAGCATTGCTCTCGATATTCCGTGGCCAAACCTTTCACCAGAGCAAAGCGCGGGCAAACGATTGTATATGTCAGCCTGTGTCAGTTGCCATGACCAGCCAAACACCAGTGGCGGCGAAGCCATTTGGGAAACCCGTGCCGTGTCATTTCCTCGCAAACACTTTTCGCACCGATCTCCACCATTGGATACGGTCAGCGCTGCCTCACCGTACGCACGCCACGAACTGCAAGTTGTACCGGTAAACATGAACGACGAGGAATCGGCAGGGATGCTCCTGTACGCGGAAAACTGTGCGTTTTGCCATGCCCCTGATGGTACTGGACAAAACTGGATCGGCAGCTTTCTCGATCCAAAACCCCGCGATTTCACGGCCAGCACTTTCGTGCTAACGGCAACACCGGACGCGATGCGGGCGATCATCAAGTCCGGAATCGCCAATACATCCATGCCTGCATGGCGGCATGTCCTGAGCGATGCGGAGATCGATGCGATCGTCGCCTATATCGGTATTGCGTTCAGTCCGGAGACCTGACCAAACGTTTCGCTACGCCGGCCGAAGCGTGTTGTGAGTTCCACGTATTGCTCCCGTGAGCAGCCATCTACGATAATTAACAAAGAATTTTAAGCTATTCCAACAGAGTACAGTTATCATGCTCACGCGAATTCCTGGCCCCCTTCTTGTCAACCACACCCTTTATTAAGGCGAGCATGGATCCGGTGCGAGTTCGACGTTGAACAAATTCTGGCTAACCTTGATGCTGCTCGCGACCGCAATACCTGCGCAAGCGACGTCCTCTTCACCAGCCTGTCTGGGCGGAGCAAGCCCACTGTTACGTTTGATGGGTGTACCGACCCATGGGTCGATGCCGTTGTTACAAGACGGAGCGTTCTCGGCACGTGTGTCGCTGGAACTTGCCAACCATGCGAACCGGAGCGAGTCGCGGGACTCGCTGGAGGCGATCGAACTGGACGGCGAGACCTACTATCTCGACTTCGCACTCCGTTACGGTCTGAATGACCGACTGACCGTTGGCATAGACGTTCCGATCATCAGGCATTCGACCGGTGTCCTCGACAACGCCATTGAGCAATGGCACAGCTTCATAGGCCTTCCGGCCGGTGACCGCACCGGGCCTGCAAATCAGCTGGACATGCGCTATAGCAGTAACTCCCAGCAACTTTTCGATCTACAGAACCCAACAACCGGCATCGGTGATATTCGCCTCAATAGCATCTGGCTGTTGAGGCCGGGCACGAATGATCAAGATGTTTCCCTGGCGCTCGCCGCTTCGATCGAATTGCCGACGGGCGATGTGGATCGCTTGCAGGGCAATGGGGCCGTTGATGCCTCTATCGGCTTTCACGTGCGCGGCATACGACCATTCGGACTGGACAGTCTGAGACTTTCGACCAGCGCCGGAATTACCTGGCCGGGCCGTGGCGAGTTACTGGAGCGACAAAGAAAACCGAGCATTGTCTTCGCGGGTGCAGACCTGGTCTGGAACTGGCGACCACGCTGGGGAATTGCGGCTGTAATCCAGGGTCAAAGTGCTGCTTTCGACAGCGAACTTGATGAGCTCGGAAGAGGTGCAATTCAAATCGCTCTAGCGGCGCTTTATGAGAATCCCGGGCGGAACCTTAACGTCGAGATTGCTGTCGTTGAAGATCTCGTTACCGACGGAGCGCCTGAATTTGCGCTGTACTTCGGTGTCACGAAAACCTATTAACAAGATACCGTCCTCGCATGGTCGCAGGAATTTACACGCTAATAACGGGCATCAATATCGCAATTGTTACCCGGACAATGTTGCTCACCGTGACAGCTGAGAGTACACCTGCCCTGGAAAGTACCACGGTCTTCAAAGAATGGTGCGGGGTTGCCCAGCGTAGGCGAGACAATGCTCGTGTCGAAATTGATCAAATGCGTGTTATTAGGAAAGCCGTTACTGGAGGTCGCCTGAGTCGATGAGACACCGTGCGGGTCATGGCAGGCATTACAGGGCACATCGCCATTCTCAAGATGCCTGGAATGTTCACCGAAACTAGCATCGTCAAGAATACTGTCATAGTCGTGACAACTTAAACACAGCGCATATCTAGCGGCACTCTCGCGTGTATTGTCTGCCGTCACATATCGACGAGCGAGCAATGTCGGAAAAGTAGAACCATGCGGCCCATCGGGGCCACTGCCACCGGCTGTGGTGGAAGTATTGCTGTTGTGACAGTCGATACACGTAATAATACTGCCCGGCGCGATGATCAGGCTGGGTACGTTAGGATTAACGCTTGGTCCCAGTATCGGATGGAATGATGGATTACCGGTATCAAACTCCATGGCGACATTGGTCTGCTCGTGCACGCGGGCCGTCGGCGGTGCCGGTTTACTGCCGCTGTAACCATGACAGCGAAAACACAGTTGGTACACCTCGGTGATAGGATTTAATTCGCCAAGACCTGACGAGTCGAGTCCCCTGACACCGTTTAGTGGTCCAGGCAGATTGCCATTATCAGTGCCGCTGACCGCATGCGGGTTATGACAGTCAACACATTCGACATGCCGGGACTGGACAACGGCAGACTCGACGCTTGGACTGGGGTCGTGAACATCCGTTGTCATATCAATTGGATGACTGGAGGCCTTGTTAAACTCGGCAGCAATATTGGTATCGGCAACAGTGCCGTTGTGGCATTGCAAACAGGTATCCTCTTCAACGTCCTTAAGCAAGCGTTTCGGTGACGGAGCACTGTGTGGAGCGTGGCAGTTGAAACAACTGTTCTCGGCGACGGTAAAACCACGCCATTCCGCTCTCCTGTTATCCCAGGGTCCGGGCGAACCTGGCGTGTTTCCGGTCTGAGTGGCATGCGATGAAACCGCAAAGTCCCAGGTTGCAAAATCGTGGCACGTAAGACACAGGTCGCCATTCAATGATTGCACATTAAGAAACGGTTGCAGGGTGTTGTCATGTACGTCGTGACAAGTCGTACATTCAAGATATTGCCCCCCCTGCAACGGCAGAGGTGCGATATTCGCGCCATTGATCCCCGGCTGATGCAGACGCGTATCACTGAGTGACAAACTGTTATCGTAAGTAAATGAAACCGGGTGATCGTTACTCAAATCAGTACCCAGCCTGCCCCTGTCACCAACCCCAAATACAAAACCGGTATCTTCCTGGGATGGGTTAATAAAATCTCCCAATGCAATAGTGCCGTCATGACATGAGAGACAGAGCAGGGAATGATTACCTGACCTTAGCTGCGGGTTTTCGGGTGATGCATCAAGAGTGCTGCTGCCGTACAACTGATAGGTTTGTCCGGTGGGAAGTTCGCGGTTCCACAGCGGTGCGCTTTGTGATGAATGGTGAGGCGTATGACAAAAGACGCAGACCTCATTAACGGATCCGCTGGTCACTGAACCCGATCCGGAGATTGACAGATTATGCCTTGTGGCGGAGATATCTGACGCCGTTCCAACGGGCGCGACGCACAGCAAGATAACAATCAAGATCGCCTCGCGCCGCATCAGGTGTCACCCCCGATATATTCAAAAACCTGCACACGCTGATTCTGGGAATCAGCGACGAATATCCTGTTTTCTAATATGTAAATGCCAACCGGCAACCTGAATTGTCCTATGCCACCCCCCATGCCACCAAAAGACAATAAAAAGCGGCCCTCCGCATCGAATATTTGAACGTAGTTTGACAGGGAATCAGCAACATAAAGGTGCCCCTGTTTATCTGCACCCAGCCCTTTTGAGAGGGCAAACTGTCCGGACCCATCGCCGGATTTGCCAAAGGACGCTACAGGAGACCCATCCAGAGTGAACTCCTGAATGCGAAAGTTCATTGTGTCATTCACATAAAGGATATCGCCATGCAGAGTAAGGAATGAGGGAAAGTTGAATTCACCCATCGCTCCACCTCTTCTCCCAATAGCGTTCAGTTTTGCACCTTGATCATCGAATACGACTACCTGGTTTTCGAGAGTATCGGTGACGTAAAGGCGCCGGCTGTCGGCATGAAACGCGATCCCGGTAGGACGCATCAAACCGGAGATAGTATTTTGATGTTCACCTTGCCGGTCAAAAACGAAAACCTTCCCGAGGGCGGAGTCAGTAAGGTAAATGGCGTCGTGCCCCAAGCTGATTCCGATCGGGGATACAAAACCTTCACCATCAGCGTCGCTAATCACCGCATATTTCTTTTGTTTCATCATATACAGGTGAACGACCTTTAGTCCCGGGTCGACGATGGCGATCATGTCATCGTCGGCAGCAATTGCATACGGCCTCAACATTCGCTGACTTTCCTTACCAGTAAATACCTGTAAGAAACGTGAGAACGCCCCGGGTTTAATTCCCAGATCAGTGGGCTCGCTGAAAGAATACAGATATCGGATCCGGGGTTCTTGTGGCGGATCAGGCCAGACAGCCTGAGCTGCAGAAGCAGCGATATCTGCATCCTTCACTCCTGCAGGAGTGCAGCTAACAGCAAGTACAACCGTCAGAATTATCAATGCTCTTGTCAAAGTTTGCTCACTCAATATGCAAGTCCGTCATGTTCGAAGTTGTGGCATGACAAGGAACACGATCCGCTGAAACTTCCACGATCTTCAAAATGGATGTTATTTTCACTATTTGGGAAAACGACCGATGTATCGAAATTAATCAAATGTGAGTTGTTGGCTGTATTTCCCTGTACAGAGCTTATCCCGTGTGGGTCATGGCAGACACTACAGGGGGTACGATTTTCGCTGATGTGTAATCTGTGCTGCTCAAAGCTCTCATCACCGAGAATACTGTTCCGATCGTGACACATATAACACAAGGAATAAGCGCTCGGACTCTCAGGTGTCTGGTCCTGTGTTTGGTAGGCTCGAATTAACAAAGACCGGTAAATCGACCCATGCGGTCCATCAGGCCCTTTCCCACCAAGACTCGAATCGGTATCGCTGGAGTGGCAATCGCTACAAGTGATAGTACTGGTTTCGTTCAACGGTGCTATCAAAGAGGGAACGTTTGAATTAATGCCGGGGCCAACGACCGGATGAAACGATGGATTACCATTATCAAACTGAAGTCGCACATTGTTCTGATCATGCTGGCGTGGCGTTGGCATCGCGGCCTTGCCCTGGCTGTCACCATGGCAGCGAAAACACAATTCATATTCCGCGGTAGCCTCAAATTTCATTCCGCCATTAACATCAACACCACGCAAATTTTTCCAGTTGATAGCGGTACTGTTTGCCGCTGCCGCACCAAGCGAATGCGGATCATGACAATCACCGCATTCGACATGCCTATCCTCTGCGCTCACAATAATTGCTTCATCCGCTGCATGAACGTCGACCGTCTGCTCAATAGGGTGATGCGAGGTCTTATTGAATTCTGCGCTGATATCTGAATCTGCCACATTGCCATTGTGGCAGACCATACAATTGTCTTCTTCGGCATTGTAATTTAGAAGATATCTGCCATTCCCTGCCGAGTGGGGCGTGTGGCAATTGGAACAACCGTGTTTCGCAACTGAACCCCCCAAATCACTGAATGGCCATGGATCCAGTCCTCCATGGTTCCACGTAGCGGATGAATTATTGTGCGGGGATGTATCCCAACCTGCTTTTTTATGGCACGCGACACACAACGCTGTTGAGCTGTTATCCATTACCAGGAAATCACCATAAGTGTCGTCATGCGGATCATGGCAACTTGTACATTGAATCTTGTTTGCCGCGTCCAGCCGCACTTGTTGCGGTAACTTTTTTGGGTCTTCAAGCTCATCGTTCTTGGCCAACAGGTCCGCATCATACGAAAATGAGACGGGATGACCGTCGGACAGATCTGTCCGTTTTATGCCGTTTGAATTACTGATCGATTGAGTACGACTGAGCACATCACCCAATGCAATTGTGCCGTCATGACAGCCAAGGCATACAAGCGACGAGCCCTCCGGTTTACCGGTAGGCGCACCTTCAGTCTGTCTGCCATAAGGGTAGTCAAAAAGATTCTCCGCCAGCACCTCATTCCACAATCCGATCTTCAGTGTCTGACTGCGCGGAGGATGACAGAAGATACACTGTGCATCATTACTCTCGCCTTCGTACCCCGTCGAAAAAACCAGGGCCAGGTCATGGCGGCTGTCTTCCAGATTGAATGTTTGCTGTGCCATGGTCGTGCTCCAGGTCGAACAGAACAGCAGCAAATACAAACAAGACCGGCCTACAAGTTTCATGGTGAATTTCCACCTATATACCGGAACACCTGAATTCGACCATTATAGGAATCGGCCACATAAATTGTGTCTCGATCGCCGATAAAAATACCGGCAGGTAACCAGAATTCTCCAGGACCCTCCCCTCGATAGCCTAATTTAAAAAGAAAATCGCCGGACCGGTCGAAAATCTGTACTGAGTGCGTCATTGAGTCCGCGATATACACATGGCCATGGCTGTCTGTCGCAATACCTTTGGGTTGTGCCAGGTGTCCCGCGCCATCACCCGCTTCACCAAATTGGCGCAAGAAGTTCCCAGCAGAATCGAATACCTGTGTCCGAAAATTCATAGAATCTGAAACCAGAATTTCACCTTCATTGCTCATCCAGATCATAGTCGGATAATTGAATTCCCCTGTACCGGTCCCACGATGTCCAAATTTCTTCAGCAGAGCTCCATCACGTGCAAATACTTTTATTTCGTGGCTGCCCGTATCAACGAGATAAAGTCGTCCGCTTGGAGGATCCAATGCCAGCCCGGTCGGTCGTGCCAATAAGGCCTGAAGAGGCACTTTCACTGCCTCGGTTTTCCCGGGTTCTATCACGTATACAGCAGCCAGACGGGAATCGGTGACATAAACCTCACCGCTCAATCCGGCGGCAAGAGCAACCGGCGATGGCAGTGCTTGACCGTTCTGTCCCTGAATCAAATGGTAGCCGCCTCTTTCGAGATCAAAACGGTGCACACCACGCACGCCGGGATCAGCAACAAACAATATGTTGTCAGAGCTTTCTACAATCGCCACTGGTCGAACCAGGCGAATTTGGCGCGGCCCACCGATCAACTTCCGTAACTGTTGCAAGAAACCCTTTCCAATGCGGAGATCGTCACCACCTGAAAATGACATAACGAAAGCCAGTCGCGGACTGGACGGAGCGGCTGGCCATACCGGCTCTGCGGCTTCCTTTTCGGAGATCGGTTCGTGTACAACCGATACGCAAGCCGAAAGCATAATGGCAATGCAAATAACAATCCGCATTGTGTGCTGGGAATGCTGTTTTACGATAGTCAAAACAATTCTCTTCTTATGCGCAACCAAAACTCGTAGTTTTCACTTTTGATATCTCCTTGCTGTTGCCTTTCATACCTTGCATCCATCGCGAGCAGGATTTTGCGAATGCGCCATTGCGCCTTCAGTTTTGCTTTGCTCATGCTGCGTAATATTGTCCCACCTGTATCCTCATCATAATATCCTTCCGCCCTGACAGTCAGAGTCTTGCTTGCCTGCCAATTCAAATTAGCGTTGAATACGGTCATATCTGCGTCCTCAACCGAGTTCAGATTATCCACAAAGTTGCGTGACGCAGAGAAATTCAGTCTCATACGATACGGCAACGGTGCCTGCACTGAAAAAAGAACGGATTTCTGCTTGTATGGATTTATGTCTTCATCCTGATCAAGATACCGCGCCTCACCATAAAGCTGGAGTCCCATCCAGCGCAGGGGCAGTTGCTCTCGTAGTCCGATTTCCACAGTCCTGACCGAATTAAATGGCAGTGTTGAGAATCCGGATTCCAATACTTGTTTGTTATCGCGGTAACGTAAGAAAATATTGTGGTATTTAGCGAATTTGAAGTCGGCGTTGACTGTCTGGCTTGTTTGTGAGTACTCGAAAGTTCCTCCGGTTTGCGCCTCGTAGTCGACCAGTACAGTTTCTCCATCAAGGATGCTACCGCCGATCATTCGTTCTATCTGGGTCCGGGAACCAATCACAATCAGGCGATAGTCCACGCCCTCATCCAGTATCTGGGTACTGGTTTCATTGCGAACTATCACGCTGTCAACAATGATGAAATCCCGTGACAGGCTTACCGGCACAGTTCCGATTAATACGACTGCTTCCTCGAAAACGCGTATCGTCGTTTCCGAGGACTCCCGGTCCTTGAGTTCGTAACCAAGCCCCAGGGATATATTGAGTTGGCTTGCTCTGAATGTTTTCTTGTAACTGCCACCTGACGTCAAACCGATAGCATTCTGCATAAGACGGTCTTTTTCCTCCGATCGGTCAACATTGGTGCGGATGAAACCATTCAGTGTCGGCGTCGGCGAATAATGCAGTGCAGCACTCGCCGTTTCCGTCCGGATCTTGACCATGGTCTCCGGTCTTTCAGACTGGTTGAATCCATAAACATACCTGGACTCGAGCGTGGACGAGTGTAGCCAGCGAATTCTGGGCGACAAACTGATGTCTGTCACATCCGGGTTATCGCGCCGGTTAAAGCTGGCGGTTTGGTCAATGTGCAACTGATCGCGGCTGCCCAGCCGCCAGTTGGATGTCAATAACATATTCCGCGATCGACGCAGCGTTTCCTGGATTGTTCTGCTGGGGTCTCCATTGCGGGAACTTCGGCTCGCTATTTCGTAGCTCAACGCGATCCGGTCTCCGGAGGAAAAGTCTTTCCTCGACTTTAGCGTGACACGATCAGATGTTGTATCGACGATACGGTCCAGGGATTCCCCATTTAGGGAATCCGTGAATGCGTTTATTGAAAGGCTTACAGGAAGTACGTCTCGCAACTGAAAGTCAACTCCGTATCTTTCTGTTGTCTGCGTAAAGCTACCTTCCAGGCCCGTTCGCACCACCGGATTTGCGCGTAGATAGGTAAAGGTCGTTGGATAGGGTTTGTCCTTCAAGAACTGCAAGGTTGTATTGATATTTAGTAATGTTTGCTTTTGAATACTATCTGTCAGTGTTGTTCCACCGGTCGCCAGCGAGAACTGCTCGCGGCTCACTTCCTGGCGATCGGACAGCACACTACCACCGAGGCTTATCCGTAATAGTCTTGGATGATATATGTAACTATTGGTGGACCCGCCTATCTTGATTTGTGACCTGTAGTCATCAATAGTCGTTTCAATCCCGGTTGCTTGATTATTGGTCTCGTTATTTCGATAAAGCAATTCAATAAAAGCTTGTACATTTGTCAGCCGAAACAAAGCTAATTCGTTCGCTGCGGCCGCCAGTCCCGGCAACAGAATCGATACCAGTGCAACGCAAGAAATAAGCAATTCACGCATTCAGTACATCTCAGCGGTCCGTTTGCCGATGTTTCTCGAGACTTTATACGCAACGAGTGTGCTTACTCGTCTTCATTTGCCATCGACTCATGACGGCCGAAGCCAAAAACATTGACCCTGTTACGACCAAATTGATTGGCAACTGCAATAATATATTCCAGCTCAAAACTCGGATCTGCGTACTGCTGGAAAAAAGAGACACTGTCATAGTCAATATGATATTGAC
>Ga0255051_10000248_pt1 | contig 20437 bp, 16 predicted proteins | sample JV7_2_9_MG_FD_181719 | JGI IMG/M metagenome (GOLD analysis project Ga0255051, IMG submission 181719) | Seawater microbial communities from Jervis Inlet, British Columbia, Canada - JV7_2_9 | ecosystem: Environmental > Aquatic > Marine > Inlet | place: Canada: British Columbia | collected 2016-10-06
TACTTCGCGCGCCTCACGATCCTGCCCCTTGAAATGGAAATAGTAATAGCCCTGAAACAAACCGTGGTGTTTGACGATCCAGTGATTCTTGTCACTCACATAGGGCTCAATTAACGCCGCCGCAACTTGCGAATGATTGGCCGGCGCCAGAATGTCGCCAATGTCATGCACTAGCGCGCAAACAACCGTTTCGTCGTCCGCGCCGTCATTTTCGGCACGCGTCGCGGTTTGCAGGCAATGATCGAGCCGGCTGATCTGGTACGGCGAATCGCCATCCATCTGCCGCAACCATTCGAGTACCCGGTCCGGCGTCTGAGCAATATCGGCAAGTTCGTGGGCCATAACAAGCGCGAAGTCCTCCTGTGTGCCGTGCTCCATTGCCGTGAATGAGACTTTATTGTTCGCCACTACGAGGCCTTCTTGCGGCGCCGGCGTCGCTGCCCGGAGCGCCCCGAATCATTGTTAGCTGTTTTTGGCTCGGGCTTGTCGATAACGGAAAACAGGTGCGGAAATGCATCCGTCTTGTTTGGAAATGCCATCGCATCCACAAAGTATTCCTGGAATTTTGGCTCAATTGCGGTCTCGACTTTTTCAATCGTTCGGACGACTGATTCAATCTCTGCCCGAGCCGCGACATTGAGTAACGCGATGCGCGCGCCCGTACCCGCGGCGTTGCCGGCGGATTCAACCTTTTCAAGCTGGCAGTCGGGAATCAGTCCAATCACCATGGCATATTTGGTGTCAATATGACTGCCAAATGCACCTGCGAGCCGAATCCGGTCTACAGACTCAATGCCGGCTCGATCAAGTAGCAATTTTACTCCCGCATACAGTGCGGCTTTAGCCAACTGAATTTGGCGTACGTCGTTTTGTGTAACAACAATTTTTTGCTTGCCGTCGTGCAACAGGAACGACCAGGTACGATCTTCTTTCAGAAGCCTGTCGCTGCGTTCGGACATCGAGCCATCGACTACGCCGTCCTCGGTGATGACACCGCACAGATACATTTCGGCGACAGCCTCAATGATGCCGGACCCGCAGATGCCTGTGATGCCAAATGCTTTTACCGACTCTGGGAACTCCGGATCATCCGACCAGAGATCCGAACCGATCACACTGAACCTCACCTCGAGCGTATCCGGATCGACACGCACTCTTTCGATCGCACCAGGCGCCGCCCGCTGACCGCAACTGATTTGCGCGCCCTCAAAAGCCGGGCCCGTGGGACTCGAACACGCGAGTAAACGATCGCGGTTGCCGAGAACGATTTCGGCATTGGTGCCAATATCAACGACCAGGGAGATTTCCTCCAGCAAATGCGGTTCTTCGGCCAAAATCATGGCGGCCGCATCCGCGCCAACGTGCCCGGCGATGCACGGCAGCACGTAGACCGTCGCGCCATCGTTAATTTCAAGCCCGAGAGCGGCCGCCGTCAGGTCCAGGGCAGAATCAGTAACCAGGGCGAACGGCGCGGTGCCCAGTTCAACGGGGCTGAGACCCAGGAATAAGTGGTGCATGATCGGATTGCCCGCGATAGTCACCTCGACAATTTCATCGGGCTCCACGCCGCCGTCGCGAGCGAGAGTGGCGATCAACTCGTTGACACCTTCCCTTACGGTACTCGTCAATTCCGCCGCACCTTCAGGATTCATCAATACATACGACACGCGGCTCATCAGGTCTTCGCCGAAGCGAATTTGCGGGTTCATGATGCCGTCGGTCGCGACGACGTCGCCATTCGTCAAATTGATCAGGTTGGCGGCAATCGTTGTTGACCCGATGTCGATCGCCAACCCGTAAGCGTCGCGCTTGAAGCCCGGCCACACCGCAATCACCCATGACTTTTTATAGACGGCGACAGTAACTTGCCACTCGCCTTTGCGCAGCGCGGACTGAAGGCCCGGCAATACGGGCGAATCACACTTGAGACCGGTCAGTCCCCATTCATTTTCCAAGGCTTGCAATAGTCGCTGCACGTCACCGGTCGCCTCAAGCATGTCGGCTTCACGAACCTCGACAAAATACAGGTGCACACCGGTATCGAGCGTGATATCGCGGTGCTCTGCGCTCTTTCGAATAACCTGCCGGTGCATCTGGCTCTCGGCAGGAACGTCGATGACGAGGTCGCCCTGAATTTTCGCCTGGCACGAAAGCCTGCGACCGGGTTTGAAATTTCTACGCCGTTCCCGAAATCTCGTTTCGACTTCACCGACTGGCGTCAGGTGATCTGCCTTTGAAGTTATTGCATGCTTTGCAAATTCTCCTTCGGCGAGGCTAACCTGACAGCGTCCGCAGAGGCCACGTCCGCCGCAAACCGAATCTACGTCAACCCCAAGGCTGCGGGCCGCGTCGAGCACGGCCGTACCTTGCGCGAAAGAACCGCGTTTGCCAGACGGCGTGAATACGATTTTTGACTCTTTTGCGCTCACATCACGCAGACCGACGACGACGCTTGCGACCACCGCGCCCGCGAGTCTCACCGTCAGCACTCGGTTCGCGGTAATTCTTGATCCAGTTTTTGCAATCGGGATCGTTACCCATCATCACATCGGCACCCAGCACCGCCTGCATCACCTCCGCGTGCAGTGGGCTGGTAATAGCCGAGGTCATTCCCGCCGCAATTGCCATCGTCAGGAACGCGCTGTTAATGCCCGTGCGATTCGGCAATCCGAAACTGACATTGGAAGCACCACAGGTAGTGTTGACCTTTAGTTCATTGCGTAATCGGCGAACGATGTGCATAACCTGTTTGCCGGCCGAATTGATCGCACCAATTGGCATGACCAGTGGATCGACGACGACGTCTTCAGCCGGAATACCATAATCCGCCGCACGTTCGACAATTTTTTTCGCAACGTCGAAACGCACATCCGGATCCTCGGAGATTCCTGTCTCGTCATTTGAAATGGCGATCACCGCAGCGCCGTACTTGGCCACCAATGGCAATACCACTTCAAGCCGTTCTTCCTCGCCTGTCACGGAATTAACGAGCGCTTTTCCCTGATAAACGGACAAGCCGGACTCGAGTGCAGCGACGATCGATGAATCGATCGACAATGGCACATCGGTCACCGATTGCACGAGCCGTATGGCTTCGGCCAGTATTGCCGGCTCATCAGCCAGTGGAATGCCGGCGTTGACGTCGAGCATGTGCGCGCCCGCCGCCACCTGCGCCAACGCATCCGCCTCGACGCGACTGAAGTCGCCATTCTTCATTTCCTCGGCAAGTATTTTTCGTCCTGTCGGATTGATGCGCTCGCCAATAATGACGAATGGGCGATCGAAGCCGATGCGGACTTCCTTGTTGGACGAACTGACTACAGTTTCTGTCATTTCCAAACTCTCCGGTTTTAACTAATTGATTGCCGGATCCGTGTCCCGGGCGATTCCCGGATGCCACAGCTCGCGACCTCCTAATACATCTGAGCGCTCAACGATTTCAGAAACGCGAGCCTCCTGCCGGTACGCCATGATGTGCACGCCGCTGACGCCCTCTATTTCTTTCATTTCACGAATCATGTCAACACAAATACTCACGCCCTCTTCCTTCTGATTCTCCGCTCCCTTGAGTCGATCAATTGTTTGATCCGGAATATGCACGCCTGGTACATGGGTGCGTATCCACTCAGCAGACTTGGCGGATGCTAGCGGGCCCACACCGCCAAGAATAAATACTTTCTCGTGCAGCCCCATGTCACGTATGACACTCATGTAATTGCGAAATATTTCGATATCAAAGCAATACTGCGTTTGCACAAATTGCGCACCGGCCTCGACTTTTTTTGCGAGCCGGAGTGGCCGATAGTCGAGTGGCGGTCCAAAAGGATTGGCTGCCGCGCCGAGAAACACGGGCGGCCCGCTATCCAGTTTTCGGCCGCTTAAGAATTGTCTGTCATCGCGCATACTGCGCACCATGTCCAGCATCGACATACAGTCGAGGTCGAAAACGGACTTCGCGCCCGGATGATCGCCAACTTCGATGCCATCACCCGTCAGGCACAGGATATTGGATACCCCCATCGCCGCTGCGCCAAGCACATCGCCCTGGATCGCAATTCGATTTCTGTCGCGCGCCGAGACCTGCATAACCATCGCGTAACCGCGTCGTGTCAGTAGTGAACACATGCCAACGCTCGACATATGGCAGTTCGCACCCGAGCCATCAGTTGCGTTGATAGCATCGACGCAACCATCGAATCGTGCCGCACGCTCGTAAACGTCCTCGGGGTCCGCGGAATCGGGCGGCGCGATTTCGGCCGTCACGGCAAATGCCCCGGCTCGCAAAATACGTTCGAGCCGGCCATGGGAATCATGTCCTGGCCGTTTTGGCAGGCTCTCGCCCGGTATCAGTGGTTCGTCGTCAAACTTCATTCTTCTGCACTTCGTAGAGCCAGGCGGATTTGCCAATTCTGCGATTATCGATCGCCGGTTGCACGACTTGAATGGGATATTCGTCCTCTTTCAGGCGTTTGTTGCCCTCCCAGGCTTGTAACCAGACACAATTCATGTCCGGTTTGACCTCGCACTTGCCGTCCGGGCGCACACCTCCGCACGGCCCGTTACGCATGGTCTTCGGACAGTTCATCGGGCAAGACAGCCCAGTAAAGCCGACGATGCATTGACCGCAACTCTGGGAGTCAAACAAAAATCCCTTGGTTACCTTCTCGACGATCAGGAACGGTTTGTCGAGCCGCTCGTATCCGATGCGTTTGAGCAACGGGCTGGCAAACGTCAACGCAGACTCAATGCCGTTATAAAGACTCTTGAGCCAGCGCGCGTTCCGCACAGACCACGATCGCATTCTGTACATCGTTATTGCTCGCTTACCAAACCGTGATTGCGAATCATCTGTAGCAATAGTTCGTCTGAATATTCCGATTCCAGACGACTCGCTTCCTGTACCGCGATTTCATGCAACGCGGCGTCTGATTCTATGGATGATGGAATGCGGCGCCATTCGGACAAGTACTTATCGCTACTGCCTTTCCCGGCGCGCATGGCAGCGCGATCGATCGCCTCCTGAAAGCGTGCGCTCAACTGCACCTTCTCCCGTTTCCGACCTCGTTGCACGATGACTTGCGCGGGAATATCACGCCAGTAAATCAATATCTGTTTAACCAACAGCCTTGCTCACTGCCACGTTCTTTAGACCACTCTCAAGCTCGCCATATCCGACGTGGACATGTTCGAATTCGAGCTCGAGTTGTGTCGCCGCTGCCTGCGCTGCAACAAGCAGTGCCTCATCCTTTTTCTGCGACAGATACACCAAGCGACGGTAGTTGCCAAAATACATATCGCGCAGCTCCGGGTGTTCCGCAAATTTCAGCGGCTTGGTCACGAATTGGTCGAAATGCTGCGCCAGGAAATCTGTCAGGTAGAACGTACCGGGTTCGGCATCCGACAATGCGGCAAACCTTTCGGTACCCGCAAAAAACTGGTAGCAATGTGCCCCCGGCAATCGTTGGATACCTTCGTCCTCTATGACGCGGTCAATTCCACCGCAAGTACCACAATCCGCATACGCGACGAAGATCTCGTCGTACTCGCCCTTGTGCCTGCGAATCATATCTCTCAGGCGATCCGGAATTAGCGCCGGGCGCATGTGCAACTTCGCATCGATGCATTTCAGATGCAGATGATCCCAGCCGTAGGTCTCTTTCAGATCCGTAATTTCACGGACCAACGCACCGCAGGCGATAACAAGTAAGGTATCAGACATCAGTAGTCCCGATCCGCATATTCAGATTTTCGCTGTGCCATGAAAGCAAGTAGCGCTTCGTCGATCGCAGGATCAAGCGCGGGCGCCTCGTATTCGTTCAGCATTTTTTTCCAGATTTTGTTGGCACGCTGAGCCACATCCAGCGAGCCTTCCTCTTCCCATTGCTCAAAGCTGTTGTTATCGGCGATCGGCGATCGGTAGAACGCGGTTTCAAAGTTCGCCTGAGTATGCGTCGCGCCCAGGAAGTGAGACCCCGGACCAACCTCACGCAGTGCATCCATTGCCTGGCCATTTTCGGACAGATCGACTCCGCCCAGTAATATGGCGATCATGTTTGCCTGGTCTGCATCCAGTATGAATTTCTCGTAGCCCATCGCAAGACCGCCCTCAAGCCAACCGGCAGTGTGCAACATGAAGTTGACGCCTGCCAACGCTGACGTTATCAGTGTATTGGCCGCCTCGTAAGCGGCTTGTGCGTCGGGAATCTTCGATCCGCAAAGGCCGCCACCGCTGCGGAATGGCACTCCGAGGCGACGTGCCAACGCGGCGGCGGCATACACGATCATGCTGGGCTCAGGCGTGCCAAATGTTGGCGCACCTGTCTGCATTGAGACGGCCGCCGCGAAGGTTCCAAAAATAACGGGCGCGCCGGGTTTTACAAGTTGCACGTAGGCCATGCCGGCAAGGGCTTCGGCCAATATCTGGGTGACGGTTCCGGCGACGGACACCGGCGACATCGCGCCCGCGATTAGGAATGGCGAAATCATCGTCGCCTGATTGTGCTCGGCATACACTGTCGCTGCGCCAAGCATCGTGGCATCGAATGTCATTGGCGAATTGGCGTTAATCAGACTGGTGACGACCGTGTTTTGTTCGACAAAGCCCCCACCGAACACGATTTTTGCCATGTCGACCGTGTCTTGCGCCCTTTCCGCCGCCGTGACTGATCCCATAAATGGTTTGTCACTATATTTAATATGGCTATACACCATGTCGAAGTGACGTTTGTTGACCGGAACATCCACGGGCTCGCAGACCGTGCCACCCGAATGGTGCAAACCAGGACTCATGTACGCCAACTTCACAAAATTCTGAAAGTCCGCCAACGTTGCATACCGTCTGCCGTTATCCAGATCACGCACGAACGGCGAACCATAGGCCGGCACAAGAACCGTTCTATCACCGCCGATAATGACATTTCGCTCCGGATTGCGAGCGTGCTGTGTGAATTCCGCCGGTGCCGACGCCTGAACAATGGACCGGCACAGTCCACGCGGAAAACGAACACGTTCGCCTTCTACATCGGCGCCTGCGTCCTTGAATAAATGAAGTGCTTTCGGAAATTCCTTGAATTCGATGCCGATTTCCTCGAGCACGTTCTCGGCATTGTTCTCGATCAGCTCAAGAGCTTCTTCGGACAGAATTTCGTAATAGGGAATCTTGCGATCAATGAATGCAGCCGTAGCCATCGGCATTTGTTGCCGAGCGGCACGTTTGGCTTTTCTACCTGCGGATCTCCGACGGCGTGGTTTGCTGCTCATCGTTCTACCTGGACGAACTGCTATTCAATATCCCAGTCTGGAGAACAAATGGTGCCATTGCATTGTCATGCGCGACCTGTGTCTGGTCAAAAACGACAGGATTTGAGTGAATCAGCCCCCGCTACAAGGAATATTGAAAGCCCGGCCAAATGCCAGTTTTTTATACGCCAGCCAATCTCTCATCCAATGTCCGGTTTACCCCCGAAAGCGGACGTTGAGCTATTATTGCCATGAATGGCCGCTAATGACCCAAAGCGGACATTCACATTTTCGGAGCAAATTGACGCATAGTGGGATCGGACCCGAAACTGGATGACTTCAGTCAAAGACAAATTGGAACTGATCGGTATCGTCGCAGTTGTTGTTTCGCTATTGATTCTCGGCTACGAGATTCGCCAAAACACTGACACATCCGCCGCTCAAGCAGTGTTTGAGCTCAATGAATCCGCCCGACAGACGCTGTTTCAGGAGGCAACTGATCCGGATTTGGCCGCGTTAATCAGCAAAGCTGAGTCGGATTTTGAGGCCTTGAGTGAACGCGAACGCTACATGTATGGCCGCTGGGTCTTCGCACATGTGAATCTGTTTGAGTCTGCATGGAGATATAGTCGCCGTGGCGTTATCAGTGAGGCAGAGATGAAAGGCTGGAAGTCAGCCTTCTGCGGGTACATGGAGCGGCCGTCTTTTCGACAGATAGTCCAGTCTGTCGAAGTATTTACGCCGGAGTTCGCCGAAGAATCCGCAGAATGGTGTGAATGAATGGTGGAACGTCTGCTTCTGGCCGAAAGCGGCCCCTAATTTTTCTCGAAATTCACTGATCTGAACGTCCGCTTTCGGGAAAAGCGGACATTACGATGTTGGGTTGGCCAATGGCTCGATTACGGCACGGTCATGTTGTAACGTATTGATCCGATAGAGTTGAGCGTGGGTTCGAATCCCACTCTCTCCGCCAAAATTTTTCCTAAAGTTCTGGTTCATTGATATTTTTAAAGGACTTAATCAAATTACACATTGTAATTTACGTGTAGTTGAGCGTCCGCTATACACCCGAAAGCGGACGTTGAGCTATTATTGCCATGACTGGCCGCTAATGACCCAAAGCGGACATTGCTGTTTCACGACTTGTTTCGATGAAAGGCATCGATATTGATGATAGAGCGCCTACTAAAATCCCTCACCACCAAGAATTACTCGTTACTCGGGGTGGAGCTAGTAGTCGTAATTGTTGGCATCCTGATCGCATTTCAGATCGAACGGTGGGGCGATCAAAAACAGGAGCGCGAACAAGAATACGAATATTTGTTGCGGCTCAAGGAGGACTTGCAGATTGAAAATGGCGCCTTGGACACCGCGTATCGGTTTGCCCAATCGAGAATTGATGCCGCCTTGGTTCTGGAGGAAGTTGCAGCCAACCCCTCTGTTGCTAAAGAGCGACCCGCTGCCTTAACATCCGCGTTGGAAACGGTAACCTGGCGCTCATTCCCGCAGATCGAAGCGTTTGTGTATAGCGAATTGCAGAACAGCGGTAAGCTCGCGGTAATACGGTCGGAGTCGCTAAGACGAAATCTTGCAAACCATTACACGTCTTTTCGGAGTTATTCGCGCGTCGGACTCGATCGTGACGCTGTGACCCAGTTTGAGCGGCTTACCGCCGGGATTTTAACGACCGACGAACTTCGAGCTATCGAAGACCACTCGTGGAGCGGCGAGTCGCGGGCGGCCACGCCCGATCGTGCGGCTGAAATCACGGATGAGTTGCTGAAACGACAAGGTGCGATTGAGTGGATTCCGAACATAGTGCAACACCACATATTCAATCAGAAGGTGATCCTCGAAAGTCGTGATCAAGCGACGGAAATCATTGCTCAGATCGACTCCCTGATCGCGCAGTTCGACGAGTGAACGGAATGATTCAATCAGGAGAGAAACCGGAACGGAGTCAGTGTCCGCTATACGCTCCAAAGCGGACATTCCCAGAGTCAATCGGTCTATCATTTAGCAATTGGGATGCGGTCTTAAAATAAGTCCTTGTTTGGGGATCATAATCAAGCATGGGGAATCGGCGATCCTATAGCGCGATGGCCAAAGGTCCAGAAGGTGTCACCTTTCCGGGTACGCCATGGGAGGGATGGTCCCGAGTTGAGTTGCCGGGGACGGAGCATGTGATCCCTCCCGTCTGCCCGAACTGCCTCGCCCCGGGCACAGTCCCCGTGAAGTACCAGCGCGCGGTGATGTCCGTTTTCCATTCCCTCCTGTTTCCGCTCTCGTTCTTCCCGTTCGGGCGCCGGAGCCTCCAGACGTTCCACTACTGCAAGGCGTGCGCCGAGGAGGCCCGGGCGGAGACCCGGCGTGGACGCGTTCTCGACGTGTTCAGTTCGTTCCCCGTGCAGATCCTTCTTGTGCTCGCGCCCATCGTTCCGCTGTTGTGGCTCGACCCGCTGTCGTGGATCGCCGAGGGGGAGATGCTCCTGCTGGGTTTGCTGCTCATCCTGGCTCTCGAGATTCCCATGATGATCTACCTGGGGCGCTGGATCGCCAGGGCGTCGCTGCGGCGCGCGATGCGTCTTTACCCCCAGCGGACCGGGCAGGCGGCTTGGGGGCACGCGGTTTATTACGTATCCCCGTATCCTGTAATGAACTGGGTCGGCGGTTACGACGCCGCCCGGCCGGAGTGGGTCCGCGCGCTCGTCGAGGCGAACCCCGGCGGCGTCTCGGACGAGACGTACCGGCAGTGGACGGGCCGAGAGCGTCCGGGAGTGGGCCCCGGCCGAGAGTAACAGCGAACTGCCATCCGGGAATATTATTGTCAGTGACGCGACCACTGGACTGTTCATTCTTTCGATGCAGTAAAAAGACTGACTAGGTATTTGGGCATCGCAGATATTGAATGTCCGCTAATGACCCAAAGCGGACATCGCCACTGGCTCGACAATCGTCGGTTCATCTGCTGTTCCGGCAATGAATGTATCTTCTATACTGTCTGCCCATGTTCCGATTGTTCCGAAAAATCAGGGAGGAGATCTTGCTCGGTAAGAAGACTCGTAGATACCTTGGCTATGCAATCGGCGAGCTAGTTTTGGTGGTGTTCGGCATTCTCATCGCGTTACAAATCAACAACTGGAATGAGGAGCGCATTGAGCAACGACAGATTGCCGATTATGCCCATGCCCTAATTAAGGACTTGGAGCGAGATTTGGCCATGATTGAGGTTATCAGGGCCGAGATTGATGTATTGATCAAAAAGATCGACACCCTGGCTGCTTACATAGAGGACAGGCCCTTTGAAGAAATGAGGAATATCGATCTGTACTATCTCATGCGGGCGCCATTCTACCGGCCCTATGCCTGGAACCGGACCGCAATGGAACAGATTAAGAGTTCAGGTGCTTTGCGGCAAATGAAGAATCAAGAGCTGGTTGAGAAGATCTCGGCATACGAAGCATTTACAAATCACCTAGAGGGAGACTTCGATTTTGACCGAACTGTCGGCACCAATTCCGTGGCGCTTGCTGGCACGGTAATTGATATGAATTATCCGAACGTCCATGCAATTTTTGGCGCTGCATCGCCCAGTTCATTTTCGTTTCCCGAATCCCAGTTTCACGAGACATACAAGGACACAAACCTCTCCCTGCTGACTGACAACATGGAAGACATCAAATTCGTCGTCAACAGTTATTTGATCCTGGGAGGTTACTATGGAATCAGACCTCGAGCTGACAGCGAAATGCCATGGTTGGCAGCGAATGCGAAAGAATTGATCGAATTGTTGAAACAAGAATACCCAGAGTGATGTGGCGTAAATAGCCCGGAAACGCTTAAGAAATACAATCTACTTGAATGGCCGCTTCTGGCCGTTGGCGGACCTTCATTTCGGTGGTTTTCGCTGAGCCTGAACGTCCGCTATTGGGAAAAGCGGACACAAGGAGGGGCGGCCCTACCGATGCACCCTATTTGCCTTTCCAGACCGGATCACGTTTCTCGGCAAATGCGAGCGCGCCTTCGAGCTGGTCTTCACTGGCATATAAGGTATCGACGGTATCGAACTCGCGACCCGTAATTTTCTTGAGCGCCGGCAGAAACTGCATGTCCTCAGACTCGCGCACAACTTGTTTGATCGCTGCGTAAACGAGTGGCGGACCCGATTCGATAAGACGTGCAACCTCCCACGTACGCTCCATCAGTTTGTCAGCGGGCACAATTTCGTTCACGAATCCCCAGCGATTAGCCTCCTCTGCGTCGAGCCAGCGACCCGTTAACAGCATCTCCATCGCGATGTGATACGGAATACGTTTTGGCAGTTTGACCGATGCGGCGTCCGCTACTGTTCCCGAACGAATTTCGGGCAGAGCAAATGAAGCACTGTCCACCGCAATTATGATGTCGGCAGTTAACGCGATTTCCAAACCACCGCCACAGCAAATTCCGTTGACCGCGCAGATAACCGGTTTATTGAAGTCCTCGAGTTCCTGGATGCCACCGAAACCGCCGACACCGTAATCGCCGTCGACTTCTTCGCCACTCGCAGCTGCCTTGAGATCCCAGCCCGCGCAGAAAAATTTCTCACCACCACCCGTGATGATTGCAACGCGCAAGTTGGGGTTGTCACGGAAGTCTGAAAATATTTCACCAAGCCGGACGCTGGTTGCCCTGTCGATGGCATTGGCTTTCGGTCGGTCGATGACCACTTCCAGTATGCCGCCTTCGATTCGTGTTCTTACATCTTCTGTAGCCATTTTACGATTCCAACGGCCGCAATAATTCGCGGCTAATGATGTGTCTTTGAATTTCGGAGGTTCCTTCCCAGATACGTTCCACGCGCGCATCGCGCCACCAGCGCTCCAGTGGCAGGTCACTCATCAGACCCATGCCGCCGAAAATCTGCAGCGCCTCGTCGGTTACGCGACCCAATACTTCCGTGGCAAACAACTTGGCACTCGCGATCTCTCGGTTGACGGCCATATTTTGGTCATAGCGCCAGGCAGCAGATAAAGTCAGCCAGTCAGCTGCATCGATCTCCGTCACCATATCGGCGAGCTTGAACGACACGCCCTGGAACTTGCCGATTGACTGACCGAACTGCTTACGCTGAACCGTGTATGGCAACGTGTACTCCAGTACGCGACGTGACCGCCCAACGCAAAAAGCGGCGACTGTCAGACGTGTCGCGAACAACCATTGATTCGCGAGCTCAAATCCTTTGTGTGGCTCGCCAAGCATCTGCCGTTTATGCAGCCGGCAATTATCGAAATTCAGAATGCAATTATGGTATCCGCGATTTGAGACCGCGTTGTAGCCTGGGCGAATTTCGAATCCCGGGGTGCCGCGGTCAACGAGAAAACAACTGATCTTCTTACGAATGCCACGTGGTGTCTCCTCCTCACCCGTAGCGATAAAGACGATCACAAAATCTGCGATATCGGCATGACTGATGAAATGCTTGGTGCCGTTGACGACCCAGTCATCACCATCCTCGACAGCTGCGCATTTCATGCCGCGAATATCAGAGCCCGCATCCGGTTCCGTCATCGCCAGCGCGTCAAATTTCTCGCCCCTGACGGCAGGCAACAGGTATTTTTCGCGCTGCTCATCGTCGCAGGCCTCAAGAATGGCGGACGGTCGACCGAAGTACACGGTTAACGCATATGCGGCCGCGCCAAGTTCGCGCTCCAACAGCGTGAAGTCGAAGGTGTTCAATCCGCCACCGCCGAACTCCGTGGATATATTGGACGCGTAAAACCCGATGTCACGGCACTTTTGCGAGATTTCCTGCCCGAGCTCTTTGGGCACGACGCCCGTTCGCTCCACCTCTTCTTCGTGTGGGTACAACTCGTTCTCGACGAACGTCCTGACCGTGTCGACGATCATCTGCTGTTCGTCGCTTAGCTCGAAATTCATAGTGTTAATCCTTCATCGCTGTCCGACGTATCGACCCGCTGATTCTGGTGTTGGCAACGCAATATGGGTTTCTGCAATTTTCATCAGTTTGGACGTCGCATCGCTTTCGGCCGCAACGGCCCGGCCGGTCTTCATATTGACATGCAAGTACATTGCCTCAAGTGTCGCTAGCAGTCGATCGTCTTCGTTCGCATGCATTCGATAAAAAACGTGCAATCGTTTTGGGTCGGCCAGCAGGATCTGTACGGTTGTGTAAAACGATTCATTGACTCCAACTTCATCAAAGAATTGATTGTGCGTCTCTGCGGTGTAATAACTGTTACCGGCGGCAACATAGTCATCATGCATACCGACCAGCCTGAGAAGGGCTTCACAACTATCGCTGAAAACCTGCACATAGCGAAATTCGGTCATGTGGCCGTTGTAATCGATCCAGGCAGGCAACACCGTCAGATCGAGCAGGCGTTGCGGCGCCGACTCGCCAGTCGAGCTATCGTCCCTGACCAATGCCGCAAACCTTTTGTCATTTTCATTCAGTATGCGACCCGCGCCCCAATCGCGTTCCTTGAGCGATCGCATCATGCCAACGAGGTTGCGATCGCGAATCCGTTCCAATTCACGAATTCCGTATTTTCCGGATTGTGTATCGGACTGATCCGCGATTTTTTGCACAAGCTCCTCGGTTAAATCCGGCACATCCATCAATTTCGTCCAGGGCCATTTCAAACACGGTCCAAATTGACGAATAAAATGCGCCATGCCTTCTTCGCCACCCGCCAGCCGAAATGTTTCGAACAGGCCCATCTGTCCCCACCGCAAGCCGAAACCATAACGAATTGAATTGTCGATCTCCTCGGTGGTCGCGACATCGTCTTTGACGAGCCACAAGGCTTCTCGCCACACGGCTTCCATGAATCGGTCCGCGAGATGTGCATCGATTTCGTTACGCACAATCAGCGGCTCCATACCAATGGATTTGAGCGTTTCGCAAGCCTGGGTGCGGACGGCCTCGCCGCATGCGGTTCCGGTAACGACCTCGACGAGCGGCAACAGGTAGACAGGATTGAATGGATGGGCGACAAGAATTTGCCCGGGCGTCGTCGCGCCCTCCTGAAGCTCGCTGGGTTTGAAGCCTGACGTCGACGATCCGACGATCGCGTTGTCCGGCGCATTCGCCTGGATCTCGGCAAGCACCTTGTGCTTTAACGCCAGTTCCTCCGGCACGCTTTCCTGAACCCAGTCCGCGTCGGATACCGACTCGGGCAGCGATCTAGCGAACGTTAGCTTGCCCTCACTCGGCATGGCTATATCGGCCAGTGCCGGTAGCGACAGTCTCGCGTTTTCGAGGATTTCGCCGATCTGCGCTTCGACCTTCGGGCTGGGATCGGACACGGACACGTCCCAACCGTGCAACAGGAAGCGTGCGGCCCAACCGCCGCCGATCACACCACCGCCGACAATCGCCGCTTTCACCGAGGCGCGCGCTTCTGCAAAGATAGTTTCTCGCGAACGGCAGCGGGTGTCATGACGGTCGCGCCCATCGCTTCCACGATGCCCACGGCACGCTCGACCAGTTGCGCGTTAGTCGCCAACACGCCTTTGTCGAGATATAGGTTGTCTTCGAGGCCAATACGAACGTTGCCACCCATGAGAATAGCTGCCGCGACGTACGGCATTTCATTGCGACCCAGCGCGAATGCCGAGAAATGCCAGTCTTCGGGCACATTGGCTACCATTGCCATCAACGTATTGAGATCGTCTGGCGCGCCCCATGGAATACCCATGCACAGTTGCACGAGAATCGGTGATTTGATGACACCCTCCTCGGCAAGACGCTTCGCAAACCAGAGATGTCCCGTATCGAATGCCTCGATTTCCACGCGCACGTCGAGGTCGGTCATCATTTGCCCCATGGCGCGCAACATGCCCGGCGTGTTGGTCATGACGTAATCCGCTTCCGCGAAATTCATCGTGCCGCAGTCCAGCGTGCAGATTTCCGGCAAACATTCGGCCACGTGCTCGACGCGTTCCGCGGCCGTGGCCATGTCGGTCCCGGCCTCGTTCAGCGGCAATGGCGCATCGGCTGGACCAAGTATAAGGTCGCCACCCATCCCCGCCGTCAAATTAATGACAACATCGGTATCCGATTCGCGAATTCGTTCAGTTACCTCGCGGTACAGGTCCACGCGCCGCGAAAAGGCGCCCGTTTCCGGATCGCGTACGTGGCAATGCACAATTGCTGCACCGGCTTTGGCGGCCTCGATCGCGCTATCCGCGATCTGCTTTGGCGTGCGTGGCACGTGTGGTGATCGGTCCTGTGTAGCACCCGAACCGGTAACCGGACAGGTGATGAAAACTTCTCTGTTCATTTCCAAGGGCATGCTATTTCCTCCACACCTGCGATCCCCGAATTCGTAAGACCCAAGGAGATTAGTGCAAACCGACTGTCCCCTCAATAAAAACCGGGCTATCAGATCAACGCATTTGCGCGTTATAGTTCGCCAATAATCACGAGCGGGAGTTAACAATTCAATCGCATGCGCGCATCGTCGTCATCGGCGGCGGGATCATGGGTGTCGGCCTGCTCTACCATCTCGCCGAGGATGGTTGCACCGACTGCCTGTTGATTGAGAAAGGCGAGTTGACGTCGGGATCGACATGGCATGCTGCCGGGCAATGCCCGAGCCTCGTTGGCAACTACAACCTCGCCAAGATCCACGCATACAGTAACGACCTGTACCCGCGACTCGAGGAAATGACGGGCCAGTATGTCAGCTGGCATCCATCCGGCGGTATTCGACTTGCGCGGGAAAAGCAGGACCTCGAATGGTTCAAATATTTACACGGCATATCCCAGAGTGTCGGTTTCGAGATGGAAATTATCGGTCCTGAAGAGATCGGCCGCATCGTGCCGTGGCTGGACACGAAAGATGTCATCGCGGGCGCCTACACCACCGGTGATGGCCACGCGGATCCGTCCGGCCTCACCAACGCCATGGCCAGGGGCGCGACCAGCATGGGCGCCACAATCGAGCGCCACAATCGCGTCACCGATATCAAGCTCCTGGCATCGGGCGAGTGGGAAGTCGTCACCGAGAAAGGCACTGTCATCGCTGAAATTGTTGTCAATGCAGCCGGCTGTTTTGCACGGCAGGTCTCACAAATGGTCGGCAGCGACATGCCGCTCGTTAACATGGAACACCACTATGTCGTGACCGGCAATGTCGATGAATTCGTCGAACGCGATGAGGAAATCCCGGTTATTCGCGATCCGCGCGCGTCTTCCTACATACGGCAGGAACAGAAGTCGGGCCTGGTCGGCATTTACGAAGGCGTTCAAATGACCGAGGCCTGGTTGCCGAACGGATTTCCACCGTGGACATCGGATAGCGAGTTGTTCCCGGATGATCTCGATCGACTGATGCCCTGGCTCGGCTACGCGATGGAACGCCTGCCGATCCTGGAAGAAGCCGGTATCAAACGCATCGTCAATGGCGCGATACCGCATCCGCCCGACGGGCCGCCCTACCTCGGCCCGGTCGCAGGAATTAGAAATTTCTGGTTGTGTTGCGGCTCTTCGTTCGGCATTGCGCAAGGCGCTGGCTGTGGCAAGTTCCTCGCACAGTGGATGTTGCACGGCGATTCGGAAATCAATATGACGGGCTTCGACCCTCGCCGGCTCGGTGTGTTTGCCGACGAAGACTATGCGCGCGCGAAAGGATTCCAGGACTATCAAATGACCTACGCGACGATCCCGCCCGGCGAGGAACTGCCCGCCGGTCGACCACAGCGAACAAGCCCGCTGTACGAAAAGCTGAAGAATAAAGGCGGCGTGTTCACCGAAACGTTCGGTTGGGAGCGACCGAAGTGGTACTCGCCGGACGGACGGGACGAGGAATACGACTACCGTCGCAACAATGTATTTGACGTCGTTCGTGACGAATGTCTCGCCGTTCGGGAACGCGTCGGAATTCTCGATCTCAGCGGCTTTGCCAAGTACGACGTAACGGGCCCGGATGCCGAAACCTTCCTCAATCGACTATGCGCCAATCGCATGCCATTGAAGACTGGCGGCATAGTGCTCGCACATATCCTGTCAAAGAATGGCCGCATTCTCGGCGAGGTCACGATTACCCGGCTAGGCGATGAGCGCTTCTACCTGTTGTCGGCGGCTGGCGCGGAACTTCGCGATCTCGATCACCTGGTGCAGGGCTGCCTGGAAGATGAAAACGTAACGATTAGCAACGTCACCGACGATCGCGGTGTGCTCGTACTCGCCGGCCCAAAAGCCAGGGATGTGCTGGGTTCGTTAACAGACGCCGACCTTTCCACCAAGTCATTCCGCTGGCTCACGGGCCAGGAGATTTCCGTTGCCGGCGTTAAGCTGCGCGCATTGAGGGTCAATTACGTCGGCGAGCTGGGATGGGAACTGCATCCCGAGATGTCCGATCTCCCGAGCTTGTATGAGGCTTTGTGGGAGGCCGGCAAGGAACACGGCATTGCGGACTTCGGACTGTATGCCGTCAATAGCCTGCGGATCGAAAAGGGCTATCGCGGCTGGGGTGCAGAACTCACCAATGAGGTCACGATGATCGACGCCGACATGCGACGCTTTCTGAAGTTGGATAAAGACGATTTCACGGGCAAGGCGGCGACGCTGGCGCAAAAAGACGAGGATCGTACATTGCAGCTTATTTACTTTGAAACTGACGCAACGGATTCGGATGTGCGTGGCAACGAACCGATATTTTCAGGCGATCAATGCGTCGGATTGACAACGTCAGGTGGCTACGGTCACTTCGTCGAGAAAAGCCTCGGCTTTGGCTATGTATCACCCGAACTGGCAGAGTCCGGTACTGAACTTGAGATCGGCCTGCTCGACGAACGCTGCCAAGCCCGAGTCTTAAAAGACCCGGCGCACGATCCCGCCAATGAACGATTGCGAGCCTGATGCATGGCTGATCTCCCGAAAAGTGCGAATGTCGTCGTCATCGGCGGCGGTGTCATTGGCTGTTCCGTTGCCTACCACCTCGCGAAACTCGGCTTCTCCGACGTGGTGCTTCTCGAACGACAGCAACTCACCAGTGGTACGACCTGGCACGCCGCTGGACTTGTCGGGCAGTTGCGCCCTTCTGTCAATATGACCAAGCTCGCGAAATACACGAGCGAGTTGTATCGCGGCCTCGAAGACGAAACCGGCCAGGCAACCGGCTACCGGCAGTGTGGCTCGATCTCGGTGGCGACTAACGACGAGCGTTTCGAGGAACTGAAGCGCGGCGCATCGATGGCAAAGGTATTTGACCTCGAGGTTAATGTCGTCGGTGTCGATGAGATTGTCGAACGCTATCCGCTGGTGCATAGCGACGACCTGCTCGGCGGCATCCACATCCCGTCGGATGGCTATGCCAACGCCGTGGACATTAGCCAGGCGCTTGCGAAAGGTGCGCGCAACAACGGCGCACAGATATTTCAGAACACCTTGGTCACGGCGATTCGGAATGATGGCGACAAAGTCACGGGCGTAGCAACGCCGGACGGTGACATCGATACCGATTACGTCGTGATCTGCGGTGGTATGTGGTCTCGCGACCTCGCGGCCAGTATTGGGGTCAATGTGCCTTTGCACGCCTGCGAACATTACTACGCACTGTTCGAATCCGTCGAAGGACTCGACCCCAGTCTGCCAGTCCTGCGCGATTACGACGCGTGCACTTATTACAAGTACGACGCCGGGAAGCTGCTGGTTGGCGCATTCGAGCCATCCGCGAAACCCTGGGGCATGGATGGAATCGCGGAGGACTTTTGCTTCGATGAAATTGCCGGCGACTTCGACCACTTCGAACCGATACTGTACGACGCCATGGAACGCATACCGGCATTGCAAAATGCCGGCATTCAAAAGTTCTTCTGCGGACCTGAAAGCTTTACACCGGATGTGCGTTATCACCTTGGCCAGGCACCCGAACTCAGGAATTGCTATGTCTCGGCTGGAATGAATTCGATTGGGCTGCAGTCAGCAGGTGGTATCGGCAAGGTCATGTCCGAATGGATTCGCGACGGCTATCCCCCGGTCGATCTCTGGGAAGTTGACGTTCGACGCAACATGCCGTTTCAGGGCAATCGAAAATATCTTCGCGACCGCGTTAGCGAAAGTCTTGGACTTCTGTATGCGACGCACTGGCCATTCCGACAATATGAAACTGCCCGCGGCGTACGCAAGTCGGCGGTGCACGATCGGCTCGTTGCCGCCGGCGCTTGTCATGGCGAAGCCTTTGGTTGGGAGCGACCAAACTGGTACGCACCCGACGGCGTCGAACCGAAATACGAATACACGTATGGCCGACAGAACTGGTTTGAACATTCAGCGGCGGAGCATAATGCTGTTCGGGAAAGCGTTGGCCTGTTTGATCAGTCGTCGTTTGCGAAATTTCGCCTCGAAGGTCGTGACGCTGTCACTGTTCTTAATAACGTTTGCGCGAATGACGTTGACCAGCGTCCAGGTAGGCTGATCTATACGCAATGGCTTAACGAGCGCGGCGGCATTGAAGCCGACCTTACCGTGACACGACTAAGTGCTGACGCATTTTTTATTGTCACTGCAGCTGAAACGGAAATACGTGACTTTGCTTGGTTGAAGTCGCACATTCCAGGTGACGCGCATTGCGTGCTGACCAATGTCACATCCGGAACGGGCGTTATTTCGATCATGGGTCCACGATCCCGTGAATTATTGCAATCGCTGACACCCGCCGACATAAGCCACGAAGCTTTTCCATTCGCGACGAGTCAGGAAATCGAAATTGCGTATGCGCGCGTGCGTGCATCACGAATCACATTCGTCGGCGAGCTCGGCTGGGAGTTGTACATTCCCACCGAATTCATGCTCGGCGTTTACGATGAAATCGCGGCGGCCGGAAACCAGTTCGACCTCGTGCATGCGGGCTATCACGCGCTCAATTCACTGCGCATCGAAAAAGGTTACCGGCACTGGAGTCACGACATCACGGATGAGGACACACCGCTCGAAGCAGGGCTCGGTTTCACGGTCAAGTTCGACAAAGCCGGCGGATTCATCGGCCGGGATGAATTGATTCAACAAAAAGAAAACGGTCTCGACAAACGCATGCTGCAATTCAAACTGCAAAATCCCGAGCCATTGCTGTATCACAACGAACCGATATGGCGAAACGATGAGATCGTCGGGCACATTACGTCAGGCGCGTACGGTCACAGTCTGGGCGGCTGCATTGGTCTGGGCTACGTGCACACCGATCGCGGC